>Ga0334722_10002273_pt1 | contig 21972 bp, 19 predicted proteins | sample C3_bottom_MG_FD_207210 | JGI IMG/M metagenome (GOLD analysis project Ga0334722, IMG submission 207210) | Sediment microbial communities from Yellowstone Lake, YNP, Wyoming, USA - C3_bottom | ecosystem: Environmental > Aquatic > Freshwater > Lake > Sediment | place: USA: Wyoming | collected... | reverse complement strand
AGACGCCGGGCGGCGCACACACCCGCGCCTGACGTCCCCCGCCAGGGCGCCACGCCATCGCCTACGGGCAGGGAGGGATTCGAACCCCCGGTTCCCTTGCGGGAACGCCGGTTTTCAAGACCGGAGCATTAAACCGCTCTGCCACCTGCCCCCGAACCGCGCGGCCATCGGACCATTCGCGCGACGGGTGGAAAATCACCCCGGCGCACGCCCGGCGCCACCTCGCGAGCGTCGGCGGCTCGCCGAGAATGCCTCACTCCCCGTCGGGGGGTTGGGTGCCATTCGGTGACGGCGGCGGTTAGTCTGATGGCAATGACTCCGGGCTCTCCCTCGTATTTCATGGCCGCCACCGTCATTGGTGCGGTCGTCGGCTTTGTTTCCGGCCTGCTGGGGAAGGGCGGCAGCGCGGTGACCACGCCGGCGCTGCGCATCTTCCTGGCCGTGCCGCAGTATTCGGCGCTGGCGTCGCCGCTGCCGTCGGCCCTGCCCACGACCGTCGCCGCCTCGCTGGCGTACAAGGGACGCGGGCTGGTGGACCGCACCGCGCTCGTCACGACGGTCGCCATCGGGCTGCCCGCCACCGTGCTCGGCTCGCTGGCCAGCCCGTACTTCGGCGGCCACCTGCTGATGCTGCTCACCGCGCTGCTGGTGATCGGGCTGGGCGTGAGCATCCTGCTGCATCACGAAACCGTCGAGGAGCCGGCGCAGGTGCTCGCGCGGGCGAAGGGGCTGCGGCTTCGCCTTGGCGTGATCGGGCTCGGGGTCGGGTTTCTCGCCGGCCTTCTGGCCAACACCGGCGGCGTGCTGTACGCGCCGCTGTTCATCAAGTGGGTGCGCATGGACACCAAGCGGGCGCTCGCCACCTCGCTCATGGTCTCCGCGATCCTCGCCATTCCCGGCACCATCGTGCACGCGGCGCTCGGCCACATCGACTGGATGCTGGTGCTGGCGCTCTCGATCGGCAGCTTCCCGGCCTCGTACCTGGGCGCGCGGCTCGCCCTGCGCCTGCAGAACGTGGTGCTGCTGCGCATCTACGGCGTTGCGCTCACGGCCTTTGGCGTGTACGACCTGTTCTTCACCGAGCGCCAGGCGCTGCTGCGCCTCTTCGGGCACTCCTGAGCCTCGGGCGCGCGCCGGGAGCGCCCGGCGCCACCGCGCGGGCGTCGGCGGGTCGCCGAGAAAACCTCACCCAGTGTCGGGGGTTTGTCGGTGACGGTCCGCCCGCCTCCTGAAGTATCTATCAGGGGACGGTGTCGATCGGGAACCGGCCAGCCGGCGAACGGGTTGACGAGGTGGTACCGCCTCCAGATTTGGTCCCAAAGACCCTTGCCAGCAAGAAGTTAGGGCGCAGTATTTGGTCCGTGGTATCGCGGCTTAATTCGGTACGGGCCCTCGGCCTTTCCAGCGGTTCGGCACAGATGTGCGTAATACGCCGATCCGCTGTGTGCTGGCCTCGGGTGAGAATCCCTCCCAACACCCAGGAGTGAGCATCATGTGGCGGACCGGAGTCGTGGCTCTGTTCGCAGCACTCTGCGTGAGCGAACCGGCGCTCGCGCAGACTTCACGCATCACCGGCACCGTGCGCGCCGGGGACGGCTCGGGCCCCGTCGTGGGCGCCGAAGTGACGCTCGTCGGCACGCGGCGCGGCGCGATCACCCGTGACGATGGCCGGTACGTGATCGCCGTCGAGCCCGGCGCGTACACCGTGCGCGCCAAGCGCATCGGCTACGCGCCCGATTCGGCCAAGGTGACCGTCGCGCGCGGTGCGACCGTCAACGTCGACCTCAACCTGCGCCAGATGGCCGCCCAGCTCGGCGGCATCGTCGTCACCGGCTACGGCACGCGCGACGTGCGCGACCGCACCGGCGTGGCCGAGATGGTGAAGGCGAAGGAATTCAACGTCGGCCGCATCGTCAGCCCGGAGCAGCTGGTGCAGGCCAAGGTCCCGGGCGTGCAGGTGGTGGACAACAACGAGCCCGGCGGCGGCATCTCGCTGCGCATCCGCGGCGGCACCTCGGTGAACGCCTCCAACGAGCCGCTCTTCGTCATCGACGGCGTGCCGATCCCGGTCGGCGGCGGCGTCTCGTCGGGCCGCAACCCCCTGAACTTCCTCAACCCGGCCGACATCGCCAGCATGACGGTGCTCAAGGACGCCTCGGCGACCGCCATCTACGGGTCGCGCGGCGCCAACGGCGTCATCATGATCACCACCAAGTCGGGCGCCTCCGGCGGCTCGCAGGTGTCGCTGTCGAGCAACTACTCGATGTCGAAGATCGTGAAGAAGCCCGACATGCTGAACGCCACGCAGTTCCGCGCGGCCGTGGCGCAGTACGCGCCCGAGAACCTCGGCCGCCTCGGCAACGCCAACACCGACTGGATCGACGCCGTCACGCGCTCGGCCGCCGGGTCGGAGCTCAACCTGTCCATGCAGGGCGGGCGCCACGACATGCGCTACCGCCTGTCGGTCGGCAGCCTCAACCAGGACGGCGTGGTGCTCGGCACGAACTCGCGCCGCGCGACGATGGGGCTGACGTACAACGACCTGCTCCTCAACGACAACCTCGAGTTCCGCGCCAACCTCAAGGGGAGCAAGGCCGACGACAACTATCCCGCCGGCGGCATGGGCGCCGCGACGGCCATGGCGCCGACGCAGCCCATCCGGAATCCCGACGGCACGTACTTCCAGTGGGCCGACTGGCTGGGCGCCAACAACCCGCTCGCCGACTACGACATGGTGGCCAGCCGCGGCACCGTGTACCGCAGCATCGGCAACATCGAGGCCAAGTACAACACGCCGTGGCTCGAGGGACTGAGCGCCACCGTGCGCACGGGCTACGACTTCACGCAGTCGTCGCGCGTCTCGTTCTCGCCGACCAATTCGCAGTATGACATCGAGAACGGGCGCGGCGGCCGGTTCGACAAGAACAACCCGCGCCAGACCAACACCCTGCTCGAGCTGTTCGGCACGTACACCCGCAAGCTGGCCGACGTCGGCAGCAACTTCGACCTCACCGGCGGCTACACGTACGAGGACTCGCGCGGCGACTACCCGTCGTTCTACGCCGAGAAGCTCTCGACCAACCTGCTGGGCATCAACGGCGTGCCGGGCGCGGCGGTGCAGCAGAACTACCTCACCGTCGACGAGAGCAAGCTGATCTCGATGTTCGGCCGCGCCAACTTCACCTACCACGACAAGTACCTGCTGACCGGCTCGATCCGCCGCGACGGGTCGTCGCGCTTCGGCGCCGGCAACCAGTGGGGCGTCTTCCCGTCGCTGGCCGCCGCCTGGCGCATCATCGACGAGCCGTTCATGCAGGCGTTCCACCAGTTCTCCGACCTCAAGCTGCGCGCGTCGTGGGGCGTCAACGGCAACCAGTCGTTCGGCAACTACCTGTTCCTCTCGACGTACACCATCGGCGACAGCAAGGCCATGTACCAGTTCGGCAACCAGTTCGTCAGCACCATCCGGCCGAGCGCGGTGGACCCGAACATCAAGTGGGAACAGACGTCGTCCACCAATTTCGGCGTGGACTTCGGCCTGTTCAACAACCGGCTCACCGGCACCATCGACGTGTACAACAAGCGGACCAAGGACCTGATCTTCACCGTCCCCGTCGCCGCCGGCACCAACCTGTCGAACTACGTCACCACCAACATCGGCAGCATGAAGAACAGCGGCGTCGAGCTCGGCCTGACGGCCGTGCTGCTCGACGGCAGTCGGTCCGGGTGGCGGTGGGACGCCAGCCTGGCCGCGTCGCACAACGCCAACAAGATCGAGTCGGTGAGCGGCTCGGGCACCGACAAGATCCTCGTCGGCAACATCTCGGGCGGCGTGGGCAACACCATCCAGGTGCTCATGCCCGGCCAGCCGATCAACTCGTTCCTCGTCTTCCGGCACAAGACCGGCGCCGATGGCAAGCCGGTGGTCGGCAACAAGCCCGACATCGAGCTCTACCAGGACATCAACAAGGACGGCGCCATCACGCAGGACGACAAGGTGCCGTACAAGAGCCCGGCGCCGACGTGGATCCTCGGCCACACGTCCACCCTCTCGTACCGCAACTGGGACGCGGCGGCCACCGCCCGCATGTACATCGGCAACTACACGTACAACAACGTGGCGTCCACCCAGGGCACGTACCGCGCGCTCACCGGCACGCAGGCGCCGTCCAACCTGCACGCCTCGGTGCTGAAGTACGGCTTCACCAGCACGCAGTACTTCTCGGACCTGTACGTGGAGAAGGCGGGCTTCTTCCGCCTCGACAACATCAGCGTCGGCTACACCTTCCGGAACTTCCCGCAGTTCAAGTCGGTGCGCCTGTACGGTGCGATGCAGAACGTGTTCACGAGCACCAAGTACTCGGGCGTTGACCCGATGGCCGGCGTCAACGGCATCGACAACAACCTGTACCCGCTCTCGCGCACGTCGACCATCGGCCTCAACCTCGGCTTCTGAGCGGAGACGGAACCATGACCAAGACCATTCGCTCCATGCTCGTCACCGCCAGCGCGCTGCTGGTGGTGGCCGCGTGCACCGATCCGACGGTGGCGCCCAAGAGCAGCGTCAGCAGCGCCAACATCTTCTCCGAGGAGGCGTCGTACAAGGCGTTCCTCGCCAAGATCTACGCGGGCCTCGCCACCAGCGGCCAGCAGGGCCCGGCCGGCAACGGCGACATCTCGGGCCTCGACGAGGGCTTCTCGCAGTACATGCGCCTGTGGTGGCAGATGGAGGAGCTGCCCACCGACGAGGCGGCCGTCGCCTGGAACGACGGACCCATCCAGGAACTCAATACGCAGATCTGGTCGTCGTCGAACTCGTTCCTCGGGTCGATGTACTATCGCATCTACTTCCAGGTGGCGATGGCCAACGAGTTCCTGCGCGAGACCACCGAGGCCAAGCTGGCGGCGCGCAACGTCTCGGCGTCCATGAAGGGCGAGATCACCAAGTACCGCGCCGAGGCGCGCTTCCTGCGCGCCTACAGCTACTGGCACGCCATGGACCTGTTCGGCCCCGTCCCGCTGGTCAAGGAGACGGACGAGCTGGGCAAGACGCCGCCGGCGCAGGCCACGCGCGCCGAGGTCTACAACTACGTGGTCAGCGAGCTGACGGCCATCCGCGGTGACCTGCCCCCGGTGGGCGGCGCCGAGTACGGCCGCGTGGACCAGGGCGCGGTGGCCATGCTGCTCGCCAAGGTCTACCTGAACGCCCAGGTGTACGCCGGCACGGCCAAGTACGCCGACGCCCTTGCAGAGGCGCAGAAGGTGATCGCCGGCCCGTATCGGCTGGACGCGAACTTCCGCCGCATCTTCTCGGCCGACAACAACACCTCGCCCGAGATCATCTTTGCCATCCAGCAGGACGGTGACAAGATCCAGACGTGGGGCGGCATGACCTTCCTCGTGCACGCCGAGGTGGGCGCGAGCATGAACTCGGGCGACTTCGGCATCGACGGCGGCTGGTGGGGCATCCGCACCAAGCCGTCGCTCGCCGCGCTCTACCCGAACTTCGGCCCGAACAGCCCCGACAAGCGTGGGCAGCTGCTCACGAGCAACGGCTTCTCGGGGAGCATGACGAACCTGACCGACTACACCACCGGCGTGGGCGTCATGAAGTACACCAACGCCACCTCCACCGGCGGCAAGGGCAAGAACTCGACCTTCGTGGACACTGACTTCCCGGTCTTCCGCCTGGCCGATGCCTACCTGATCTACGCCGAGTGCGTCGTCCGCGGTGCGGGCGGCTCGCGCGCCACGGCGCTCGGGTACATCAATGCCCTGCGCGACCGCGCCTATGGCAACACGTCGGGCGAGATTGCCGACGCCGCCATGACGTCGCAGTTCATCCTCGACGAGCGGGCCCGTGAGCTCTTCTGGGAAGGAACGCGCCGCACCGACCTGATTCGCTTCAACCAGTTCTCCACCGCCGGCGTCTGGCAGTGGAAGGGCAACACGGTGAACGGCAAGGTGACGGAAGGGTTCCGCGACCTGTACCCGCTGCCGGCCAGCGAGCTGACGGCGAACCCGAAGCTGAAGCAGAACACCGGCTACTGATCGTGAGTCACACCAAGCGCCCGGTCCGAGGCCCAGTCTCGGGCCGGGCGCTTGCGTCGGCCCTGCTGTGCGCCGTGCTGGTGGCGGCGTGCGGCGGGGCTGATGCGTCGGCCGGCCCCTCGCCGCCGGGGTCGAACATTCCGGGCACGCGCCCGGTGCTGCCGCAGGCGTACCGCGCCACCGGTCGCGCGGCGGCCGGCGACGTCTTCGTGCAGCTCTTCTCGTGGTACTGGCCCGACGTCGGCGCCGAGTGCACCAGCCACCTGGGGCCGGCGGGCTACCGGGCCGCGCTCGTCTCGCCGCCGCAGGAACACAACGTCTACCCCGGCGACCCGTGGTCGGAGCGCTACGGCCCGGTGAGCTACTCCATCGACCGCAGCCGCAGCGGAACGCGCGCCGAGTTCGTGGACATGGTGGCGCGCTGCCGCGCCGCGGGCGTGGACATCTACGTGGATGCGGTGATCAACCACATGGCGCCGGGGAGCGGCACCGGGAGCAGCGGCACCGTCTACTCGCGCTACCACTACGAGCCGCTGTTCGGGCCGTCCGATTTTCATCCGGCGTGCGCGCTGAACAATTACCAGAGCGCGGCCAACGTGCAGGACTGCGAGCTGCTCGGGCTCCCCGACCTCGACACCGGCAATCCCGCGGTGCGGCAGAAGATCGCCGACTACCTGATTGGCCTCACGCGACTCGGCGTGGCCGGATTCCGCATCGACGCCGCCAAGCACATCCAGCCCGTCGAACTCGACAGCATCGTGGCCAAGGTGAACCGCGCCGCCGCGGCCGAGGGGCGCGCGGCGCCGTACGTCTTTCTCGAGGTGATCGATCCCGGCACCGAGGCGGTGAAGGCCACCGACTACTTCGGGCTCGGCTACGACACCGGCGGCGCGGCCGACATCACCGAGTTCAACTTCCGCGCGGCCGGGGTGCGCTTCGTGGCCGGCAGCGGCAAGCGCGCCAGCGAGCTGAGCGCGTTCACGCCGCGCACGTGGGGGCTGATGGCCGGCGACAAGGCGGTGGTCTTCCTGCAGAACCACGACACGCAGCGCAGCGACGGCGTGGACTACCGCGATGGGGCGGCGTACCGCCTGGCCAATGTCTGGATGCTGGGGCAGGACTACGGCTATCCGGTGGTGATGTCGGGCTACGCGTTCGACCGCACGACGCAGTCCGGCCGCGACGCCGGACCGCCGGCGCCCGCCGCGGCGGTGACATGCGCGACCGACTGGACCGCGGCGCCCATCGGCCAGTGGACGTGCGAGCACCGCGACCCGTGGATCGTGGCGATGGTCGCCTTCCGTCGGGCGATGGCGGGGGCGGAGATGACGCACGCATGGGACAACGCCGGCGACGCGGTGGCGTTTGCGCGCGGCACGTCGGGATGGGTGATGATCAACGCCGGGGCGACGAGCGTGACGGCGACGATCATGACGGGACTGCCGGCGGGGGTGTACTGCGACGTGCTCGCCGGCGGCAGGGTGGGTGCGGCGTGCGCCGGCAGGTCGGTGGTGATCGGCGCCGACGGCTCGGCGAACGTGACCGTCGGCGCGATGACCGCCGTGGTGCTGCAGGCGTCGGGCAAGCGGTAGCAGTTGCCGCCTAGCGGAACCCGAACGCCAACGGCAGTCCAAACGCCACCAGCGCCGCCCACACCACGTAGACCGGCAGGTAGGCCGTCACCGCGCAGCGCACGCCGCTGGTGTCGCCGTTGCCGCGGATGAAGCCCAGCGAGGCGCGCCACATCCACGCGAGGTGCGCGAGGATCACGACGTTGGCGCCAAGCACCACCACGCGATTGGGCGTGAAGCCGTACTCCGACAGCCGGAAGACGATGGCCGAGAGGGCGATGGCGTCGATGAGCAGGGTGACGCCGAGCAGGGCGAAGTGCACGTAGTCCGTCCATCCGGCGTCGCCGCGCTCGTCGCGCTCGGCGATGGAAAAGACCGTCATGCCGAGGACGATGAGGAGCAGGCCGTTGACCGTGATGAGGAACTGCCGGTCGACGAACGGATTCTTGCCGCCGACGAGGGCGACCACCAGGTAGGTGGCGGTCATCACGAGGAAGAGCGGGGTGAAGGCGCGGGCGAGCACGGGGGCAATGCCGGTGCGCCCGTTGAAGACGACATCGTACAGGAAGGTGGCGGCGACGGGCACGGCGACCGCGCCCATCAGCCCGACGTTGTCGAAGTAGAGCTTGTCGGCGTCCTTGTTGATGAGCGAGAACAGGGCGACGGTGAGGCCGCTGAAGACGACGCCGCTGAGTCCCACGAGGACGACGAGGATCAGCAGGTCGCCGTTGTAGCGGACGAAGCGCAGGCGGCTCTCGGCGCCGCGCCAGTCCGGGCCGGCGAAGGCGACGCCGAGGAAGGCCCAGGCGAGGATGGGGAGGTGGATGAGCGCCATGACGACGGATGGCGCCTCGCCGGCCGGGAGGAAGGCGGCGTACGTGGCGATGATGAGGGCGAGCGCGGCGCCGATGGCGAGGGTGTGCCGGTCGCGGTGCCGGGCCCAGAAGTAGGTGGCGACGGAGAAGATGACCAGCGACGGGGCGAAGTGCCCGTAGTAGAATTCGCGGTCGAGCCAGAGTCCCGGGAGGCGGACGGCGAGGGCGACGCCGAGGGCGATGGCGAGCGCGGTCCAGAACGGGCGTCCGGTCCAGGCGCGGGCCGGCGCGCGGTAGTCGAGGCGGGCGCGCCAGACGCGCAGCGTGGTGCGCTCGGGCGTGGCGCTCGCGGGCGTGTCGCTGTCGGGCGTGGCGCGATCGAGTTCGGCGAAGGCGGCGCGGAAGGCGCGTTCGTCGGCCTGGAAGAGGGCTTCGAGGGCGGCGGGGGTGGGGAGCGCGGCGCGGAGGTCGGCGGAGGTCGGCGGCATGGACCCGGAGGGATGGAGATCGAGGGGGCGCCGGGAATATAGAGAACTTTACGATGCAAAGTCAATATGGGTCGGTGCGCCCATGAAGCGGTCGGGGCGGGGAAGGTGAGCCCGGGCGTGCGCCGTCGTTCTAGCGCCGCAACCAGATCCAGGCAACGGACGGCGCCGCCGGGATCTCGGAGACTCCCGGACCCGCCGCGCGCAGCCTGCTGATCGATGTGGGGCCGCGTCGCTTCGTGTACGGCAAGGCCCCGGTCACGAAGTTGGAGCCGGGAGGATACAGCTCGACCATCTCGACATCATCCGCGTGATAGTCGTCAAGCGTCGAGTCGGGTGACTGCATGGCGTCAACGAAGATGACCTTGAAGTCGCGCGCGCGTGCTCCCCTGGTCACGGTTCCCGGCATGGCATCGATCGCGTCGCTCAGCCGCATTCCCGGGCCGTATTTGGCCAGCATCTCGCGCGTCGCGATGACGGCGTCCATCCGGCGATAACGCGCCCGTGATCGGAAATCGAAGAGGGCGGCGATGGTGCGGTTCTCGAACCCGCTCGCTGGCGCCGCCGCGCCGACCGGCAGCGGCGTCATCCAGATGGCGAGCTTGATGCCTCCCTTCGCCGGCTGCGTGAAGCTCACCAGCCTCGGCCTGAACCCCTCTTTGACCACTTCGAGCATGTTGGCCCCCGGGTTCACCGTGTCGATGGCGAATTGCCCCAGGGCATTGGTGACCCGCACGTCCATCGCGCCCGCGGTCAGGTGCACCCGTGCGCCAGCGACCACCTCGTACGCCGTGTCGCCGACCACCCCGAATACGCCGGTCTGTGCGACCGTCGTGCGGATCGCGTCGAGCTGATGCGCAATGGGTTCCAGTGCCACCGATACGTCGTTGTTGCCCGGGAGCAGGAGGAGCGGCACCTGCGTGGGACGGTAGCCGATGCGTGCGACGTAGACGTGGAGCGTATCGCCGGCGGGAAGCTTCGGTATCGTGAACGTGCCGTCCTGGCGCGTCACCGTGCTGCGCCGCGGCTCAGCGACACTCACGCGGGCGTTGGCGAGGGGAGCACCGCCGAGGTCGCGCACGATGCCCGTCAGCACCGAGCCGCCCCGTCCCTGGGCGAGCGCGGGGGACGCGAGCAGCGTCAGCAGAAGCGCCACGACCGGTTGGCGCAGGCGCGGGCGCGGGACAGATGCCGTCATGGACTCCGACGGCACGAGGGCGCTCCGCGCGTCACGGCACCGCCGCCACCACGAGGAGAAACGCATCCGACTTGGCCTGCACGGTCGTGATGTCGCGCCGACTCGTGACCAGCGAGACGGCCAGACGATACGTGCCGGCGATCGCGGCACTGTTCCACTCCGGCGCACCCGGGCCAGAGGTGGCGGCGTCGACCGGGAGCGTCAGCGCGAGCTGCTCGCCGGCCCGCACTTCCGTGCCGGCCGATGCGCCCAGCGAGCAGATGGGACTCCACACCCTGCGCCACTGAGCGCCATCGGGTTGCTCGACGCCGTACATGCAGTCCTGCAGGAACACGGAACTGCTGCTCGGATTCTCGATCGTCACGGGAACGACGAACCGCAGCCACGCGACGCTCCCGGCCTGGTAGCGCTGGGCGTGGATCGTGTCGGCGTCGACGCGGACAATCGCCGATGGCGCGGGGCCGGTGGCGTCGGTGCACGCAACGACCGCGGCGAGTATCATGGCAGCCGGCAGGAGCGTGCGGCGCACCGGCGCAATGGCGCGTCGGACATCGTGGGGCATTCGCATGGAGACCTCCGTGCTGATCCGCTGCCGGGCGAGCAGCCCGTTATCTGCCCGGGCAGCATGCTGCAAGGTACGACATCCCGCCAAGAAATGTCGTGTTCACGCAATCACGTGTGGACGTCACGAATCGACGGATCCCGCGCGAACTGGGCGCTGACGAACGAGCAGGTGGTCCGGACCTTCGTGTGCGTCTCGCGCGCCCAGTGCACCGCGGCGTCGAGGAGGCGGCGACCCATGCCCTGGCCGCCGAGGCTCGGGGTGACCTCGGTGTGATCGATGATGACCAGCGACGCATTGACCCGGCCGTACGTCAGTTCCGCGACGCGCGCGCCGTCCTGCATGACGAAGAACGCGCCCCGCTGACCGATCTCCTCGTGCTCCACTGAATACTCCATGTGACTCCTCGCGACAACGCGGTACAATTCAGGTGCGAACGGATGATGTGAGCGACGGTCAGTCGTCGCCAAGCTCCTTCTTGGCCGTCTTGATGAACCGGCCGAAGTCCTTGTCCTTCTGCCGACGCTCGGCGTACGACAGCTCGTGGAACGCCGACTCCTTGCGCAGCTTCAGGAAATTCTCGAAGTGGTCCGCGTCGATGTCGCCCGATGCCAGCGCCTGCCGCACGGCGCAGCCGGGCTCGCTGGTGTGCGTGCAGTCGCGGAACCGGCAGTCGCGGGCGCGCCCGGTGATGTCGGCGTAGCTCGCGTCGATGCCGTCGCCGGCGCCGAGCACGCCGAACTCGCGCATCCCGGGGTTGTCGATGACCATTGCGCCGTGCGCGAGCACCATCAGCTCTCGGCGCACCGTCGTGTGCCGGCCTTCGCCGGTGCCGCTCACCGCGCTCGTCTCCAGCGCGGCGCGGCCGATGAGGCCGTTGATGAGCGTGCTCTTGCCGACCCCCGATGAGCCGACGAAGCAATAGGTCCGGCCGGGCTCGAGCGCGCGGCGCAACGCGTCCATGCCGTCGAGGGTGACGTTGCTCAATGTCATCACCGGCACGTCGATGGCGGCGTGGCTGAGCTGAGCCATCTGGCCGGCCACGACGGCCGGCTCCACGAGATCGGTCTTGGTGAGGAGCACCGCCGGTTCGGCGCCACCTGCGCGCGCCATGACCAGATAGCGCTCCAGCCGTTTGAGGTTGAAATCGTAGTCGCACGACTGCACGACGATGACGACGTCGACGTTGGCGGCAATCATCTGGATGTCGCCCGCGCCGCCGGCGGCCTTGCGCCGCAGGCTCGTCCGGCGCGGCAGGACGCCGTGCACCAGGGCAAAGTCGTCGGCCGGCGCCCTGTCGGCGCAGACCCAGTCGCCGACGCAGGGCAGATCGGCCGCCGATACCGCCTCGTACAGGAACTTCCCCGCGAGCCGCGCCCGGAGCGCGCCCGAATCGTCGAGCAGCAGCAGCTGGTCGCGGTCCACCGCGACGACCCGCGCGACCGACTCGGCGCCGCCGCACTGGGTACGGGCGTGTGCGGCGAACCAGGGAGTCCAGCCGAGTGCTTCGCGGGTTGCGGTGTTCATCCTGTGTTGGTCGTGCGCGCCGAGTTGGCCGATGACCTTCAAGTCGCGCCGGTAGATGCCGCACAGGAACCGGTCGTCCCGCGCGAGAAGTTGCACCAGCCACCGGCCTCTGCCCGGGAATCTAATGGGCATGGCGGGCGCCGAAGGCGGGCGCGGTTACCCGTCAGCGATGTGGGCCCGGGCCGGCCGCCCGCGGCAGGTGGCTGTTGACCTTCGCCGGTTCGCGGCATACTTTGTATTGCAAAGTACATGTCACGCCGTCGTCCGCACGTGGCACGTGCGTCCGCTCGCACGCAGGGAGGAAGTCATGAATAGGTGGGGGCGACGCATCCGTGCGTCCATCGGGATGGGCCTCATTTGGGGCGCGGCTTGGTTTGGTGCGGGCCTCGTGCTGGCGCGGGTGCCCGGTTTCCACTCCGACCTCCCGTTCGCCCTCCTGTTTGCGCCGCTCGGCTTCGTGACCGGCATCATCTTCTCCGCGATCCTCGTGGGAATCGAGGGCCGTCGCGGGTTTGACCGCTCGTCTCTTCCGCGCTTTGCGGGGTGGGGCGCCGCGAGTGGACTTCTGATATCCGGGATCTTCGTCGTTGGCGCGGCCCTTCGCGGGGAGGCGTTGTGGGCCGAGTTCCTGGTGTTCGGTCCTCCCCTCGCCATTGCGAGAGCGGTCTGCGCTGCCGGTTCGCTGGCGGTAGCGAGACGGGCCGGACGGCGCGAACTCGCCGGCGACCGTGGGCATCAGGCGCAGGCCGAGCTAACGGAGGGCGAAGGGCGGGAACAGCTCGAACGCGGCGACTGACACGTCCGCGCTGCCGAAAGGTCGGTGGTCGGCGCCGAGCAAGGACTACTGGATGCGCCAGCCGATGTTCATCGAGGCGAGTCGCAGCGTCTCGTCAGCTGTGCGAGGGAACACGGCAACTCGCAGGGAAATCACGGTGGCTACGCGCGCCCGGCTGTTGCTCAGGTCCGGTTGACCCACCCCTCCCACGGCCGACCGGCGCCGTCCATTGTACTCGACCTGCGGGAAGCGCCCGACGCGGAACCGTGTGACCGTGCCGCCGACGAGCTCGATCACAAGGCGATCCATGGTGTCCGCCGGCGCCAGCGGCCGGACGATCAGATACTCGCCCGCCCGGCGCGGCGCCCCACGAGGCGTCCGCGCATTGCCCGGACGATACGCTTGGCGGCAAGGCGAGCGCCCCGCCGGTCGCTCGCGCCGCGTCTGCAACGCTCGTCCCCGTGACCAGCGGACCAAAGCCGCGGACGCTGAGGCGCCAGTGCTGAACGTCGGGGACCGCCGCGGGTGCGCGCGCTGAGTGTGCGTGCTCGCCAGATGAGTAGGCGCCCGAGAGAACTGCAAGGACGAGCAACGATGTGCGCACGCTGGCGGTCACTCCGAGTGAGCGACGGCTCACATCATGGACGCAAGTGGTCGAGCGTGAGATGAAGTTCTGAATGCTGTTGAACCCCGGTGCTGTCCCAAGTGTCCCACCACGCGAAGATGATGTTGGCGGTCAGAGTGTAGCTCGGCGAACACCGATCCTGCGCGCTGTCATAGTCAAACACCAGCGACACGTTCGCTGACGACCCAGCCCGGACAATGATCCAGTCGTCTGCCCGATGACCGAGCGGCAGATGCTCCGCACCACGCAAGATGAGTGTGTGTCCGCTTTCGTCGGCGAGCTGAGCCACTTCCCATGTGCCGATCGGGCCATTTCTCGGGGGCACGTAGAATGCGAACGCCGTGCCGTGGCCATCCGCTCGAGGCAGTGAGGACAACTGGAGTGTCACGCGAACGCTGTGCTGCTCGAGCTGCTGCACACCGCGCACCGAAAGCGCGCCGCGCGCGAATGATTGTGTGGGCAGGGTGCGCGCCTCTGGCGGTGATGGCGCGTTGTCGCAGCTCACCAAGGCCGATTGACCGGCAGATTCGAAGCCGCTCGTATCGAATGCAACAGTCGTGAGAGCGAGCGCGAGTTCCGATGCGCGAACCCACCCGACGGTCCCACGCTCACCAATCGTCACTTCGAACCAACGTTGCGTAACACGCCGCACTGCCACGGGTGATCCTGGCCGAAGCTTCGATGCGACGCTCGCGTCCGCCGATGGGCTGGTGCGAACGGTTGCGCCGGAACGTCCCGCAACGCCGCGAACCGTGCCGAGCGCCCTCGTCGGGCGTCCTGCGGCGTCTACCTCCCAGAGGCGGCCACTGCGCAACAGTCCGACCGCCCGAGGCGCGGCACCGGGGGCGCGACGCAGCGCTACGAAACCCTCCTCGCTGATCGCGAGACGCGAACCCGACACGGTCATGAGGCCTTGCGCGTCCCGCACAAGTCTCATCCCGGTTCGGCCAGCGATCTCACTCAACGCGCCGCGAAACTCTGCCGTTGCTGCAAGTTCCTCAGAGACGAATAGTCCGGCGCCAGCGGCATCGCTGGCCACGGCAAGCCCCGCGAAACTGCGACCGGCAATCGCCTCTGCTGCAAGCGCACCCGTCTCAGCAGCCTCAATGCCCGCCAGCTCGGCGCCGGCGGCCGCTTCACCAAACATCATTGCGCACCCAGACGTTCCCATGAGAACGACCGCAAGGAGCGCGAGACAGGCCATAGCCCGAAGTGACATTAGACACCTGCGTGCGACAGCAGCAACAACCGGTGCGACAGCGTACGGGAACAGACCGGGAACATAGTTAACACTTTCTGGCATCGTTGGCACATCGGACGTGCGCAATGCCCTGGAGGGTGCAAACGCCTGGGTCGGAGCGACGTCGATTCTCGGGCGAGAGACTCGCCAAGGCCCTGATTGGACCGCACGCGGACTGGTGGCGCGACGCGAGGCGTCGCCCCATGTTCCCATTACCTCGATTGAACGTCCCATGCCGATGGGGACGCCGGTTGCGGCCACCACGCCGTTGATGTCGGATCGCCCGAAGACCCCCCTTGGCGGTCCGTACGGCCCCTTCGAGGACGCATCATGATCCGAAGCCTGTCGCGGCTGGCCGCGGTCGCCATGGTATTGCCCCTGGTCGCGTGCGGACGAGACAAGTCGTCCGCGGACGTCATCGCCACGCTCGCGCCGGACACGTCGGCGGCACGCATCGCGGCGTACGAGAGCCAAGGCGGACTGTCTCACGCGGGAGCGGCGTTCCTCGCGTTGAGCCGGGTGGACTATCTCAAGTCCGAGAAGAACGCGTATCGCTTCGTCGCCGCGTTCCCGACCGGGATGACGACGGACGTGACGATCAAGGTCACGCCGAACAAGCCGTACGCGGCATCGCCGGAGGAGGCTGCGGCCGGCTCGCGCGGCGGGCCGCACGACGCGACGCTCACGCATTCCGTCGCCGGCAAGACGCTCACGCTTCGGTTCGACTACGTCCTGCCCGGCGGCGCGGTTCCCGCCGCCTACCGAGGTCGCCCGCAACGTGCGGTCCCGCGGCTTGCCTCGAGGCGAGGCACCGCGAGCGCGCCGGTGCGGTGGACGATGTATCCGGTGGCGACGACCGGCCCGCAGGATACACGGGCCACGTTGCCGCAGTACAGTCCACCGTCCGGCGCGCAGTCCACGGGAGGCGTCGGCGTGACCATCGAAGCGATCTTCACACAGGCCGGCAAGGAGGGGATCGGCAAGATCGACGAGGCCATGTGGGAATCGATGGGCATCGAGGAGTTCAAGGGCAAGAAGGTGGGGGGCATCGCGGCGGGAACGGCCTGCGCCGCGTTGGATATCGTCGAGGCCTTCAACACGCGCTTCGAGTACAAGGAGCTCATGAAAGAGCTCGACGAACTGCTGGAGGCCGCGGAGAATCCGACGAACAACCTGACAAAGGACGCCTACGCGAAGGACCCTGGCTTGAAGGACCGGATCATCTACGACATTGCCAACGTCCGATCGGAGGTCATGCAGGCGTTCGCCGTCCAGTACACGAACTCCGTGGTGGGAGGCGCGGCGGGGCTCATCAAGGTGGTCGGTCCGCTCGTGTCCATCGCGATCGCCCCATTGACCTCGTACACCAGCAACGCGCTCAAGGAGTTCGTCCAGGAGCGGATGCGCGCGATCCGGAACCAGGTGACCACCGGATTCGTGTCCAACAGGCAACCCGCGCCACCCACACCTGCCAGCGGAATGCAGACCGGGAAGGTGGACTGCAGCCCGGAGGTCAACACGGAACGGCCGCTGACGGGAACGTGGACGGCCATGTACCAGGGCACCCACGAGGAGTTCGACGGCGAGGGCAAGTTGCTCAAGTCCATCACGGAGAAGGGGACGATCAGCTTCACGGTCAATGGCGACCAGGTGAGCGGCGACGGCACGGGCCAGGCCAGCTACGACTTGACCGCGTACGAGGGGAAGACCAGCGGAACGGCGACCTACAAGTTCGACGTCGGCGGATACGTCAAGGACGGCAAGCTGTTGCTTGGCGTGTCGCAGGGGCCAACGCCGCATCTGTTCGATGCGGTGTTCACGACCCGGGAAGTCCTGGGCAGGCGGACCCCGCCGCCGGAGAACGTCACGATGCAGGTGCCGAGCGACATGCTGCTCGCGGTGACAAACCTCGTGATGTCAGGCGGTCCGAATGGCGAGCCACGCGCCGACGCCGTCAAGCTGCAGCCGGGTGCCGCGGGACGATGGGTCGTCGATTCGGTCAGCAAGAGCACCGGAAAGCGGACGAAGGAAACCCGCACGTTCACCATCCAATAGAGTGACATCCATGGATCGCCACGTGAGATTCGCCGTCGCCGCCGCGCTGACCCTGGTCGCCGCCTCCCCGCTCGCCGCGCAGTCGAAGGACGCCGCCAACTGCAAGGACCACCCGGTCCTCACGCGGATTCCGGACTATCGGATCCAGGCCTGCACCGTGAAGCAGTTTGACGCGTTCGAGTTCGGCGTCGGGAAGGGCAAGAAGACGAGGGTCGAGGGGCTGTTCACCAACATCCGGTACCAGCCGCCGGCCGGCCTCGCGACGAAGCCGAGCACGCTGCAGCTGCTGCGCAACGTGGAGAATGCCGTCAAGCAGGCGGGCGGCACGGTGGTCATGAGCGAACCGCCGTACAGCACGATGAAACTCACGAAGGGCGGCAAGGAGCTCTGGATCGAGGCGTGGGCCGACTTCACCGGTCAGTACATCTTGACCATCGTGGAGAAGGAGGCGATGGTGCAGGAGCTGATCGCCAACGCCGACGCCTTTGCCACCGGGCTCAAGGCGACGGGACACATCGCGGTGGACGGCCTCCTGTTCGAGACGGGCAAGTCGGAGCTGAAGCCGGAGTCGGAGGCGGCGATCGCCGAGGTGGCGAAGCTCCTGAAGGCCGACGCCTCACTGAAGGTGTTCGTCGTCGGCCACACCGACAACGTCGGTGGGGTGGAGGGGAACCTGAAGCTCTCGGGCGATCGAGCGCAGGCCGTGGTGCAGGCGCTCGTCAAGACGCACGGCATCGCCGCGACTCGGCTGAAGGCCTATGGCAATGGCCCGTTTGCGCCGGTGGCGTCGAACGACGCCGAGGAAGGGCGGGCGAAGAACAGGCGTGTCGAACTCGTGAAGCAGTAGGCAAGGGAGCCCCCATGAGAATCTTCAGGTGGTCGCTGGCGCTCGCCGGCGCAGCCTTCGGTGGAGCACTCCGCGCGCAGACACCTGGCCGACTTCCGGTGATCGCCGGCAACGACCTGGTGCACGTGCTCGTGGAACTCGATGGCACGGTGAAGACGTGGGGTGATCCGAAGCGCATGTCCACCAGTCCATCGCTCGGCGACGGCCTCAAGCCGGGCGCCGAGGTCGTGGAACCTCGGCTGCTCGACGGAGTGCGCGACATCGTCGATGCCGTGGCCGGGAAGACGCAGGTGTTGCTGCTCAAGCGGGACGGCACCGTGCTCGCCTGGGGCTACAACAGCGAGTGCGAGGTGGGCACCGGCGACGGCAAGAGGACGTATGCCCCGGTGCCCATTGCCGGGCTGCGCCATGTGAAGCAGATCGCCGCCGGCACCAACGTGTCGGGGGCGGTGCTCGAAGACGGCACGGTGTGGCTGTGGGGCTGGGGCCAGAAGGGCCAGTTGGCCAACGGGCTGTGGGGGTGGCAGACGCCGTGCGCCCCCGTGCCGACGAAGGTCGAGGGACTCACCGGCGTGAAGCAGCTCTCCCTCGGCGACGTGTCGGCCGTGGCGCTGAAGGACGACGGGACCGTGTGGGGCTGGGGCACGAACAAGAACGGCGAACTCTGCGATGGCACCACCGAGCATCGCCCGCGCCCCGCGCCGATGCCGGGGATCGCCAACGCGGTGTCGGCGGTGGTCAACTACAACACGATCATCGTGCTGGCCGACGGCACGGTGCGCATGTGCGGCCTGAATGAGCACAACGCGCTTGGCGATCCGGCCGAGGAAGGCGGGTCGCACCTGACGCCGTACAAGGTGCCTGGCCTTGCCGGCGTGCGGTCAGCGCGCATGAACCACACCACCACCATCGTGCAGCTCAAGGACGGCTCGCTGCGGGGATGGGGGATGGGTTACTACGGCGCGCTCGGCGATGGCGGCTACGGGGCGTTCGGCGCGACGCCACATGCGCCCACCGGCCTCGGCCCGGTGCTCGTGCATTACATGTCCGGCACGGCGAGCTACGCGATCCGCGCGGATGGTACGGTGATGGTGTGGTGCATTCCCGTGCGGGGCACCGAGGCGGACTTCGTGCTGGTGCCGAAGCCGCTGTTCAGGTTGAAGACAAGCGGTCGGTGACGTCTAACGAAGGGCGTTGTGCTGCGAACGCCTCCAATAGGACGCAGCCGCGCAGCGGCCGCTACCGCAAACACCTGCGTTCGTTGGCAGCAACGGCTTGTTGGGCCGAACCGCAACTATGCCGCCGTGCCGACCCAGGGTTTGATCCGGCGCAACTTGCCAGCGAGTACCCGCTCCGCCACCTCGGTGTCATAGGCGGCCTGCGCGCGAAGCCAGTAGCCGTTGGACAAGCCGAAGAACCGGCAAAGCCGCAGATCGGTATCCGCCGTGATCGCGCGCCGGCCGGCGACAATCTCACCGATCCGCTGCGCCGATACACCGATCTCCTTCGCCACGCGATACCGTGTCAGCCCCATGGGGACCAGGAACTCCTCCCGCAGCAACTCTCCGGGTGTTACGGGCTTGAGATGTCCCATTGTGCGCGCACTCCCTCAGTGATAGTCCACGATCTCAACATCTTCTGCGCCGGCGGCGGTCCAGCGAAAGCACACGCGGTATTGATCATTCACACGGATACTATGCTGACCAACCCGACTACCTTTCAGCGGCTCGAGTCGGTTGCCCGGTGGCACGCGTAGGTCGGCGAGGCGGTTTGCAATTTGCAGTTGTCGGAGTTTCCGGCGTGCGATCGTCTCAATGCTCGCGAACCGCCTAACGCGCTCGCCGCGCGCTAACGCTTCAGTCTCGCGATCGCGGAACGAGATGATCATGACGAATAGTAACGCGGCGCGTGATTAACGTCAAGCGTGACTACTCGGCCGGCTCGCCGGGCCGTGCTGTTTCGGCCTAACGTTTTCGGTTCAGCTGCAGCCGCATCAAATAGAGCGCGCGTAGCGCGCCCACAACAGAGCGGCTGTCGGCTGCAACCGTTAGTTAGCTGTCAGCAACCAAGTATTGCTCGATGAACTGGCGCGGAGTCAGCACGGCGATTCCTCGCCAGCCAGAAACCTGCAGCAGATCCTGATCGCCAGACACGATGACCTCGGCCTGCGCCGCCAGTGCAGTCGCCAGGAACATGTCATCGTCCGGATCCGCGCTGACCGGACCGGCCAGCGGCGGGGCATCGACGATCATCGCGTTCATGGCGATCAGGGTCAGCACGGGCTCGAACGCCTCGTTGACCTCGGGATGCCGGCGGCCAAGCTCGTACCCGACGCGCCGGTACTCGTCGAGGATTGCGGGTGAGAGGATCAGGACGAACTCTCCCGCGGACCACGCCGAGAGAATGCGTCCTGGCACGCCGCCGAAGAACACCCCGGAGACGACGACGTTGGTGTCGAGGACGACCTTCACCGAGCGCGTCGCGTCTTGGCGATCGCGTTGGCAATGTCGCCGACGCGCAGGCCGCTGCGTTTCGCGGCTTGCCGCGCCCGAGCCACGAGTGGTGCGAACTCGCCGAGCGCTGGTGGATCGAGGACCTTGAAGATCACAACGTCTCGATCCGCCACCACGACGAACTGGGCGCCCGCCTTCAGGCCAAGGCGTTCGCGGATCTCTTCGGGAATTACCACCTGTCCCTTCGAGGACAGGGTCGTCGTTGCGGCATTCATCGGGACCTCTCAGTGAGTCTTACTGGTAAGATTACCGAGATTCCCTCCGCTCGTCAAGCCGCAGCCGTTCCTGGACAGCTAGAAAATATGACTGGGCTGGCCTCCGACTCTTGCGTGGGTTAGCTCCTCACGAGGCGAGTCGGAGTTGCCAGAGCCACCGGCGACGGTGCTGCTGTCGCCACTGCGCGGAGACCAGCCCATGTCATCTGCTGCTACGATCTATCTTGGCCTCGATGTCCACAAGGAGTCCGTGACCATCGCGGTGCTGCCGAGCGGGGCCGTCGCGCCCACCCGGGTCGACAAGCTCCCCAATGATTTAGCGAAACGCCGCCGCTTCTGCGAGCGGCAGGCGAGCGCGGGGACGGTGCGCGCCTGCTACGAAGCCAGCGGGGCGGGCTACGTGATCCAGCGGGCCATGACCGCGTGGGGCTACCACTGCGACGTGATCGCGCCGTCGTTGATCCCGACCAAACCCGGCCAGCAGCGCAAGCACGACACCGGCGATGCGATCCAGTTGGCACGGCTGTATCGTGCCGGCGAGCTCACCATCGTGCGCATCCCCACGGAGGCGGAGGAGCGGGTGCGCGACGTCGTGCGCTGTCGCGAGACCTTTCAGCGCGAAGTGCTGCGGAGCCGCCACTACCTCCTCAAGTTCCTGGCGCGCCGCGGCTTTGTGTACCGGGAGGGGACGCCGTGGCGGCAGGCGCACTACGAGTGGCTGCGCCAGCTCGCCCGAGCCGACTCGCCGCTGGCGCCCGAAGACCGGCAGGTCTTCGGCGAATATCTCGGGCTGCTCGAATACAAGCTCTCGCGGCGCGACGCGCTCGACGAGCAGATCGAGGCGCTCGCGCTCACGCCCTCGCTCGCCACGGCCGTCGCCACGCTCCAGTGCTTCCGCGGCATCCAGCAACAGGCGGCGATGGTGCTCGCCACCGAGATCAGTGATTGGCAGCGCTTCGCGTCGCCGCGCCAGTTGATGGCCTACCTGGGGCTGGTGCCGCGCGAACATTCCTCTGGGGATCGGGAGCGCCGCGGGTCGATCACCAAGGCGGGCAACACGCACTGTCGGCATGTGCTGGTGCAGGCCGCGTGGGCGTATCGCTTTCAACCGAAGATCGGCGTCGCGCTCACGGCCCGACAGCGCGGGCAATCGCCCGTCGCCATCGCGCATGCGTGGAAGGCGCAGCATCGGCTGCACACGTTCTATCAGCGGCTCGCGTTTCGCCGCCGGCCGCTGATCGCCGTGGTGGCGGTGGCGCGTGAGCTCGTGGGCTTTCTCTGGGCGGTGATGCGCGACGTCACGCCGCGCACCACGGCCACTGCGTAAGGCATAGGAGGGTCAGCGGGTGTCCGGTGGCACGATAGGGGAGAATGCTCGCAGTCGTTATCGGGTACGCTCGGGGCTCGCCCCGCGCGGAATCCCTGTGCCTAGAACGAGCCAGCTCCCGACGAATCCAATTCTTGCCGCTCCGGCAGCGCGAGCTGCTGACCGG
>Ga0334722_10002272_pt1 | contig 21987 bp, 26 predicted proteins | sample C3_bottom_MG_FD_207210 | JGI IMG/M metagenome (GOLD analysis project Ga0334722, IMG submission 207210) | Sediment microbial communities from Yellowstone Lake, YNP, Wyoming, USA - C3_bottom | ecosystem: Environmental > Aquatic > Freshwater > Lake > Sediment | place: USA: Wyoming | collected... | reverse complement strand
ATTGTGGCGCTTCTGGTTTGTGGGGCGGTTTATTGGTTTTTTGTTAGAGATACAAACGAAGTGATTAAGACGTTTGAACCTGCTACTCAAACTACTTCAACTCAAACAACAGGAGTGGTTGAGAAGCCAATTACTAACCAAATTAATCCAGTAGAAAATAAAAAAATTATGAACGCGACACTACACACCAGCATGGGGGACATTACCATCGAATTTAATCCAAGCACCACTCCAAACACGGTGGAGAACTTTATCAAACTGGCGGAGTCAGGATTCTATGATGGCACCAAGTTTCATCGAGTGATAAAAGGCTTCATGAACCAGGGCGGAGATCCATTCTCCAAAGATGATTCGAAGATTGCAGAGTGGGGGACGGGCGGTCCGGGGTACAAATTCAATGATGAATTGACCCCAAGCAACAGCAATGATGTGGGTACTATCTCCATGGCGAACTCTGGACCCAATACCAACGGAAGTCAATTCTTTATCAACGCCGTACCGAATCATGGTCTCGACACAAAGCACACTGTATTTGGAAAGGTCACTTCCGGTCTCGATGTAGTTATGGCCATAAACAATACTCCAACAGATTCTTCTGATCGTCCTATCACTCCTGTGGTTATCCAAAGCATCACTCTCAAATAGACAAAAGTGGGTTTATGAAAATCATTGTCAAGGTGAAGCCGAGCGCAAAGGTTGAGAAGGTTGAACGAGTAGACCAACCCGTTTTGAATTTTGGTGATAATAATCGTGAACTTCCAGTGTATAAAGTATCGGTCAAGGAATCTCCAGTCGATGGGAAGGCAAACAAGGCTGTCATTCGAGTCCTTGCAGGACATTTCGAAACCTCACCTCTAAAGATTCGCCTGATTACAGGGCAAACTTCTAGAAAGAAAATTTTTGAAGTTGAATAAGGTTCGTCGTTCCTAAAAATGTTATTATGAGTGCATATGCAGCTTATTTTTCTTGATACAGAAACTACGGGGAACGACCCAGCCAAGGATAGATTGGTGCAGGTTTGTTATAAATTGAAAGAAGGAGAAGGATGGCAAACCAAGGTCGGCTACTTCAAACCACCGATGTCGATGAGTGTGAAGGCGATGTCGATTACCCACATCACGGACAAGATGCTCGAAGACAAGGAAGCTTTTGTCGACAGTCAGATGAAAAAAGATTTGGAGTTTCTACTTTCTGGTTCTACGCTCATCGCTCATAATGCGAAGTTTGATATTGCCATGCTTGAGAACGAAGGCCTCTCTGTTCCCAGTTTTATTTGTACTCTGCGAGTGGCACGTGCCTTGGACACGAAGAATGCTATTCCAGAATATAATCTTCAATTCTTGCGTTACTATCTTGGTCTAGAAATAGAAGGCAATCCTCATGATGCAGAAGGGGATGTGAACGTCCTCATCGCAGTTTATGAAAGGTTATTTGCGAAGGTAAGGGAGACAGAACCCGATGATGAATCTGCGCTCAAGAAAATGATAGAAATTTCTAGTCGACCAACGCTCTTCACTTATTTTAATTTCGGTAAACACAATGGTAAGAAGATTGAAGACGTGGCGAAGACGAATCCAGATTATCTCGAATGGTTATTGAATCAGAAAAATGCAGACGGTGGCACAGATGAAGATTGGATTTTTACTCTGAAGCATTATTTGGGGAAATAATTCCTATGCACTATATACACAGTCTCCAAGCTTGGTACAAGAAATTCGAACGGCCGGTGTCATCCATCTCACTCATCGGTGGATTCGTATTTGATGCGATATTTCTCAAACGGGTGGATTTGTTCTGGGAAAACTTTTGGGTCATTGTGCATTTGTTGGTCGTAGCTGTCTGTATTATTCTCATTAATCAAAAGGAAGCCACTGAACCCAATAACCTGAACCGAGCCGAATGGGAATTCTGGCTCACGAACATTATGCAGTTCTTCTTCGGAGGTTTGCTCTCTACTTTCATTGTCTTTTATTTCCGTGGAGCGACGCTCTCTGTCTCATGGCCGTTCATTCTCATCCTGGCCCTCGCTTTCGTAGCCAACGAACGTTTGAAGAAATATTTCGATAGACTTTCATTTCAAATTAGTCTTTTGTTTTTCTCTATCTTTCTATTTGCCATCTTCTTTGTGCCTTTGTTTACCCACAGTATTGGGCCTATGATTTTTCTCTTGAGCGGAGTATCAAGCCTCTTTGTCTTGTGGCTTTTTTTGTTGATTTTAAAAAGGTTTGGTCCAGAGAAGTTTTTGCTTGGACGTCGCTCCATCCTCACTTTCTCAATGCTTATTTTTATTTCTATAAATATTCTCTACTTCACAAACCTCATTCCACCACTGCCGCTTTCTCTCAAGGAAGCTGGTGTGTATCACTCGGTCGGTCGAGATGCATCGGGTAATTATGTCGTATCCCACGAAGATTATGGGTGGAGTGGATTCTTCTCTCTTTATCCCAATCTTCATATCACTCCGGACCAGTTGGTCTATGCCTATAGCGCGATCTTCTCTCCAGCATCCTTTAGTACGGGCATTACCCATGAGTGGCAACACCTCGATTCGAGGACGAACAATTGGGTTACTGAAGGTGAAGTGGATCTCAAGGTTCTCGGTGGTCGTGATGGAGGATACAGAACTTATTCAACTCGTGAGAGCCTAGCCGAAGGGCATTGGAGAGTAAACGTGCTCACTCCCAGTCATCAAGTTTTGGGTCGATTGCGTTTTAATGTAGTTTATACAAACACCGAACCTATTTTGTTTGTTGAGACAAAATAGAGGATATTAAATTCTGATGATATAGTTTATATAGTCTATTAGTAATTTTAAATTGTTTTTAATGAACGAAAAATATATTCATGAATTGCGTTTTTCAAAATTTATTTTCTCGAACAGAAAAATGGCTTGGTTCTGGCTCTTGGTGCGAGTTTATGTTGGTTATGAATGGATTACCGCCGGATGGGACAAACTTCATAATCCCGCTTGGGTAGGTGGTCAGGCCGGTGGAGCTCTCACAGGCTTTATCCAAGGCGCTCTCACGAAGACAGCCGGAGCTCATCCAGATGTTTCGGGATGGTATGCCAGTTTTCTCCAGAATGTGGTTCTTCCTAATGTTCAAACGTGGTCACACATCATTTCTTTCGGAGAATTTTTGGTTGGTGTTGGACTCATCCTCGGACTCCTCACTGGTCTCGCCGCTTTCTTTGGTATGTTTATGAATCTCAATTTTCTTTTGGCTGGTACAGTGAGTATAAATCCAGTATTACTTATGTTGGCTATCGGAGTAGTCCTTGCTTGGAGAGTGGCCGGCTATTGGGGCCTCGACAGATATGTTTTGCCCAAGATAATTAATTCTACTTCTTGAAATAACTTTCTACTCCGTCCCACCATCCGTTTCCGTTTGTATCACGTTTGTTTGGATCAGTAATTTTGTTTGGACAATTGGCTTCGACCGCATAACCTGCACAAGTTTCAACGAGGTCTGGCAATCCGTCCTTATCTGAATCTTTCACCATATCTAAGAGTCGTGCTTCTAGTAGATCAGGAGCAATCTTGCTTTTGTTCACCGCCGCTCCGTCCGTTGGACTAAAGTAGAGAACTTTTGAGTTACCTCCTGCATCACGAATAAAATAAATAATTCCTCTGGCATAACCAGCGGTGGTTGTTCCTACATCCTGTCTTGTGAAGTTGGTAGAGAGGATAATTTGTTTATCATCAGACCAAATATTTACAAAATCTTTTTCCTTCATATCTTTACCAAAGAAGTAAGCACTGTCCATGAGAGCTTCGCAGTCTTTTGTCTTCGTAGTGTCTAAACAAGTAGGGGAGAGTTGATATGAAAGTGATTTGAGGCCGATGAGGTTGTGAGACTTGGCAAAGGTCAAATAATTTTGGAAGACTGTCCAAACTGTGTGTGAGAGGGTAGTTTTGATTTCTGATGTGGTTGAGGTTGGTGAAGAAGTAGTCGCTGTGGTAGTCGTGGCTGTGGGTGTTTGTTCTATTTCCTTGGGGGCTACGACCTTGTTAATTCTTAATCCAAAAACCAAGGCTGAAATAATAAGTATGGCTCCAATGGCAATTAATATTTTGTTTTTCATTCGTCTATTGTATCAAGATTTTCAAGATAGAATTGTTGACAAAATATGCACGTTTTGCTATAATCTTGAATAAGTACGTTTTATGTACCAAAAAAGAAGTTTTTCCCATTCACGTTCTCCTCAACGCAGAGGCAGCATGCCCACAGGACGAGGTCGAGCGCAATCATTTGCTCAACGATTAGACATCAGTAGCTTCATTAACAAGGCGGTTATTGTAGAAGAGGTTGATCATTTTATACCCGAACACGAATTCGCGGATTTTTTGATTGAAGAAAAATTGAAGAAAAATATTGCGACCAAGGGTTATGTCGCCCCAACTTCTATCCAAGATCGAACTATTCCACATATCCTCAAAGGTCAGGATGTGGTGGGTATTGCGAACACCGGGACAGGGAAGACGGCTGCCTTTCTCATTCCTCTCATCGATAAAATGATGAAGAACCCAAACGAATCGGTACTCATCGTGGTTCCTACTCGTGAACTCGCCAGTCAGATAAATGATGAATTAAAGGGCTTTGCTCCGGGGACGGGACTTTTCTCTGTGGTTTGTGTTGGAGGAACTCCTATGGGACCACAACTCCGAGATTTGCGATACAAAAATCATTTTATCATTGGTACTCCAGGCCGACTCAAGGATTTGATTGAACGTCGGGCACTAGACCTCTCTCAAACTCGTTCAGTGGTTCTCGATGAAGCAGACAGAATGCTTGATATGGGATTCCTCCCAGATATGAAGCTTATTATGTCGAAGATGCCGGCCGAGAGACATACCCTCTTCTTCTCTGCCACTATGTCCAAAGAAATAGAAAAATTAGTCAGTGAATTTCTACGTGAGCCAGTGAAAATTTCTGTGAAGACGAGGGATACAGCCAAGAATGTCGATCAAGACATCGTGAGGATGAAGGCAGGGGAGGATAAACTTCTCGCTCTCGAAAATCTTTTGAAAAAATCAGACTTCAACAAAGTTTTAATTTTTGGTCGAACCAAACACGGAGTAGAGAGACTCGCGAAGACTCTAGGTGTGCGAGGATTCAAGGCGGATTCAATCCATGGAGACAAGAGTCAGGGTCAGAGACAGCGCGCTTTGGACAATTTCAAACAGGATAAACTTCAAATTCTCGTGGCGACCGATGTGGCTGCTCGAGGGCTCGACATCCCCCTTGTTTCTCACGTCATCAACTATGATTTGCCTGCTACTTATGATGACTATATTCACCGCATTGGTCGTACTGGTCGTGCCGGCGCCGTAGGAAAGGCTCTTACCTTCGTATAAATAATTCTGTTATACTACAGACCTTAATCTTAATTTATTCAAAATCATGCCACTTTTATTTGTTCTTGGAAGAATTTTACTTGGAGGATATTTCTTGATGAATGGATACAACCATTTCAAAAATATAGAGGGTAGTGTTGGGTATGCACAGTCCAAGGGAGTACTGTTTCCTAAATTGGCAGTTGGTTTTACTGGATTACTTCTCCTCGTCGGTGGAGCTTCGGTTATTACTGGATTTGCGACCAATGTTGGTCTCGCTGCTCTCATTCTCTTCCTCATACCGGTAACATTCCAAATGCATGCGTTTTGGAAAGAATCTGACCCAATGAAAAAAATGGGAGAGAAAATAAACTTTGAGAAAAACCTTGCCCTTCTTGGTGCCGTGCTTATGCTTTTGGCCTTGGGTGTACCTTGGATGAACTCGTTTTAATCAAACGAATTACTTCGTCGTGATCATCGGTGATATTGAAGAGTTGAAGATCAGAGTCGTCCAAAGAGCCTCTAGTCCTCAACTCTTTATTCATAAATTCTTTAAGCGAATTCCAATAGTCAGCTCCGACGCAGATGATGGGAACTCCTTCAATCTTCTTAGTCTGAACCAATGTCACTATTTCGAAGAATTCGTCGAGTGTGCCTAAACCTCCAGGATAAAAAATAAAAGCTTCTGCCGAGAAAGTTAAACAGACCTTGCGGATGAAGAAGTAGAACATATTGATTTGGTCCGTGAGGTATTTGTTGATGATCTGCCCAATAGGGATATCAATAGTGATGCCCAGAGAATGACCTCCCGCTTCGAAGGCTCCGCGGTTAGCTGCTTCCATGATGCCGGGTCCTCCTCCGGTGAAAACAGAATAGTTTAGCTCCTTCACAATTTTACCAGCGAGAGCTCTGGCATCCTGACAATATTTATTGTCTTCAGTAAATTGGCTAGAACCAAAGAAGGTTACAGACTGTGGGTGATTCGCGAGGAATTTAAATCCGGCCTGAAGCTCCTTGCTTACTTCGCCCTCAAGCTCTACAGCATGATGCATCTCGGCTTTACTAGTGGTGTGAGTGTTTTCTGTTGGTTTCATATGTGTGTAGTATAATGGTATATTATATAAATAGTAATCAAAAGTAAAATTTATATGCAAAAACTTAATGTGAATCAATGGATTGCTGTGGCCGCGGGTGTTCTTGTAGTAGCATTCTTTCTTTTCGGAGGAACGATTATGAATCTTTTTAATAATACTACTGGCAACGAACAAACTGTCACTGCAGATTCTCTTCAAACTGGTGTGAAGACTGTTGATGTTGTCCAAGGACAAGGAGCTATCGCAGCAGTAGGGGACACAGTGACAGTTAATTATGTCGGAACTCTTGTAAGTGGAAAAGTTTTCGACAGTTCTATAGACAGGAAACAACCTTTTACCTTTCAGCTTGGAGTTGGACAAGTTATTCGTGGTTGGGATGAAGGTGTAGTCGGGATGCGTGTGGGAGGCAAGAGAACACTCACCATTGCACCTGATTTCGGATATGGTGGACAAGCTGTTGGTCCTATTCCTGCGAATTCAACACTTATTTTTGATGTTGAATTATTGGATGTGAAGAGCGCTACTACAACACAATAATTAAAACAGAATGGAGATAGATATTTCAAATCTCCACCACGCTTATCTAATATTGGGCGAGCAAACTCTCTCTGAAAGTTTGCTCGTTTCTGTTTTCGAAGAAATGGGACTAAAGGAAATGGGCAATCCAGATTTCCACTCTTATAGAGTGGAATCATTCGACATAGCAAGCGCCCGCGCTCTGCGCGAGCGGGCTATGGAGAAACCTTTTGGAGACAAGAAAATTTTCTTGATTTCTGCAGAACGATTTACTCCCGAGGCTCAAAATGCTCTTCTTAAAACCCTCGAAGAACCAGGAGAAAATATGCACTTTTTCATTCTGCTTCGAGAACAGGATTTGCTGTTGCCCACACTGCTTTCGAGAATGCAATTGGTACGTCCGCAACTAAAAAATCCTGATCAGCAGAATTCTTCTCTTGAAAAGTCCTCGGACGCCCGAGAGCGTGGCCAGACTTTCCGCGTGAAGAATTCTGCTTCACCCGAAGAATTTTTGAAACTTTCCTCTCGAGACCGTCTGAATTTTGCCAAGGACTTTGCAGATAAAGAGAAATCATTGCCGGTCTTTCTGGATAATCTTCTAGGATATTTAAAATCTAACAAGGCTGATTTGGAAACTCTTGATACTGTTTTCAAAGTTCGTCGTTTCGCCGATGATCCATCTGTGATGCCGAGACTAGTTTTAGAACATCTAGCACTTGTGTTAAAATAGCTCTATGGCATACAACTTTCAACCTTTTAAAACTGCTAGTGAAAGCACTTTCACTTGGCTTCAAAAAGAATTCAGCGGACTGCGTACAGGTCGCTCTACACCAACCATACTCGATGGAGTGAGTGTGGATGTCTATGGTTCGAGGATGTCTATCAATCAGGTTGCGAACGTCACCATCGAAGATGCTCGTAGTCTCCGCATCACTCCGTGGGATAAAAATGTCACCCAAGCCATTGATTCTGCTATTAGAGAATCTAATTTGGGTCTATCTGTTTCTGTGGACGATAAAGGGCTACGTATATCCTTCCCTGAACTTACTGCGGATAGACGCACAGCCTTAATAAAGGTAGCAAAGCAAAAGTTAGAGGAAGCACGCATCAGACTTCGAAGTGAAAGACAAAAGGTGTTGGGTGATTTGGACAAGGATGATATGCCCGACGATGAACAAACCAGAACTAAAAATGAGCTTCAGAAACTTATGGATGAAGTGAACAGGAAACTTGATGAATTAGCGGCCAAAAAGGAAAAAGATATTTCAGAATAATGGCTATCATTATATTTTTAATTATTTTGAGCGCACTAGTGCTCGTGCATGAGGCTGGACATTTCTTCGTGGCAAAATATTTTGGTATTCGTGTAGATGAATTTGGCTTGGGTTATCCACCGAAGGCGAAGAAACTTTTCTCTTGGAGGGGAACAGACTTCACTTTGAACTGGTTACCTTTTGGTGGATTTGTGAAGATCTTTGGAGAAAACCCCGAAGCTTTTGTCCCGGGAGAGTCAGAAATTCCCCGAGGAGACACCTCGGGGACATACAAAGGTGTCTCCTCGGGGAAAAGTTTTCAAGATAAAAACCGTGGAATCCAGTCTGCTGTGCTTGTTTCTGGAGTAATAGGAAATTTTATCTTCGCTTGGTTTCTAATTTCTCTTGGCTTTATGATTGGGATGCCCACACCCGAAGGTTTCTCTTTGCCTATTACTAACTCGCATACTGTTATCACAGAAGTGGTTCCTAATTCTCCGGCGCAACTGGCTGGATTAAAATCCGGAGATACTATTGTTTCTTTCTCTGAACTGTCAGATATTTCTCCCGACGCTATAATGAAATTTATAAACGAATCGACTAAACCAATCGAAATCACTATTTCTCGTGGAGCCGAAACACTGACAAAAACTATTTCTTCTAAAGAAGGCATTGTAGAAGGCAAAAGAGCGATAGGCATAGGTATGGATAAAGTTGGTATAGCGAAGTTATCATTTGGTAATTCAATAATAGAAGGTTTCAAATTTACAGCAGAACTGACTAAGGCCACGGCCGTGGCTCTAGGTAGCTTTATTTTGAGCGCTTTCGTTGGGCAGGCTGATTTATCTCAAGTCACGGGTCCGATTGGACTTGTGGGCGTAGTGGGGGATGTGAGTGCTTTGGGGTTTGTTTATCTAATTTCTCTGACTGCTCTCATCTCTATAAACCTCGCCATCATAAATCTTTTACCCTTCCCGGCTCTCGATGGAGGACGTTTGCTCTTTGTGATTATTGAAACTATCCGTAGAAAAGCTATTCCAGTGAAAGTTTTCAACGCGATGAACAATATTGGTTTTGGTATCCTCATTATTCTTATGCTTCTTGTAACCTTCCGAGATATTGTGCATCTGATATAATTAAAGATAACTATGGGATACGAATCAGGAAATTTAAATACGTTTGAAACTCCAGAAGCTCCACGTTCGCGCGAGGAAGTAGCTATCTACAATGAAATGCAGGCCATTTTAATTGGGCGAAGCATGGCACCAGATGAAGATTTGGATACACATGCTCAGAGTTGGATTGATGCTAATTCCGAAAATTTCTCCATAGTATTTGATGAGATGAAAGTCGAAAACCCAAATCTTCTAGAGGATTGGATTAATGATAGGGAGACCGTGTTAACTCAGATACAAGAAAAAATGAATCAATTGGTGAATAGATAACCTTTGTTTTTCTTGCTGTTTTTGGTTACTATAATGCCATGCGAGAATCCATCACTCCAAGAGCCACTGACTATTCTGAATGGTATCAAGACGTCATAGATGCCGCCGAACTTGCAGAACACGGACCGGTGCGTGGCACAATGGTTATCAAACCCTATGGTTATGCACTTTGGGAAGCGACCCAAAGATATCTTGATCAAAAATTTAAAGAAACTGGAGTTCAAAATGCTTACTTCCCGATGCTTATTCCAGAAAGTTTTTTGCACAGAGAGGCGAAGCATGTGGAAGGTTTTTCTCCAGAGGTAGCTGTAGTAACACACGCCGGAGGAAAGAAACTTGATGAACCACTTGTTATTCGTCCGACTTCAGAAACAATTATGTATGAAGTGTTTTCTAAATGGATTCATTCTCATCGCGATTTACCCCTTCTGATAAATCAATGGGCGAATGTGGTGCGTTGGGAAATGCGACCAAGACTTTTTATGCGAACCACCGAATTTTTGTGGCAAGAAGGTCATACAGCTCACGCGACCTTTGAAGAAGCAGATGCCAGGGCTCGACAAATGCTTAAAATATATGAGAATTTTGCTAGTGAAATGATGGCTATACCAGTTATCTCTGGCATTAAATCAGAAAGTGAGAAGTTCGCCGGGGCGCTACACACTTATTCTGTAGAAGCAATGATGCAGGATGGTAAAGCTCTTCAATTTGCTACTTCTCACAACCTAGGTCAAAACTTTGCCAAGGCTTTTGATGTCAGTTTTACTGATGATTCAAATCAAAAACAATTTGTTTGGCAAACAAGTTGGGGATTGTCTACTCGAGTTATTGGTGGACTCATCATGGTTCATTCGGACGACAAAGGATTGGTTCTTCCTCCAAACATTGCTTCTATTCAAGCCGTGATTATTCCTATTTGGAATAACGAAGAAACTAAAACACTTGTACTCGAAAAGGCTCGAGAATTGTTCAATGACTTGAACAAAATTCATCCAGGGAGGATTGTTTTGGATGAAGACGATATTCGTTCTGGAGAGAAACATTACAAATGGGAGAAGAAGGGCGTACCTCTTCGAATTGAAATTGGACCAAAGGACATAGCTGCAGACACGTTGGTTGTTGTGCGAAGAGGTACGAACGAAAAAATTAATATAAAAAGAGGAGAGGCTTCTTCTTTGGATAAATTTTTAAAGACAGTTCAAGAAAATTTATATCAAACAGCTCTCAAGAGACAAGCAGAAAAGACAAAGCAAGTAGATACTTGGGATGAATTCAAAGAAGCTATTGAGGCCGGATATTTTGTCCTTGCTCACTGGTCTGGAGATAAGGAAGTTGAGAATAAGATTAAAGAGGAAACCAAAGCCACCATACGCTGTATTTCGTTTGATCAAAAAGAGGAGATTGGTAAATGCGTGTACAGCGGTGCACCTTCTAAGGGTCGGGTAATCTTCGCAAAGGGATATTAATCATATGAAAAACTTTTTTGGTCAAGAAAAATTACGACGAATGCTGTCTCATGACATTGGGATAGATTTAGGTACAGCGAACACTCTGGTCTATGTTCGTGGACAAGGGATTGTTATAAACGAACCATCGGTTGTGGCTGTTAATCAGAAGACGGGACAAGTGGTGGCCGTAGGTACGGCAGCCAAGGAAATGCTCGGACGTACGCCGTCACATATTCTAGCCGTAAGGCCTATGGTCGATGGAGTGATTTCTGATTTCGAAGTTACCGAAGAATTGATTAGTTATCTCTTGGGCAAGGCTCAAGAAACTCGCAAGAAAGCTTTCGGTCCGAGGGTAGTCGTGGGTGTGCCTTCTGGAATTACCAACGTTGAGATTAGAGCGGTGAGAGATGCAGCCAAGAACGCCGGGGCGGGTGAAGTGCACATCGTAGAGGAACCTATGGCCGCAGCTATTGGGATGAGGTTGCCGATTCATGAACCAGTTGGAAATATGGTTATCGATATAGGTGGAGGAACGTCGGACATCGCAGTACTTTCTCTAGGAGGAGTAGTGATATCAAAGAATCTGCGTATCGCTGGAGATAAATTCAACAATGACATCATTTCTTATATTAGGAACCAATTTAAAATTTTAATTGGAGAAAAAACGGCCGAAGGTGTGAAGCATTCTATAGGTTCAGTACTCATCGGTTCATTGCCCCTAGAAGCGAGAGTTAAGGGTCGAGACCTCATCACAGGTCTTCCTCGTGAGGTGATAGTGACAGACACAGATATAAGAGAAGCTCTTTCTCCTTCGATTGAGGCTCTTATAGAGGCTATCAGGGAAGTCCTTGAGACTACTCCTCCAGAAATTCTTTCTGATGTTATGAACCGAGGTATTCATCTGGCCGGAGGAGGAGCTTTGATCCAAGGCCTCGCTCAGCTCATAGAGAACGAAGTAAACATTCCTGTGCATGTGACTGCAGACCCTCTGACCGCTGTCGCTCGAGGAGCCGGCATCATCCTTGAGGATTTAGAAAGCTTTAGAGATATACTTGTAGAAAATGAAGACGAACTTCCTCCAAAGAAATAGACATCAGGTTTCTTATAAGAAACGTATTGTGGCTGTCTTTTTGATTTTTATTTTCGGTGCAATGTTTTTTTCTTTCTCAAGAGGATTAATGATTAGTGTTTTCTCTCCTCTCTGGAAAGGAGAAAATGCGGTAGCTATAGGTTTTAGAAACCTAGCCACTTTTTTCAAATCCAAAAATGCTTTAATAGAAGAGAATCAAATTCTTCGAGACAAACTAGCTTCAAGCGAACTTACAAATGTCTCTCTGCAAACAATTTCAGATGCAGAGAATTCATTGCTAGTAAACTTTGGTCGTGCCAGTACAAATAAACTTATTGCCAGCGCTGTTTTGGTCCATCCTCCTCAAACGCCGTATGACAGTTTGATTGTTGATGCTGGGGCCGTGGACGGAGTCTCTCTTGATGCCGTGGTTTCTCTTCCAGAAGGCCCCAAAATTGGTACGGTTATAGAAGTTTTTAACAAGAGTGCCAGGGTTAAGCTTTATTCTTCAAATGGGGAAAAAACCAATGCTGTTTTAGAAAGGTCGAACGTACCCGTTTCTCTCCTTGGTCGAGGAGGGGGGAATTTTGAAATTGCTTTACCCAGAGATGTGGCCGTTGAGGTTGGAGATAAAATTCTTTCTGGAAGCCTTGCTCCAACGATAATAGGAGTGGTGGGTGACATAGAAATGAAACCAACAGATTCTTTCAAAAAAATTATGGTGAGGAGTGTGGCCAACATTTATACTATGCGTTTTGTCGTTATCACACCATGATGCCTCGACTCCTCACATCTTTGGCCCTGCTTATTATCGTTGGTACTATGCCGTTTTGGATTTATATTCCGGCTATTGTAATAGCCGTTATTTTCTTCCCATTTTATTTTGAAGCCGTTGTTCTGGGATTTTTGGTTGATGTGCTTTATGGACAACATATTTCTCAAGGATTGTCGTTTGTTTTTCCTTTCGCCTTATTCCTCTCTATTTTTATTGTGGTTATCCTGCCTGTACGCGAGCGTTTGAGACTGAGTTATTAATTGTTTTTTCTCAATGATTTTTCCAAGATTTTTTAGAAAAATAAAAAAGGGTATTGGCAGAAAGTACAAGGACATTGATCCAGAAGATATTTTTCTGGATTCAGAGAATCTGCCTGGCTTCGCCGAACATCGATTCGAGGGTCGTATGGAGGAACCTATTTCGGGTAAAGTTTTTGTGTTGCTAGAAATCTTTTTGATTTTGGTCACTCTTGTTTTCATAGGCAAACTCTTTTCTCTGCAAGTTATGCACGGTGAAGCTTTGTCCAAAATATCTGAGAACAATCGTCTTTCGCATACTTTGATTTTTGCGAATCGCGGAATTGTTTATGATCGCAACAAAGTAGAGTTGGCTTGGAACGCGGTGAAGACGGATGACACCGAATTTGCCAGCAGAATTTATGCCAACATTAAGGGTCTCTCTCATGTGGTCGGTTATCTGAAATATCCATCCAAGGATTCATCAGGTTTTTATTATGAAGAAGATTATCGGGGTCAGAGTGGGATTGAGCGTGTTTATAATGATTTATTACGTGGAACCAATGGTTTGAAAATCACTGAAACAGATGCTCTGGGTCATCCTATCTCCGAGAGTGTTATAGATCTTCCTCAAGATGGTAAGGCTCTCTCATTGTCCATTGACGCTCTATTGAATCAAGAGCTCTACAGCGCCATGCAGAGCATCGCAGAGGAGAGAGGGTTTAGTGGTGGAGCAGGCATAATCATGGATGTGGAGACGGGGGAGATTCTCGCCCTTTCGAGTTTTCCTGAATATGATCAAAACGTCGTAACTACAGGCAAGGATAAAAAAGAAATCCAAAGACTTTTTACTTCTTCCACTAAACCGTTTTTAAACAGAGTAGTGAGTGGTTTGTACACGCCGGGTTCTATAGTCAAACCAATCGTGGCGCTCGGAGCCTTGAGTGAGGGAGTGATCAGTCCAGAAAAGAAAATTTTAAGCACCGGTTCGCTCTCTGTCCCAAATCCTTATGACAAGAATAAACCTTCTATTTTTAAAGATTGGAAGGCTCACGGCTGGGTCAACATGATGGATGCTCTCGCTGTTTCTTCGGACGTTTATTTTTATGAAGTAGGAGGAGGATTCGGAGATCAGAAAGGTTTGGGTATAAGCAATCTTGATAAATACTTCACTCTTTTTGGATTGTCAGAGAAGACGGGAATTGATTTACCTTCCGAGAGTGTGGGCTTTGTAGCCACACCAGAATGGAAGAAATTAAATTTTAATGGTGATGATTGGAGACTTGGAGACACCTACATCACAGCCATTGGTCAGTATGGTACCCAAGTTACTCCGATTGATGCTGTGAGGTGGACGGGTGCCATAGCCAATGGAGGCAAACTCCTCATACCCTCAGTTATTTTGGGTGGAATAAAAAATAATATTTTTAGAACAATTAATTTACCAACAGAGGATTGGAATGTAGTGCGAGCGGGAATGAGACAGGGTGTGACCTCGGGTATTGTCACGGCTCTCAATACTCCGGCGGTGGCTGTGGCCGGGAAGACTGGGACAGCTGAATTAGGAGTTTCTAAACAACAGGTTAATTCATGGAGTACAGGGTTTTTCCCCTATGAACACCCTCGCTATGCCTTCGCCGTGGTGATGGAAAGAGGTCCAGTTATAAACACCGTTGGAGCCACATATGTTATGCAAAAGGTCATCAATTGGATGATTGTGAATACTCCGGAATATTTGAAGTAGTTATAGATAGTGATGGGTTGTTGATTAAAATTGGTGTTTGGGGTAAGATAATCCGATTAAATTGCAGGGCCATAAACACCATGAATCAAGAGCACGAATATTTGACGAAGGAAAAGTATAAAGAATTCGAGCAAGAGCTCGAAATTTTAGAAACCAAAAAACGCAAGGAAATTGCGGAAGCTCTTGAATATGCGAAGTCTCTGGGTGACTTCTCCGAGAACGCCGAATATCACGAAGCTCGAGATCTTCAGGCTCGTGTAGAAGACCGTATCCGTCATTTGCAAGCTCTTCTTAAAAATGCGGTGATTGTTTCTGAACGAGAGGCAGACGGTGTGGTTGTGGTGGGTTCGGCTATTGTGCTCACTCGAGAAGGACAGAATGACAACAAGAGCTACACCATAGTAGGTTCAGAAGAATCCGATGCCAGCCTAGGTAAAATTTCTGTACGTTCTCCTTTGGGTCAGGCAGTGATGGGCAAGAAGAAGGGTGAGGACTTTTCCTTCAAGACTCCGGCGGGTACTATGACCTACAAGGTAATTGATATAAAATAGAAGCATGGCTTCTATAGATGAAATTCGCGAGGCTCGTCTCGCCAAACTAAAAATCTTAAAAGAGAAAGGTATTGACGCGTATCCGGTCACGGCTCATCAAGACATCACTTGTCTTAAGGCGGTAAAAGATTTCGAAGCTCTGTCTACCTCAGGTGAGTCTTATTATATGGTTGGTCGTATTTTGTCTCTTCGGGCACAGGGCAAAATAATTTTCATTACCTTTGATGACGGCACAGGCAGGTTTCAAGCTTTGCTCAAATCTGGTGAACCTTTGAATGAGGAAACCTTTAAATTATTTGAAGATGTATTTGATATAGGTGATTTCGTAGAAATAAAGGGTACTTTGTTTGTGACCAAACGTGAGGAGAAAACTATTCTGGCCGAAGATGTACGTATGCTTTCTAAATCTCTGAGCCCGTTGCCCGAGAAGTGGAATGGTCTACAGGATGTCGAAGAAAGATTTCGCAAGAGGTATTTGGATATTTTGATGAATCCAAAGTTGAAGGATGTGTTTATCAAGAAAGCTAAATTCTGGGACACCATTCGTGAATATATGTTGTCGCAAGATTTCCTCGAAGTGGAAACACCAGTGCTTGAAAATACTACTGGAGGTGCCGAGGCCCGACCATTCATCACTCATCACAACGCATTGGACATAGATGTTTATCTTCGTATTTCAGCCGGAGAATTGTGGCAGAAGAAACTATTGGTGGCTGGTTTTCCTCGAGTGTTTGAAATAGGGAGAATTTTTAGGAATGAAGGTATCTCGAACGAACATCTACAGGACTACACCCAACTCGAATACTACATGGCTTATGCTGATTATGAGAAGGGTATGGAGATGACCAAGGAGCTCTACAGACTCATCGGGGAGAAAGTTTTTGGTACTACAAAATTTAATATCAAGGGATTCGAGATAGATTTGGCTCAAGAATGGGAGGTGTATGATTTCTGTAAACTAATCGAAAAGAAATTCGGCATCGATCCACTCAATACCACAGAGAAAGATGTTTTGTCTGCTTTGAAGAAACACAACATTGAACATGAATCAGACACAAACATAGAACGCGGTGTAGATTTGCTTTGGAAGAATGAGAGGAAGAATATCGCTGGCCCAGGGTTTCTCATTGGTGTGCCTATCTCTATGGAACCATTGGCCAAGAAAAACAGAAATAATCCAAAGACAGTAGAGAGATTTCAAGTTATCCTCGCTGGTAGTGAAATGGGTAAGGGATTTAGTGAACTCAATGATCCCCAGGATCAACTCGAGAGATTTAATAATCAACAGGCCAAGCGAGACGCGGGGGATGAAGAAGCTCAGATGGCTGATATGGAATATGTAGAAGCTTTGGAATACGCGATGCCTCCGGCTTTTGGATTTGGACTTTCAGAAAGATTGTTCAGCTTCCTCATGGATATGTCCGTACGAGATACTCAGCTTTTCCCTCTGATGCGGCCAAAAAATAAATAATCTTTACATCGATTTGGTATTGTGTTAGAAATGGCTTAGACACTGACCCCCACGCACGGAGGACTACTGTGCGAATCATCCGCATCTTGCTTATCGAGAACGGCAAGGGCATCATCAGGAAGTTCAAGGAAGCCCTTGCTTTCAAAATGTATGACCCGGTGAAGTACGAACTCACCGTCTCCGAATCAAGAGAAGGTGGGTTGAAGAAGACCTTGTTGCACAAGTATGACCTCATCATCTGTGGTCCGATGCGTCAACCGTTCCCGAATTTCACCTTCGCCACCGACATGCACTATGCGAGCAAGAAGGTGCTGATTGTGAACGACCGGCGTACGCATTTCGACATTCCATTCCTGAGCTATCAGGGGCTGAATAAGGACAGGATTCTCGAAGCTGTGACGAAGATTGTATAGAGGCCCTAGCAAGGTCTCTTTTTCATACTTGACTTTTGGGTTTATATGTGATAAACTCGCAACAGTCGAAGTATGCACTTTCACGAGGCTTAGGCCTCACATTACGGAGTATTACGATGCGCAAGTTCGCATTGCTGTTCGCCCTTCTCGCGATTCTTCTGCCGATGAATCTCACTGCGCAGACCTCTTTCTGGACAGAAGTCATGTACCGGGATGGGAACGCAGGCGAGAGCGTGCAGATCAACATCTCGGCGTCGAAGAAGTTCACACCGACCGTTGGCATGTTCGTGTGGTCGATCTCCAGCAAGGGTTGGGGAGAATCGGTCATCGGCGCGGTGTACACTCCGCGGCCGTGGGTCGAGCTCAACCTCGGCGCCGGCTTGGAGAAGAACGAGAACCCGTTCCGCACGCAGGCTTCGGTCTGGGTGGGGAACACGAAGGGTTCGCTTTACACTGCTGTTGAAAACGGTGGAAGCGGATTCTGGTACGTTGCCGTCGGCAACGTACCGGTTCATCCGAACCTCGGGTTGGGTTTCCGCGCGCAGCGCTTCGTTGGCGCGGGTCCCAGGATTCAAGTCAAAAGGGGCAAGCTCATGTTCTGGGCTGTCCCGATTGCCTGGGATCTCGAGAAGCGTGGAGCGACGAATACCACTGTCGCTCTGAAGATCACGCCGTAGTCGTTTCTCCGCAGTAGCGCTCCTTGTCCAAAAGACTTGGGGCGTTTTTCTATGCTTGACAAAAAGAGGTGAGTATGCTAAGGTAGAGATAGTATTTGGTGGCATGCAGTCCAATGTAGTATCACTTTTGGAGGCAGTACATCATGCGCTCATTCAGGATGTTGGTTCTCGTGTTGTCCGCAATCGTCGCTCTCGCGCCGATGTCCATCAAGGCCCAGTCGGACGGCTGGCAGGTCACGAAGCTCGTGGTCAGTGCCGGCAAGGGACTACTCTCGAGCGGGATCGGCCCCACGGCGGTTTTCGAAAACGCTTCGGGCTCTCGGACGTTCGAACTCTCTGGCGATGATAGCCAGGGGTACGGCGTCTATGCCTGGAACTTCGGTTCCAAGTTCTCGATCGCTGCGACCGGTGGGCATCTCATGAACACTCCGTGGGTCGGCCCGAAGGTCGATTGGAGGCCGCTCAAGGGTGTGACGCTCATGACCTGGCCCGGAGTGAGCTTCGGCCGACGGTTTGGGGAGCCGGGCTTCACTCCGAATTTCGGGATCAAGAGCGGTTTTCTCTTCGTCGATGTCAAGAGCTTCACTGCGTCCTTCGCAGCCTTGAAGTTCGAGGAGGAAAAGACGCGGCTCGTGCCTGGCTTGGCCTGGACGAAGGCGATCACGTCGGAGTACTCGATGTTGGCCGAGGGAGACTATGACCTCACCAACAACCGACCGTTGTATCGGGTACAGCTTACCCGGACATTCGCCAAGAAGTGAGGCTTCACCAAGAGCCCTTCAGTGCCCGGGTCTCTCACGAGATTCGGGCGCTTTTTTATTATTCCAATACAAATACGGGGGAATGACAAGAGAAAAAGTGGATAACTTTGATAGTATTGTGGAGACTAGTGGGATAAGATATATCCAGGTGGGATAAAGTGGTAAAAGACAAATAACATGTTTATCGGCGAATACACACATACATCAGATGACAAGAATCGCATCTCCTTGCCGGCCAAATATCGCAAGGAGCTTGGTCATAAGATTGTGGTGACTCGCGGACTAGATAATTGTCTTTTTCTCTACCCCCACAAAACGTGGTTGGCCATCTCGAAGGAGACTGCAGAGCAGGGTCACATGCATCGTGATACTCAGTACACCAGATTTTTGTTTAGCGGAGCTTCGGAGATTGAAATAGACAGCGCCGGAAGAATTCTCATCCCAGAATTTCTTCGAGAATTCGCTGATTTGAAAAATCCGATTGTCTTCACCGGAGTACATGATCGTATCGAGATCTGGAATGACAAACGCTGGCAGACCTATAAAAAACTCATCGAATCTAATTCAAGTATGTTGGCGGAGAAGATGAGCAGTATAGGAATTAAATGATTACCAAACACGTTCCTGTTCTTTTAAAAGAATCTGTAGAAGCTCTAAACCTTCACGAAGGTCAAATCTTCGTGGATGGCACATTGGGCTCTGGAGGACACAGTGCAGAGGTGCTTCGACGTTTGGGTGATGAGGTCGAGATTATTGGTCTCGACCGTGACGAAGAAGCGATACTCCGCACAGGAAAAGTTCTCAACGCTCCAAATGTTTTTCTTCGAAACGAAAGCTTCAGAAATATTGACCGGGTTCTCTCCGGCTTAGGTATTTCTAAAGTGGATGCGATACTTCTTGATCTAGGTATCTCATCAAATCAAATCGAAGAATCGGGTAGGGGATTTAGTTTTCTCAAAGACGAACCCTTGCTTATGACCATGGCTTCAGTCCCAGAAGAAAATAGTCTCACGGCCAAGACGATTCTCAACACTTGGGATGAAGGAGCCCTCGAATTAATTCTCCGAGGTTTCGGAGAAGAAAAGTTTTCTAGAAGAATCGCGAGGGAGATAGTGGCTCGTCGAGAGACTAAACTCTTCGAGACTACATCCGAACTCGTAGAAGCGATTAAGTCAGCTACTCCATCTGTTTATCATCGAGGACGAATTCACCCAGCGACGAAAACTTTCCAAGCTCTGCGGATTGCGGTGAACGAAGAACTCACGGCTTTGGGAGATGGTCTGGAGAAAGGATTTGAACTGCTTAATTCGAAGGGTCGATTAGCTGTTATCTCCTTCCATAGCCTCGAAGATCGGATTGTGAAGAACTTCTTTCGAGAGAGAGTGAAAGATGGTGAGGGCAAAGCTTTGAACAAGAAACCGATTGTGGCTACGGATGAGGAGATGAGAGAGAATCCACGTTCTAGAAGTGCGAAATTGCGTGTTATTGAGAAGATATGAACCTTAAAACAAAAACATTTTCATACGAAGACAGAACCAGAGTTTTCTGGAGTTTGATATTTATTTCCTGCATTTGTTTAGTGGTTTATGTGGTGGCGGTGAATTACACGGTGAGGAATACTGTAGTGAGGCAAACTCTAGAGGTAGAGGAAGCCAACCGTGTCGCCCTGATTGGTGATTTGGAATTTTCTTATATTGCTCTAAAGAACAAAGTTTCTTTGGATTTGGCCTATGCTCGCGGATTTAAAGAAGTTAAATCTCCAACTTATATTTCTCAATCTGCTTCTCGAGTACTTACTTTTAATCGATAGAGGTTATGAGAGAAGCTCCCAAGCGACTGCGCTTCCTTTCATTCGCGGTGATACTCTTCGCTCTGATTCTTGGAGTTAAATTATATTATGTTCAGATTGTGCAGGGTGATACCTTTAAACAAAAAGCTGAACGTCAATATGTCGCCGGAGCAAATTATTTCGATCGAGGTTCTATTTTTTTTCTTAACAAAAGTGGGAACAAAGTACCTGCGGCTACTCTCAAGAGTGGTTTTATCTTGGCTATCAATCCAGCCATTCTTTCTAAAAATATCAAAGTTGAAAATGTTTATGAGCAGTTGAATGCCATTGTGCCTCTGGATAAAACAGATTTTCTAACCAAAGCTCAAAAAGCCACTGACCCTTATGAAGAAATTACCAATCATTTACCCATTGATCTCGCCGATAAAATTAAAAGTTTAAAGATTCCTGGAGTTTCTCTCTACACACAGAAATGGAGAATTTATCCCGGAGGTAGTATGGCTGCGCACGCCTTGGGTCTCATTGGATTTAAGGGTGATACTTTGGCTGGACGCTATGGACTCGAACGTTTCTACGAACCAACACTCGCTCGCTCAGGCGATGATGCCTTTGTAAACTTCTTCGCAGAAATCTTTTCTAATATTCAAAAGAGTGTTTCTTCCGAAGGCGGTTTGGAAGGAGACATTGTCACCACTATTGAACCATCGGTCCAATCTTTTTTGGAAGAGAAGTTGGCCAAGGTTACCAACCAATACAGTTCAGAATTTACTGGAGGAATAGTGATTGATCCGAAGACTGGAGAAATTTATGCCATGGCCCTCTATCCATCCTTTGACCCAAATCATTTGGATCAAGAGAAAAAAGTTTCCATTTTCAGCAACAAATTTGTAGAGGATCGCTATGAAATGGGTTCGATTGTGAAGGCTTTGACCATGGCGGCGGGTCTTGACTCTGGAGCGGTGACTCCGGAGACTACTTATAATGACCCTGGTTGTGAGACTTTGAACAAAAAAACTTTTTGTAACTACGACGGCAAATCTCATGGTAACAATCTAAAGATGCAAGTGATCTTGGACAAATCTCTCAATACGGGTGCGGCTTTCGTGGTGAGTCGAATGGGAAACAGCGCCTTCTCAAGTTATATGTTTAATTATGGTTTAGGTAGTACAACCGGCATAGACTTGCCGAATGAAGGGAATTCACTTGTCTCTAACCTGAACAGCCCTCGTGACCTCGAACATGCTCAAGCGAGCTTTGGTCAGGGTATAGCCATGACTCCTATTCAAACAGTGCGAGCTCTCTCGGTCCTGGCGAACGGCGGGTATCTCATCACTCCTCATTTAGTGAGAGAGGTTGATTATAAAATTGGAGGCAAGAAGACCACCAGTTTGGAGAAAGGGTTACAAGTAT
>Ga0334722_10002270_pt1 | contig 21995 bp, 18 predicted proteins | sample C3_bottom_MG_FD_207210 | JGI IMG/M metagenome (GOLD analysis project Ga0334722, IMG submission 207210) | Sediment microbial communities from Yellowstone Lake, YNP, Wyoming, USA - C3_bottom | ecosystem: Environmental > Aquatic > Freshwater > Lake > Sediment | place: USA: Wyoming | collected... | reverse complement strand
GAGGAGTTCCAGCAGGCCAAGCACGGTCGTAAGGTGGCCGAGAGCACCGGCCTTGGACTCACTCTTGCGAAGCGTTTTGTCGAGCTGCACGGCGGACGGATCTGGGTCGAGAGCGAGCCTGGCCACGGCACCACGTTCTTCTTCACGATCCCCAAGGCCCCGGTCACCACGGCCGCCACCATCACGCCTGCACGCTGACGTCGGTCGCGACCCTCTCGTACCATCGGTCGCGGTGCCCCGTCTCGTTCTCCACGACGCCGCTCTCGCTGATGGCACGTCCGCGTCGCTGCGCACCGGCATGAGCCTGGCCATCGAGAACGGGAAGATCGCCTGGATCCGGCCGAACGACTCGGCCGACGCGACCGGCGCGGAGGTCGTCGATGCCGGTGGCGCGACGATCGTCCCGGCGATGGTCGATTGCCACAGCCACCTCACGATGCAGGGCGGCAGTCACTGGATCCAGCGCGGTGACGATCCACCGGCTGTGCTTCGGCAGGTCGCGCGCGACAACGCCAAGCGCCTCGCGCAGGCAGGCATCCTGTGGGCGCGTGACGTGGGCGCCCCTTCGGCCGACGGCATCCCGCTCTCCATCGCGGTCCGCGAGGAGCACAAGGGTAGAGCTGGCGCCCCGTACATGCGCGTCGCCGGGACCTGGATCGGCAAGACCGGCTACCCGGACATGTGGGTCACGACCGACAGCGACGGGCTGAAGGATGCCGCGCTCGCGCAGCTCGCGCTCGGGACGGACCTGGTGAAGCTGTACATGGACGCTCCGGGTGGGGTGCGCGATTCGCCGTTCACCGTCGATGCGGTGAAGGAGACGGTCGCGGCGGTCCACGCGAAGGGCGCGAAGGTCGCCGCGCACTCGGGTTACTTCGACGGCGCGCGCGTGGCCGCCGAGGGCGGGGTCGACTCGATCGAGCACGGCATGGAGCTCGACGACGAGATCGCGCGGATCATGAAGCTGAACGGCGTCACGCTCGTCACGACGCTCTCGGTCTTCGCGTCATGGGAGACCTTCGGGCGCACGACCACCATCGACCGCTTCACCGCGCCGGAGTTCAAGGAGCGCATGGCCAAGCGCAAGGAAGGCGCATACCACTCCGTGACCGCCGCGCGTCGCGCCGGCGTGCGCATCGCGACCGGCTCCGATTTCGGTGGGGGATCGGTGCGCGCCGGTCACCTCGCATGGGAGGTCGAGCTCCTCGTCGCCGCGGGCCTCGAGCCGTTCGAGGCCCTCGCTGCCGCGACGCGCAACGGCGGCGCGCTCTACGGGGTCGACCACGCCGGCCGCATCGAGGAGGGCATGCCCGCCGACCTCGTGCTCGTGCACGGCGACCCGCTCTCCGACGCCCGCGCGCTCTGGCGCGTGTGGGCGGTGTACCAGCGGGGGGTGCGCGTCGCCTAGACCGCTTCTGACCGTCGTCGCGTACGTGACCGTCGCGCTGTGCTGGAGCGGCAGCTGGACTTTCGGCAAGCTCGGCGTCGCGCAGGTGCCCCCGCTCGAGCTCTCGACCCTGCGCTTCGCGCTCGCAGGCCTGCTCATGCTGGCCATCGCTCGCGTGACCGGCACGCCACTTGGGCTGCAGCGGTGGAAGCTCATCGTCGTTGCGGGTGCCTTCGGCATGTTCGCCTACAACGCTCTGGTGTTCGTGGCCCTGACCATCGCGCCCGCGTCGGATGGCGCGCTCATCGTGCCGACGCTCAATCCGGTGTTCACCGTGCTGCTCGCGACGCTCATCGGCGAACGGCTCACCGCGAACAAGATCGCCGGCCTGGTCATCGCGACCGTTGGTGCGTTCCTCGTCATCGCCGCGGCCACGAGCCTCACGTTCTCAGGCCAGCGGCTGCTCGCCGACCTGTTCTACCTCGGCGGTGCCGCTGTCTGGAGCGTGTACGCGACGATCGGCGGTGTCACCACGCGCCACGGCTCGCCGCTCGGCGTCACCGCGATCGCGGCGCTCGCCGGCGCGGCGATGCTCTTCCCGCTCGGCTTCCTCGAGAAGGGCTACGCCGACGTGCTCTCGTGGCCCGCGGGCGCGTGGCTCGACATCGGCTATCTCGTCGTCTTCGCGACGACGGTCGGCTTCGTCCTCTTCTACTGGGCCGTGCAGCGGTTCGGCGCGGGCATGGCTTCGATGGTCAGCTATCTCGTGCCGATCTTCGCGCTCGCGCAGGCTGTGACGATCCTCGGAGAGGAGCCGGCGCTGCTCGAGGTCGTCGGCGGAGCCGTCATCCTCGTGGGCGTGCGTGTCGCGACGCTGCGCTCGGTACCGCGGTCGGTCCTCGAGGAAGCCGAGCCGGCCTGACGCGACCGAGAGCGCACTGATAGCGGTCATCGCCCGAGTGGGTGATGGCACCAGCTGGTCGCAGGGGTCTCATGCGGTTGTCACGAGGTCGCCGCAGGGTCCCTGGTGGGTGGTGCGGCGGCCTCGTGTTCTATCGAGTAGCGTTTTCGCGTGCAGAACGGCCTGCCGCTCCTGTTCTACGCGGACGGGTATCGCTTTCCCGACGTCTTCCACCTCACGAAGTTCCTCTCGCCCGACCCGATCATCGCGCTCGAGGACGGCGCGGAGATCGTCGTGGTCGCGAACTCGCTCGAGGAGGGCCGCGTGCGCAAGCAGTCGCGCGCCACGAGCGTCTTCAACATCGACGCCTTCGGGGCGAAGGAGCTGTCGGGGAAGGGCGTCGGGCGCGAAGAGCTCGACGCGAATGTCATCGCGCGCTTCCTCGCCTCGCGCGGGACGAAACGCGTCGCGGTCGCCTCGTACTTCCCGCTGGGGATGGCCGAGCGCCTGCGCGGCCTCGGGATCGAGATCGTCATCGCGTCGGAGCTCGGCGAACGCCGTCGCGCCAAGCGGCCCGACGAGATCGAAGCGCTCGACGCGGCGCAGCGCGCGACCGAGGACGCCTGGGCGGAGGGCGTCGACGCGCTGAGACGGTCCACGGTCGGGAGGGACACGGTGCTGCAGCTCGACGGGGCGCCGTTCACGGCCGAGCGGCTGCGCGCGGTCGTCGAAGGACGGCTCCTCGAGCTGGGCTACGCGTCGGATGGCGCGATCATCGCGCCCGGCCCGCAGGCGGCCGACCCGCACATGATCGGCACCGGTCCGCTCCACGCGGGCGAGCCGATCGTCATGGACATCTTCCCGCAGCACAAGACGACGCGGTACTGGGCGGACATGACGCGCACGGTCTCGAAGGGCGAGCCGCCGGCCGAGATCCTGAAGATGTACGACCTGGTGAAGCGCGCGCAGGACGCCGGCATCAGGGCGCTCCGGCCCGGCGTGACCGGTCGGTCGATACACGAAATGGTCGAGGACATCATCTTCGCGGCGGGTTATGACACGCTTCGGACTGGACAGCAGCACGGCACTCGCGCGAACGGTTCGCTGCCGAAGGGTTTCATCCACGGGCTCGGCCATGGCGTCGGTCTCGAGATCCACGAAGCCCCGAGCGTCGGACGCGGCGGCACGTCGCCGCTCGCGGTGGGCGACGTCGTCACGGTCGAGCCGGGCGTCTACGACCCGGAGATCGGCGGCGTCCGCCTGGAGGACATGCTCGTCATCACCGAGGCGGGCTCGCGGAACCTCACGCGCGCTCCGCGCCAGCTGATCGTCTAGCCGCGCCGCGTGGAAGCGCTCCTCTTCGGCGTCGGCGCCGCCGTCGCGTTCGGCTTCGGCGACTACGCCGCGGCGATGTCGTCGCGCCGCGTCGGCGTCGCGCTCACCGCGCTCGGGATGCAGGTGATCGGCGTCGTCGTCTTCGCGTTCCTCATCGCCGCGCTCGGGCGCTGGCCGCGCTTCGCGTGGGAGCAGGTGCCCTGGGCGCTCGCGCTCGCGCTCATCGGCACCGTGTCACTCGTCGCGCTCTATCGCGCGTTCGCGCTCGGGCCGATCGCGGTGGTGAGCCCGGTCGTCGCTTCCTACGCCGCGCTCAGCGTCGTCGGCATCGTCGTCTTCCTCGGTGAGCGGTTCACCGCGGGTCAGGTCATCGCGATCGCCGTGACCTTCGTCGGCGTGGTCATCGCGTCGACCGACGTGCGCGAGCTGCGGACGACTCTCGGCCGGCCGGTGGAGGGGGTGCGCATCGGCGTGCTTGCGACGCTGGGCTTCGGCATCTGGGGTGTGCTGCTCGCGGCCGCTGCGCGTGCGACCGATCTCTTCGCGCTGGTGATGATCTGGCGCGTGTTCGGCATCGCGATGGTGGCGGCATTCGTCATGTGGCGGCGGATGCCGCTCGCACCGCTCGCGGTGCGCTCCACGCTCGCCATCGTCGCGCTCGTCGGTGTGCTCGACATCGGCGCGAACGTGCTGCTCATGCTTGGCGTGCAGTCGGGCTACGCGTCGTTCGTAATGACTGGCAGCGGCGCCTATCCGATCATCCCCGCGGTGCTCGCGATCCTCGTCCTGCGCGAGCGGCTCGCGCCGAACCAGTACCTGGGTGTCGCGATCCTCATCGCCGGACTGGTGGGGCTGGGGCTGCAGAGCTAGCCGTGCGCGTGCAGGTACGCGACGGCCGCCTGGATCGCCTCGTCGACCGCCGGCGTCTTCGCGTCGTCTTCGGCGGCCTGGTCGGGCAGCACGCCCTTCCCCGGCCCGTTCAGGTCCTCGCCGGTCTTGGAGTCCTGCATCTTGGTGAGCGTCACCAGGAGCAGCCCGCCGTCCGGGAGATCGCGCGGCTGCCCGCTGCCGACACAGCCGGCCGTGCGCGTGCCCATGACCGTGCCGGCCCCGTTGGAGCGCACACCCGCGGCGATGATCTCGGAGCCCGACGCTGAGTTCTTGTTCACCAGGACGACCACCGGTGCGGTGATGCCGAGATAGCGGCGCGGATTCACGTCGATCGGGTTCTTCTGGCCGTCGCGGCCGGTCTGGAACACGAGCGCGCCACTCTTCACGAACAGGCTTCCCACGTCGACGGCGACGGAGAGCTCTCCGCCCGGGTCGTCGCGCAGATCGAGGATGATGCCGCGCGCCGTCCGCATCTGCCGCACCGCGTTCGCGGCATCGTCGGCCACCGTCGAGATGAGCTGCTTGATGCGGATATACGCGATATCGCCGCTCTCAAGGCGAGAGTCGGTGAGCGGCGTGGTGAAGCGGGCCCGGGTGATGGTGAGCTCGACCGGGACGCCGCCGCGATCGAACACGATCGTGACCGGTGTGCCCTCAGGTCCGCGCACCCGGTCGGCGACCTCGCCCGTCGTGAGCTTCGTCACGTCGTCGCCGTTGACCTTGATGATCTTGTCGCCCTTCCGGACGCCGGCCTTCTCCGCGGGCGTGTTCGGGATGACGTCGATCACTTCGATCGGCGTGTTCGGGTCGGACTGGTTGATGGTGACGCCGATGCCCGACACCGGCGCGGGCGGACGGTTGAACGTCTTCGCGCGGTCGGGATCCAGGTAGTAGGTGTGGCATTCGTTCAGCGAGCGCGCCATGCCGTCCACCGCCGCGCGCTCGAGGAGGTCCTTCTTCGCGGCCGGATAGCGCGCGAGCACCGCGTCGAGCGAGGCGCTGAGCTTCGCGAAATCCGACCATTCGCTCCCGGTGAGGTCCGGACGATCGACCGTCGGGTTCGCGTCGATGTTGTTCGCCTTCAGGTACGCGACCACCCCATCGAGCGCACCGGGGATGAGCGTCTTCGAGGTGGGTTTGTCGACGTGCTTGTCGATGATGATCTGGAAAGCGGCTGACGCGGTCGTGTACTGGGTCTGCGACGGCAGGAGCTCGTGAGCGAGCTCCGGCGGAAGGATCGAGCAGCCGACCGCGACGACAGAGAGGACGAGAGCGAGCCAGAGACGCCGCGTTGCCATACCGCTGATGAGTCTATGTGGCGACCGGCCGAAAGGTGTCAGATCGCGGGGCTACGCGACCTCGCTCGTGAGCAATTTCCGCAGGCGCCCAAGCGCGCGGAACTGCAGCGCCCGGATCGCGCCTTCGTTCTTCCCGAGCACCTTGGCAACCTGGCGGCTCGACATGTTCTCGACGAACCGCAGCACGAGGACCTCCTGCTGCTCGCTCGTGAGGTGCTTGACCGCTCCACGCAATGCATCGACCTGCTCACCGGTCACCGCGCGGTCATGCGCGGTCGGTCCCTCCTCGGCGACGCCGAACGCGTCATCGAGCTCGACGGTCGGGCGTTCGCGGCGACGACGGTCGGTGACGGCGTTGCGCGCGATGGTGTACAGCCACGCGAGGAACGACTTGCCCTGCCAGCGATAGCGGTGGATGTTCGCGAACGCGCGGGTGAACACCTCGCTCGTGAGATCCTCGGCGTCCGATGGCTCGCGCACGCGATACAGAACGTAGCGGTACACCGCGTCGACGTGCACGTCGTACAGCTCACCGAACGCGCCACGGTCGCCGCCCCGCGCCCGATCGATGACATCGGGGATCGGCGCCATCTGCTCGAGGGGTAGTGCTTCTACTTTGACCAGCGTCACGCCGCTCCGTGCTCCCCTTCCGACGTCGTGGTGAGCAGTGACCATATCGGCGCGGCTTGGTCACGCCAACCCTTTCGCGGTAACAAAACCGTCACATCTGCGCCCTTCGGGCGCGGACGATGGGCAACGGCGCGGGTACTAGTACCACCGTCACGCGCCGCCGGCGCGCGAACGGGCTTAGAGCTTCTGCTTCAGGACCGCGATCGCCTGATCCACCGCGCTGCCGTCGTCGGCGATCACGTCGGGTGGGATGCCCTTGTTGTTGTACGCCGCGCCCGTCTGCGCGCCGACGTATTCCTCGACCGTGACGTCGAGCTCGCCGCCGTCGCTGAACGCGGTGGGTGACTCGGCACCCAGACATCCGACGGTCGTCGCGCCGACGAGCGTCGCGCGCTTGTTCTCCCTGAGCGACTGCGCGAACACTTCGGTCGCCGATGCACTGCGGCCGTTGAGCACGATGGCGATCGGAAGCTGATACGCGCTCGGGAGGCGCAGATCGCGGTTCGCCGACGCGGTGCCAGCGTTGCCGGTCTTCACCGTCGTCCGCAGCGTCGCCTCGCCATTCAGAAAGAAGCTCGCGACGGCGTCGGCGCCGTTGCCGCCGGGATTCGCGCGCAGGTCGAAGAGCCAGGCCTTCGCACCGGCGGCCACCGCGGCGTCGAGCGCCTTGCGCAGCTCGTCGGGGATGCGATAGGTGCCGGTCACCGCCCACTGACGGAAGGTGACGTACGCGATCCCGCCCGGGAGGATCTTCGCCTGCAGCCCGTTCGCATCGGGCCCGAACACCGTCGTCCCGCCCGCGGGGACCTGCGCGCTCGTGCCAGTCGACGACTCCACGCGCGATCGGACGACCTGGCCGCCGCGGGTCACGTACGAGGTGTGGCAGTCGGGCGCGATCTGGATCATCGCGCCGATCGCGGCGTCGGCGATGCGGTCAGGCGAGAGCTGCGGGTTGCGCGCCGCGAAGTCGGTCGCGGCCTCCGCGAACTTCTTGAAGTCGGCGAGCTCGACCTCGGTGCTGTCCCGGAAGTCGAGAGCGGGGAAATCGTCCTTGCCGCCGGTCGCCTTCGCCTCGCGCTTCAGCGCGTCGATCATCGCCTGCAGCGCGGCGCGGCTCGAGGGCTTGTGCACATCGAGGTCGACGAACGCGCTGTATGCGATGTCCAGCCTGCTCCGGCGGATGTCCGCGGTGCGCGCCGCGGTCGGCGACGCGACGGCATCGGGAGACGTCACGCACGAGGTGAGGAACAGGAGGGACGCGCCGATACGGACGAGAGCGCTGGCTCTCACCCGCAGTATTTCTTCTTCGCCGCCGCCTTCCATCCCTCGTAGAACTGCGCGGACGTGATGCTCAGCACCTTCGGGAAGACGTTGGCCGGGACCGCATCTTCTTTGAAGCCGAGAGCCAGCTTGCGATAGGCGTCGACGCCACCGTACGTCGCGTAGAGGTACTCGACCATCGTGTTCGCGAACGCGTAGTACTGCGGCGAGAGCTCGGGCGGCGCGTTGGGATCGGCGCCGTCCTCGAGCTGCTTCAGAGTCGGCGTCGGTGTCTGGCAGATGACGAACTTCTTCGTCTCATCGGTCCGCGACTGGCCGGCGTAATCTGGCCAGCCCTCGACCGCCCACCACGGCAGGCGCGCGGTGATGCCCGGGCTGAACTGGTCCTGCGCCCAGTGCAGCCACTCGTGGCTCATGAACGTGATCGTCGCCGGCGAGACCGCGCCGCTCTGATCGAACCAGTAGCGGAAGAAGCGCACGTACGGGTCGCTCGCCACGTTCGTGAGGTGGAAGCCGACGACGGTGCAGCCCTGGATGCCCGAGACGCTCCGCGTCGGGTAGAAGCGGATCGCGAGCGGATCGCGGCGCTGCGCCGAGAGCACATTGTCGAGCACGACCTTCTTCGCGGCGACCGCGCCCTTCCCAAGCGCGTCGATGACGTCCTGGTCGATGCCCCAGTAATCGATCTGGATGTCCTCGACGATCGTCTTCTTCTCACCACCGAGCTCCTCGTCCTTCGGCTCGGTCTGGACCCACTTGCCGTCGGCACCCTTGCGGAAGAAGAGCCGGCGCATGCCGGTGGCGCCTTCCTGCACGTACGCGCGGACGTAGGTGTCGAGGTACGCCTCGATCTTTCCGACCTGGCCGGTGTTACCGACACCCTGGCGGCTCGCGATGTCGTACGACTCGTTCGCGCAGCGCTTCAGTGCGAGGCGCTCCGGATCGATCGTCGCGATGAAGCTCTTGTTGTCCTGGGTCGCCATCGTGTCGTGCTGCCGCTGCAGGAGCGCCTGGATCTCGCCGCGCGTCTGCTCGTTGATCGCGGGCTTCGTCGCGGGCGCACCCACGCCGCCACTCGCCGCCAGGCTCGCGGAAGCGTCGGGCGCGGTGGTCGTGGGCGTGCACGCGGCGACGATCGCGCAAACGGCGAGGGCAACAAGAAGCCGCTTCATCCCGGAACAGGATATGGCCGCTCATGGATCCTTGTGCCACGGCGGTGGCGGTCAGTCCGCGGCGGCGGTGACCTTCGTTGTCTGCTTCGCGTCGTGCTCGGCCTGCCAGTCGGCCGGTGACGCGCAGAAGCCCTCGTAGTCGATGTACCCGGTGATGGTCGGGTTCTCCCCGCAGACCGGGCACTCGGGATCGCGGCGCAGCTTGACCTCGCGGAACGACGCGTCGAGGGCGTCGAACAGCAGGTAGCGGCCGACGAGCGGCTCACCGATCCCGAGCAGAAGCTTGAGCGCCTCGTTCGCCTGGAGAGAGCCGATCACGCCCGGGAGCACGCCGAGCACGCCGGCCTCTGCGCATGACGGCGCGAGCTCCGGCGGCGGCGGCGTGGGGAACAGGCACCGATAGCACGGCCCGATCGCGTCGGCGCCGTCGCGGTGGAATGGCTTGAAGACGGTGATCTGGCCCTCGAAGCGGTAGATGCTCCCGTGTACCACGGGCTTCTTCCACTTCACCGACGCGTCGTTGAGGAGATAGCGCGTGGGGAAGTTGTCGGCGCCGTCGATGATCACGTCGTAGTCCGCGATGATCCGGTCGATGTTCTCGCTCGTCAGACGTTCCTGGTATGGGATCACCTTCACATCGGGGTTCAGCGCCTCGAGCGTCTGCTTCGCGGAGAGTGCCTTCGGCTGACCGAGTCGGTCCATCGAGTGGAGGATCTGGCGTTGCAGGTTGCTCTGGTCGACGACGTCCGAGTCGACGATGCCGAGCGTGCCGACTCCGGCAGCCGCGAGGTAATAGGCCGCCGGCGATCCGAGCCCGCCCGCGCCGATGAGCAGCACCTTGCTCCCGAGCAACCGGTGCTGACCGGCCTCTCCGACCTCAGGGATGAGGAGGTGCCGGCTGTAGCGCTGCGCCTGCTCCCGCGTGAACGACGCGGGTGTGACCCACTCGAGACCGGAGTCCTTCCAACGGTTGAAGCCGCCGGCCATGGAGATGAGGTTCGAGTAGCCGAGCTTCGCGAGCGTGTCGGCGGCCATGACCGAGCGCACGCCGCCCGCGCAATAGAGGACGGTCGTCTTCGTCTTGTCGGGGATGCGATCCTCGGCCCACTGCTCGAGGTAGCTCTTTGGGATGTGCACCGCGCCGGGGAGATGTCCCGCGTCCCACTCGTCCTTCTCGCGGACGTCCGCGAGCTGGACGTCGCCCGAGCGCAGCAGATCGGCGACCTGCTGGGGCGTCGCCTCCTTGGTGCGCTTCTTGATCTCGGCGAAGTACTCGCGATAGCTCGGCATGAACACGCTCCCTTGTCGATGAGTCTAAACCGACCGCATCGCTCGGAAATTCCGAACTGTGCGTCCTGCAGCGGTCGATACTGGTCGAGATCCCTTGGAGAACCTCTACTTCGACACGATCCAGTTCCTGTATCACCTGGCCCTGGCGATCCTCGTGGGCGGCGGCCTGGTGCTCGGGGCCGCCGTTGCGCCGGCGGTGTTCAAGACGGTCAGCTCGCGTGGAGAAGCCGGGACGATCTTCGGCGCGGCGCTCGCCCGCTGGGACGGCCTCGCGATGCTCTCGGCCATCGTCCTCGTGATCACGAGCGTCCTGAAGATCGGCTTCGAGATCACCGGCGCGCCAGAGCCGCGTCTGGTCGCGCGCTGGATCGCGCTCGTTCTGCTGTGCGCCGCGGTCGTCTATTCGAGTGGCTGGGCGAACCCCGTGGCGCGCTCGCTGCGCACTGCGACGCCGGCGTTCGACGACCTGCCGGAGAGCGCGGCGGTGCGGCGAGAGTTCGCGAAGCTGCATGCGAGCTCGCCGCGCGCCATGCGTCTCGGGATCGTGGCCGGCCTCGTCGCCCTTTTCCTCTCCTGATGGCCGACCGCGCCGCGTCGCTGAAGGCCGCGCTCGGGGCGCATCGCGTGAAGGTCGAGCGCGCGCATCGCGTGCGCAACGCGACGCAGCTCGTCGCGATGGTCGACGCGGTCGGCTTCTGCTTCGCGTTCACCGGTCAGGCGTCGTACCCGGTGCCCGCCTGCTTCGACCATCTGTCGACGAACGAGGAGCATCGGAAGTGGGAGTGGATGTGGCCGTGGAAGGACGAGCTGGCCGAGGCGAAGAAGCTCTACTACGGCAAGCTGCTGGTGAAGAAGCCGACCTTCGTATCGATGAAGATGCTTCCGGTCTTCTACGCGACCTTCGGACGTGGCGGCGAGGCCGACGATCATCTCGACGACGTGCGCGCCGGGCGGATCTCCGATCTCGGCCGACGCGTGATCGAGTACGTGCAGCATCGCGGCGAGACGCAGAAGAAGCGCCTGCGGGCGGACCTCGGGATCGAGTCGAAGGAGGGGCGCGGCGATCTCGAGCACGCGATCGAGGAGCTCCAACGGCTCATGTACCTGGCGCGCGTCAAGGCCGTTGGCGAGCGAAGCGACGACTACAACTACACCTACGACCTTTTCGTCCGCCGATACCCGGAGACGGTGAAGGCGGCGGAGCGGCTCGCCTCGTCCGAGGCCGCGGTCCTGCTCCTCCGACGGCTGCTCGAGCTCGCCGGCGGGGTCACGCCGAAGCAGGTGCAACGACTCTTCGACTGGGAGAGCGACCGCACGGCGAAAGCGATCGAGCAGGTGCGGAAGAAGAAGGATGTCGCATTGGTCGACGGGACACTCGTGCTGGCCGCGCTCGCGCGATGAGCCTGCGCGCCCGGTACGATACGCGCGCCTAGACCATGAGAGATCGAGCGACGAGCGGCTGTGCCGCGAGGCGCGAGTCCACCAGCCTCGAGCGTGTCTCCTCGGCGAAGCCGAGAGATTAGATGGACATCCATCAGCTCCGTTCCTGGATCTTCGAGCTGTACGAGCCGCTCGAGAACGAGCGCCAGTACATCGTGTTCGACGCGGCTCGCGGCAACCTCCTCATCGACCTGCCGCAGTTCAGCCCGCGCGCCACGCACCTGATCTCGGGCGTCGGACGCGCCTCGCTGCTCGTGATCACGAATGCGGCGCGCGCACGCGAGGCGCAGCGCTACCGCGAGGCGCTCGGCGTGCGCATCGCGGCTCACGCCGACGATGCCGCGCAGATCGCCGGCGGCCCGGACGTGCTGCTCTCCGATGACGAGCTCGTGCGTCCGGACGTGCGCGTCATCCGCGTGAAGGCGCGTGGCGAGGGCGCCACGGTCGTGCTCCTCGCCAAGGCGGGTGGCGTCCTGGTGTGCGGCGACCTCGACCTGGCCTCGGAGGGTGCGAAGCAGCTCGAGTCGCTCGAGTTCTCCGCCGTCCTCTCCGCGGGCCGTCCGCCGATGTGGAACGCGGGAAAGGACACCCTGCTGCAGCTCCAGCGCGATCTGCCGAAGCCGCGCAAGCTCTTCTCGATCCTCGTGCCGCCGCCGTGGGACCGTTTGTACAAGGGACGGCTCGAGGACAAGATGACCGACCACGATCCGATCGTCCCGCGGGAGGACACCGCGCCGCGCGAGGCGGCGATGGGCCCGAACACGCTCGTCGTCTCGCGTGAGGCGCGCGACCTCATCGAGCGGACGAAGCGTCCGCTGCCCGCATCGGGCGCGGCGAGCGCGGGCAACGGCGCGCCGCCTTCGCGCGCTGAACGGGCGCCGCTGCCACCGGGTGCGCCGCCCACGCCGCCGAACGAGACGAGGCGTCCGAAGCCTTTCGCCGAGGATTGGGGCGCGCCCGGCACGGCGCGCCCGCCCACGACCATCGCGAATCCCGCGGCGGACATCGTGCCGACGGGAGGCGCGTACCGCCCGCGTCCGCTGGGCGAGCGCTTCCAGCGTGTCGCGATCGAGGATCTCGTCGGCGCGCCGTACGTCGACTGGACCTTCGGCGCGATCGACCTCTCCGCGCAAGGCGATGAGGTCGCGTTCTCCTGGAACAAGACCGGTAACTTCGAGATCTACAGCGCGCCGATCGAAAAGTCGGCGCTTTACCAGCTGACGAGCGGGACCGAGCGCAGCGTGTGGCCGCGGTGGTCGCCCGACGGGACGCAGATCGCCTTCCTGCGCGACCACGGCGGCGACGAGCGCTGGGACGTCTGGCTTGTCGATCGCGACGGCGAGCAGGAGCGGAATCTGACCAACGAGCCGGCGCTCTCCCACCGCGACATCGTCTGGTCGCCGGACGGTGGACGTATCGCCTATGTGTCCAACGCCGGCGGCGCGGGCTTTGGCGTCAGCGTCATCGACGTCCGCACCGGGATGAAGAAGGCACTCACCGATGGCGCGCACGACGATTTCCAGCCGCGCTGGTCTCCGGATGGCCGCAAGATCATCTTCGCCTCGCGCCGCGAGAAGTCGCGCACGAACGTCGGGACGTATCTCGTGCCGTCCGACGGCACCATCGTGACGATGCTCGACACACGCCAGGGCAAGGACGGCGAGTCGCAGCAGGCTTCCTTCTCACCGGACGGCGACCGCATCGCGTTCACGACGAACGTACGCGGCCGCTACGAACCGGCCGTCGCGAAGATGGTCGAAGGTCGCGTCGTCGCGGTGGACTACCTCACGCAGAACATCCACGACGAGACCGAGCCGGTCTGGCGGCCGGATGGCCGCGGCCTCATCTACCTCCACAGCGAGGAATCGGAGGTCTCCCTTCGCCGCGTATTCACGGCGTCGCACGCGACGCACTCCATCGCCGACCGACCCGGCGTGCATGCGTCCGGCCAGCTCGGGCCGGACTCCGACCTCGTCGCGTACGCCTGGACCGGCTCGCGCGAACCATGGGACGTGTACGTGACCCGGGAGCGGATGGTCGCGCCGAAGCGCCTGACGCGCTCGCTCCCGTCGACGATCGATCCGGCCACATTGGTCGAGCCGCTGCACGTCCGTTATCCCGGCGCCGACGGTCGTGAGATCCCCGCCCTGCTCTACGTGCCGCATGCCGAAGCGCTGCGCGGCGGGGCGCTCCCGCGGGCGATCGTGCACATCCATGGTGGCCCGACCGGACAGCATCTGCGCTGGTGGGACCGCGCCTCGCAGTGGTTCGCGAACAGCGGCTACGTCGTGCTCGCCCCGAACATCCGCGGCTCGACCGGTTACGGCCGCGAGTTCCAGGAGGCGAACCGCGGCGACTGGGGCGGCAAGGACCTGCAGGACGTCGTGAAGGGCGTGGATTGGCTGACGAAAGAAGGCATCGCCGATCCCGAGCGCATCGGCGCGTACGGCGGCAGCTACGGCGGCTTCATGACGCTCATGGTCTTGTCGCAGTCGCCCGAGCGGTGGGCCGCCGGCGTCTCCATCGTCGGTGTCGTGTCGTGGAAGACGCTCTACGACACGACGCGTGGCGATCTGAAGGACTACCTTGAGCGCGAGCTCGGCGATCCGGCGAAGGTGCCGGACCTCTACCGCGACCGCTCTCCGCTCACCCACGTGTCGAAGATCACAGCGCCGCTCCTCGTGCTCCAGGGCGCGAACGACCCGCGCGTGCCGCGCAGCGAGGCGAAGCAGATGATCGACGCGCTCGCGGCGGCCGGGAAGACGTTCGACCAGCACGTGTACGAGGGCGAGGGCCACGGCTTCCGGACGCGCGAGAACATGATCGACTCACTGAGGCGCGCGACCGAGTGGTTCGACCGCTACCTGCAGGCGTGATGAATTGGCGCAACAGACGGTAGGCGGCTGAGGGCGGCTAGCGAACGCGGCGGAGCGTCTCCGTCGTATACGGTGCGAAGTCCTTCCCGGCCATCGATAGCTCGAATCGCGACCGGAGCTCGTCGCCGCGCCGAGTGAAGATCTCGCGCGACCGCATCCCCGACGGTCCGTTCTGCACCCGCTCCGCCGTGAACACCCAAACGTCGGGCGCGGTCTGGGGCGCGCAGACGTATTCGGCGACGAAGCGTTCGACGTAGAAGACGTGCAGCACGAAGCGCTTCGTGCTGCGGTCGTAGCTCAGGATCGACACGTCCTCGTGGACCTCGCCGTCAGGATGCGCAGGCGTCGATGACCAGGTCGTCTTGTTCGTTCCCATCAGGAACTCGCCGCGCAGGATCGCCTCGTAGCGGCGCACCTGCGTGCCTTCGCCCGGCTCACCAGTTGCCGCGCCTTCCCACGTCCCGAGGAGCCACGCGAAGGGCGCGAGGTCCTCATTCACCGCCGCATCATCCGCACCTCGGTCGCAGACGTCGAGAGCCAATTGGCCAGTCCTTGGCTAGTCTTGGGTCGTGCTCGCCACCGAACGCGCGCGGGTGGTCGCCGACGCGCTGGGCGACTGGACCGCGAGCTCGGACCCGCTGTACGTCGCGCTCGCAGGCGCGCTCGCCGCAGCACTGCGCACCCGTCGGATCCCGACGCATCTGCCGTCGGAGAGGACGCTGGCCGCGGTGCTCCATGTCAGCCGCGGCACGGTCGCGAGCGCCTATGAACTCCTGCGGGACCGCGACCTGCTCGAGCGCGAACGGGGCAGCGGCAGCGTGGCGCGGCCGTCACGAGCGCACGAGATCTGCCCCGACCCGCTCGAGTGCCTGCGCTCGTTCTTCGCCGACGCGACTACGCGGTGACGAGCACCTGGTCGATCGCGGCGCGCAGCGATACGGCCTGCAGCCGGTCGGTGATCGCCTTCGCCTCGTCGCACTGCGCCTGCGCCTGATCGCGGCGACCGGTCTCGCGCAGCGAGCGCGCGAGGTCGGCGAGCGCGACGGCGCGCTCGTAGTCGAGTTTTAGCGTCGCGAATGACTGGACCGCGTCGAAGAGGAGCTTGGCCGCCTTTGTGTGCTCGCCGGCCTTCTGCGCGCGCAGGCCCTCGGCATGCACCAGCAGCGCGCGGCCGCGCGCGTGGCCCGCGCGCTCGACGGCGTTCTCGATGCGCTCGACGAACGTGGGGTCGTCGATGCGCCACCGCGCCGCCGCGAGGACGCAGAGCGGCCCGATGACGACGACGTCCACCGAGCCGCGCGGATAGCCCGCGCTGCGCACGGCGCGGTAGCTCGACTCGGCCTCACGGCAGCCATAGACGGCGGTGAGGAAGTCGCACGCGGCGATGTCGATCGGAGCGGCTTCCATCTCGACGAGGCGCTCGCGCAGCGTCTTCTCCTCGGGCATCGCCATCGCGGCCGCCGCCGCGCTCGCGATCACGAGCGCGGCGTAGGGCTTGCCGACCGGCATCATCCGCTCGCGGCGCGCGGCCGCCTCGAGCGTCCCGGGAAAGTCACCGGAGAGGAGGCGCGCGAGCGCCTCGATCTGCACGGCCTGCGATCCGAGGCGCGGCTTCTCGGTCTCGGCCGCGATCTCCGACGCGGTCGTGGCGTTCTCGAGGACCTCCCCGAGGTTGCCGAGCACGAGGGACGCGACCGCGACCATCGTGTGCGCGTCGATGAGCTCGTCGTTGTCCTGCAGCGACTTCGCGATGGGCAGGCGACGCTGGTTCTGCGCGTACGACTCGCGGAAGTTGCCGAGCTCTCCATACGCGTAGCCGACGGCGTCGAGGCAGAGGCTCACCTCGCGCAACAGCCCGAGCTCCTCGGCGATGCCGAGGGCCTCCTTCGCCGTCGCGAGCGAGGCCTCCCAGTCCGCATCCGTCGGCTTTGGGCCCTTGCGCGCCATGAACGCCTTCGCCGCCAGCAGGAGCACCTTGTCGCGGTTGCGCTTGCCATTCACGATCCCGAGTCCCCGTGCGATGAGGCCGGCGAGGTCGGGATGCTTGGCGTCCCAGCGCGTGCACAGCTCGGCCATGTGCGCGAGGAGCGTCGCGACCTCGGGCGCCTTCGGATCGCGCTCCTCGAGGAGCACCAGCGCGCGCTCGTACGCGGCGAGCGCGCCGTCGTTCTCGCCGCGGTACCGCCGAACCTTGGCGATGAGGTACAGCGCCTCGACCGCCTGATCGATCTGCCGCAGCTTCTCGTAGATCTCGAGCGACTGTTCGGCGAATCGGAGCGCCTCGACGTAGGCGTGGATCGCGGTTGCGCGCAGCGCGGCCTTCCATGAATACTCAACGGCCTTGTCGGCGACGTCCCCGAGCAGGTAGTGGTGCGCGAGGGCGGGGTAGAACTCGCGCAGCTCGCCCTCGCTGATGACCTTCTCGTAGGCCTGGGCCACGCGCCGATGCATCTCCGCGCGGCGGCGGACGAGGAGCGTGTTGTAGGCGACCTCCTGCACCACCGCGTGCTTGAAGCGGTAGCGGCCCTCTCGGCGCTCGCCGGGGGCGGCCTCGAGGACGAGGTCGGCGGCGATGAGCTGGTCGACCGCCTCGGCGATCCGGTTCCCGCCGGCTTCGCGGAGGACGCGGTCGCCGAAGCGCTGGCCGATGACCGACGCGAGCTGGATGCACTCGCGGGCCGTCGGCTGCAGCCGGTCGATGCGGGCGGCGACGACCGCGTGGAGCGTGGCCGGCACCTCGAGCATCGACACGCGGCCCTGCATGCGCCAGTCGCCGTTCTCGTCCTTCTGCAGCGCGCCGGACTCGACCAGCGAGCGCAGGCTCTCCTCGATGAAGAAGGGGTTGCCACCGGCGCGGGCCACGATGCGGTCGCGCAGCTCGTCGGGGATCCACTCGAAGGTCGCCTCGACGATGCGGGCGGCCTCCTCGTCCGACAGCGGCTCGAGGACGAGCTGTGTGAAGTTCGTGCGCGACGGCCGCGGCTCGGGTGTCCCCGGTCCCATCCGCTGCGCGAGCAGGAAGAGGAGCGGCACACGGGAGGCGCGCGAGGCGAGGAACCACAGGAGGTCGAGGGATGCGGCGTCGGCGAAGTGAAGGTCCTCGAGGACGTACAGGAGCGGTCGCTCGCGCGCGAGCGCGGCGATCACGTCGTACACCGCGATGAACATCGTTCGCTTCCACTCCTCCGAGTCGGCGGCCGGCTCCGGCGCACCGGCGAGATGGAGGAACTGGGCGAGGGTCGGCGTGACGAGGGCCGGGTTGGCGAAGCCGAGGCTGACGAGCCGCTCGGCGAGCTTTGCCTCCGCGTCCGCCGCCGTGCTGTCGATCTCAAGCTCCACCAGCAGCGGCTCGATGAATCCGGCGTAGGCGCGCTGGTTGACGCGCGAGAACGTCCAGCGCAGGACACGCGGCCCCTGGCTGCTCTTGGTGCCTTCCTCGGACGCGGTCGCGAGGCCGATGAATTCCGAGAGCAACCGGCTCTTCCCGATACCTGGCTCACCCGCGACCATCACGACCTCGAGGTGGCCGAGCCGCGAGGACTGGTACGCGAGATCGAGGCGCGACAGCTCCATCCACCGCCCGACGAGGGGCGCGGCGATGTCGATCGCCGGGCGGACGTCGGTCCGCTCGGCCGTGAGCGCGTACACGAGGATCGGCTTCTCCTTGCCCTTGAGCTCGATCGGGCCGACCTCGCGAAAGCTGAATTCGCGGTTGGTCAGCCGGAACGTGGCCGCCGAAACGTAGATCTCGCCCGGGCCCGCGGCGCTCTGGATCCGCTGCGCGGTGTTCACCGTGTCGCCCATCACCCCGTACTCGGCCACGCTGCGCACCGAGCCCGCGACGACCATGCCCGAATGCACGCCGATGCGCAGCCCGAACTCGATGCCACGATCGCTCTTCATGCGCGCGGCGTGGTCGGCGAAGACCCGCTGCATGCCCAGCGCGGTACGAAGCGCGCGTTGCGGGTCGTCCTCGTGCGCGACCGGCGCGCCGAAGATCACGAAGATGGCGTCGCCGATGAATTTCTCGATGGTCCCGTCGTTGGCGATCGCCTCTTCCGCCAGATCCTCGAAGATGCCGGAGACGAGGACCTGCAGCTCCTCGGGGTCCATCTGATCGGCAAGCTGGGTGAATCCCGCGAAGTCCGCGAAGAGGACGGTGACCAGCCGGCGTTCCTGCACCTGTTCCTGCATTGGTGAGGTTCCGACGATAGTCGAGCGTCGCTCGCGCGAGTCCGTATCGTCGGCAACGCGCACTCGTGGCCACAGAACCGAAATCGGACGCGCTCAGGCAGAGCCCTACTGACCGGTAGGTAGAATGCCTGCGATGCCCGCAAAGCGCCGCGCCGACCGCTCGTCCACGCGTGAGCGCGTGATCCAGGCCGCGGATCGTCTGTGGGGCGCGAACGGCGTTCGTGGCGCATCGCTCGAGGACATCGCACGCGAGGCGTCGGTGACGAAGCCGACCGTCTACTACTACTTCACGGACAAGAGCGCGCTCTTCACCGCCGTCGTGTGCAGCGTCCTCGAGGAGCACGGCGCGGGTCTCAAGACTGCGGCACACCGCGGTGGTCGCGCGCGCGAGCGGCTCGTCTCAGCGCTCGGGTATCTCGTGAGCGCTCGTTGCAGCGGCCCACGTCTCTTGCGCGATGGCGGTGTCGCGCTGACGGTCGATCAGACAAGCCAGGCGCGCAGCGCGTTCTTCAGGCATTTCTTCTCACCGCTGCAGCAGATCCTCGACGAAGGAGTGCAGGGCGGCGAGCTGCGCCAGCTCGATACGGCCTTCGCCACGCAGGCGCTGCTCAATCTCCTCGACCCGTGGACGGGCCGCGATCCGCTCCCCGGTGGACGATCCGCGCAGCAGCTCGCGGGGGACCTCGTCGGCTTGGTCGTCGACGGGATCGGCGTGTAGGTGTTACCTACTGCGGCGTGGGCGGGAGCCAACACGCCAAGCAGAAGTAAGTGGCGCAGCCACTTACGTACCGGTAAGTAGGGCCCGCTAGGCCCGCGCGGGCGTGGAGCGCGCGGCGCGCGACCAGTCGGCGATGCGCTGCACCGCCAGGTCGAGGTTCTCGAGCGAGTTCGCGTACGAGAGACGCAGGTGGCCCTCGCCCTCGGCGCCGAACGCCGTCCCGGCGAGCGCCGCGACCCCGGCCTCGTTCAGGACGCGGTCGGCGACGGTCTTGGCATCCCCCAGCCGCAGGCCGGTGATGTTCGGGAAGACGTAGAACGCGCCGCTCGGCGTCCGGCAGGAGATGCCGTCGATGCCGTTCAAGCCGGCCACGATCGCATCCCGCCTCTTGCGGAACGCGGCGACCATCTCATCGACCTCCGGCGGCCGCTGGCTCATCGCGACGATCCCGGCGCGCTGCGTGAACGTCGCGGTGCAGGAGACGGAGTTCGTGACGAGCTTCGTCACCGGGTCGACCAGAGGCTTCGGGAACGCGCCGTACCCAAGGCGCCAACCGGTCATCGCGAAGGTCTTGCTGAAGCCGTCGAGGACGATCGTGCGCTCGAGCATGCCGTCCTGGACGCCGATCGGGTGGTGTTTGCCTTCGTACAGCAGGTCCGCGTAGATCTCGTCGGACAGCACCCAGATGTCGTTCTCGCGCGCCAGCCGCGCGATCTCACGCACCGCCTCCAGCGACAGCGCGCCGCCGGTCGGGTTGTGCGGGCTGTTGATGATGATGAGCTTCGTCTTCGGCGTGACGAGTCGCCGCAGCTCGTCGAGGTCGGGGACGAAGTTGTTCTCCTCCCGCAGCGGCAGGGACACCGGCGTTCCGCCGGCGAAGTTGATCATCGACGCGTAGATCGGGAAGCCGGGGTCGGGGAAGATCGCCTCATCGCCATGTTCGATCAGCGCGAGGATCGCGTAGAACATGATCGGCTTCGCGCCCGGAGCGACGATGACCTGCGACGCGTCGTAGCCGAGGCCACGTGTGCGCCGCAAATAGTCGGCGATCGCCTGTCGCAGCTCCATGACACCGGCCGAGGGCGTGTAGTGCGTCTCACCGCGCTCGATCGCCGCGACGCCCGCGGCGGTGATCGACTTCGGCGTGTCGAAGTCGGGCTCGCCGATCTCCAGGTGAACGATGTGACGCCCCTGCGCCTCGAGCGCGCGGGCGCGCGCCAGGACCTCGAAGGCCGTCTCCGTGCCGAGCCGCCCCATGCGGCGCGCGAGCGGACGCATCCCCGCGAGTCTAGCCCGGGCCGCACATACTCGGGTCGTGCGCGTGGGCGTTGTCTTTCCGCAGACCGAGAGCGGCACCGACGTCGGTGCGATCCGCGAGTACCTCCGGTCGGTCGAGCAGCTGGGCTACCGGCACCTGGTCGCGTATGACCACGTCCTCGGCGCGGACACGACCACGCGGCCGGACTGGAAGGGCCCGTACAACGCGCGGTCGTCGTTCCACGAGCCCTTCGCGTTCTTCGGCTTCGTCGCGGCCCTCACGCGGCTCGAGCTCGCGCCCGCGGTCATCGTGCTGCCGCAACGCCAGACCGCGCTCGTGGCGAAGCAGGCGGCCGAGATCGACATCCTCACCGGTGGCCGCACCCGGCTCGGCGTCGGGCTCGGCTGGAACACCGTGGAGTTCGAGGCGCTCGGGATGCGCTTCCAGAACCGGAACAAGCGCATGGAGGAGCAGATCGCGCTCATGAGGCGCCTCTGGACCGAGCCGGTCGTCGACTTCACCGGCCGGTGGCATCGCGTCGATCGCGCCGGGCTGCATCCGCTCCCGGTCCAGCGCCCCATCCCGGTCTGGATCGGCGGATCGGTCGAGGAGGCGATACGGCGCATCGCGCGCATCGCGGACGGCTGGTTCACGCAGCACCAGCCGAACGACAGCGGCCGCGCCACGTTCGAGCGCTTCCGCGGCTACCTACGTGACGCGGGACGCGATCCGGCGACCTTCCCGATCGAAGGTCGTGTCAGCGTTGCGCGCCTGCGAGATCTCGACGAATGGGTCATGACGGCGCGCGGCTTCCGCGACGACCTGCGGTGCACTCATCTCGAGATCAACACCATGGGCGCGGGGTATGGCTCGCTGGCCGATCACACCAGGGCGCTCGAGCAGTTCCGGAACGCCGCGCCAGACCTCTTCGCCTGACCGGGCTCCTTATGGCTTCGTCGTCGACACGACGACGCCGTACGGCGAGAAGCGCACCAGGTCACCGCCGGCGATCCGCCGAGCGAAGAGCCCCTCCGGACGCGCGATGTAGGTCCAAAGGCCATCCGGCGACCAGCCCGCGAAGCGGCCGTCCTGGTCGAGCACGACGTCGCCGGTCTCGGCGTCCCGCACGATCGCGCGGACCCGCGGGCCGGCGGCGCCCTGCGGCGTCGTGATGGTGTAGCCGATGTACCGTCCGGTGGAGGACCAGGCCTCGTCGCCCAGCTGGTCGCCGGCGATGATCGTGCTCGGCGTGCCGTCCTTTGTGCGCAGGATCGCGAAGACGAGAGTCGACGTGTTCGCGAGGAAGACGATGTGCACCGCCACG
>Ga0334722_10002268_pt1 | contig 21999 bp, 19 predicted proteins | sample C3_bottom_MG_FD_207210 | JGI IMG/M metagenome (GOLD analysis project Ga0334722, IMG submission 207210) | Sediment microbial communities from Yellowstone Lake, YNP, Wyoming, USA - C3_bottom | ecosystem: Environmental > Aquatic > Freshwater > Lake > Sediment | place: USA: Wyoming | collected... | reverse complement strand
AAATTAAATCTCTTCTTGCATTACTACAACTATCAGAAAAAACATCGCGGACTGGGTATGGACGGAGCAACGCCAATGGAGAGACTGAATGAGCTGGCAAGTGTAAACTTGACGCTGCAATGCTACAGAGTTTGACAAAAACCGAAAAAGCTGATATAATTAAGGTGTAAAATAAAAACTGAACTGAATAAAGAAGTCCGTCAAAATGGCTTAGATTAGTTGCTTTGACAATAAAAGACAGGTCCTTGAGGGGGTTTGTCTTTTATTGTTTTTTGGGTGGTTCTTTCGTGGTTAACCTCTACAACCTATAAAGGGAGAGGTGTGCTATGAAAAAACAGCTGCGAAGGGTGCGTGGGAATGGCTTACGAGAAAGCATAGAGGAAGCCGTGAGACAGGTCAGAATAACTGATGACCTGGGAAAATCCGGCGAACTCTCTGCGCCTGCACAGTCCGGATCCTTTGGTCAAAGGATTCGAAATCTCGCAAAAGTTATTGCGAGTTCTAGCACACAGGTGGGAAGTAGATTGTGACAACAGTCAACATACAAACAACCCGCCTAAACCGGTGGTGGACAAGTTTCGCAGCGACGAGACGACTCCTCCACCGGCTGTTTTTTTTGTTTAAACTTTAAAATCCACATCATGTGGATTTTAAAGTTGCTTAATTTTGCTTATTATCTTTTCCGTGATTTTATCTTATTTTTTTTATTTTTATTTCTTCAGTAAACCTGCCCGTTTTTGAAAATCTTTCAGCGGTATACTTAGTCGCATATCTCTTCTTTTCCGATCCCGCTACTTTAATTTCCGCCAGTAAGTTTTCTTTAAAATAATTTTTTATCTTTTCTCCAGAAAGTTTTGAACCAGCACCGGCCTCCTCGCAAATAATGTCTAAATATTCTCTGGTAAAAGATCCAAACAATCGGGTAGCAGCGGAAAGTTTTTTGGCACCTTCATAAACAAAATGATTGGAAAAGCCTGTTTCATTGCTATTATCGGTTAAAACGATCTGTATTTCAAAATTACGCTTAATCTTCATCCTGCTTGGATCACCAGCCATCGGAACATTTAACGCTCCATTTATTTTAAAGCTCCTGAAATTCGGATTGGAACGCGGATTAGCGCGATCTGTAATTAAGAATTGAGTTGTGCCCCTTTCTATTCTTTCCCTAACTCCGTTAATACCCTTGGAATCAAGCAATTTTGTATTTTCAAAAACAAAATTTCCGGCTCCAAATTTTTTCGTAAAATATTCAGTGAAAAATGGAACCAGCTTTTCAACATCCTTGACGGACTTCGCTTCAAATTTAAAACCAATGCCATCTTTGGATGCTTTTTCTGCCGTTTCTTCCGGTTCATTGATAAACTTGGTAACAAAACCGTCCTCGTTTTTTCCTCGAAAATAAGAATCAACATAAATTGTATTATTGTTTGTATCGTCAAAGACCATGATTCTGTCATATCCGCCCTCCGCACTTCTTAGTCTGTGAAAATTCTGAACGCCTCCCATAAGGCGAAACATCTCCTCGTACAAATAAGCGCTTTCTTTTATTAGTCCGTCCATCTCCTTCTTTCTAAATTCAAAAGATGCCGCCGCAACCGAAATCAGAGCACAGTAAGCGGGAGATAATCCGACGCCCTCGCCTTTTTTCGCCGTTGAAGTTTTTTTAAATATTTTTACTAGATCATTAACATTCTTCAATCTTTCTAAATTTTCGATTTCTTTTGGAAGCTTCCGATGTAAATAATTTTCAATATAATCTTTTGATTTTTCCAAGGATTGATTGATCAGCTCCGTTTTTCCATCCAAATTCTCGCCCCCCAAATAATCTTGTATGGCCTCAATAATCTCTTCATCATTCAAATCAGAACCAGTCGAAAAAAAATCAAGCGGAGTTATGTTTTCTCCGTTAATATTTATGCCCCCTTTTTTCATTGCGTCCATAAACTGCTTTTTGTCCGGAGCGTTACGATAAAGATCGGTGACGGGATACCATCGCTGATAAGGCATTTTTTTCGCTTCAGGAGTGTTTTTCGCGGGACTTGGAAACTCTTGTTTAGGCATATTATTTAAATTTGTCCTTTACTTCAATATCTTTCCACCCTGCCCGACCTGGTCAAAACGAATGGAAAGCATTTTGGAAATTCCGTCTTCGCCCATTGTCACGCCGTAAAGAAAATTGGCCTGGCGCATGGTTTCGCGGTTATGCGTGATGATGATAAATTGCGTGCTATCGGAAAGTTCCTGGATAATCCGGCCGAAGCGCCGCGAATTAGCTTCATCCAGCGCCGCTTCCACCTCGTCCAAAACCGCGAACGGTGGAGCGCTATGGGAAATGATGGCAAAGAGAAGAGCTAAGGCCGTGAGCGCTCTTTCCCCGCCCGAAAGCATAGGCAGACCGCTGATTCTTTTTCCGGGAGGCGAAGCAAAAATATCTATGCCAGTTTCGGTCTTTTCCTCCTGTGAAATAGCGGCAACGCCCTCTTCGCCTTGCGAAATTTCACTGGGTAAATCTTCTTCCGTATCTTCAATATCTTTTTTAGATACTCTTTTTCTAATCTCTATTTTTTTGAGACCGGCGTTTCCTCCGCCAAAAATTATCCGGAAATATTTGGTAAATTCCTTGTTGATTTCTTCAAATGTGGAAGAAAAAACTTCGCCTATTTTCTGGTCCATCTCTTTGATGACTTCTTTGAGAGATTCTATGGCCTTTTCCAAGTCCTCTGATTCTTTAGTCAAAAATTCATATCTTTTTTTGGTTTCTTCATATTCAGGAACGACCATCGGGTCTATGCCACCGATCTGTTCCAATTGCACCCGTAGTCTTGAAATTTCTTTTTCCGCTTCATCGCGATTTACTTCTTTCACTTCTCTCTTTAATTCTTCCGCATTTATTTTTAGCTCCCGCAAAACTTCCGCGCGCAAATCTTCTTCGCGCACTTCCACCCGGGCTAGCGTTATCTTAGCTTCATTAAATTGATCCTTAAGCTTTCCAAGCTCTTCCTGTTTTATGCGCAAATTTCTTTCGATTTCAAAAAACTTCTGGCGCTTTTCTTTTTCTGACTGTAATTCTTCGCTGATCTTTTGTCCAATAACTTGAAGCTCTTCCTTTGTCTTGCTTATTTCTTCGCGGATTTTTTCTGTTTTGATTCTTAGTTCTTTGACAATGATTGATTCTGTTTTTTCTTCATTTCTGTTTTTGCCCGCTGGAGTTTTTTCTGTCTCCTTTTTCCCGCGCTCAATGTCCGCCCGAAGATCATGCAGTCTTTGCTGAATAACGCGGGCATATTCTTTTATATCCTGAAGATCTTCCAGTCGTTCAACCTCGTTCAGCCTGCGAATTAAACTATCCTGCTCCTTCCTTATCTCTTCCAGGCCGTCTTTTATGTATTGAATGTCAACCGTAATGCTGGTGGTTTTTATTTTTTCCAGCATCTCCAGATTTTTTTGTTTTTCGCTTTCTATCTCTATTCTCCCTTCGGTTATGATTAGCTCGCGCTCCAATTCATTTCTCCGGCCGCGCAGTTGAACTTGCTGATTTTCCAATTCGCTAAGTTTTTCATTAGTGGCTTGCGCCGCTGATTCTTTTTGTATTTCGTCCGTCAGCCGATCAACTTCGCGTTGGATATTCATCATTTTCCTTCCTAATTCATCTTTGTTTTCGTTTAGACTGGCGGATTCTTTTTTGAAATTATCCCAAAGCCAGGTAAATAGATCTTTTTGTTTTTCCTTGAGCTTCTTGGAAATTTCTTCTCCCTGAACGGTTTTTTCCGCCTGCCGCTTGAGCATTCGGAGATGCGGTTTTATTTCTTCGGCCAAATCCCGAGCGCGATCCAAGTTGTCGCGGGTAGATTCCATTTTTCGAATCGCCCGGTCTTTTTTTATCTGATATTGTTTTACGCCGGCCGCTTCTTCAATTATGGATCTTCTTTCTACCGGAGTCGCAGTTAAAACAGCGTCGGCCATTCCCTGATTGACTATAGAATAGCTCTCTTTGCCGATTCCGGCTTTGGCCAGAATATCAATAACATCCTGAAGCCTAACGCGCGATCCGTTTATCAGATATTCGCTTTCCCCGCTTCTAAAAATTTTGCGGGTAATTACAACTTCGTCAAATTCTATGGGAATTCTTTTATCTGCATTGTCCAAAATTATATTCACCTGGGCGGATCCAAGTCGAGCTTTTTTTCCCGAACCGGCAAAAATTATATCTTCCGATTTTTTGCCACGAAGATTTTTCATTGATTGCTCCCCCATCGCCCAGCGAATGGCATCAGCAATGTTGGATTTTCCAGAGCCGTTCGGTCCCACAATTGCCGTCACTACTTTTTGTCCGTTTTGGGAAGCAGAAAAATCCAACACGGTTTTGCTGGCAAAAGATTTAAATCCGCTGATTTCTAATTTCTTAAGATACATATACTACCAATTTTTTGTTTCCAACGCTTTTATGGCTGCGTTTTTTTGAGCTTCCTGTTTGGAAGATCCTTCTCCTTTAGCTATTAATTCATCCTCTAAATAAATTCCGACAACGAATTGCTTGTCATGATCAGGACCGGATTCCTCCAAAACCCGGTATGACGGAGTAACTCCTTCTTTTTCCTGGGCTTCTTCCTGAAACCGGCTTTTAGGATCCATGTAAAGTTTTTTTTCTATTATCTCGGGCAGTTCGCTGACTACATTTTTCAAAATAAATTTTTTCGCTTCCTCATATCCTTCTTTTTCCTGATCAAGATAAATAGCTCCAATGATCGCTTCAAAAGCATTGGCTAAAAGATATTGGCGGGCTTTGCCTTTGTCTTTCGCTTCTCCCCTGCTCATAAGCAAAAATTCTTCTATGCCCAGATTTTTAGCTATTTTTGAAAGCATTTCTCCGTTTACCAACGCTGCCCGCCAGTTGGTAAGATCGCCTTCCGGATTATTGTAATTTTCGTAAAGATATTCCGTTACAATCAATTCCAAAACCGCGTCGCCCAGAAATTCCAGACGCTCGTTATGATCCAGTTTGTAAGCGCGATGTTCGTTGAGATACGACCGGTGGGTTACCGCTTGCTGGAGAAGATCGGGATTATTAAATTTTATTTCCAGTTTTTTGGATAATGCTTCAACCACAAACTTATAAAATCCAAATTTCAAAATCCAAATGTCAAATAAAATTCAAAATCCAAATTTTTAAAATTTTGTCATTTGAGCTTGATTTGAAATTTGAGTTTTGGATTTGGGATTTAAAAAATTATTTAGTCTCTTGGCTTTTTAAATTATCGGTATTTTCCTTTTTATTCTCAACCTCTTTATCTTTCTTCGATGTATCATCCTTCATCGGTTCTCCGAGTTCCCGATAGATCGTTCCCAAAACTCCATTAACGAACCGGCCGGAGGATTCTCCGCCAAAGGACTTGGCCAGTTCTATTGCTTCATTGATGGCTACTTTGGGAGGAACTTTTTCGTAATCTCCGTAAAGCAGCTCAAAAATTCCGAGGCGCAGTATATTTCTGTCTACAGCCGTCACTTGAGCTAGCGGCCATTCCGGCGCGCATTTTTCAATGAGCTTATCTATTTTTTCGCGATTTTTGAGCGTATTTTCCACTAAATAAAAAACGAACGAATCGTCGTCCATTCCCGGTCCGAATTCAGATATATTTTTTTTAACAATATCGGAAACCGCGGCGTTTTTTTGCCCTTGAAAATCCCATTCGTAAAGGGACTGCATCGCTATTGAGCGTGATAAATGTCTGTTCGCCATTTAACTTATTTTTTCTTTGAAACTTTTTTTAAGGTATTCACAACTTCTTTCCCCTTATAATATCCGCATTTTGGACAAACTGAATGAGCCCGGATTTGCGCGTTGCAATGGGAACATTTGATTAAATTCTTGGGAGTGATTTCATACTGAACTCTCGCTCTGTCGCGTCTGGCCCGCGTGTGCCTTTGCTTTTGGACTGGCATAAAAATTTCAAAATTATTTACTTTCTTAATTTATCATCAAATAGGCCTTTTGGCAAGAAAGAAGTTGCTTTTTGTAATTTATGTTTACATCAAATTATCTGCTCTAAAATTTTCTAAAATTGATTTTGATACCGTAACAGATAAAATTGTTGGCACTGCATTGCCTATTTGCAGATTTTTATCGCTTCGTGAACCATAAAACTGATAATTATCCGGGAAACACTGAATCCTTGCTCCCTCTCTTGTCGTTAACGGCCGTGGTGCTTTCGGATGAATGCATCTTGATGATGACGGCGTGCTTAAATTCCTTGTTATGGTTGGAGCCGGCCTTTTCCACCAAAGCCGACAGTAGGTGTTCTTAAATCCTGATGTCGGTCTTAGGTTTTCCGGTAAGTCTTCAGGCGTTCCACCGTCAGGCAATAATTCCATCATTTTTACTAATTTTTCATTATTTTTCGGTGCATTATGATCTATTAATTTTCCAAGATAATTTTGGCGCATAAGTTTTTGAAAATCGTTTTTTGGTTCTGTCGCATATTCAAAACTTTCCTCGCCATTTTTTATAAACGGCAAGTCGCTTATGGCTTCTTCGAGCGTCAAGTGCGGTTTTAATTTTTTATTAAATAAATCTGCCGCTTCTTTCGGATCTCTATGTGTTTGCGTTGGATATTGAAATTCAGAATCCAATTTTGAACCAATCATTATAATCCTTTCTCTTATTTGCGGGGCTCCGTAATCAGCAGCATTTAATATTTTAAATTGCACCTTGTATCCAAGAGATTTAAAAAGAGAAATTATTGTTTTCAATAATTCGCCTCTTTGCATTGATAAGAGTCCCCTGACATTCTCAAAAAGAAAAAGCTTTGGGTTGAATTCTTTCAAAACCCGGTAGTATTCTTGAAAAAGTTTTCCCCTTGGGTCGTTAATTAATCTTTTTCCTACAGTTGAATAAGCTTGGCAAGGCGGTCCACCGACAACAATATCAATTTCGCCTGGTTTCACGCCTAAATCTTTTTCTATTTTTTTAGCACTAAAGTTTTTTATATCCTCCACATAAACTTTTGTTGACGGATGATTTAGGGAATATGCTTTGGCCATATTCGGCAATATTTCATTTGCCGCAATAATTTCAAAACCATCATTATGCGCAAAGCCATAACTCAATCCTCCAACACCGCAAAACAAATCGATTACTTTTAGTTTTTTATTTTTACTCACAGATATTGAAGTTAATCAAAATCTATTTTCTTGTATTTAACAGGCTTTTCTGTAATTTTCCAAACGAAATAATTTTGATCGATATTAAAAACTGTTTGTCCTTCCATTTGTTGCCTAGTTATCCAATTAACACTATCATCTTCAATTTCATCAAGTTTTATAAAGGCAACTTGCCCGTTATACAAATCAAAATGAATTGCTATTGTATGCTTGCCTGAATTGCGGAAAACTCTTTTCGCTTCCAATACCTTGTGCTGCTTAATATCATTTATACCAGTAAATCCTGATTGTATTTCTATCCTAACCTTCTCCTTTCCATTTAGTTTTATCTCCACATCGGCTTTTGGTGTCCTCTTAAAAGTATCCGCGTTTTTTAAATCATCATCGCCAATTAAACTAATTCTTGAAATATCTACGCTGAAAATCAAACCGAGAGCTTTCAAAAAATAACTTGAAATAACAAACCCTCGCATCCAGGAAAAATAGACTTGCTCTGGCCTTCGCCCTTGATTGTTGAGTATCGGCAAAATATCACTTTCTTGCATTATTTTAAATGAGCGATCAATATATTCTTTTTTGAAAATAGTCAAATTATCAATTTTAACTTCATCAGAAACAACAGCATTTATTTTTTCAATAATATTATATAGCCGCTTATTTAATAGCTTTATGTAATTCAAGTCGATACTTGGTGTTATATTTTTTGCGCCAAAAAAGTTTTTGACGCCCATCTGGTTGGCGAATCCCAATTTCTGCCTATATTTCCTAAAATATTCTGCTGAAATTAGAGTTCGTTTTGAAATTTTTTTGTTCACTTTAACCTGACGATTATTTTAATTTTTTAAGTTATAGCTCGTAGTGATATTATATCACTATTTTATTTAATTGTACTTGCCTGTCTGTGGATAACTTTATTTTACGCTAAAATCATCCTTTCAGCAAAGCCTTTCTGACCGGCCGAAAGCTTTGGCGATGAATCTCGCACGGACCGTATTTTTGCAAGCTGTCCATATGCAGTTTTGTTCCGTAGCCCTTGTGCCGGTCGAACTGGTACTGGGGATATTTTTCGTGCATTTGCCGCATCATCCGATCGCGCGTAACTTTGGCAATTATGGAAGCGGCCGAAATGGATTTTACATATTTATCGCCGTTCACAATCGCTTTTTGTTCCTGGCTTAGATTAGGAATTTTTTTATTTCCATCTAATAAAATTATTTTTTTCAAAGGTCCGACCTTGGCCGGTTTAAGGTCGGACCTTTCCAGATCGGCTAACGCCTTTTTCATCGCCAAAAAACTGGCCTCCAGAATATTGATCCGATCAATCGTTTCGTGATCGCAAATCCCGACACCAACATTAAAATTTTCTAAAATAAAATTGTATATCTCCTCTCTTTGTTTTTCGGAGAGAGTTTTGGAATCGCGAATTAAATTGAATAACTTGTCATTCTGAGCGTCAGCGAAGAATCCCTCAAGATTAGTAGTGGACGCTTTAGCATGAGATCCTTCGCTACGCTCAGGATGACATGTAGCTTTTAACGAAGTTGCACAAGCAACAACCGGTCCAGCGAGCGGTCCTCGGCCGGCTTCATCAATGCCGATGATTATTTCATACCCTTCAGAAAAAAGCCTTTTTTCCAGGCTAAAATCAGACTTAATCATGCTTCCATTATACTCGCCTTTTTATTTTCCCCAAACATGCTATAATTCAATTGCCAGTCAATAATTTTATCCTGCAGAACCCACCGGGCAACCAGGGAGATGAGGATAGAAAATAAAATGACAAATTTTAAAGCTCAAATTCCAAAGATTTTTTATTTAACCAGCTAATCATTTAGTTTGGTTTTTTTTATTTTATGAAGTTCACACATCTCCATGTCCATACTCACTATTCCCTTCTGGACGGTCTTGCAAAGATCGACGATCTTCTTGACCGCGCGAAAGAATTGGGAATGGATTCCATCGCCATAACTGACCATGGCGTGCTTTATGGCGCCATAGAATTTTTTATCAAAGCTAAAGAAAGAGGAATAAAACCGATAATCGGATGCGAGATGTATCTGACCGCCGGAGATCATACGAGCAAGAATAATACGAATGAAGACAAAACAAGATTTCACCTAATCCTTTTGGCCAAAAACGAAAAAGGCTATAAAAATCTGATGAAGCTGATTTCCACCGCCCACCTGAAAGGATTTTACTACAAGCCGCGCATTGATAAAGAAGTTTTACGCCAACATGCCGAGGGGCTTATTGGACTTTCCGCCTGCGCGGAAGGAGAAGTTCCGGCCACGGCTATTTCCGGCAATCTGGAAAAAGCCGAGAGACTGGCCTTGGAATATCAAAATATTTTTGGAGTCGGAAATTTTTATCTGGAACTTCAGCACCACCCGAAATTTCCCAATCAGGAAATCGCCAACAAGGCGCTTATAACAATTTCAAAAAAGACCGGCATACCATTGGTCGCCACCAATGATGTTCATTATATACACAAGGATGATACAGCTATTCAGGATATATTGCTTTGCATCCAAACTAACAAAAAAGTTGCGGAAACTAATAGAATGAATTTAACTGATTTTGAGTTGTATTTAAAAAGTCCTGCTGAAATGGCAGAAAGTTTTGCGGATGTTCCCGAGGCCGTCGCCAATACTCAAGATATCGCCGCTAAATGCGAGTTGGAAATTAAATTGGGAGAAACGCAACTGCCGGAGTTTGAAGTTCCGCCGGGGTTTTCCGCTACGACATATCTTCATCATCTTTGCGAAGAAGGCTTGGTTAAAAGATTCACCCAGTTAAATCCCCGTCTTAGCGGGGCCGCCTCTGGCGGATTTAACGGGGTAAATGGAGAAAATATAACTAAAACTCACCGCGAAAGGATGGATTATGAGCTTGAAGTCATAAATAAAACCGGCTTTGCTTCTTACTTTTTGATTGTTCAGGATTTCGTTAATTGGGCAAAAAATCAGGGAATCGTTGTGGGGCCGGGCCGAGGCAGCACGGCTGGAAGTTTTGTGGCTTATCTTATCGGCATCACCAACATAGACCCCATAAAATACGATTTGCTTTTTGAAAGATTTTTGAATCCGGAAAGAATTTCCATGCCGGACGCTGATATTGATTTCGCAGATGATCGACGAGATGAAGTTCTGGAATATGTCCGTAAAAAATATGGCGCTGACCATGTCGCTCAAATTATAACTTTCGGAACTATGGCCGCCAGGGCGGCTATCCGCGATGCGGGACGGGCTCTCGGACTGCCTTATGAATTTTGCGATAAGACAGCCAAGTTAATTCCGATGTTTTCTTCCATTGAAGACGCCCTGGAGAATGTCAAAGAATTTAAAGAATTATACGCCAGCGGCGCGGACGCCAAAAAATTAATTGACAGCGCGAAAAGATTGGAAGGAGTAGCCCGCCATGCGTCCATGCACGCCTGCGGAGTAGTTATCACAAAAGATCCGGTTACTGAATACACACCGCTTCAAAATATAACCGGCAAGGGCGAGGGAACAGTAACGCAGTATTCTTCTTCCACCAAATCGAGTTTTGTGGAAAAAATCGGTTTGCTCAAGATGGATTTCCTGGGACTCAAAAACCTGACTATCATTCAAAATACTTTGCGCATCGTCCGAAAGATAAAGGACCAGGAAATAATCGTTGACAATATACCGCTGGATGATAAAAAAACTTTTGATCTTTTGCAAAAAGCGGAAACAACCGGCGTATTTCAGCTGGAAAGTTCCGGAATGAAAAGAAATTTAAAACTCCTGGAGCCGTCTGTTTTTGAAGATATCATTGCCATGGTGGCATTGTATCGTCCGGGTCCAATGGACTGGATCCCCGATTTTATTTCCCGAAAACACGGCAAAAAGGAAATCCGGTATCTGCATCCCAAACTCAAGCCTATTTTGGAAAAAACTTACGGCGTAGCCGTTTACCAGGAGCAGATTATGCAGATCGCGCGGGATCTCGCCGGATTTACTCTGGGCGAAGCCGATGTTTTGCGAAAAGCCATGGGCAAAAAAATATTTACCCTTATTCACGAACAGAAACAAAAATTCATTGAGGGTTGCATTGATCAGGGCATCGGCAGCCAAATCGGCGAGAAAGTTTTTGAATTCATTGAACCTTTTGCCGGATATGGATTCAACCGGTCGCACGCCGCCTGTTACGCGCTTATTGGCTATCAAACGGCTTATCTCAAGACGCATTTTCCGGCTCCTTTTATGGCCGCGCTCCTGACTTCCGACGCTGATAATATTGATAGAATTGCCATTGAAATTTCCGAGTGCCGCGATATGGGAATGGAAGTACTTCCGCCAAATGTCAATGAAAGCTTTGAAGATTTCGCAGTTATTGTTTACCCCCACACCAAAATATCTGCCCAAAAAGGCGAGAGTTTTTCTAAATCAAACAGCAAACAAAAAAACAATTTTGGTGTCGGGGTTGACCCTGAAAATAAAGTGGAAAGAATTCGTTTCGGACTTAACGCTATAAAAAATGTCGGGCATACGGTGGCCCGTGTTATCGTGGAAGAAAGAAAGAAAAACGGAAAGTTCAAAAGCCTGGCTGATTTTACTGAAAGAGTTGCTACGAAAGATTTGAATAAAAAATCCATTGAAGCGCTGGCCAAAGTTGGAGCGTTGGACGAACTGGGAGAAAAAAACCAGATTCTAAACTCCATTGAAAATATTCTGTCGCATGCCAAAAATTTTCATAATTCCAAAAATTCCAAACAAACCAGTCTTTTTGGAGAATCTGAAATAAGATTGCCTGAAATTTCTTTGGCAGATTCGGCGCCCGCGACTAAAAAACAAACGCTGGCCTGGGAAAAAGAACTTCTGGGTCTCTATATCAGCGGCCATCCTATCAGAGAATACGAAGACTATTTAAAAAAAGCCGCCATTCCTATAAAAGAAATTGGCGAGCAGACGGTTGGCAAAAGCATTACCGTGGGCGGAATAATTTCCAAAGTTCAAAAGGTTTATCTTAAAAATCAGAAGCTGATGTTTTTTGTAACAATTGAAGATGTATTGGGAAAAATGGAAATTTTGGTTTTTCCCAAAACGGTTGAAGAAACAAGCGGAATTTGGATTGAGGATAAAGTAATTTTAGCCAGCGGAAAAATTTCCGACAAAGACGGAGTTTTCAAGATGCTCTGCGATAGTGTCAAAGCGATCACAGAGGAGGACATAGATCAATTTAAAAGAGTTTTATCAGCGCAGAAAGCCAATGGATTTAGCGAGACACAAAAAAAATATTCCCGGATTACCATAACGCTCCCCGAAAATTCCAGCCAAGAAATAGTAAAAAAGCTTTCAGAGTTTTTTGACTCGTGCGACCGCGGAAGCGCCAAACTTTATCTGAATATAAACAACTCGCGACTGGAAACGCCGTATTGCATCCGGCCGAAGGAAGATATAAAAGAAGTTTTGGGAAAATTAATTCCGGAGGCGAAAATAGAATTGCATTAAATACTTTTTTTGGAGTTTGACTTTTTAGTTTTTATATATTACAATGCCCAGTTAATAGTTCCTACAAAACTGGAGGTGAGCCGTGGAATATAAAGTTGAATATGATCCAACCGGTCCGACGATCCAAAGACGGTTCGTAGAAGAGTTAATGTTTGATAACTACACGCTTATCAACTGGTTTTATGGAAGGGCGTGTGAAAGAGTGTTGGACGCTTCAGCCCATCAGAGCGAGCTGTATAAAAAAGATAGGTATGTGCTTCTCCTGATTAAAAAAGGAGAGACTCGCAAGAGCAACCTGGATTGTCCGCAATGCGGAATTCGCAAGATTTTGTATTTTTCAACTCTTGGAAACAGCATCACTGGATATTCGGGCGGCAGTGAATTCACTTGCTGTGATGATGCGCGTTGCAAGGAAAGACTGCGGGCTAAGGCAAAAGAAACTGCCACGGCCTCTTACGCTTTACATCGCATTTCATTTTCGGTGATTTTATCTTTCCGCGAAAATCACCGTCAAAAAATCGGAGGCGTTCTTAGGGAAATTTTTGAAATCCCCAAGAGCACTCCGAAGAAAAAAGTGTTTGATTTTTTCTTTTCTAAACCTTAAAGCCACCAGTAAATCGCGACGACGACCGGTCCTGTTCCCCTCTGTTTGGGGCACAGGACTTCTTTTTTTATTCAAATTTTATTACCACGATTTCCGGCGTGTTGCCGGTGCGCATAGTTGGACCCCAAACACCGACTCCGCTTGAAGTATAAAGAGAAAAATTTCCGTCTGTGTATAGTCCGTAATCATAACCTTTCCAGATCAGCCAGGTAACCAGCCGTAAAGGAAAAATCTGTCCCTCGTGAGTGTGTCCGGAAAGTTGGAGGCTTATCCCCTCCTTCTTAGCCCGGTCCATTTGCGTCGGGCTGTGAAAAAGAAGAATAGAAGGCATGCTCGGCTTGAAGCCAGGCATATTTTTCAAAATTTCCTCAACATTTTTAGATTGCCCTCTTTCCGGATAGCTTATGCCGACAATTTGCATTTCTCCCACCGTGTCCATCTGATCGTCCAAAATTTTTATTCCGGTATCTTTGACCGCAGTAAAGGCTCTAGCCACGCCGAGATATGTTTCATGGTTTCCGGTAACATAATACATTCCGTCAGACGCTTTGATATCTTTTAATGGTTTTGCTATTTCTGGCAAATTTCCGTCCATTCCGTCAAACAAATCGCCCGTTATAAAAACAATGTCAGGATTTTTAAAATTTATTTTTTCAACTATTCCTTTCATGAAATTCGCCTGTAAAATATGCCCCAGATGGACATCCGAAATTTGTACTGCCGTTTTGCTTTTCCATTTTTCCGGTAAATTGTTTATTTTAAAGGTTACATTTTTTATTTTCGGATGATAAGCATTCCAAACTCCATAGCCCGAGTAAATGAAAACTAGAGCGAAAATTATTGTCCCCAGAGTTTTTGTGTTTGCCGTGTTGCCGGAAATTTTTACGATTCCAACTATCAGCCAGCCTAAGGCAAAAGCAACGACCAGCGTAGCAAGGATTCCAAGCCACAAACCGCTAAAAAAATAAAATATCCGGGTAAACAAATTTTCCCAAAGACGGGACAAAAAAGAAGCGATAAAAAAAGAAAGTGGCAAGGCGCAAAGAGCGGACGCCAGAATAAATTTCGCGTTGAAACTGGTAACTCTCCAAAAACTGATAATAGAGTAATACACAAAATAATGGCTGCCGAATAGGACCGACAGCGCGATCAGAAGAAAAATTCCGAAAAATAAATAGTTGCTATGCATTATTATTATACTTACGCTCTTTCCTGAATTTTATCCGTTTCTTCCCTTCAGTGCAAATCCTTAACATCTTCTTGAATATATTTTTCATGATAAAGCTGGCTGGCGTCCGATAAGCCGGCCTTCCGTTTTTGCTTCCGGTTTTAGCGTAATCTCTCATATTTTCCCATTAACTCCGCTTGTTCAAGAATATGTCCTTCCATAGATTTTTCCAGAGCGTCTTTTTCAGCTCCTTCCGGAAGATCAATTGCGGAATCCAGAGCGTAAAGCTTGAAAAAATAACGGTGCGTGCCGGATGGCGGACAAGGCCCTCCAAAGGTCAGTCTTTCAAAACTATTGGTGCCAAGCATTGCTCCAGTCGGAATGCTGTCTTCTCCTATTTCAGTAATTTTTGGATCAATATTCCAAGCTGCCCAGTGATTCCAATTGCCAACGGGCGCGTCCGGATCATCCACAATTAACGCTAAACTTTTGGCTTTTTCCGGAACTCCGGAAATGTCTAAAGGCGGATTGAAATCCTTTCCGTCGCAGGTGTATTTTTTGGGAATCATTTCGCCCGGAAAAATTACAGGGCTGGTTATTTTTAGCATAATGTTTTTATCTTCCATATAGTTTTAAACAATTTTCGGGGCAGTTTATTTCAACTAAAAAACGGCCTAGAGCCGTTTTTATTTATTAGTTGAATTTTAGTAAATTAATCGGTTTCGTTTTTTGCAATAAATTCCTTTAATATTTTAATTTTATTTTGGATATCCACTGTGTAATTAAAATAATTTTCATTAAATTTCAGTTTTTCAAGACAGACACTCACTGATTGTTTGAGTTCATCTTCTCCACGCGCACTCTCTAATAGATGAGCATGCTCTTTAAATATATCTTCCCAGCGGTTTCTTGCGATAAAAAATGAGTTTGAAAAAAAATCAATTAACCCTTGGAGTTCCGAAGCTCTTTGAAAATCATTTTGTTCTTTTTTAGCAAAATTTCTTTCTACGAACTGATCGGTTTGATTTAAAAATAGCTGGAAACGAGCATAGTTGGAAGCAATAATCGGCTCTTTCTCATTTAGCCATGAGATTATTTCTTCGACATCAGCTTTAATATCGGAAAAAAAGGCATTTTTATAATCTAATAAATCACATATTATTTTATTTTTTTCACTTTCATTCAAAATCTCTTTTGTTTTTCCATCTTGCCGATTTTTTTTAGAATAATCATTTCCGCTTCTTTTTTTCGCTAAAGCTTCTTCAAAATTTATCACATCGGCCCCTTTTTTCCCATTATTGTTATCTGGTGGTAATTCTCCGATCATAAAATTATTTCTTAAACCCCTGGCTTCCCCAAAACAATTTCTTGGATTTCAGCCATTTTATTATTGACTTTTTTAAAGATTCCGGCAATATATAAGCGCTTGGTAAAGATTTCAGATTTATCCACTTGAATTCCATGTGATCTTCCAAGACTTTATTATAGTCCTTGTTTAAACTAGCTTCAAAAACAATATTTACCTCGTGCAAAATTTTTCCGCGCTGTTGGTAAAAATTTTCGTTCGCTCCGATGAATTTGGCTTTTTTAACGCTAACTCCGATTTCCTCCTTAAGCTCCCGTTTCAGTGCTCGCTCGGCCGTTTCTCCAAATTCCACATGCCCGCCGGGAAAAAACCAGTTCTTATTCTTTTTTATTTTGCAAGCCAAAATCTTGCCTTTTTGGACAATAATCCCCCGCACACATATTTCGAACTTTTTTATTTTCATAATTTCACTTGTCCTGTGGTGAGTCCTTGGCTCTACTACTGGGATTATATCACTAAAAAACAACTCCTGTATATCGGAGCTATTTCTAGATTAACGCGCGTTTTTAATACGGACTATTTGATTTAGAATCGCGTCAAATTTTCCAGCTTTGTAAATGATATAATAAACAAAACCGAAAAAAGCGGCCAGAAAGATGAATAAAATAAATTTTTTTCCGGAGGATAAATTTTCAATTTTTTCTGCTGCTTCGCTCCAGTGATAAATGGCCAAAAAAAATATAAATCCAAGAGTAAAATATAAAGCGACAATGGGAGTCAGACTAACATCTCGGATAAAACTTATGCTGCTGTCTAAAAGAAATCTCTGTTCCATAAAATTAGAGTAAGCTACTATGCGGTTTTAGGCAAGCTTTAAATAAATCATCCTGGTGTTCCGTAATATTCTTCGCCGACAGATTTTCGGGCTGGCTCCTTTGCCGTTTTATCCAACTTTAGCACGGTTGAATTTATACAATATCTTTTTCCAGTCATTTCCGGTCCATCTTCAAAAACATGACCCAGATGCGCTCCGCATACCGCGCACATAACTTCCGTCCCATGCGGAGAATAAATTCCCAGTTCAACATGCCCTTCATCAATTGCCGAAAAAAAACTTGGCCAGCCGGTGCCGGAATCATATTTAGCATCAGAACTGAATAACATATTCCCGCAAGCGGCGCAGCGATAAACTCCTTTTTCGTCAATTTCTAAATACTCCCCCGAAAAGGGAGGTTCGGTTTTTCGAAGGCGCATTATTCTGAATTGTTCCGGAGTTAGAATGTCCCTCCACTCGTCCTCGGATTTTGATATTTTTTTGAGCACAGAGTTAAAAATACCGATTTGCCATTCTGTATGTAATAGCAATTCTCAGAGCAAAAAATTTCAAGGCGGACCTTATTAAAAAATAAGTTCAAGATTGACCAATTCCTCTTTTCCCGTTAAAATAGGCTTATGTCAGATAATAAATTAAAAATACTTAGACATTCAACGGCTCATGTTTTAGCAGCCGCGGTTTTGGAAATGTTCCCGGAAGCCAAGTTCGGCATCGGGCCGGCGATTGAAAACGGATTTTATTACGATTTTGACTTGCCCCGGACGCTCATTCCAGAAGATTTGCCGCTTTTGGAAGAGAAGATGCGCTCCATTATCAAGGCCGGCCATAAATTTGAAGAAACAAAAATTTCTACCAAAGTCGCCAAAACTGATTTTGAAAAATTAGGCCAGACTTACAAAGTGGAGCTTATTGATGATTTGAAAAAAGAAAACAAACTGATTTGCCTTTACAGGGCTGGCCCATTTGTCGATCTTTGCGCCGGCCCGCACTTGGATTCCACTGGAGAAATAAATCCGGAGGCTTTCAAATTAACCAAAATTTCCGGCGCCTACTGGAAGGGCGACGAAAAAAATAAGCAGTTGCAAAGGATTTATGGTGTAGTTTTTGAAAACAAAAAAGAATTAGAAAAATATTTGCATATGATGGAAGAAGCGGGAAAAAGAGATCACAAAAAAATTGGGCGCGAACTGGATTTATTTTCCTTTCATCCCGAAGCGCCTGGCTCAGCTTTTTGGCATCCGAAAGGAATGATTATTTGGGACGAATTGGAAAAATTTGGAAAGAGTCTTCGCAAAAAATATAATTACGAAGAAATTCAAACTCCTATATTAGCCAAGAGTGCGCTTTGGAAAACTTCCGGCCACTGGGATCATTACAAGGATTCTATGTTTTATTTTGATGTGGACAAGGAAACTTACTGCATCAAACCAATGGATTGCCCTTTTAATATTAAAATTTACGAAACTCGCCAAAGATCGTATAAAGAATTGCCCATTCGTTATACGGAAATTGGACGAGTTATGCGCAATGAAAAATCAGGCGAACTTAATGGACTTTTGCGTGTCCGCCATATTACCCAGGATGATTCCCATGTATTTCTTATGAAAAATCAGGTGGAAAAAGAAATTGAAACACTAATAAAAATGGCCAGAGAATATTATCAGGCTTTCGGCATTGAGCCTCATTTTTATTTTTCCACCCGCCCGGATAATTTTATGGGAGAAATAAAAGATTGGAGCGAAGCCGAAAAAGATTTAGAAAACGCTCTTAAAAAAGAAAAGGTAAGATATGAAATTAAGGAAAGGGATGGCGCTTTTTACGGCCCGAAAATTGACATTGATATAAAAGACGCTCTGGGACGACCATGGCAACTGGCAACTATACAATTAGATTTTCAGCTGCCACAAAGATTTGAATTGGAATATATTGATTCGGATGGCAAGAAAAAAACGCCGGTTATGATCCACGCGGCGATTTTCGGCGCTTTTGAAAGATTTATAGGCATTATAATCGAACATTACGCCGGCGCGTTTCCATTGTGGCTTTCACCGGTCCAAGTCACAATTATCCCCGTTTCGGAAAAATTTAATGCTTACGCGGAGAAAGTGAATTCATTGTTATTGGAAAATAATATTCGTTCGGAAATCAGCGGCGAATCAGAAACACTCGGAAAAAGAATTTCGGAAGCCGAGAAACAAAAAATCCCATACATGCTGGTGGTCGGAGAAAAAGAAATGAAAGAAAAATCCGTAGCGGTACGGGAGCGAAACAATAAAAAACAGGAGGTTATGAAATTGGAAGAATTTAAGGATAGAATTTTGAAGGAGGTTGCGGAAAAAAAGTAACTTGCCTTAGAAATGATTAAGGGGAATCGCAGTTCACGATTCCCCTTTTTGATATTATCAGTACATAGTGTTAAAATCTCATCCCGACCTTTCGGAAGCTTGCCATCTTCCTCTTCCCGGCGGGAGTCAATTTATACGACTTCTTGTCGGGAACGATCAGCCCCTGCTCCTCGAGAGATCTGAACACTGACCCAACAATGTCAGAACTAAAAAAAGTTGAGCGACCCATTGAATCGATACATCTAATGATCTGGTTCTGAGTTACCCGTCCATTCCGATTTCTCCGAAAAGCAATGCCTAGTATTGCGTTATCAATTCGCGTTTTCACACTCATGACATTCCCCTTTCTCAAGCGTTTTTAGCCCTTGCCTGGAGGGCTTTATTGTAGTATTCTAAAAAATACTCTTATGCGTAAAGAACAGCCATTTAAGTATTATATCAAAACCTTCGGGTGTCAAATGAACGTGTCGGATTCCGAACGCATTGCCTCTGTTTTAGAAAAAAATGGCCTGAAAGAAGCTTTGAATATAAGCGAGGCGAATTTGGTCGTGTTTAACACTTGCGGCGTGCGTCAGATGGCGGAAGACCGGGTATGTGGCCAGATTCATAATTTGAAAAAAAATAACAAAAAAGTAAAAATTATTCTGACTGGATGCCTAGCGAACAGAAAAGACGTGCAAAGAAGGCTCGAGAAAAAGGTTGATCTATTTACTGAAATAAAGGATTTCTCTGTTTCCATAAAATGCCTTTTTGATAAAGATGACACAAGCCAATATCAAAGAGATTATTTAAAAATAATTCCGAAGCATAAAAATGCTTTTCAGGCATATATTCCGATAATGACCGGCTGCAACAATTTTTGCTCCTATTGCGTAGTGCCCTATGCCCGCGGCCGGGAGGTTTCGCGCCCAGCGGAAGAAATAATAAAAGAAGTTAAAAGCTTGATTAAGAAAGGCTACAAAGAAATTATTCTGCTAGGACAAAATGTGAATAGTTATAAAAATGGTAGAATTAACTTTTCCCAACTCCTCAAAAAAATCAATGCCCTCCCCGGCCATTTTTGGATCAGTTTTATCAGCAATCATCCAAAAGATGTTACAGAAGAAATGATAGAAATAGTTACTAAGCTTCCCAAAGTTTGTGAATGTTTTCATCTGCCTATCCAAGCGGGAAATAATGAAATTATTCGAAAAATGAATCGCAAATATACAGCCGGACAATATTTAAATTTAATTAAAAAAATAAAATCAGCCTACAAAAAATTTAAACTACAGAAACTATTTTCCATAACTTCCGACATAATCGTGGGTTTTCCCGGAGAAACAAAAAAACAATTTTTGGACTCGGCTGAAGTGATGAAAAAGGTAAAATATGATATGGTTTATTTCGGCCAATATTCTCCCCGCCCCGGCACCGCCGCCTGGAAGTTAAAAGATGATGTATCTAAAAAAGAAAAAGTTCGGAGAGAAAAGTATCTTAACGAAATATTAAAGAAAGCTGCTTTTGAAAATAACAAAAAGTATGTCGGGAAAAATTTTGAGGTTTTAGTTGAAGAGCAGAAAAATCCCAGAGCTAAGCTCTCGGATTCCGAGAGCTTAGCTCTGGGAGAAATTATTTATTTCGGAAAAACACGAACGATGAAAAATGTAAAATTTTCCGCAAGCAAGAAAAATTTAGTCGGAAAGTTTGTTAAAGTCAAAATAACTAAGGCTAATATATGGAATTTAGAAGGCATACTAATATAAATTTTGATGATGTAGATTTCCGCATATGCGAGATTTTACATCAAACAAGCAACCCAGCTACCCTCACTTATTCATATGACAAAATTAAATAATAAAATCCTGGTCATACTCGGCCCTACTTCGTCGGGCAAGTCGTCTGTGGCTATTAAGCTTGCCAAGAAATTCAATGGCGAGATAATTTCGGCTGACAGCCGGCAGATCTACCGCGGAATGGATATTGGGACGGGCAAAGTTACGGTAGCGGAACAAAAAATGGCGCCTCATTGGCTGATTGATATAGTCAGTCCAAAAACAGATTTTAATGTGACTCTATTTAAGAAAAAGGCGGAAAAAATAATTGCTAACATCTTGAAGCGTAAAAAAGTTCCTATAATTTGCGGTGGCACTGGTTTTTGGATAAAGGCTGCCGTTGATAATGTAAATTTTCCCGAAGTAAAGCCGGATTGGAAATTGAGAGAAACACTGGAAAAGTTAACCTCTGCAAAATTATTTGCGATGCTTAAAAAACTGGATTCAGAGCGATCGAAAAATATTGATAAATATAACAAAAGAAGGTTAATAAGAGCCATAGAAATATGCGAGACTATTGGAAAAGTTCCGCCGCTGAAAAGGTCAGACTTTAAACCGGCTAAGGTTGGACCTTGGGAGTTCTTGCAAATCGGAATAGATGTCCCTCGCGAAATTCTTCACGAAAAAATAAAAAAGCGCCTGAAAAAAAGATTTCAGTCAGGAATGATTGAAGAAGTAAAAAAACTTAGAAAAAGCGGGCTAGGCTGGAAAAAAATCCAAAGTTTTGGATTGGCTTATTTTTGGATACCTTTATATCTGGAAAATAAAATATCTCTAGACGAACTTTACAAGCGCGTATATCTGGCAGAAAAAGATTACGCCAAACGCCAAATGACCTGGTTTCGGAAAGACAAAAGAATTTTGTGGCTGAAAAGTTACAAAGAAATTGAAAAAGAAATAAAAAAATTGTTATACACTTTACACCGGTCGGTGTAAAGTGTATAAAATTAAATCCGTAAATGATAAGTCCCGACTGTGATTCCAGTCGGGACTTTTTTCGTCGGATACAGTTCGCTAACGCGGACAAAGCACTCTCCTGGCCTCTTCTTTAGCTTTTTCAGGATGCAGCTTCCAGGCCATGCAACTTCCGCCCTCAAAGCATGTTCTCTGGTTGGAAGTTATGATCGCCCGCAAATCAGGCGTATCGCAACTCGGAGACAAAAGACTTAGGAGCTAGTCTAGAATAGACTTCTTACTCTTTAACAATTTAGTGATTATTAAGCCTAAATCCTGCTGTCTGTGATTGAAACGAAATTCCATCTCCTTTAAATACAGGTAAAAGTGCTTTCTATCAA
>Ga0334722_10002266_pt1 | contig 22012 bp, 16 predicted proteins | sample C3_bottom_MG_FD_207210 | JGI IMG/M metagenome (GOLD analysis project Ga0334722, IMG submission 207210) | Sediment microbial communities from Yellowstone Lake, YNP, Wyoming, USA - C3_bottom | ecosystem: Environmental > Aquatic > Freshwater > Lake > Sediment | place: USA: Wyoming | collected... | reverse complement strand
GGCCCGCCGCGGTGGCGACCAGGGCCTCGGCGATGCCGGCGGCGACCACCGAGGGGCCGCCGGAGCCCGCGACCGCCAAGTCATGAAAGGCGCGGATGATGCCGAGGACGGTGCCGAAAAGACCGATGAAGGGAGCGGTGTTGCCCATCGTGCCGAGGATGGGCAAATAGTGCTCGAGCTTCGTGCGCTCGTCGATCTGCTGCGCGGTCAGCAGCGCCGCCAGCTCCGACTTGCCCTTACTGCGGCTGCTCAGCGCGACCTGCGCCAACGACGCCACCGGCCCCGGCGTCGTTGCCGCGAGTTTGGACGCCTCGGCGTACTTGCCGCCGTCGATGAGTTTGCGCAGGCTCTCCATGAAGCCCTCCACATCCACCGAGGTGGAACGGTAGAACCACCAGCGCTCGACGGTGAAGGTCAAAGTCAGCAGCGAACAGAAGATCAAGATGACGAGAGTGAAGCTCTGCCTCAGCATCTCCAGAAAGTGAATCTCGGGCATGGTCTATTTTCCTTCCTTCACGAGGATGATCTCGACGCGCCGGTTCTGCCGCCGGCCGTCTTCCGTGTCGTTTGAGGCGCGGGGTTTGGAGTCTCCGTAGCCGGCGAAACTCATGCGCCCGGCGTCGATCTGGCCCTTCTCGGCGAGGAACTTCATAATGGCCTGCGCCCGCGCCTTGGAGAGCTCCGTGTTGTTTTTGAACTGCGCGTTGTTGATGTGGATGTTGTCGGCGTGGCCCTCGATGAGGATCTTACGCTGCGGGTAGCGGCGCACGAGATGGTTGGCCTTCATCAGCGTCTGGTAGGCCCCGGCCTTGACGGCGTCCTGCCCCGTGTCGAAGAGGACCTCGCTGGCCAGCGAGATGACGATGTCCTTGTTGGAGCTCTCGCTGACCGTCAGAGGCAACTGCATCTCAACCATGTCGTCGGTCTCGGCGACGACGGTCACCAGGGGCTTGGAGGTGTCGATGGTCAGCTTGACCTCCGGGCTGTGCCCTATGTTGCCGACCTCGTCGGTCACGGACAGCACGGCCGCGTGCACGCCGTCGACGTTCATCTGGCCGCGGTCGTTCTTGCCGTCCCACGGGAAGCTGCGCGGCGGCCGCCCGATGCCCGAGAACGTCTTCGAGATCTTGTCGGGACCCTGCGAGATGAGGAGCTTCCAGCCCTGAATGTCCGAGGCGTCCTTGAAATCGAGCAGGAAGGTCGTGTCGTCCTTGATGCCGTCGCCGTTGGGCGAGAAAAGAACCGGGTCGGCCGTCAGAGCGACCGCCGGCGGCGTGTTGTCGATGCGCACGATCTGCTCGGGGGTGGTCGTCCTGTTGCCCACCTCGTCCTCGGCGAAGAACACGTAGTTGTACGCCCCATCCGGGAGGACGGCGCCGTCCCGGTTTCGCCCCTTCCACGCCACCGAGAGCGGCAGCTGCCCGACGCCCGAGGACACGAACACGTCCTCGCGCCGCGTGTCCTGCACGATGATCTTCCAGCCGGCGATGGGGCTTGCGTCGCGGTAGTCGGGGATGAACTGGGTCTCGTCTTTGATCCCGTCGGCGTTGGGCGAGAACAGGGCGGGGCTCGCCTTGATCGCCAAGGCCGGCTTGGTCGTGTCGATGCGGATCTTCTGAGGGAGCGTGGTCACACGGTTGCCGGCGATGTCCACCACTTCCAGCTCGTAGGCATAATCGTCATCGGCAAGCAGCTTCTTATCATCGCGCTCGCCGCCCCATTGCAGACTGCCGGGAACGTCGCCTCGGCCCTGGATGACGCGCTGCGCCGCCTTCATCTTGTCGACGATCCTCAAGGTCCACTCTTTGAGCGGGTTGAAGGACGGGGCTTTTAGCGTGAATGTGGCATGGTCCTTGAAGTTGTCCGCGTTGGGAGAGATCGCGGCCAGGTCGGAATGAATCTCCGGCGAGGGCTTAGTGGCTCCGATGATCACCTTCTGCTCCGGCGTGGCCGCCGAGTTGCCCGCGACGTCCTTGGCCCTCAACACGTACGCGTAGGGCCCGTCCGGCAGCGGCAGCCGATCCGTGTCCTTGCCGTCCCAGACGAGAGTCTTGGGCATCGCGTCGGGCGGGCCGGTGAAGCGCCGGACTTCCTTGCCTTTGGCGTCCGTAATAGACATGCTCCAGCTTTCAAGCGGCCCCGCGTCCTGGGCGCTCGGCAAGAAAGTGACGGTGTCGAGCACTCCGTCGCCGTTGGGAGAAAATAGGGCCACGTCGGTGTTCACCATCAGCATGGGCGGGGTGCGGTCTATGCGCAGTTGCTGCTTGGGGGTGGCCGCCTTGTTGCCCGCGATGTCCGCGGCTTCAAGCAGATAGCTGTAGACGCCGTCGAGCAGGGGCTTGCCGTCGTCGCCCTCTCCGACCCAGGGGATCTTGGCCAGAGGCTTTGAGCCTGGGTTGCCGGTGATGGTCTTGACCGGCTTGCCCACGTCGTTGAGGATGCTGATCGCCCAGTTCTCCAACGGATGCGCGTCGTCGGCCCGCACGCTGAAGAGGCCCTGAACCTGCACCCCCAGGAGGCTTGGCTCCAGGCGCAAGGCGAGCGTGGGCGGCGTGCAGTCCACGGAAAGCGGCTGGGGGGTGGTGTTGGCCGTATTGCCCGCCTTGTCGATCTCGGAGAGCACCACCTGGTATTCCCCGTCCGGGATCGTCTTCCTGTCGTCGAGCAGGCCGTTCCAGGGAATGCGCGCGGGAGGATCTTTGACGCCGCTGAAACGGTGCACGGGCTTGCCGCTGGAGTTGAGGATCTTAAGCTCCCAGCGCTCCACCGATTCCGGAGACCCGCTGGCGATTCGGAAATTAACCTCATCCTTGATCCCGTCGCCGTTGGGCGAGAAGAGCATGGGGACCACCTCGACGGTGGAAACCAAGCCCGCGCGGTTGATCGCGACGGGTTGAGGCGCGGTGGTCACGCGATTGCCGGCCAGGTCGTCGACGGTCAGCTCGAAGGTGTAGGCGCCGTCGGGCACGTCTTCCTCGAAATCGCCGCGTCCGTCCCATTTGGCGGCCGCCGGGGGAGCGCCCTTGCCGCGCATCGTGCGCACGGCGGCCCCGTCCTTGTCCTTGATGGTGAGCAGCCAGCCGTACAAGCCGTTGGCATCGGAGGCCGACATCGAGAAGGTGCACTCATCCTTGATGCCGTCGCCGTTGGGCGAGAACAAGGACAAGTCGACGGAGACCGCGGCCTGCGGCGGCACGCGGTCGACGATGATGGGAGAAGGGGGGATGGCCTGCTTGTTGCCTGCGGGCGTGAGCACCTGCATGGTGAAGAGATAGGTGCCGTCCGCGACGAGGCGGCTGCTGTTGTCGTGACCGTCCCACTTCAACTCCTTGGGCGGAGACCCCTTGCCGCTGAAGGACTGGATCAACGGCCCCAACTCGCCCTTGGCGGCGGATTCAAAGATCTCCAGCTTCCAACTGGAGATGCTGATCCCCTCGGGGAAAGCGAGCTTAAACGTCACCTGGTCCTTCACTCCATCGCCGTTGGGCGAAAAAATCAGAGGGGTGGCCGAAGCCGCGGAAGACAAAAACATCAGGATCGCGGCATAAATCAAGGTTGTCTCTCCTTTTTCTTCACGGGCTGGCTGGAAGTCGGCGAGGTGCCGCTGGTAACCTGCACGGAGCTCTGCGTGATGCGAGCGCCCGCCGCCTGGGCGCGAGCTTGGGCCGCTTCCACCCAGGTCTTGTCCGAGGAGTGCCGGGCGATGTCGTCGTACGTCATCTGCGCAGCGGCCCAGAGTTCCTTTCGTTCATAGTATTCCCCCAGCTTGGCCAACGCCGCCAGCCGGTTGGGGTCGGTTTTCAGCGCGCTGGCAGCCGCCGCCTGCAGTTCGACGACGGACTTGGCCTCGTCCTCGGCGGCCGAGTGGATTTCAGCCAGGCGCAAGGTCAGTTCCAGTCGGCGAGCGTCGTCGGCCGGGAGCGGATCACGCAGGCCGGTCAAGAGAACGACGGCGAGAGGAAACTGGCGATGCTCCTCATAGAGGGCAACCAGCTCGAGCACCGCGTTGGAGCCTTTCGCCTCCTCAGGGTATTTCTTGATGTATTCGCGCATGGCAACCGCCGCCTCGTCCCATTTGCCCAGGCGCCGCAGGGCCAGCGCCAGGTTGAAAAGGGCCACGGGCGCGTACACGGTGGAGCCGTGCTCCGTCACGACTTTCTTGAAGGCCTCGGCGGCGGGCGCGTGCTCCTCAAGCTTAAAGTGGGCGGCACCCAAGTGAAAGAGCGCGGCCGCCTGTCTCTTCTCGCCTGGATAGTTGGAGGAGAAGCGATCGAAGGCGAGCGCGGCGTCCTTGTAGCGTTTCAGTTGGTAATAGGAGTCGGCGATGAAGAACTCGGCGTCCATCAGCTCCGAGCGGCCGGCCAGGCGGCCGATCAAGGGCTCCAGGTTCGTCACGACCGCGGCATGGTCGCCCTTCTCGTAGAGATGCGCCGCAATGCGAAAGCGCGCCGACGCGCCCACCGGGCTGTCGGCGCGGGCGTTGGCGATGCGTTCCAAGGCGTCGAGGGCCGCGCCGCTGCCGTCGGGCTGGTAAAGAAGCTGGGTCAGGAAGTCCAGCACCTGTGCGGCCTCCGGGCTATCCGGGGCGGACTGGATGAGGGCCTCGAAGGCGGCGACGGCCTTCATCATGTCCTTGGCGTTGTAGTGACACTGGGCGATGCGCAGACGCGCGTAGTTGGCGGCAAGGTCCTGAGGGTACTTCTGCAGGATACGCTCGTAGGTGGCGATGGCCAGCTCGTGCTTGCCGGCGCGGAAATAGGTGTCGGCGATGGCCCAGGCGGCCTTGGAGGCCTGCGGGCTGTCCGGGTAGGAGGTCTCCACCCGCTCCCAGGTCTTAAGCGCCTGGCCGTAGTACTCCAGGCGGTAGTAGCACCAGCCGGCCTGCAGGGCCGCCTCGACGGCCAGGGCGTGCCCGGGATGCGCTTTCTCGAAAGCCTCGTAGGCCTCGAGCGCCTCCATGTACTTCTTCTGATTGAAGCGCGACGTGCCGGCCTCGAACTCGGCGGCGACGAGGATGTCGTCTGAGACCTTGCCGTCGGGCAGCACGGTCTTGGCGGGCGCCACCGGGGGTCGGCGGCTCAACGCGGGCAGGCGCTGCCAGACCTCGAAGGCCTTGGCGTACTCGCCCTTGGAGAAGTACGCCCAGGCCGTGCCATCGACGGCGAGCATGGACTCCGGGGCGGCCGGGAATGTGGCGAGAACTTCCTTATAGACGTCGAGGGCCTGGTCGAAGAGACGCTGGCGATAATAACCCTCGGCGACGTAGAGGAGGGTGGCCGCCCGCCACGGGTTGAAGGTAGGCTTGGCGTGCTTCATGAGGTACTGGTGACCGGAGACGAGATTACTGAAGTCCGAGGCCAGAAGATTGGCACGACTCAAAGAGGCCAACACCACCTCGCGCAGCTCCGTGCGCCGCTCCTCCTCAAGCGGTGAGCCGGGCAGCAGGTCCAGCGCCTGCTGATAGACCTTGGCCGCGTCGGCGTAACGCTGCTGGGAAACGAACACATTGCCCAGCAGCAGGGCCGCGCTGGGCGCCAGGCGATGCGCGGGCTGCTCGTTGAGCAGGGTTTTCAGCGCCAATTCCGCGGCTGCCCACTCGCTCTGGCGCTGATGCGTCCAGCCCTGCTTGAAGCGCGCCGTGCCGCCCAATGCGCCGGGGAAGCTGGCCGCCATGTCGGCATAGGCCAGGCTCGCTTCCTTAAGACGGCCTTCGCGCAGGAAGGACTCGCCGATCATAAACAGGCTTGGTTCGGCGAACTCGCTTTTGGCCGCCATCTGCAGCACGCTCTGAAAACTGCCGCGCGCGGCAAGGTAGTCCTGTCGCTCAAACTGACAGAGCCCGACTTTAAACATCGCGGCCGGACGATAGGGGCTGCGCGGCTCCAGGCGCAGGAAATCCTCGAAGGAAGACATCGCGGTGGGATAGTCCTTGGACACGTAGAAGGCCTCGGCCTTGAGGTAGCGGGCCAACTCGACAAGAGGATTGGCCGGGTCTCCGGACTCGATCTTGCGAAGACGCTCGACGGCGACCAAGGGACGGCCGAGCTTGACCATGGCGCGGGCCGCATAAAGCTGGGCGAATGGTTCGTCGAGCTTCTCCAGATACCGCAAAGACTCCGAGGAATTCCCCACTTCAAAGAGGGCCACTCCGTACACCAAGGCAAATCGCGGGTCATCGCCGAAAGCCGGGTGCTCGCCCAGCGCTCCGCGAAGCTCCTCGAAGGCCTCGGGGGCCTTCGACAGCGCCAGCAGCGCGCGGCCCTGCAGGAGCCTCGCCTCGGCGCGCACCGGGCCGCCGGGCGAATCGGCGTACACCCGCGCCGCCGCCTCGCGCGACTCGGCGTAGCGCTTCAGGTTGAACTCGACTTCGGCCAGGCGCAGGCCCACCGCCGTCGCGAGATGGTCTCCGCGCGCGACGTCGTGCAGGGCTTTCTGGAACTCGCCGCGCGCTTCCGACAGGGCGGCCTCGGCCGAGGCGCCTGTCTCGGCGATTTTGATCGCCTGCCGGTAGAGCGACTCGGCGTACATCGCCTGGGCCTCGGGCGCGCGCAGATCCTTGCCGTACTTGCCGGCGAACTCCCGATAGCTCTTGGCCGCGGCGCTATGGTTGCCGCTTTCAAACAGCACCCCGGCCGTGCGGAAGAGCTCGCGCGAGGGGGTGTCGGCGTTGGTGAATTCTTCGGGCAGGGAGTGCGCGACGGCGGCGCTCATGACAAAGAGCGCGGCCAGAAAGATGGAAGTCTTCTCAGTGGAAAGCGGCATTAGCGTTACTCTATCGAACTATAGCCCCATCCCTTTTTTTCCGCAAGCCCCCGTTCACTTTTTGTTTCCCGAGACCCTGAACGCCGCTCTCTCTCCGACGAGAATTGAGTATAATCTCCAGACCTGCCGCCGGCGGACACCGCCCCGTAAAACGGCATCGGAGGACTAAGAGGACATGCAGCGCAAGGGTAAGTTTTTCTTCAACTCGGAATCGGTGACCGAAGGCCACCCCGATAAGGTCTGCGACCAGATCTCGGACGCCGTCCTGGACGCCGTTCTCGCCCAGGATCCCACGGGACGCGTCGCCTGCGAGACGTTCGTCGCCCGCGGCCTCGTCATCGTCGGCGGCGAGATCACCACGAAGGCCATGTTCGACGTCGATCAGCTCGTCCGTCAGGTGGTCAAGGACATCGGCTACACCCGCCCCGAGTACGCGTTTGAATCCGGCTCCTGCGCCGTCTTAAACGCCATCGGCCGCCAGTCGCCCGACATCGCCCAGGGAGTCGACACGGGCGGCGCCGGCGACCAAGGCATCATGTTCGGCTACGCCTGCCGCGAGACCGAAGAGCTCATGCCCCTGCCCATCATGCTGGCTCACAAACTGACCCGCAAGCTCGCGGAAGTCCGCCGCTCCGGCGAACTGCCCTACCTGGGCCCCGACGGCAAGTCCCAGGTCTCGGTGGAATACCTCGACGGCCGTCCCGTCCGTGTGGACACCGTCGTCCTCTCGACGCAGCACGGCCCCGAGATCCTCGACAAGTCCGGCGACCACATCACGGAGAAGGCGCGCAAGGAAATCATCGAGACCGTCGTCAAGCCGGTCTTGGGCAAGCGCTTGATCGACGAGAAGACCCGTTTCCTGATCAATCCCACGGGCAAGTTCGTCGTCGGCGGCCCCGCCTCCGACACGGGCTTGACCGGCCGCAAGATCATCGTCGACACCTACGGCGGCTACGCCCCGCACGGCGGCGGAGCCTTCTCCGGCAAGGACCCGACGAAGGTCGACCGTTCGGCCTGCTACATGGCCCGCTACATCGCCAAGAACGTCGTCGCCGCGGGCCTCGCCGAGCGCTGCACGGTGCAGCTTGCCTACGCCATCGGCGTGGCCGAACCCGTGGGCGTGTACTTCGACACCCACGGAACGGGTGTGGCCGATGAGACCTTGATTGAGACCGCCGTGCGCAAGCTCTTCCCGATGACGCCCAAGGGCATCATTGAGACGCTCAAGCTTCGCCGTCCCATCTACCGCCAGACCGCCGCGTACGGCCATTTCGGCCGCACCGAGAAAGGCTTCGAATGGGAAAAGACGGACAAGGCCCAGACCCTGCGCGAGGAAGTCCTCGGCAAGGGCGCGAAGTCAAAGAAGGCCCTCGCGGTCGCCTAAGCCCCCGGAGCTCGAACGGCGGCCCGCCTCCAGCGAGGCGGGCCGCTTCTTTTGCTAGAATCGGCCCATGAACAAGACCATCGCCAGCGCCGTCGAGGCCGTCGAGGCCGTCCAGGACGGCGCGGTCATCATGATGGGTGGCTTCGGAGTCTGCGGCATCCCCGAAAACCTCACCGAGGCCTTGCGGCGCAAGGGCTCCAAGGGCCTGACGATCATCTCCAACAACGCGGGCCTCGACGACTTCGGCATCGGCACCCTCCTCAAGAACGGGCAAATCCGCAAGATGATCCTCTCCTACGGCGGGGAATGCAAGATCTTCGAGGACATGACGCTGACTCAACAACTCGAAGTCGAGTGGGCGCCCCAAGGGACGCTTGCCGAGCGCATCCGGGCCGGCGGCGCCGGCATCGGCGGATTCTTCACTCCCACCGGCTACGGCACGCTGGTTGCAGACGGCAAGGAAACCCGACAGATCAACGGGCGCTGGATGGTCTTTGAAACGCCCCTGAAAGCGGATTTTTCCTTCGTCAAGGCCTGGAAGGGCGACTCGCTCGGCAATCTCGTCTATCGCAAGACGGCCCGCAACATCAATCAGGTCATGGCGACCGCGGCCAACTGCGTCATCGCGGAGGTCGAGCATTTAGTCGAGGTCGGCGCCCTCCACCCCGACGGCATCCATACCCCGGGGATCTATGTCGACCATGTCCTGCGCGGACCCCAGTACGTCAAGAGGATCGAAAGACTCACCGTGAGGAAGGCCGCCACCCATGTCTGATTCCCGCGTCGTCATCGCCAAGCAGGCGGCCCGCCTCCTGAAAAACGGGGATTACGTCAACCTCGGCATCGGGATTCCAACGCTAATTACGAACTACCTGCCTCAAGGCGTGGAGATCATTCTCCACACCGAGAACGGCATGATCGGCTACGGCCCCTATCCCCTGGAAGGCGAGCAGGACGCCGACCTCATCAACGCGGGCAAGGAAACGATCACGGAACTCCCCGGCTGCTCCTACTTCGGCTCGGAACAATCCTTCGCCATCGTCCGCGGAGGCCACGTCGACGTCACCGTCCTCGGCGCCATGGAGGTCTCCGGGAGCGGCGACCTGGCCAATTGGATGATCCCCGGCAAGAAGGTCAAGGGCATGGGCGGGGCCATGGACATGGTCGCCGGCGCCCTCAAGGTCATCGTGGCCATGGAGCACGCGACCAAGGACGGCAGGCCCAAAATTCTTCCCCAATGCACCCTGCCCCTCACCGGCAAGGGGGTGGTCTCCGCCGTCGTGACCGAACTGGCGACCTTCGAACTGGGCCAAGGAGGGCTGACGATGACGGCCCTCCACCCGGACACGACGGCAGACGCCGTCAAAAAAGTCACCGGCGTCGACTTCAAGATCGCCAAGGACCTGGCCTCCTACGAACGCTAAACAGCCCGGCGCGCAGGACCCCGATCAACGCCCCTGGATTTTTCTGCCCCCCTCTGCCAGGCCTGCGGCCTTCGCGCTTTCCTCCTTCATCGCAGCCGTCGCCGTCTGGGACCATTTCCATCGCATCGCCGCCCCCGAAGGCCGCACCTACTACGGAGCCAAGGTCCTCTCCTCCACCGCGGCCCCCGTCTCCCAGGTGGATCTCAGCGGGAGGGTCAGCGGCGCGCCTGCACAGGACCCCGGGCCGGAAGCGCTCAAGAGGGACGCCAGAACGGAAGCCTCCCTGGAAGGATTGGGGTTATCCGAACGGAAGGAAGCTCTGGAAAAGAGGAGCGCACCGGGACGGGCGCTGGAAGTCGAGAACGCGAAGACGATGAGCGAAGAAGAGCGCTCGGCCCGCAATGAGGTGTTGATCGGAATTCTCGAAAAGGAGAAGAAGGCCATGGGAATTGCCCGCGTCCTTCCCATCGCCCCGCGGCCCGCTTCGGCTTCCGGAGACATCTACAAGCTCACGACCTCCCCGGAGCCCGTCGCCCCGCAAGCCCTGGGTTCAGGAACCCCCGCCCTCGTCGAAGCTCCTGCGCCGGGCAAATCCCGCGCTTTCAGCGGAACGCCGGCCGCGGAAGGTCTGGAGGATTCCGAGAGAACCGCCGGCGAGGCCTCCGGCATCCCCTCTCCGGACGCGGGACTCGTCTTCGCCGACGGGGGAAGCCTCTCCTCCTCCTGGACCCTGCTCGGCCTTCCGGGGGACTATCCGGCCGTGGACTTTTGGAGCCGCCGCGCCGTCGTTCTTAAGCGCAGCGCCGTCAAGATCGTGGAGGTCCGCACAACCGGCCCGTCCGTTCAAGTCTACTTCCGCGCCCTCTCGCAAAGCGAGACGTCCGCCCCCGCCCAAGACCGCTTCACGGCCATTCCTCTCGAACCGAGACAAGTCGAGTTCGTCTTTCTGCCGCGCTGAACTCGGCGGGGGCTCGGCGTCAGTCGCCGTCGATGTCCACCGTCACGACCGGCTTCTTCGTAAATCTCGCCAATATCTCGCGGATCTTGGCGGCATCGCCGACGGCGACGATGGTCATCTCCTCCGGACGCAGGAACGTCAGAGCCGCCCGTTTCGCCGACGCCGGGGTCACGGCCTGGATGCTCTCGACGTAGTTGTCGTAGAAGTTTTCAGGCAGGCGCATGAGCTTCTGATGCAGAACGGCCCACGCCACGCCGTCCAAGGTCTCCAGTTCCCGAGCGAAGCTCCCCGAGAGATACGCCTTGGCCTGGTCAACTTCCTCCGACGTGGGCTCGTGCTCCCGAATATCCTTGACGTGACCCAACACAGCCTCCAGGGCCTCGCCGGCCACCTCGGTCCGCACCGGCGTGCGGATTTTAAAAATGGAGCCGGTCAGGCGATGCTCCAGACGGCTGCCGATCCGATAGGTGTAGCCCTTGCTCTCGCGGATATCGCGAACGAGCCGCGAGGAAAAAGACCCCCCCAGGACGCCGTTGAGCACGAGGAGGTCGAAATAAGACGGATTATCCTCACGCGCGGCGGCATTGCCGAGGAAGTATGCGACCTGGCTCGACTTGGGGCGATCGAGCAGATAGACCGTGCGCTCTCCCGTCGAGACGGGCACGGGAGGGGCGTTCGGGACGGGATCGCCGCCCTTCCATGAGCCGAAATACCTCTCGACGGCCTCCTTTGCCTTCTGCGGCGAGATATCTCCGACGAGAACAAGGATGGAACCCTGGGGCGTAAAAAGGCGTTTGTGGGCCGCGACCACGCGATCTCGCGTGACGCGCGCGATGGAATCGTCCGTCGGCGCGGTCACGGCATAGGGATGCCCGGAGAAGATTTTCTTGTAAAAGGTCACCCCGGCCAGGAAATCACTCTCCGCTCTATCGGCGGCGAGCTCCTCCTTCATATTCTCCCGCCGCAAGGCCACCTCGGACTCCGCAAAAGCCGGCGCGCGGACGACCTCGGACAAGAGAGCGAACATCTCATCGGCCTTGTCGGAAAGGGCCGAGGCGCGGACCTCGATGGAATCGGACTCGGCGGAGGCCTCCAGGGAGCCTCCGAAAAGCTCGGCGGCCTCGGCGATCTGGCGGGAAGACTTTGTAGCAGTCCCCTCGGTCAGAAGCTCGGCCAGGGCGCCGGAGAGCCCCGCGTCCTCTGGCGGGAGTGCGGCCGAGCCGCCGGGAACGGCAAGAATGACGTCGAGGAGCGGCGCCCGGCTGTCGGAAACCAAGACGACGGACAGTCCGTTTTTGAGCTTCCACTCAAGACGCGGCGGGAGCTTGACGGACCGCATCGGACCGATCTTGGGGGGCTTGGACATGTCGACGGTCATCGCCGCGGGGGCGGGTGCGGCCAGACAGAAGGCAAGAAGCAGGGCGTTCATTCTCCACCTCCGACGGCGACCTCAAACCACGTCGCAGCCGCCGGCCTCAGGCGCGCCGCGGCGGCGCGCCTGACGTCCTCTCCCGTCACCGCCATGAAAAGGTCCAACTCGCGATTGGCGGCCTCGGGATCTCCGTCGAGAAGGGCCCCCTGAAGGAGACGCTGCGCCCGCCCCAAGCGAGTCTGCTCCTCTCGGACCCAATCGGAACGAAACTTGATCTTAACGCGCTCAAGCTCGGCGGCAGTCAATCCCTTCGCCGCGACCCGGGAGATCTCGGCGGCCATAAGCTCCCTGATCTTGGCAAACGGCTTGTCCCGTTTATGGATAATAAAAGACCCGAAGAGACCCGGGGCCTTGTACTCGTCCCAATCCTGGAGAGGATACCCAAGTCCCCCCTCCACTGAGACCGCCGTTTGACTCTCCTTGACCAGGGACTGATAGAGCCGCGCGCTCTTGCCGGAAAAAAGCGCCTTACCGAGGAGAACCAGGGCCCGATGCTCGGCCGTGCCCCTCTTGGGCATGTCCCTCCAGGTCACGGCCAGGGCCGGGAGCTTGGCGTGCGGGTCCGCCAAGGCCACGACGCGCTCGCCCCGGGGAGCCGGCTCGGAGAGGTCGGCGGCTTGGGGGCGGGGCTTGGGCTTGATGGGGCCGAAATACTCCGCGACCAGGCGATGGACATCGACGGGATCGACATCGCCCACAATGGCCATGGTGATGTTGTCGGGCGAGTAATAAGCGTCGAAGAAGGCTTTCACGTCGCCGAGGGAGGCGGCGTTTAAGTCCTCGAAGGAGCCGATGACGGGGTGGGCGTTCTGCCAGTTCGAGAAAGAGTGGGAGGCGATGTCGACGTACTGCGCAGCACCGTAGGGCTCGTTATCGACGCGCATGCGCTTTTCCTCCTTGACCACGTCGATCTGGTTCTTGACCGACTCCCGGGTCACGCTTAGCGCCCCGATCCGATCGGCGTCAAGCCACAGGGCCACGGCCAGGGCGTTGGAGGGGACTTCCTCGTGGTAGAACGTGAAGTCCTCATGCGTGGAGGCGTTGTTGTCGCCCCCGATCGACTCCAGAAAACGGTCGAAGCCGCCCTTGGGCACGTGAGCCGACCCCTCGAACATCATGTGCTCGAAGAGATGAGCAAATCCGGATCGTCCGGGTATCTCATGCCGGCCGCCCACGTCGACGATCATGGCCGTGGCAACGACGGGAACGGAACTGTCCCGGCTGACCAGAACTCGAAGACCGTTAGGCAGGGTGAAACTCGAGAAATCGACGCGGTTTTCTGCGCGCAGTGGCGCGGCCGCCAGAACCGCGAAAGCCGCCGCGGCGAGAATCCCTCTCATCTCAATTTCCCCCAACCCTGATTTCGCATGGCCCGATTCTATCTTAAGCCCATGGCCGGTATATAGGACTTTGGGCCCAGGCCGGGAAGGGTCCGACGACCCTGAACGCGGAGCGATTGCGCGGCTATCCTAGCAATAGGTCGCAGTCTTCCTCCTACCCGGCGCAAAAGCGGCGGGATCCCGGAAGACAGCGAGACGCGGTCAGAAGGAAGTAACGCCCCCTCTCCGCGGCACGCCGACCGGAGTCCGCCCCCCACCCCCGAGAGGCGGACTCCTTCGTTTTTTGATAGAGTGCCGCCGCATGGAATTCAGACTCGGAGTCGTGCAAAACCACCCCCAATTCCTCAAGACCGCGGCCAACCTGAAGGCCTGCTTTGACCTGATGGACAAGCAGCCAGCCGACCTCTGGGTCTTACCCGAACTCTTCGCCTCCGGGTACAACTTCAAGACCAAGTCCGAAGTCAGGAAATGCGCTGAAACGCGGGACGGCTCCTTGGTCGCGCTGCTCAAAGCCTATTCGGTCAAACACGATTGCGCCATCGTCGCGGGATTGCCCGAGAAAGCCGGAACGAAACTCTACAATTCCGCCATCCTCACTCACGGAGGCAAGGCCCGAATCTACCGGAAAACGCACTTATTCGGCGGGGAAAAAAAGTTTTTCAGCCCGGGCGACACCGGCTTCTGGGTGGAGAAGGTCAAAGGCGTGGAGGTTGGGGTGATGATCTGCTTCGACTGGTTCTTCCCCGAGAGCGCCCGGACCCTGGCCCTCAAGGGCGCCCAGGTCATCGCCCACCCCGCAAACCTGGTTCTTCCCTGGGCCCCGGAGGGCATGAAGATTCGTTCGCTTGAAAACCGCGTCTACTCCGTCACGGCCGACCGAGTCGGCACAGAGCGCGGCCTGAGCTTCATCGGCCAGTCCCAGATCGTATCGCCCAACGGCTCTCTCCTGACCCGCTTGGGGCACGACGAGGTCCGAGCGGCCGTCGTAACGGTCGACCCCTGGACGGCCAAGGACAAGAAGGTCCACTCGGCCTGCGACCTCTTCGCCGACCGCCGCCCCCGAATGTATGACCGTTAAGAGGGCCAAGGCGGTTCGAGAGTCCTTCAGCGACATCGCCGACCTGATGTTTCCCACCGACGCAAACATGCACGGCACCGTCTTCGGCGGGCGCGTCCTGCAGATGGTCGACAAGGCGGCCTCGGTCTGCGCCATGCGCCACGCGGGAGGCCTCGTGGTCACGGTGGCCATGGAACGCGTCGAATTCCTGATCCCCATCAAGGTCGGCAGTTTTCTCATCGCCGAGGCCCGCGTCAACCACGTCGGACGCTCCTCCATGGAGATCGGAGTCGAGGTCTACTCCGAAGACCTGGTCAAGGGAGTGCGCCAGCACACGAATTCCTGCCTGGTCACGATGGTGGCCGTCGACGCCAAGGGCCGCCCGGCGAAAGTTCCCCCTCTCAACCTTGAGACGCCGGACGAAAAGGAGCGTTGGGCCGCCGCCGAGGCCCGCCGCGCCCGACGCAAAACCGCCTAAGCTCCCCCGACGCAGTCAGCGACGAATCTGAAAGGCAAGAGGGTCTTCGGTCGTATGATTCTCGAAGATAAGTCGGTGCGATGGATCCTCGATGCTCTTTTCAACATCCCAAATATCGCGCTCAGCGCGCGCGACGCGGCCGGAAGTGATCCAATGATCCACTTTCTCGCCGGCAAACTCATACCGATCCGCCTGAAGAAAAACGCGGTCCGGGTAGCGGTAGGTGACGAGCAAGCGAAAATTCGGACGATCGGGCAAAGGAACAGACAAGCGCAGGCCATGAGCCCCCCTCCGAGGAAAACCGGGAAGCTCGGCCCCATCGACACGAACCGACACCCAGCCCGCGGCGTCCTTTCTATCGTTGAGGTTGGCGATGATGTGGGGGAGTTCGAAAAAGCGAATGTGCAAAACCGGCACATACCCGACTACCACCCTCCGGGATCCGGCCAGCGGCGGCGTCGGCTTCAGCGCGGGAGGCTCCTCAGGAGCCTGGGGCGCCATCATCGGCACGATCTGCATGCGGTCCATCGGCGGAGGTTCGGGGGCCGGTGCGGGAGCGGACGCGATCACGCTCGGAGCCGACTCGGGGACCTTGGAAAGGACGGGAGTGGCCGATCGGGAACCGATGCCGCAGGATCTAACCGCGAGCAGGCCCAGGATGACCAGCCCAATGGCCGCCCAGATCTTGACCCCCAAACCGCCGGAAGGACGCTTCCCGCGAAAGGGAGGAAGCGCGGTGTATGGAGCGTCTTCCCGCGAAGGTTCCTGATCGGATGGCATGCTGGCTGGAGTATAGTCCCCAACAGATCGGCTGTCCAGGCTCAAACTTCCCGTCAGAGGGGGGGGCGCATACGCGGCAGGCGCGGCACACGCCGCACATCGGACTGGCCGCCGGAAAATCGCTGCGTGTCCGCTTGGGCATCCTGGATAGAGCGTTGCCGGGCCACCGCCGGCGCCGTCGGTGAGCCGGAGATATCGATGGAAGACTCCTCGTACACGAACAGTCGCGTTTCGGCCGTCTTGACGAACTGGCACGATTTGATCGTCGCCTTGACGTCCCGCCAGACAACGATCGGCTGGCGGGGGTTGGTGAGCCGCACGTTCTTCAACGCGACCCGCGCCTGGCCGCGGACTTCCAGATCGGCGTAGCCGCCCTCGAAGAGGCTGGAAGCGGCGCTAATCAAGGTCTCGCTCTCTCGTCCCTGCGAGGCGAGAATCGCGACGTCCTGCGAACGCGCCGTCACATTCAGGAGGTCAAGCTTCCCGGAGCGCACCCGTACCGCGGCCGCTGAGGCGGAGTATCCCTTCATGGGCTCGAGACGAAGGTTCTCAAGCTTGACCGACGACTCGTCGACGGTCAAGACCGCGGCGCGGTCTGGAGAGGTGACGAGGACCTCCTCCGGACGTGCGCCGAGCCCGCGCAGCGTCAGCTTCTTGCGGGTGATCGCGAGTGGTTCCACATAAAGACCCGGCTTCAATAGGATCACATCTCCGTCTGCAGCGCTGAAAATCACGCGCGCAATCGACGGACTGTCGACATCGGACCCGGGACGGTTGGAGACGACCCAACGCCCATGAGTCTTCGCAGCGATCCGGAAGATCGCGAATTTCGCCCGTGCCGGCGCAGTCTCGGAGCGTTCCGGCTGGACTTCACCCTCCGGAGGCCTAACCAACGTCACGGATGAGGCAAGCGGCGCCGCCTTGGCCTGGGGCGGCGGCGCCGACGGCTCGAGATTGGTCGCGGGCGTCGGCGCGGCCGCGACCAGGGGCTCGGGCTCGAGCCTCACGAGGGACGCGGACCCCGACGTCAGCCGGTCGTAGGCGAGGATGCCGAAGCTGAGCAGGGCCACGGTGCCCAGCATCTGCAGCCAAGTGTCGGCGAGGAGGATTCTCAAGGGACGAAAGTGACCCTGTCGATCGGCGCCCGAGACCGGATCTCGAGGCTCTCGGAGGGCTTGATGCCCCCCGACTTCCACACCTCCCCATCCGGCGCGATCAGCGACGACGGCAAGGGCGCGTCGAGAAGGTTCGTGACCCGGTATACATAGCCGTCCTTGCACGGACCGACATACTCGAGCTTCGCCCCGACCCGAGTCCCATTCGGCCTCAGGTTCGTCATTCCGGAGTTCGCGAGGGCTTGGTCGCAATCCGAACACGTCGGGTCGGCGACGGCGGGCGGGGCCGGCGCGCCCTGCGCCGGCCCCGGCGTGAGACCCGGGTGCGTCGCCAGGCGTCCCCGCGCTGCACGAGTCTGGGTCGCCTCAGCCTGCGCGGGGACCTGAGCAAGACCGGGCCGAACCGCCGCACCCCTCGCGGGGACCTGAGCAAGACCGGCTTGATGCACCGCAAGTCCCAGCGAGATGACGACATGTCGTTCCGGCTGGTCCTTGTACGGGACGAAGCCTCCGATGCTGCGGTTGAATAGCTGAGCGACTCGGGCAGGCTCCATCGCCCCGGCCTCAGGCGAAAGGGCCGACGAAGCGTCCGGGATGAAGGCCGGCTCCTCCGCCGTCGGAAGCTCCGGCAGCGTCGCCACTTCGGGACCGGCCGCAGCGGGAGGAGAAGGGGGTTGCGCCGGGACCTCAACGACCGGAACCGTCGGCGTCACCGGAGTCGGAGCCGCCAGGTCCGATGCGACCGGCGCTGCGGGCACGGCGGGTGCGGCAGGCCGCCGCCCTGACGCCAACCACGCGCCGGCCCCCGCGATCGCGACCGCCAACACCGCGACAGCGGCCTTCGGGACCGGCGCTGAACTCCTCACGCGCGGGGAGCCTCCCGCCTTGCGCGTCTCGGCGCGCGCGGCCGGCGGAAGAGGGAGATGCTCCGGACCGTCCGGGGTAGGGTTCATCTACCCGTAATCATAATACCGGAATGGGAATCGCGCAAGGTTTCGCTGTTGCCGACTCGCCCCCCAACGAAACGGATGATTCACGGCGTCGGATTTCGTAGATTCCCAGTGGACGGCGAGACCGTCCCAGGAGCCGCGAAACCATGACGAAGCTCTATCACCCCTCCGCCGAGACCGTCGCCGGCGCCAACCTCAAGGACTACGAACCCCTCTACAAGAGGTCGATCGAGGACCGCGCGGGCTTCTGGGCAGAGGAGGCCGCCAAGCTCGGGTGGTTCAAGACCTGGGACAAGGTCCTCGATGATTCTCAGAAGCCGTTCTTTAAGTGGTTTACGGGCGGAAAGATCAACATCGTCCATAACGCCCTCGACCGGCATCAGAAGACCTGGCGCCGCAACAAGCTCGCCCTCATCTGGGAAGGCGAGCCCGGCGACACGCGCACCTACTCCTACCACGCACTCAACCGGGAGGTCTGCAAGTTCGCGAGCATCCTCAAGAGCATGGGGGTCAAGAAGGGCGACGTCGTCACCGTCTACATGCCGCAGGTTCCCGAGCTCGTCATCGCGATGCTCGCTTGCGCCAAGATCGGAGCCGCGCACTCGGTCGTCTACGGAGGCTTCAGCTCCGAAGCGCTCGCCGCGCGCATCGAGGACGCCAAGAGCCGCGTCGTCATCACCGCCGACGGGGGGTACCGCCGCGGCAAGATCGTCGACCTCAAGGGCATCGTCAACGAGGCGCTCAAGACCCTGGGCACCGTCGAAGTCTGCATCACGCTCAAGCGGACCGGCCACCAAGTGTCCATGGAACCGGACCGCGATTTCTGGTTTCACGACCTGATGGCCCTGCCGATTACGACCTCGAAGTGCGAGACCGAGCACACCGATGCCGAAGACCCCCTCTTCATCCTCTACACCTCGGGCAGCACCGGCACGCCCAAGGGGCTCATCCACACCCACGGCGGCTACGCCGTCTACACCGCGTCGACCTTCGGCTATGTCTTCGACCTCAAGGATGAGGACCGCTACTGGTGCACGGCCGACCCGGGCTGGATCACGGGCCACAGCTACCTCGTCTACGGCCCCCTCATCAACGGCGCCACCGTGATGATGTACGAGGGCGCGCCCAACCACCCCTACCCGAACCGCTGGTGGCAGATGGTCGAGAAGTACGGAGTGACCATCCTCTACACATCGCCGACGGCCATCCGCGGACTGATGCGCTACGGCGAGCAGTGGTCCAAGCGCCACGACTTAAGCCAGCTGCGGCTGCTGGGCTCCGTCGGCGAGCCCATCAACCCCGAGGCTTGGCGCTGGTATCACCGCGTCATCGGCGGCGGACGCTGTCCCATCATGGACACCTGGTGGCAAACCGAAACGGGCGGCTTCGTCATCTCGCCTCTGCCCGTGACACCTCTTAAGCCCGGATCTGCGGCCAAGCCGCTCTTCGGCCACGAGATCGCCATCGTCGACGACAAGGGCGCCGAAGTCCCCGTCGGCCATGAGGGCAACCTCGTGCTCAAGGCCCCGTGGCCGGGGATGGCGCGCACGATCCTCGGCGACCCGGAGCGCTACCGGGAGATCTACTGGAAGCGCTATGAGAAGCAAGGCTGGTACCAGGCCGGCGACGCGGCCCGCAAGGACGAGGACGGCTACTTCTGGATCATCGGCCGCACCGACGACGTCATCAAGGTCTCCGGCCACCGCCTCGGCACGGCGGAAGTTGAGAGCGCTCTCGTCTCCCACCCCGACGTGGCGGAAGCCGCGGCCATCGGCGTGCCTCACGAACTCAAGGGCAACGCGATCTACTGCTACGTACTCCTCAAGGCGGGACGAAAAGGAAGCCCCGAACTCGCCGAGGCCCTGCGCGAGCACGTCAGCCGGCAGGTCGGCCCTATCGCGCGCCCCGACAAGGTGGAGTTTATGGACGCCTTGCCCAAGACCCGCAGCGGCAAGATCATGCGCCGCGTCCTCAAGGCCCGCGCCACGGGCCAGGACGTTGGGGACATCTCGACCCTCGACGAATAACGCCCCGTTCTCCGACCCGGGAGGACCCGAGGGCCCTTGATTCTTTGCGGAAACAGGTTACACTAATTACAACAGGCCTGCCATGCTTCCAGAATCCTCTCGTTGGGACGAACTGAAGTCGAACTGGCCCTACCTGCTGACGCTTGCGCCCCTGCTGGCGGAATGGGGACAGCCGAGGTGGTATGCGGGCAGCTGGGTCGGACCTGTCCTGGGCACCGCCCTCAGCCTCATGACACTGGCCCTGGTCGCCATCATCCAAGCGCAGAGACGCAGGCTGGAAGAGGCCTCGATCACCGACAAACTGACGGGACTATACAATTCCAGGCATCTGCGGGCGGAACTCGACCGCCAAGCGGCCCTCGCGCAGCGGATCCATTCACCGCTGTCGATGATCTTCCTGGACGTCGACGAATTCAAATCCTTCAACGACCTCTACGGACATCTCACAGGCGACCGATTTCTGCGCCGCGTGGCGCAATCCCTGCTCCACGTCGTCCGTCAGCACGTCGATCTCTGCTTCCGCTACGGCGGCGACGAGTTCCTGGTCCTCTGCCCCCAGACCCGGATCGAGGAAGCCGCCGAGATCGCCAAGCGCGTCGCCCAGATGAGGCTCGAGCCCTCGAGGCGTCCCGGCGAGGCGGTCACCCTGAGCATGAGCGTCACTCAGCTTGGCGAGGGAGAAAGCCCGCGGGCGTTCCTTCAACGCGCCGACCGCGCGCTCTACCAAGCCAAGCACTCCGGCAAGAACCGGATGAGTTTCGCCGAGTAGGCCCGTCCTCATGGACCTCATGATGCCGGCCCCTTGTTTTGAAAAGGAATGGGGGCTATTCTTGGCGGATGCCGCGCCCTGCCGAGATTTTATTCCTGTTGCTGCTCGCCGTCCCCGCGACGGCCCAAGCCGATCAAAAGGAATCGCGCGATGGGGCTCTCAAGATCTTCCTGGACTGCGCCTCCTGCGACTTCGACTACTTCAGGACTGAGATCGCCTTCGTCAATTACGTGCAGGACAAGGAACAGGCCCAACTGCATGTTCTGGTCACCACGCAGCAATCCGGCGGAGGGGGGACCGAGTACACGATCTCCCTGATCGGAAACAAGGAGTTTCGCGGGGCGGACGATGTTCTCGTCTACCATTCTCACCCGGCGGACACCGACGACGCCATCCGCCGCGGCCTGCTCCGTCAATTGAAACTGGGTCTGGCGCGATACGCCGCCAAGACCCCGCTCGCCGAGAATCTCAACCTCTCTTTTGAAGGCTCTCTTGACTCCGTGACGAAAAACGACCCGTGGCACAGCTGGGTGTTCAACCTCAACGCCTACGAAAGTCTCAGCGGCGAGAAGTCCAGGACGAGCGGGTTCTTCAACGGCGCGCTCTCCGCCGACCGCGTCACGCCCGACTGGAAGACGAGCCTGTCGCCCTGGGTCTCTTACAGCGAGTCGAAATACGACATCGGCGACCAGACCGTCCTCAACATATCCCGCGCCGGGGGACTGCGGGGACTCCAGGTCATGAGCCTGACGGACCATTGGTCGGCCGGACTGCGCGGCCAGGCCAGCACCTCCTCCTACGACAACACCCGGCTGGCCCTGTCTGCAGGACCGGCGGCGGAGTACGATATTTTCCCCTATTCTCAGTCCACCCGCCGTCAACTGACGCTCCTCTATACCGTGTACCTTCAGCGCTACCGCTACTTTGAAACGACGATCTACAACAAGGACGCGGAAACATTGCAAAGCGAGGCTCTCTCGGCGACCTTATCGGCCAAGGAGCCTTGGGGGACGATGAACGCGTCGCTGGAGGCAACGCACTACTTTCACGATCTTTCGAAGCATCGCGCGACGCTGACGGGCAATCTGAGCTTCAGGATCGTTCAGGGCCTCTCTCTGACCCTGTCCGCTCAGGGGCAGGTCATCCACGATCAGCTGTCTCTGCCGCGCTTGGGCGCATCCGACGAGGACATCCTTCTCCAACGCGTCCAGCTGGCAACACAGTACAACTACTACACAACGGTCGGTTTTTCATACACCTTCGGCTCGATCTACAACAACGTGGTCAATCCGCGCTTCGGCAATTGAACCGCGGGGATGGCACGAGAGGGCATAAAAAAATCCCCATCAAACACTAATAAATGACACTTGACGGACGAATGTCACGTGATATAATCGGATCATCCCCGCCGTCGGGGGGCCCCGCCGAGGGGCCAGCACACGCCGCAACACGAGGTAATAAGCAAGATGACCATCCAAGGCAAGGTGAAGTGGTTCAACGATCAGAAGGGATACGGGTTCATCACTCCCAATGACG
>Ga0334722_10002265_pt1 | contig 22014 bp, 14 predicted proteins | sample C3_bottom_MG_FD_207210 | JGI IMG/M metagenome (GOLD analysis project Ga0334722, IMG submission 207210) | Sediment microbial communities from Yellowstone Lake, YNP, Wyoming, USA - C3_bottom | ecosystem: Environmental > Aquatic > Freshwater > Lake > Sediment | place: USA: Wyoming | collected... | reverse complement strand
CCATCGGCATCATCGTCACCGAGCTCGTCACCAACTCCTGCAAGTACGCCTTCCCCGGGGGAAGGCCGGGCACCATCCGCGTCACCGTCGGACGTCGGGAGGGCGGCCTCGTCATCCGCGTGGAGGACGACGGCGTGGGCTTCCCTCCCGGCTTCTCGCCGCGCCGGGACGGGGGCTTCGGGCTCACCCTCACCCTGGACCTGGCGCGCCAGCTCGAGGGCAGCTACGAGATCCTCCCCTCCGAACGCGGGGCGGTCTCGGTGGTGATCTGCAAGGCCTGAGGCGGGAAGAGATCCTCCCTCGTCCGGCGCGATCAAAACCGCTTCCGCCGCGAGAGGCGGCCCGCGACGCCCCTTGCCCAGGTCGGGCCTTTCGCGCAGAGTAGGCCCATGTGGGACTTCTTCGAACCTGCCGAACGCACCTGGTACCGCTGGGAACTCGACGGAGCCTCGGTGTGGCTCCACAAATCGGGCGACGAATGGAGGGCGGCGGTCGACTCCATCGGCTTCCGCCAGCTCGCCTCGGCCCCGAAGCCGGTCAGGTCGGGCCCCTCGCGCCGCGGCGGGCCCGCGACGGGCGGCCCCTTCCCGACGCCGAAGGGCCCCGACCTCCCCCTCCTCATCACGGTGGCCCGCTCGAGGAGGATCGCCCTCCGCCCCGTCATGCCCCTGCCTCCCTTCCTGATCGCCGCCAACAACGAGGTCGCGGTGATGCGCGGCCAGGAGACCAGCTTCATCGTCGACCTTCCCGTCTTCCTCCGCTTCGAACTCGAGTCGGGGGAATTCATCGGCGAATGGCGCCCCTTCGCCCTCTCCAACACCTGGTTCGGCGACAAGGAGGACGGCCTCCTCTGCCTCTCCATTCCCACGGCCCTCGACCCCATCTGCCGCGACGAGGAGATGGACGCCTCCCTGGCGCGGCCCCGCCCCGGCTCCCTGGCGCGTTGCACGATTCGCCTTCGCAACGACACCAAATCCACCCTCGACCTCAGGCTCCTCGTCGTCCACGCCGAGCTCCTCGCCGTCTACGGCGGGGCCGGCGTCCTGTCCACCGACGGCATCCTCGTGGACGGCCTGCCCGACGGCGGTCTCAGGACCAGCGTGATCCACGAGGGTCCGCCTCCGGGGACCCGTCTCCTCTCCCCGGCCCGGATGGGCCAGAGCGAATTCTTCATGCGCCGCGGGGCCAACTTCCTCCGTGCGATCACGGGCCTTTGAAAGGAGTCGCCATGGACCCGACCAAGCTCCTCGACGGCCTCGGCATCGACCTCTCGACCCTCCTCTCGGGAAAGAACCTGACATCCCTTATCTCGACCCTGGGGATCCTTGTCCTCGTGCTCGTCGCCTTCGCGGCCCTCGGCTTCGCCCTGCGAAGGCTCCTCAAGGCCCGCGCGACCGCCCAGACCCAGATGCTCATCCAAAAGGGGGTCCGCTACGCCGCCTTCATCGTCGCGGGCCTCATACTCTTCGATCGCCTCGGCATCGACCTCACGGCCCTCTTCGGCGCCGCGGGCATCGCCGGCATCGCGGTCGGCTTCGCGGCCCAGACCTCCATCTCGAACGTCATCTCGGGCCTCTTCCTCGTGTCGGAGAAGCCCTTCGCGATAGGCGACGTCATCGAGGTGGGGGGAGCCACCGGGACCGTGAGGTCCGTCGACCTCCTCTCGGTCAAGATCCAGACCTTCGACAACCGTTTCATCCGCATCCCGAACGAGACCATCATCAAGTCGAGCGTCGTCAACCTGACCCGCTACCCGATCAGGAGAATGGACCTGACACTGACGATCTCCTGGGACGACGATCTCGACGAGGCCATCGCGGCCCTGAGGAAGACCGCCCGCGAGAACCTCTACGTCCTCGACAACCCCGAGACCCTCGTCCTCATCGACGGCTTTACGGACAAGGGAGTCACCGTCCTCCTCGGCCTCTGGTTCCTCCAGTCCGACTTCCTCGACCTCCGCAATTCCATGATGCGGGGGATCCGCGCGGCCTTCCGCGCGAGCGGCTTCCATCCGCCTGCTGGGCGGCTGGTCGTGGAATCGAAGGGGAAGACGAAGACCTGAGGGGAGAGCCGGGGCTCAGCCGGGTTCGGCGCCCGCGGGCTCCCCATCCTCACCCGTCCCGACCCTAGCCTTGTCCTCTCTTTCTTCGGCGATGGTGCCGGAGAATACGAGGCGGGCCAGGACGTAGATTCCCGCGGCGAGGGCCAGGACGACGGAGAAGCCGGCCGACACGGAGACGAGGCGGGCCAGGACGGCCCCCGTGACCGAAAGGGCGCCGTTGACGCCCCAGGCCCAGGGCACCAGACCGGGCCTCGTCCGCGCGAGTCCGGAGAGCCCGAGGGGAAAGGGGATACCCAGGCAGAAGGCCGCGGGCGCGACGAGGAGGACCGAGACCAGGATCTTGAGGCCCAGGCCCAGCCCGAGGAGACCGTTGACCAGGGGCGGGAGGAGGAAGACGTAGAAGGCGCAGGAGAGGACGATACCGAGGACGGCGAGTCCGAGAATGGAAACCGGCGTCCTCCGCGAGGAACCGGCCGCGAGGCCCCCGAGGCCAGAGCTCGCGAGCATGGTCGTGATCACAATGGAGTTCGAGAAAATGGGGTCCACGAGGAAGAAGGTGAGGCGCTGGATCAGGAAGATCTCCAGGAGCATGTAGCCGACCCCGAGGGAGGCGAAGTAGAGGATGACGCGGAAGGTGCCCTTCTTCCTCGCGAAGAGTTCGCGGCGCCGCGCGATCATCGGGACCAGGACGATGAGGAGGCCGGCGCAGGCGGAGAGGGCCAGGGTGGCGACCAGGAGGAGGTAGCCCCACTCCTCGGAGAGGTCGCGGATGTTACGCGCCACGGTCGCGAGCCCCGATGGTTTCACATAACCTGTGTAATAGGGACGATCGTCGGTGGCCGGCGCGACGGACAGGACATAGCGGTCGAGAAGCTCCCCGGGCGCCTCGCCCGAGACCGAGACGACGGTCCAGTAGTACAAGTCCTCCTGGAGGAAGTCGGCGCCGGATTGGGCGGGGGAGGGGGCGGCCGGGCCCGCTCCGACACGCGAGCCCGTCGCGTCAGGCGCCTCGATCGCCCGGGGATCCGCCGAGAGCTGGTCGCGATAGGCCGACAGCACGCCCTCCATCGAGGTGGCCGGCGCCGGCATGCCCGGGTACCAGCAGGGCACGAAGGACAGGCGGGCGCAGAAGGCCCGGAGGGCCGCGATCTCCCTGTCCTCGAAGGCTCCGTTCTTGACGAGGATGGTCGCGGTCGACAGGAGCTGGTCGAAGACGAAGAGGCGGGAGGAAGGATCCTTGACGCCGCTGGCCTTGAGGGCCGCGCCCACGGTGGCGAGGAGCTTGGGCACGTTGCGCGGCGGCGACAGGCGGTTCCACACGCTGATCGAGAGGAAGCCGCCGGGAGAGAGTCTCCGGAGGTAGGAAGCGAGGCCCTCGACGGTGTACAGGTAGTTCTCGACGACGGGATAGCCCGCCGTCTGCGAGAGCCCCACCGAATCCACGAGGCTGATCTCCGCGAGATCGAAGGTCCCCCGCGCACCCAGACCTGGCCCCTCCGTCCCGGCGGCGGTGAAGGCGCGAGGCTCGGTTCCGACGACCTTCACGCGCGGATCGGCGAGGAGACCGCCCGTCCATTTCACGAAGGCCGGCTCGTCGCGGAGCATGCCGACGAGGACGGGATCGGGCTCGACGACGGTGACCGAGCGGGCGCCGTGGTGGAGGGCGGCCTGGGCCGCGACGCCCCCTCCGAGGCGGAGGAGGAGGACGCGGGGCTCGCGGAGGAGCAGGTAGGGCGCCGCCATCGGAAGGTAGTCGAAGTAGGCCTCTTCCCTCGGCGCGAGCTTCCGCATGATTCCCACCGGGCCGTCGCCGTCGACATAGAGACCGAGGAAGGCGTCGACGGGCATGAAAGCGACGCCGGAGCTCGCGTTGTCCGAAAGGCCAGGCGCCAGATGGAAGAATGAGGACTGATAGACCTCGTACTCGCCCGTCGGGCCCTGCGAACGATGGACCAGCCGCGCGTCGGGGAAGTCCCGGGCATAGCTCACGGGCTTCCATTCCGAGACGCGGATTCCGCCGAACAGGGCCAGCCCGACGAGGGAGAGGCCCAGGCCGAGGACGGCGACCAGGGTCCGCGCGGGGAGGACGACGAGGGAGCCCCGCGGACGCGAGACCGCCGCCAGGAAGGCCCCGAGAGCCGCCAGGGCCACGAGGGGGGCGACCAGGCGCTCGGTGGGGAGGACGAAGAGGAGGCCGAGGACGAGGAAGCCCCCGAGGCCCGAGCCGAGCATGTTGAGGAAATAGAGGGCGTGGATCCGCGAGCCGAAGGCCACGAAGGAGGCGCCGATGAAGACCGAGCCGATGACGAAGGGCAGGGAGTATATGAGGTAGTAAGCCCCGATCCAGAGAAGCTGGACGGGATCGGCGGCGATCATCACCGGGTTGAAGGGAACGAGCTGGGCAAGAATCTGGCCCGCGGCCATCGCCGGCCCGAGGAGAGCAGCCGACCAGCCGAGCCAGGGGTCGGGATCGGCGGCGATGCGTCGTTCGAGGAGGGTGAGGACGGTGCCGGCGATGCCGTAGCCGAGGAGGGCGATGCTTATGACCATGGTCCCGAAGTTCGACCAGGAGCCCACGGCGAAGAGCCGCATCACCGCGAGCTCGTAGGCGACGAGGGCGACACTGAGGAGGAAGAGGCCCGCGAGGCGGAGCGAGGAGAGACGGATCATTCCGGTCACCTTCCCCTCGGGGCAGGGCCCGAGGCGTCGTCGAGACTGTGAGCCTTCCCGCCCTCCGAGGTGAAGGGCACGAAGACGACCTTGCGGCCGTGGTAGATGTCGCTGCGCTCGAAGCTGAAGCCGCCCTCCGCGGTCGGCCTCTTCACGATGCGGAGGACGGTCTGCCCCGAGGGCGGGCCCACGGGAATGACCATCACGCCCCAGGGGGCCAGCTGCGCGAGGAGGGGCGGAGGGATGTGGTCGATGCCCGCCGTCACGATGATCTTGTCGAAGGGGGCCTGCTCCGGCCAGCCGAAATAACCGTCGGCGTTCCGTCGCGTCACGCGCGAGTACTCGGGATAGGACTTCTCCCACTTCCTGTAGATCGCCTCGGTCTCGGCGGCGAGACCCGGGACGATCTCAATTGTGAAGACCTTGTCCGAGAGCTCGGAAAGGAGGGCCGATTGGTAACCCGAGCCCGTGCCGATCTCGAGGATGCGGTCGCCGGGGAGGGGGGCGATGGAGTCGGTCATGTGCGAGACCATGTGGGGGCCCGAAATGGTCTGGCCGTGGCCGATGGGGATGGCGGTGTCGTCGTAGGCCTTCTTGGCGTTGTAGGGGCGGGCGAAGTACTCGCGAGGCGTGTAGAGGAAGGCTTCGAGGACGGCTTTTTTCGAGATCTCGCCGCGCTCGAGGAGGGCCCGCGAGCGCTCCCATTTCCGCTCCAGCTGCTCCTGGGTCTCGCGGCTGTTCGCCAGCATCCAGGCGAAATAGGCTTCGCGCGACTCGGTCGGCGGACGGTTCCTCGCCTCCGGCTCGGCCGGGGGTGGGGGAAGGGGCGCGGGAGGAGGCGCGGCGACCGGGGCCCTCGCCTTGCCCCGGGGAAGGGCCTTCACGACCCCCTTGGCCGCCGGGGGGGCGGGGGTCGCGATCGGGGGTTCCGCCTTGGCCGCCACGAGAAGGGGCTGCGGGGCAGTGGCAGGGAGAGGGGCACCCAGGGCTTCCTCGAGGACCGGGGCGACCGGATCCGCTCCGCCCCGGGGCAGGGCGAGAAAGAGGAAGAGGCAAAGGACGATGGCGAGGGGGGCGAGGAGGGCGGGGAGAAGGAAGGTCCCGGCGGCGCTCGGAGACCGGGGCTCCCCCTTCGAGGACCCGCATTGTGGACAGTGTCCTTCGAGGCTCCGCTCGAAACCGCAGTGGGGACAGACGTTCACGAGACGGGCTCCTGTACCTGCACGATGACTCATTGTCGGCCGCGGGACCCTCGCCCTGAACCTCCAAGCGACGGGCTTGCCGAAATGGGGATGCTGCGGCACAATTTAGGAGATGACAACAAACCGAAGAGTCCTCGTCGTCGTCCTGTCCTGCCTCTACCTCCCTCCCCTCGGCGTCCTCGACATAGTGAGCGGCTCCGATCTCTCCCTCCTCGTGCTCTACCTCGTCCCCATCGCCGCGACCACCTGGTGGGCCGGAGCGTCGGAGGCCCTCGGAGTCTCCGTCCTCGCCTTCGTCGTCTGGCTCTTCGCCGCCCTCGCCTTCCCGAACCACGTGGACCTCCCGCCCTCGGCCCTGATCATCTGGTCCGGCCTTGAGAAAGTGGCGGTTTTCACCGGCACCCTCCTCCTCGTCACTCGGGTCCGCCGCCTCCTCGACGCGGAGCACAAACGGGCCCTCACCGATTTCGTCACCGGACTGCCCAACCGCCGGGCCTTCAACGCGGCCGTGGAGACGGCCAAGGCGAGGGCGCGCCCCTTCAGCCTCGTCTTCATGGAGCTGGGCGGCCTCGAAGACCTCTACCTCGACAAGGGCGAGGCCTATGTCGAAGCCCTCCTCCGCGAAATGGCCTCGGTGAGCCGCCGAAGACTGCCCGGCTTCCGCTACGCGGACGACCGCCTGGCCGTCCTCCTCCCCGAGGTCGACGGCCCCACGGCCGTCAAGCGCCTCTCGGCCCTGATGGAGGCCCTCGACAAGGAAGTCCTCGGACGGAGGGGGCTCGACCTGGCCTACAAGGTCGGCATAGCATTCTGCGAGAAGAGCGCCGAGGTATCCCTACCCCACCTCGTCCGCTTTCTCGAAGGGGCGATGGTCAACCTCCATGGCCGCGAAGGCGACCAGCTGGAATTCTTCCAGTTCAATTGAGACTTGATTACAGCCCCTCCCGACTCCGCGGTCGCCGCATCCAGCCGCGACCACGGAAAGGCCGGAGGGGTCGAAACAACAGCGGAGGATCTTCATGACAAGCACGAATCGCCGGCCGGAGGCCTTCCTCGACCAGGAGCGCGGCAAGAGCTTCGAGGGTGACTGGCCTTCCCTGCCGCGGCTCTTCTCCATCAACGCCGCCCGCTTTCCCGGGCGCCCCTGCCTCACGGTCTACGATCCCGACCGCCTCACCCTGACCTGGAGGGAGGCGGCCGACCTCGTCGGGCGCATCGCCGCGACCCTCGCGGCGAAGGGAGTCGGGCCCGGCGACCGCGTCGTCGTCACCGGCAGGAACGGCCCCGAATGGGCCCTGGCCTGGCTCGCGACCCTCCATGCCGGCGCCACGGTCGTGCCCATCGATTGGCAGCTCAGGAAGGAGGAGACGGCCAACCTCCTCCGCGCCGCCGACGCCCGCGTCGCCTTCATCGACGAGGACAAATGGAACGATGTCGACCCGAAGGCCTTCGGTCTCGCGGCGAAGATCTCCCTCTCGAAGACCAGGCCCGACTACATACTCGAGGTCGCCGCCGCGGCCCCCCTCCCCCTCAAGGACCGGCCCATCGACGAGACGGCCGCCATCCTCTTCACCTCGGGTACGACGGGCACTCCAAAGGGCGTCATGCTCTCGCACCGCAACCTCGTGACCGACTGCTTCCTCGCCCAGGGCAACCTGACCATCCTCCCCACGGACGTCTTCTACGCCCTCCTTCCCCTCCACCATTCCTACACGATGTTGGCCGTCTTCATCGAAGCCCTTTCGGTGGGCGCTGAGATAGTATTCGGCCGCAGCATGGCCACCTCGCGCCTCCTCCGCGAGCTCAGGGATTCGAAGGTCACCATGTTCCTCGGTGTCCCCCTCCTCTTCAACAAGGTGCTCGCCGGCATCACGAAGGGAATAAGGGCCAAGGGTCCCCTCGTCGAGGGCCTCCTCCGCGCCCTCATGGCCCTCTCCGGCGGGATGAAGAAACTCACCGGGATCAACCCCGGCAAGATCATCTTCCGCTCCGTCCTCGACAAGGCCAGCCTGACGACCATCCGCATCTGCATCTCGGGAGGCGGCCCCCTCGCCCCGGCCGTCTTCCGGACTTACAACCAATTAGGAATAGATTTCGTCCAAGGCTACGGGCTCACCGAGACCTCGCCCATCCTCGCCCTCAATCCCGTCGAACACTACAAGGAGACCTCGGTCGGCAAGCTGATCCCGGGGGTGGAGGCCCGCATCCTCGAGCCCGACGCGGAGGGCCGGGGAGAGATCGCGGTGAAGGGCAGCATGGTCATGCAGGGCTACTTCCGCGCTCCCGAGGAGACCGCGAAGGTCTTCACCGAGGACGGTTGGTTCCGCACGGGCGACGTGGGCTGGCTGGACGCCGAGGACTATCTCTACCTCACGGGCCGCGCGAAGAGCCTCATCGTCACCGAGGGCGGCAAGAACGTCTATCCCGAGGAGATCGAGAACCGCTTCCAGCTCTACGAGGAGGTCGAGCAGGTCCTCGTCCGCGGCTGGGTGCCCGACGCGGCGACCGCCGCCGAGGAGATCGAAGCCCTAGTCTACCCCTCCGAGGACTGGAGCAGGGACCGCGATCCGGCCGAGGTCCGGAGGCGGGTCGAGGCGATCGTCGCCGAGGTCAACGAGGGGCTCCTCCCCTACCAGAGGATCTCGCGCACTCGGGTTCTCGAGAGGGCCCTGGAAATGACGACGACGAAGAAGGTTAAGCGCTACGCGGTGACCTGAGTCCGGGCCTCGGGGGCCCCGGGACGACCCGGGGCCGTCCCCAAGCTTCGACACACCGGAGGCATCCCCAAGCTTCGATACACCCGAGGCGTCCGCAAGCTTCGATACACCACGTTTGTGTTTGACGAATCGCTCGCCAGAGTATAATGTTTCTTCACTATATTCCGATTTGCCAAGAGGACACCATGCCCAGAGCCAATCCCAACACCATCGATGTCGCCCTCGTCGGAGGAGGCATCCACAGCGCCACCCTCGGCATGATGCTTCGGGAACTCGATCCCGCCCTCACCATCCGCACCTTCGAGCGCCTCGACGCCGTGGCCCTCGAGAGCACCGACGCGATGAACAACGCGGGCACGGGCCATGCCGCCAACTGCGAGCTCAACTATACGCCCGCCAAACCCGAGGGCGGAGTCGATCCGATCAAGGCCTTCAGCATCAACGAGCAGTTCGAGACCTCCCTCCAGTTCTGGAGCGGACTCGTCGCGGCTGGCAAGCTGCCCAAGCCCTCGAGCTTCATGGTCCCCTGTCCCCACATGAGCATGGTGATGGGCGACTCCGACGTCGCCTTCCTGAAGGCGCGCCACTCCCTCCTCTCGGCCCACCATTTCTTCAAGACGATGCAGTACAGCGAGGACGCCGCGAAGATCGCCTCCTGGGTACCCCTCGTCATGGAGGGCCGCGACAAGGGCGCCCGCCTCGCCGCCACATGGATCGGCCGGGGCAGCGACGTCGACTTCGGTTCCCTCACTCGCTCCCTCTTCGCCGCCCTCGCGAAGTCGGGCAACTCCTCCCTCGACCTCGGCACCGAGATCCGCGACCTCCGGCGCGCTGACGACGGTGGCTGGATCCTCCGCGCCCGGAAGCTCGAAGGCGGCGAGGTCGAGACGGTCAAGGCCCGCTTCGTCTTCCTCGGGGCCGGCGGCGGGGCCCTCCCCCTCCTCCTCAAGTCGCGCATCCCCGAGAGCAAGGGCTACGGCGGCTTCCCCGTCTCGGGGCAGTGGCTCGTCTGCACGAATCCCGCCCTGGCGGGCCGTCACGACGCCAAGGTCTACGGCAAGGCCGCCCTCGGCGCCCCGCCCATGTCCGTGCCCCACCTCGATACCCGCGTGATCGGCGGCAAGAAGACCCTCCTCTTCGGACCCTACGCCGGCTTCTCGACGAAGTTCCTGAAAGAGGGTTCCTACTGGGACCTGCCGGGTTCTATCAAGGGCGCCAACATGTTCGTGATGGCGAGCGCGGGCCTCCGCAACCTGGGGCTCACCGGCTACCTCATCGGTCAGGTCCTCCAGTCCGCTGAGGACCGTCTGAAGGCCCTCCGCGACTACTACCCCGAGGCCAGGGCCGAGGACTGGAGCCTCGCCTTCGCGGGCCAGCGGGTGCAGATCATCAAGAAGGACGCCGAGCGCGGGGGCGGCAAGCTCGAATTCGGCACGGAGGTCGTCTCCTCGGCCGACGGGAGCATCGCGGCCCTTCTCGGCGCCTCGCCCGGGGCCTCGACGGCCGTGCCCGCCATGGCCAAGCTCGTGGAGAAGTGCTTCGCCTCGCGGGCCAAGTCGCCCGAATGGCAGGCCGCCTTCAAGCGGATGATCCCGGCCTACGGCCAGTCCCTCGCCAAGGACGCAGATCTGCACGCTTCCATCCGCGCCAAGAACAACGAGATCCTCGGACTCAAAGAATAGAGGACCCGCGAACCGACGCGAGGACGCCGCCCCTTCCGGGCGGCGTCCTCATTTATTCACAATTACGATCATAGGCGAAGCGCCGGACCGGGACCCTCAGGCGGGCATGAGGATCACGGGCCCCTCGAGACGGGAGAGCATGCTCGCCGCCATGCTCCCCTCCCAGAGGGCGCCGAGGCCGGCGTGGCCGTGGGTACCGATCGCGACCAGCCCGCCCATGCGGCCCTTCATGTGGCGGGCGAGGGCCTTGTCGGCGCCGCCCCGCAGAAGGCCGGTGCCGACCTTGAGTCCCGCGAGGTCGGCCGAGGCGGCCAGGCCCTCGAGCCAGGCCTGACTCTCGACCACCGCGGCCTCGAGGGCCAGGGAGGTCGCGCCGGGGAGGCTGCGGGCGATCGCGGCGCTGTCGCCGCGGAGGCTGCCCCGCGTGTCGACCGCGAGGAGGAGCTCGACCTCGAGGCCGAGGGCCCGCGCGAAGGCCCCGAGCCAGTCGAGGGCCGGGGGATGACGACCGCTCCCGTCCACGGCCACGACGAGGAGGGGGGAGGAGGAGGGCTCGAGGAAGCCCGCAGGGACGCCCGCGGGCAGGATGAGGACCGGGGCCCGGCCCGTCGAAAGGACGCGTTGCGCGACACTGCCCGAGAGGAAGTGCCCGACCCGGTGCTTCCCGTGGGAGGCCAGGACGACGAGGTCCGATTCGAGCTCCTCGACGTGGTCGCCGATGGCGCGGCCGGGGTCGCGGCTCTCCTCCTCGTGGACGTGGGCGCGGGCCCGCAGGCCCTCGCCGAGGCCCGCGACGACAGCCTCGAGATAGGCCCTGGCCTCGGAGGCCCCCGCGAGATGCCGCTCGCCGTGCACCGCCTCGGGATGGGAAGCCTCGATCACGTGGAGGAGGAGGAGCTCGGCCCCGGTCGCCCGGGCCAGGCGCGCGGCCACGGGGAGGGACTCCTCGGAGAGCCGGGAGCCGTCGAGGGGCACGATGATGCGTTTCAAGGCGTTCTCCTTCCTTCCCGCCACCTCATGAGAAGGCCCTGAGGATCAGGAAGAGGTTGAGGGCGACGATGACCGAGGCGACGATGACGGCGGCCCCCACGACGAGGGGGGAATTCGCGAAGGCGCCCATGCGCCGGCGGTCCGAGGTGAAGACCACGAGGGGGATCACTACGAAGGGCAGGCCGAAGGAGAGCACGACCTGGCTGGCCACGAGGGTGGCGGTCGGATCGAGACCGATCGCGATCACCGCCATGGAGGGGAGGATCGTGATGGCCCTCCGGAGCCAGACCGGAATGTGGCGCCGCGTGAAGCCCTGCATGATGATCTGCCCGGCCGAGGTCCCGACCGTGGAGGAGGCGAGTCCCGAGGCGAGGAGGGCGAGCCCGAAGACCAGGCTCGAAGTCTTGCCGAGAAGGGGCTCGAGGATGACGCCGGCCTCCTCGATGCCGGCCACGGCTTCGTGTCCCGAGGCGTGGAAGGCCTGGGCGGCCATGACGAGCATGGCGGCGTTGACGAGGCCGGCGATGCCCATCGCGATGCCAACGTCGATGCGCTCGAATCGGAGGAGCCGACGCACGTGGACTTCCTCGGTCACCCTGATGCGGCCCTGGGTGAGGGCCGAGTGGAGGAAGATGGCGTGGGGCATCACGGTGGCTCCCAGGATGCCCGCCGCGAGGTAGATGCTGCCCCCTCCCTCGAAGCGGGGGGGGACGAAGGCGCGGCCCATCGCGGCCCAGTCGGGCCGGGCCAGGAGGGTCTCGAAGAGGAAGCAGATGGCGATGATCCCGAGGAAGCCCGTGATCACCGCCTCGAAGGGCCGGAAGCCCTGGCTCTCGAGGCCGAGGATGACGAAGGTGGTCACCACCGTGAGCAGCCCCCCGACGATGAGGGGAACGCCGAAGAGCATGTTGAAGCCGAGGGCCGCGCCGAGGAATTCGGCGAGATCGGTCGCCATGGCGACGAGCTCCATGAGCACCCAGAGGATCCGCGAGACGAGGGTCGGGAAGCTGTCGCGGCAATGCTCGGCGAGGTTCCGGCCCGTTACGATGCCGAGCTTGGCGGACAGCGACTGGATCAGCATGGCCATGAGATTACTGGCCACGATCACCCAGACGAGGAGGTAGCCGTAGCTGGCCCCCGCCTGGATGTTGGTGGCGAAGTTGCCGGGATCGACATAGGCTATCGAGGCGACGAAGGCCGGGCCTAGGAAGGGCAGGAGGCGGCGGAAGCCGCGGCGTCCGCCGCCTTCGAGGATAGCGCGGGCCGCGCCCCTGGTGTCGGGCCGGGAGACGGCGGGGGAAGCTTCCATGATGGAATCTTACTTCTTTCGCGCCGCCCGGGCAAATGGCCCGGGTCCCCGGACGGCGTCCGACCTCAGGCCGGGGCGCCCTCCCCCGACGCCGGTTCGGCATCGAGCTTGTAATGGGAGAGGAGTCCCTCGACCGCCCTCACCGCGCCGCGGTTGCGCTCCGAGAGGGCGTCGACGGCGGCCGTCTCGGCGCCGATGGCGTGCATCTCGATCGCGATGCCGTCGATGGCCGTCTTGAGCCCCAGGGTGGTCTTCTGCAGCTCGCCCATCTCGACTCCGATGGCCTGCGAACCGTTCCTGAGCTCGTGGGATCCGGAGAGCACGCGCTCGCTCCCCGCCTGCACCAGGTCCAGGGACTCGAGGATCCTCCTGGAGGAATCCCGCTGGTTCTCGAGTGTCCGGTTGATCTCCTGCTCGAGCTCCGAGAGGCTCCTGATCAGGTCCTGCACCGAGGCGAAGGCGGCGCGGGCCACGTCGGCCCCTCCCACCGCCCCCTCGATCGACGCGCGGATCGCTCGGATGTCCTTGCCGATCTCCTTGGACTGGAGGGCCGCGCTCTCGGCGAGGCTGCGGATCTCGTCCGCGACGACGGCGAAGCCCTTGCCCGAGTCGCCCGCGTGGGCCGCCTCGATCGCCGCGTTCATCGCCAGAAGATTGGTTCGCGAGGCGATGTTGGCCACCGTGAGGTTGGCCTCCCCCAGCTTCTGCGACTGCCCCGCGATGCCCCCCACGATCTCGGTCACCTTGTCCAGCTTGCTGCGTCCGTCCTCGGCCGCCGCGAGGAGGCGCTCGAAATTCTCGCTCAGCTTCTCGACGCTCGTCGAGACCTGGTCGATGTTGCCGACGAGTCCCTGCACCGAGGCCGCGGAGGAGCTCACACCCTGCGACTGGGCCGCGATCTCCGAATCGAGTCCCTCGATGGTCCTGGCCATCTCGCGGACGGTGGCCGCGGTCTCCTCGACCCCGGCGCTCTGCTCGTCGGTCTCCTTCCGCACGAGCTCGATGCCCTGCGCGATGCCTCCCATCGATCCGCCCACGGCCCTGAGGCTCTTCGACAGGTCCTCGCCCACCGAGTCGAGGGCCGTCACCGACTCGCCGACGGTGCGCAGGCCCCGGTTCAGGTCGTTCGACATGGCCTCGAGGGCGCGGACGAGGTCGCCGAGCTCGTCGCTTCGCCTCCGGTGCCGCGGGGAGATCTCCGTGTACAGGAGGCCCGAGGCGATGGCCGCGGCCGCCCTCGCCGCCTCGAGAACAGGTTGTGCGATCGATGTGGCGACCACGAAGCCCAGGGTGATGGACAGGAGGAGGCCCAGCGCGACGAAGACGACGAGGATCAGGCTGGCGTTCGAGGCGATCGAACGGGCCTCGTCCTCCATCGCCGCGGCGCGGTTCATGAAGGCGCCTACGACCATGCCCATGACGTCCCGGGTCGCCTGGCCCGGGCCCCCCATCATCGTGAACATGAAGGAGGCGCTCGTCTTGGCCTTGCCGGCCCTGACCTCGTCGTAGAGGATCCCGAGGTTCCCCTTGAAATCGCCCCAGACGGCGGGGAAGGCGCCGAGGGCCACCTTGGTCCCGTCGTTGCCCGCCTGGGCGAGGAGGGCCGCGGATTCCTTCTCGATGAAGTCGCCCTTCTCGTTGAGGGCCTGGATGACGCCTTCGACCTGGTCGGGCGTGACGAGGAGGAGATCCCTGACCTTCACCTGGATCTCGAGGAGGGCCGAGTAGAGGTCGAAGACCCGCTTGAGGGGGGCCGTCGTCTCCTCGATGATCCTCGTGGTCTGGGCGGTGATCGAACGGAGGGACCAGACACCGAGCCCTCCCACCCCCGCTCCCACCAGGGCGACGGCCAGGAATCCGGCAATCAGTCGCGTTCGGGTAAGCATCCTCGGTTTCATGGGCAGGCCTCGCGTCGTCGGGTGTTGAGCATGGCGGAGGCGGAAGCGCCTGCCGCGTCGGAGCGGAACTGGACCGGAGCAGTCTACCCCCGAAACGCAGCAGCCGCAATCGCGTGCCCCGACCCGGAACGGGCCCGGAACGTCCCGGAACGGGCCCGGAAGGGGCGGGTCTCAGGCCGGGACGCCGCCGTACTGGAGGCGGTAGAGATTCCAGTAGATACCCTTGAGAGCGAGCAACTCGTCATGCCTGCCCGACTCGGCGACACGGCCCTCGGCGAGGACGAGGATGCGGTCGGCGTGGCGGATGGTCGAGAGGCGGTGGGCGATGACGACGCTGGTGCGCCCGGCCAGGAGGGCCTCGAGGCCGCGCTGGACGAGGCGCTCGGTCTCGGTGTCGATCGAGCTGGTGGCCTCGTCGAGGATGATCACCGCGGGCTCGTGGGCGAGGACGCGGGCGAAGGAGAGGAGCTGGCGCTGGCCCTGGGAGATGTTCGTGGCGCCCTCGGAGAGCTCCGCGCCGTAGCCCTCGGGCAGGGCCTCGATGAAGCCCGAGGCGCTGACGGCCTCGGCGGCCCGGCGCATGCGCTCCTCGGTCACGTCCTCGCCCATCCTGATGTTCTCCTCGATGGTTCCCGAGAAGAGGAAGACGTCCTGGAGGACGGGCTGCACGGCGCGCCTGAGCTCGTCGAGGGGGAGAGCGCGGACCTCGCGCCCGTCGATGCGGATGGCCCCGCGCTGGATGTCCCAGAGCCGCGTGATGAGATTGGCGATGGTGGTCTTCCCCGCCCCCGTCGGTCCGACGATGGCGACCATCTCGCCCGGCCCGACCGTGAAGGAGAGATCGCGCAGGATCCACTCCTCGTCCTTGTACGCGAACCAGACCTTGTCGAATTCGATGTGCCCGCGCACGGGGAGGGCGAGGGGGGCCTCCTTCCCGTCGGGGATGCTCTCCTCGGCGTCTAGGAGGCGGAAGACGCGCTCGGCCCCGGCCATGGCGCTCTGGAGGAGGGTGTACTTCTCCGAGATGTCCATCACGGGCGAGTAGAACATGCGGATGAGATTGATGAAGGCGATCAGCGTGCCGAGGCTGAGGAGCTGGAGATCGAGGAGATGGGCTCCGTACCAGAGCATGATAGCGAGGGAGGTGCTGCCCAGGAGATCGACCGCGGGCCGGAAGGTGGCATAGACGTACATCTCCCCGAGGCTCGCCCTGAGGAGCTCCTGGTCGTGCTTCTCGAACTCCTTCGTCGACGCCTCCTCGCGGATGAAGAGCTGGACGAGGGAGATGCCGGCGAGGCGCTCGGCGATGTAGGCGTTCACCCTCGAGATCCATTGGCGCTGGCGCTTGAAGGCGTCCCTGGCCTTCCCGCGCGACACGATGGTGACGATGGTGACGGGCGCCAGGGTGGCCAGGGTCACAAGGGCGAGCCGGCCGTCCATGACGACGAGGACCACGAGGACGCCCGCCATGAGGGAGGCGTCCTTCATGAAGGCCACGATGACATCGGTGAAGAACTGGTTGATGGTCTCCACGTCGCTCGTCATTCGCGTGACGAGGCGGCCGACGGGATGGCGGGAGAGGAAGGCGAGGGAGCGGGTCGTGCAGTGCCGGAAGAGCTGCATGCGCAGGTCCTTCATCACCCGCTGGCCCACGAGGGCCGAGGCCCAGGTCTGGACGAAGCTGGCGCCGAGGACGGCCACGAGGACGAGGAGGAAGACGAGGGCCCGCGCCTGGGTGTAGGCGAGGTCGCGGCCGCGGAGGGCCCTGGCCTCCTCGGTCGAGAGGGAGCCGAGCTTGGCGGACTCGAGGAGGGCGTGGTCCCCTCCTACGGTGAGGAGCCCCGGCCGCGCCTCGGCCACCTTCCTTCCCCCGGCGTCGAGGTCGGCGAGGTACCACTCGCCGGGATCGAGGATGCCCCGGGTCTCGAGATCCTTGCGCTGGGCCGCCGTGAGGCTTCCGAAACGCGACGAGGGGATGGCGAGGCGCCCGGCCACCTCCACGACGGCCTTGTCCCTGGCTCCGCCCGGGGCGAGCTTCAGCTCGGCGGCCTCGGGCAGGGCGAGGAGGCCCGGCTCGGCCACCCTCCAGGCCGGCATCAAGGCTCCGTCGACCACGCTTCGGATGACGATGGGCAGGACGAGCTCGCCGCCTGTGGCGACGCAGAGGGCGATGGCGGTGAGGGTGACGAGCCGGCCATGGGGTCGGAGATAGCCGAGAATCCTCTTCGTGAGTCCACGGTCGTAGCCCTTCGTGACTGAATCGCTGTCGAAAAAATCGCCCATCGCCCTGTCTTCCTCCGGCGGCGCCTCGGCCGCGGAGGGACAGTATAAAATAACCCGGTCTTCTATGCCAGCGGCGGTCTCAGGTTCCGAGGGCGAGGGCGAAGTCGGCGGCCACCGCCTCGAAGAGGCCCGCGGCGCGGAGGGACTCCTCGAGGAGCCCGGGGCGCTCGAGGAAGTCCAGCATGAAGATCACCTCGGAGAGCTTGAGGTAGAGGTGGAAGGAGTCCTTGAGGCGACCGGCGAATACCCGCTCGAGGATCTCGGGATAGGGAAGGCCGCGATGGGGCCTAAGGAGGCGCGCGCGCTGGAGGAGGGTGCCCGTATAACGCAGGAGGGCCTCGGCCACTTCGACCTTGTAGCGATGTCCCGGCAGGATCCTCCGGCCGCGGAGATCGGCGAGGCGGAGGAGGGAGTCGCACCAGACCTCGTAGTTGGGGTAGCGCCCTCCCCCGCCTCCGAAGTCGATGTCGAGGAGGGGCACCTGGAAGATGCCGTCGAGGAGGATGTCGCCCGTCACCGCGAGTCCATCGAGCTTGTAGGCCATGTCGGACTGGGAGTGGCCCGGGAAGGCCTCCCAGTCGATGCCCAGGGCCCGGAGCTCGGGCGAGTCCTCCACCACCCTCCAGCGTTCCGGCGACTCCGGCTTGAGCGTTATGCGATCGACCCTGTCGCGGAGGCTCTCTATGAAGGCCGCGCCGAAGCCGTAGCCCTCGAGGAGCTCCCCCATGCGGGCAGCCCTCTCCTCGTGCCGGGCGAACCTCAGCCAGTCGGCCCGCGGAACATGGATCATCGCATCGCTCTTCGCGGCGAGGTGGTTGGCCAGGCCGTAGTGGTCCACGTGGCAGTGTGTGAGGAGGACCCGGCTGAGTCGTCCGTAGTCGACGGCACGGGCCAGGGCGGCGAGTCCTTCGGGAGTCGGCGGGCCCGTGTCGAAGAGGACGAGGCCCTCGACAGTCTCCTCCGTGTAGAAGTGGACCTCGCCGACCATGTAGGGAGTGTTGACAGTGTGCTGGATCATGAATGAACCCGGGAAGGACCGCCTCGCGACGGCCTCCCCGGAGGCCTTTCCTAGAAGATGTACTTGTCGGCCTCGATGCAGGCGTCGGCGAGAAGGCGCTTCGACTTGAGAAGCCCGCCCGCGTCGTACTTCGTGAAACGGCGGATGCCGGTGAGGAGCATCGTGAGGTTGTCGCCCTCCTCGATGTAGAAGGCGGCCTTCCGGGCCGCGGTCGCGATCCGCTCCGAGGCGGTAAAGGTGAAGGTCTTCACGGCGGCCGTGATCGCCGCCTTCCGGGCCTCGCTCTGGGCGGGCAGGATCTTCTCGGCGCGAAGGACGGCGCTCTCGGCGGCGAAGATGTCGATGGCCATGTCGGCGGCGGCCATGAGGATCTCCTGCTCGTCCTTGATGGCCTCCATGAACTTGGTGGCCCCCGTGCCCGCCACGACCAGGAAGGCCTGCTTGAGGTTGGAAAGGAGGGCCTTCTCCGCGGCGAAGGGAACCGATTCGTCCAACTCGTCGAAGGAAGGCGTCATCAGGGCCTCGAAGGCCTTCATCGCCTCCTTCTGGAGGGGGATCTCGCCCTTCATCGCGCGGCGCAAAATGGTGCCGGGGATGAGGAGGCGATTGATCTCGTTGGTCCCCTCGAAGATGCGGTTGATGCGCTCGTCGCGGTAGTAGCTCTCGGCGGGATACTCCTTCACGAAGCCGTAGCCGCCGTGGATCTGCACGACCTCGTCCACCACGTGCGCGAGGACCTCGCTGCAGAAGACCTTCGAGATCGCGCACTCGATGGTGTATTCCTCGATGCCCTTCTGGTAGGCCTCGTAATAATTGGGAGTATTCTTGGGGATCGTGGCCAGGCGGTCGTCGATGAGGCCGGCGAGGCGGTAGACCAGAGACTCCGAGGCGAAGAGCTCGGCCGCCATGTCGGCGATCTTCTCCTTGATGGCTCCGAAGGAGCTGATCTTCTGGCCGAACTGCTTGCGCTCGTTGGAGTACCTGACCCCCGTGCCGAAGGCGGCCTTGGCGGCGCCCGTCACCGCGGCGCCGAGCTTGAAGCGTCCTACATTGAGGACGTTGAAGGCGATCTTGTGGCCCTTTCCGATCTCGCCGAGGAGGTTCTCGACCGGGACCTTGGCCCCGTCGAGGATGACCTGGGTGGTCGAAGAGCCCTTGATGCCCATCTTGTTCTCTTCGGGCCCGATGGAGACGCCCTCGAAGCCCCGCTCGACGAGGAAGGCCGTGAAGTGTTCCTTGTCGATCTTGGCGAAGACGGTGTAGAGCTTGGCGAAGGAACCATTTGTGATGAATTGCTTCGTCCCGGTGAGGAGGTAGTGCTTGCCGTCGGGAGAGAGGGTGGCGACCGTCTTGGCGCCGAGGGCGTCGGAGCCCGAGTCGGGCTCGGTTAGGCAATAGGCGCCGATCCACTCCCCCGAGATGAGCTTGCCGAGGTACTTCTTCTTCTGCGCCTCGGTCCCGTAGTAGACGAGGGGCAGGGTGCCGATGCCCGTGTGGGCCGCGTAGGCCACCGAGAAGGAGCCCGCCTGGGCGATCTTCTCCGCCGCGTACATGCTGGTCGCCTTGTCGAGCTCGAGCCCGCCGTACTCCTCGGGGGCGTCGATCATGAGGAGGCCGAGCTCCCCTGCCTTCGCCATCAGCTCGACGACCTTCTCGAAATCGTGCTCCTCGATCTCCTCCCGGTGGGGGATCACGTCGTTGAGGACGAACTGCTCCGTGGTCTCGCCGATCTGCCGCTGCTCGTCCGAGAAGTCCTCGGGCGTGAAGACCTCGTCCTTCGAAGTCTCCGTGATCAGATACTCCGCACCCTTGAAAAGTCTCTTGCCCATACCGTCACCTCGCATCGAAATGGAATAATTCATAGGATCTCGCGCAAAGGCGCAAAGACGCAAAGGCGGTGAAAAACAGGCGCGAACAACCGAATCGGGCGGAGAAAACGACGGCGGCAATTCCCAAGCCTCCATCTCACAGCCTAACTTCGTTCCTTGGCCTTCCCCGCGCCTTTGCGCCTTCGCGTGAACTCTTGCCTTCCCCTGTCAAACCTTCTCGAAGATCCCCGCGGCGCCCATGCCGCCGCCGATACACATAGAGACCATGCCGTAGCGCGTGCCCCGCCTCCCCATCTCGTGGAGGAGGCTCGCCGTGAGCTTGGCGCCCGTGCAGCCGAGGGGATGCCCGAGAGCGATGGCCCCGCCGTTCACGTTCACCCTCTCGGGGTCGAGCCCCAGCTCCTTCACCACCGCGAGGGACTGGGCCGCGAAGGCCTCGTTCAGCTCGATGAGTCCTATGTCGCCCAACTTCAGGCCTGCGCGCTCGAGGGCCGCCGGGATCGCGGCCACCGGTCCGATGCCCATGAGCTCGGGGGCCACGCCCTTCACCGCGAAGCCGACGAAGCGGGCCAGGGCCTTCTTCCCGATCTTCTGGAGGTACTCGCCGGACACGACCAGGACGGCGGCCGCCCCGTCGGTCATCTGGGAGGAATTGCCCGCCGTCACCGAGCCGTCGGTCTTGAAGGCGGCCTTCAGCTTCGAGAGGGCCTCGGGACTCGTGTCGGCGCGGACTCCGTCGTCCGTGTCGACCTTCTCCTTCGTCTTCTTCGCCTTGTTGCCCACGATCGACACGTTCTCGACCTCGTAGGGGATGATCTCGTCCTTGAACCTGCCCGCCGCGATGGCCGCCGCCGCCTTGCGGTGGCTCGCCGCCGCGAACTCGTCCTGCTCGGCGCGCCCGATGCCGTACTTCGCGGCTACCAGCTCGGCGGTGATGCCCATCGAGGCGTAGGACTCGGGCCAGGAGGCCATGAGGGCGGGGTTGGCGCTGTACTTCCCGCCGCCCATCGGGATCATCGTCATGCTCTCGGCCCCGCCCGCGATGATGCAATCGGCGTAGCCCGCCATGATCCTCTCGGCGGCCGAGGCGATGGACTGGAGGCCCGAGGAGCAGAAGCGGTTGACCGTCTGGGCGGGCACCTCGACGGGAAGGCCGGCCTTCATCGCAGCGACCCGGGCCATGTTCATGCCTTGCTCGGCCTCGGGGAAGGCGCAACCGATGATGACGTCCTCGACGTCCTTCGGGTCGACGCCGGTCCGCTCGAGAAGGCCCTTGATCGCGGCGGCGGCGAGATCGTCGGGCCTCGCGTCCTTGAGCTTGCCCTTCTTCGCCTTGCAGGCCGGCGTGCGGTAGGCGGCCAGTATATACGCGGTCTTCATCGTATTCCTCCCAATGCTGTCTTCATGTCCATGCCTAATTCCTGAGGGGCTTTCCCTTCTTGAGCATGTGCTGGATGCGCTCGAGGGTCTTCTTCTGCCCGCAGAAGCGGAGGAAGGCCTCGAGCTCGAGCTCGAGAAGGTACTCCTCGGTGATGAGGGTCCCCGCCGGGACGTCGCCGCCCGTGATGACCTCGGCGATGTTCGAGGCCAGGTACTCGTCGTACTCGGAGATGAAGCCGCCCATGCGCATGTTCCAGAGCTGGCTCTTGATGCTGGCGGCCACGCCGCGGCCCGGAGCCTTGAGGTCGATCTGGGGCGCCGAGGGCCTGTAGTTGGCGGACAGGGCGATGGCCTTGAGCTTGGCGTCGTGGATGCGGCTGTCGATGTCCATCGAGATGGAGTCGCTCGGCGACATCATCCCCATGTCGTAGAGCTCGGCCGCCGACATGCTCACCTTGGCCATGGCGATGTTCATGAAGTTCTTGAGGATGAAGGGCTGGACGTCGGTCTCGTACTTCTCGGCCAGCTTGATGGCGCGGAGGGCCATCTCCTTGGTGCCGCCGCCCGCGGGAAGAAGGCCGACGCCGATCTCCACGAGACCCATGTAGGTCTCCGCATGCGGGACCATGGCGTCGGAGTGGAGGCAGGTCTCGCAACCGCCGCCCATCACCATGCTGTGGGGAGCCGAGACGACGGGCACCGGCGAGTACTTGATGGCCATCATCGCCTTCTGGAAGGCCTTGATGGTCATACGGATCTCGTCGAAGGCCCCTTCCGCGATGCCCATGGCCATCAGCATGAGGTTGGCCCCGGCGGAGAACATCGGTCCCTCGTTCGCGATGACGAGGCCCCTGCCCTCCTCCTCGGTGCGCTTCAGTGCCCTGTGCACCATCGAGAGGATCTCGTTGCCGATGGCGTTGGCCTTCGTGTGGAACTCGAGGCAGAAGACCCCGTCGCCGAGGTCGAGGACCGAG
>Ga0334722_10002262_pt1 | contig 22026 bp, 15 predicted proteins | sample C3_bottom_MG_FD_207210 | JGI IMG/M metagenome (GOLD analysis project Ga0334722, IMG submission 207210) | Sediment microbial communities from Yellowstone Lake, YNP, Wyoming, USA - C3_bottom | ecosystem: Environmental > Aquatic > Freshwater > Lake > Sediment | place: USA: Wyoming | collected... | reverse complement strand
GAAACGAGCAGAGTCGACATCGTGCGTCGGGCGACCCGGATTTTTCTGCCTTTGATCGTGATTGGAGAATTGCGGGCCGGATTCGCCGCCGGAAACCGGGAGGCGGCTAATCAGGCGGGTCTCAGGCAATTCCTCGCCAGCCCTCGGGTGAGCGTGCTTTCCCCAGATGAAGTGACCACGGAGCATTACGCCCGGATTTTCCTGCAGCTGCGACAGCAAGGCGCTGCCATTCCGACGAATGATCTCTGGATTGCCGCGCTCGCCCTCCAGCATGGCGTCGAGCTTTGTACTTCCGATGCTCATTTTCGTCACGTGGCAGGATTGACCCTTTGTTGAGCCCGGCGGGCGTTTTAACGGTTGGGCGGCGTGGGCGCGAATCCGCCCCTGAAGTTCTGGTTTTCATACCAATCGCCTGGCGGCGGTCGGTGGAGAGGAGTACTCGTCGTGGTTTTTCTCGATGGTCGATGCCTTTCCGCGACCCTTGCGCAAATCCTTGGTGGTTTAACACAAGGTGCGGAAGTTCAGCGAAGGATGTTCCTGCTTTTGTGACGAAGCGAACGGTTCCTCTCACTGCATAAAAAACTGGCGGAGCGAACGCGATTTCAACAAGAACGAGAGTGGCGCTAATACTTGTCGATCGCCTAGAAATATTCGCGGTTTCATCTCTATGTTTCGTTCCGTAGCCCCCAGAACAGGTGGATAGATCAATCTCTGGTCAATGGGCTATTCAAGCGTGTTTGGGACGCCGCGCCGGATGAAAGTAAGCTTTTGTAGCGCCCACGCGAACAGCACATCGACGAAGCGGATGATTTGATTCGCGCCACTTGGGCCAGCATCAACGAACGATCATTTTACGTTTGGCAGGACCAAGCGATTGCCGAAGCCGAAGGTCGCTCACTGTCGCGCAGCGACTCGGACCTTGCTCGGGACATTGTGCCGAAGTTCCCAGAACCAACGCGCCATTTGCGTTTGATCGCAAAAGCCACACTGCTGGGCGATGTCGATGGCCTTCATGTCGGTGGTCTGAAGAAGCACGATGGCGCGTTCCACCTGGCACCCCCGATAGTAATTGCGAGGCGTTTGGGCCAGCGACTTTTCGAACAGCCGACAAAAATGATTTCGACTGAACCCGGCGATTCGTGCCAGTGCGTCTGGATCGTAGTCTTCGCTGCAATGGGCGTCGATGTGCGCGACTACGCGCTGCAGCGCCTCGATCGGAAGCCCTCCGCGTCGGTCCGTCGGCGCTGGTCCACCGAAGAGACGATGGAGAACATGCGTTGCCATCACGGTTCCAATACACTCGACGTAGAGCGCAGTCGGCCGCCATTCCCCGCGACATACGTCGCGGAAAGCGTCGGCCATTTGTGCGATCACTGTGTCCCATCGTCCGAGCGCGGTGACATCGCCCGTCGTCACCCCTTCGATCTCCGCCTTGGCGGTTTCATGCACGAATCGGGGTTCCAGCAGCAGCGTAACCACATTTTCGTCACTGGACCAGTTCACCATATGTGACACCCACGCTCCGATCACGACGGCTTTTGGTCCTTCGAAGCGCTGCTTTCGCCACTCGTTGTCCGGGGTCTGAAATGAAACCCCGCACCAAGCCGCAGCGTCGAGCAGCGCCAATATCCGCACTTGCGCGCAGCGCACAGGGCCATCGTCGGAGGGTCGCGCTCTGATTTGCACGCTGACGCCACGGCCGGAAATCAGCCAGGCTTCGATGCTCTTGACGGCGGGTGTAACCGCGACGGCGTCGAGCAAGTTTTTGTTGATTTCTGAGAATGGTGTTAGGTCGGGCATACGTAAAATGCCCGCGACGACGCCCCGCGGGCATTTTGATAACGCTAGCAGACGAATCCCTGGAAGTATCGGCTCGGCGCACCTTTGTGTCGGCTGCGCGCACCATCGCCGATTGGAGCATGGTTGAATCTGACGCCCGAGGACTTCGAAATGCTGACTGCGAAGTGTATGCGTCCGACCGAGGTCCCCCTATGCTCGCGCGAAACGCGGGTGTAATCTCGGGGGATGGAAGCGATCTCAACTGAAGTCCTCACCCCGGAACGAAACCGCGATACGCGCGGCCACCAACTCTACGGCGAAGCGCGGCGGCGGGCGTTCATCACGGCGTATCTGCAGAGTGGGCTGACGCAGAAAGCGTTCGCGCGGCGCGAGGGCATCAAATACTCGACGTTCACGGCGTGGCTGCAACGCCGCCGTGGGGCGTCGAAACGCACGACGAATGCGCCGCCGGCGGCCGCAGCGATGCGTTTTACGGAACTGAAACTGCCGACGCTGTTGGGCGGCGGGCTGGAGGTGAGCCTGCCCGACGGCACGGTGGTGCGAGGCAGCCGGGTCGGCGACGTGGCCGCGTTGGTGAAAACGCTCCGGGGCTGACCGATGCTGGCCTTCCCGGCGTCGGTCAAAATCTACGTGGCCGTGGAACCGGTGGACATGCGCAAGCAGTTCAACGGCCTGTGGGCGTGCGCGCAGCAAACGCTCGGCGAGGATCCAAAGAGTGGCGCGATCTTCGTCTTCGCCAACAAAACCCGCGACCGACTCAAGATGCTTTACTGGGACGGCACCGGGGTCTGGGTGCTGGCCAAGCGTTTGGAAAAGGGCCGCTTCTCCTGGCCGCAGAGCGCCCGCGGCCAGGCGAAGCTGGCGCTCGCGCCGGAAGCCCTCGCGCTGCTGACCGGCGGCGTCGAGCTCAAGGAGGGCTGCCGCAAGGCCTGGTATGAACGTTGAAAAAATCGCGTGCGCGAAAAGAAATGGCTTGCGTGGCCACCGGCTATTGTATCCTATCACACGATACTCAACATGCCGCCAGCGGAACAACTCTACGCGGAAAATCTCGCCTTGAAGTCGGAGGTCGGCGGGATGCGCACGGTGCTGTCGGAAATGCACGAGGAGGTGGCCCGGCTGAAGCTGCAGCTCGACTGGCTCAGAAAGCGCCTCTTCGGGCCGGGCCGGGGCGAAACGCTCGACCGCGCCCAACTGCTCCTGCAACTGGAGGCTCTGGAGAAAATCGCCGCGCGGGTGCCGGCGCCGGTGCAGACCGTCACCTACGAGCGCGCCCCACCGCGGCCCGCTGCGCGCCCAGGCCCGGCGGAACTCTTCGCGAAGCTGCCAGTGAAGGAGACCATCGAGCTCGTGCCCGAGGAGGTCCAACAGCAGCCCGAGTGCTACGAGAAGATTGGCGAGGAGCGGACCTTCGAGGTCGATGTGGTGCCGCCGCAGCTCTTCAAACGCGAGATCGTCCGCCCGAAATACCAACGGCGCACGGACAAGAGTCTGCCCCCGGTCATCGCGCCCGCTCCGGCCAGGCTCGCGCCGGGCGGTTACGTTTCGGCCGGGCTGATGGCGTTCGTGCTCACGGCCAAGTATGTCGATCACCTTCCCCTCTATCGTCAGGAAAAACAACTGGCGCGCTGGGGCGCGGCGATCAGCCGCCAGACGATGTGCGAATGGACCGCCCTGGGGTCCAACTGGCTCGAGAGTATTTACCAGCACATGTTTCGCGACTTGCGCGCCGGCGGTTATGTGCAAGCGGACGAAACTCCTGTCCGGTGCCAGGATCCCGACGTGCCGGGTAAAACCGTGCAGGGCTGGCTGTGGGTCGTGAGCCGCCCCGGCGGTGACGTGTGTTTCACCTGGCGCATGAGTCGGCGCCATGAGGAAGCGGCGACTTTGTTGACCGGCTTCAAAGGGTTGCTGCAGTCCGACGGCTACGAGGCGTATGCGAGCGTTGCCGCGGCCAACGACGGCATCGTGCATGTGGGCTGCTGGGCGCACGCGCGCCGTTACTTCCATGACGCGATCGAGGAAGCCCCTGTGCGCGCGGGCTTCCTCCTTCGGCTTATCGGCCACCTTTACCATTTGGAAAAAACCTGGGACGACGCCGGGATTGTCCAACCGGTCCTGCGCGCCCAACGCCGGCAAAGCGAATTTGGCCTGACGCTGCGCCTGCTCAAGCGCACGGCCCAGCGCCTGCGCGAACTGAGTCTGCCCAAGTCGCTGCTGGGCCAAGCGTGTTCCTACCTGCTGGGTCATTGGGATGTGCTGGTGGCGCACTGCGAGCACGGCCGCACCCGCATCGACAACAATTTGATTGAAAATGCCATCCGACCCAGCGCCCTGGGAAAGAAAAACTGGCTGTTCATCGGGCACCCCGACGCCGGTGATCGCTCGGCCATCATCTACTCGCTCGTCGTTTCCTGTCAGCGCCGTGGCATCGATCCGTTCGCCTATCTCAAGGATGTGCTCACCCGCTTGCCCAAAATGACCAATCAAGACGACCTCGCCGCGCTGACCCCGGCCCGCTGGAGGCCGCCTTCGTGATCGATCGGAATATCTTGTCGGATTGCTGAGCATTACGACGTCGGCGTGCTCAGCATCACGACGTCGGATTACGACGCATCAATGCCAGAGCATGGGGACCTCGGTCGGACGGATACTGCGAAGTAGCGGCAGGTCTGGAACGGATAGCTTTCGATGCCAGAGGTGCGAATGCGACAGCTCTGCTTGGGTAAAAAGGGACCCGGCGGACTCGGGAAACATCGGGCGGAGTCTTGGTGCCTTCGGTGCCCACCCAACCGCGGTCAGCGGCCAACATCGAGGGGGCCGCGCACGCATGGTATCATACAAGTTGGGAGTGGATGCATAGGCGTCAGCTCCGTTTTGCGAGCACGCTCTTTTCGTAGGCCTGAACCTCCACGAGCCACGCGCCGCCGATGGGCACGTTTTGCCGGCGACAATGCTCATCCCACACCGCGGCGAAAGGCAACAATTTCGCCTCTTCCATGAGCGTTAGACGTGCAGTGTGGTCGCCGGCCCTCTCCGCGGCGCGCAGCAGTCCGGCTGGCTCGAGCATCGCGATGAGAAGCGCCTTGATCGCGTTGCGGGTGCCAATCGTCCAAGCAGCGATGCGGTTGATGCTGGCATCGAAGTAATCGAGCCCGATGTGCGTACGCGCGAGGTAATCGCCGCGCACCAGCTCCTCCATGATGGCGCGTAGGTGATCGTCCAGAATTACGACGTGATCGCTGTCCCACCGCACGCCACGGCTCACGTGCAGCAACAGCTCGGGAACATACTGGAGGACGGAGCTGATCTTGTCGGTTAGTGTTTCTGTCGGATGGTAGTGGCCGGCATCGAGGCAGATGAGCTTCTGCTTGCGGATTGCGTAGCCGAGGTAGAACTCGTGCGAACCGACGACGTAGGATTCGGAGCCGATGCCGAAGAGCTTGCTCTCGACGGCGTCGAGATGGTGGCGCGGATCGAGCGACTCGGCGAACACGGCGTCGAGCGCGGCGGCCAGCCGCTCGCGGGGCGCGCGGCGGTCGAAAGGCAGGTCCTTGTAGCCGTCGGGAATCCAGATGTTGGTCACGGTTACCGTGCCCAACTGGCGGCCCATCTCGGCACCGATCTTGCGGCAGGCGATGCTGTGTTCGATCCAGAAGTGGCGGATGCCAGCGTCGGGATGCGACAGCGTGAAGCCATCGGCGGCCTTCGGGTGCGCGAAGCACGTGGGATTGAAATCGAGCCCGAGGCCATTGGTCTTGGCCCAGTCGATCCAACTTTGAAATTGGGCGACGGTGATCGCATTGCGTTCGACTTTTTCCCCACCGAAATCGCCGTAGCACGCGTGCAGATTGAGGCGGTGCTTACCGGGGATCAGGCGGTAGGCGAGTTCGAGATCCTGCCGCAACTCGTCGATCGTGCGGGCCTTGCCGGGGTAGTTGCCCGTGGCAGCGATGCCACTGCCCGTGAGGTCGGAGCCGGTCTTCTCGAAACCGCCGACATCATCGCCCTGCCAGCAGTGCAGCGAGATTGGCACGCGGGCGACTCGACGGAGTGCGGTCTCGGTATCGACGCCGAGTGCGGCGTAGGTTTCCTGGGCGAGGGAATACGAAGTGATGGCCATGAGTGACAGGGAGTGGAAGGATGCGAAACGATGACGTGATGGCGGCGCGGTTTAGTTGCCGCCCTTGAGGTAGGTGCCGTAGCCGATGATGATCGTGGAGAGGATCAGCGCAGCGATGCCGAGGCCAATAAGGCTGTGGGCCTTCTTCGAGGAGTTTTTCCACTCGTGGAAAATCCAACCCCACATCGTCGCAAAGATGATGATGCTGGCCATGTGCAGTGTCCAAGAGGCAAAACCGAACTTGCCCATCTGGGTTTCGCCCATCGTGTAGAAGAAAAACTGGAAATACCATGTCGTGCCGGCCAGCGCGGAGAACAGGTAGTTGCTCAAGATCGGCACGATGAGATCGGCCGCTGCGGGAGCCGCCTTCGTCGAGGCACCGCCGCCGTGTTCGCCTCCCGTGGCCTCACGGTTGGCATGCTCATGCCGCACATGAGAGGCGATGTATTGGTAGCCGGAGTGGTTCTTGATATTCAAGATGACGCACCAGACGACGTTGGTGGTGAAGCCACCGAGCAAAATGACAACTAGCTTCGACAGACCCGCCCAAATCGGACTGGTCTTCGCCGCGAGCGAAGCTTCAGCGATCGGGTTCGCCGCCGTCAGCGCAAACGCGAAGCAGGCGCTCATGATGCCGCAGAAGGTCGCCACGATGATGCCCTTGCCAAAACTAAACTCGGCAATCGACTTCGCCTTCTCCTCGGGTGGCATCTCTCGCTCCTTCGTCCAACCGGCGAGTGCCGCGATCGCGATACCGAGCAAGCACACGCCGACCCCTGCGAGCGTGATCTGGCCAGGCTTGGTTGCGGCGATCTGCGCGATGGTCTCCGCCACCGGAATGGCCGGGATGAAAGCCTTGAAGATCGGCGGCAACAAGGTGCCGATCGCCGCGCAATAACCGAGCGCCACCCCCGTGCCCAGAGACAAACCGAGGTAGCGCATCGTCAGACCGTAGGTCAGTCCGCCAAAGCCCCACAACAGGCCAAAGAAAAACGTCCAGAACAACGTGCTCGCCGACTGCTGCTGAAGCACGCCCAGCAGATCGTTGGTCAGGAGCCCGGCAAAAACCCAAGGGCAGATGATCCAGGAGAATATACCTCCGACGAGCCAGTAGGTTTCCCAGGACCATTTCTTCACGCCCTTGTAGGGCACGTAGAAACTGCCGGAGGCGAGGCCGCCGAGCCAATGAAACAGGACGCCGAGGAATGGATTTGGGGACATAGTGTGGTGGATGAAAAGGGCCTCGAACTTCGGAGCGTGGCGACGACGCCATTGTTAGCGCGGATTCGTCAGCTCGTGGAGAGTTCGACGTGGCCTTGACTAATCGTCATCGGGCGCGGTCTTCACCGCCCAGCGGGGAAACGGCGCGGCGGAGCCCTGCATGGCGTGCCAAAGAATCTCGTTGAGCCGCCCGTCTTCGCATTGATCGGGAAGGTCGAGCGGCAGGGCGGCGGAGGCGACCGCGTGTTTTCGCAAGAGGGCATCCGTAACTTTCTTGGGCTCCGGGTTCAACGTGTCTAACGGCACCTGGTTGAGTACCGCGGTGTAAAGGGTGAGATCGGGCGTCGCCGTGAAACAATCCGCCATGGGCGTGGCGGTGGCGTCGAGTTGGTTCATCGGCGGCACGCCGAGAATGAGTTCGAGGGTGCGGAGCACGCTGGTCTGGTTGTATTGTGTGCGGATCGTCTGGCCGCGCTTGGTGTAGGGCGACACGACGTAGCAGGTCGTGCGGTAGCCGCTCACGTGGTCCCAGCCGCTTTGCGGGTCGTCCTCGATGGCGATAAGGCAGGTGTCCGGCCAGAACTTACTGCGCGTCACGGCCTCCACCACTTGGCCAAATGCCAAGTCGTTGTCGGCCACCATGGCGCCGGGAGTCGCCCGACCAGCCGCAGTGCCACCGGTGTGATCGTTGGGCAGCCACAAAATTGTCAGCTCTGGCCACATGCCCTGCTGTTCGGCGCAGTGCAATTCCTCGATGAACTTTGTGGCACGCACGACGTCAGGGACGGCGAGATCCCAACCAACCGTGTCGGTTTTGCTGATGGAGCGCAGCCCCGCGATGACAGGGTGCGACGCCACTTTCATCAGGCCGGTGCCGACTTGGTGGTCGCGGAGATAATCGAGCCAGCCCGGCTTGGGCCGGCGGTTCGCGTCCTTCCAACCGGACTCCGAGATCATCCATTCGCCGAAATTGCGGCACGTGCGCCCGTGGGCGAGCACGTGGTCCCAGATGAAACCGGACGAGGCGTAGACCAGCGCATCCGCGCCCGCCACGTCCTTGGCGCTGGGGTAACTGCGGGGGTAGGCAGCGACGAGCTGGCGCTCGGTGTAGTCGTTGACAATGCCTGCGTCGGTCCACTGGTGTCCGTCTGAACTCTGGACCCCCGAGCAGTAAGTGTTATCGAGCAGCACGAATTCGCGAGCGAGCTTGTGCTGGTTGGGGGTGTAGAGTTCGCCGAACGTGCACAACCCAGGATCGCCATCCCCCGATGGCATATCGCCAAGTATCTGGTCGTAGGTGCGGTTTTCCTTTATCACGTAGATAAAATGCTTGAACACGCTGGGCTCGCCGGCGCGTTCTGGCACCGGGCGGGCGGGTTGATCCGGGCGGGGCGGCAGGGCGGCTTCAGCCAGTCGCGGATACCGCATGTTCGCCAGCGCGGTCGCCGTGTGCGCCGCCAGCTCCACGCCCCGCGGCAGCGGGACAAGCGAAAGCGTGCCCCAGAAATCCGTCGTCGCGAACTTCACCGGCTCGTCTGCTCCGAACGTCCGGTAGGCGCCAATACCCTTCAAATTCGACACGCAGAGGCGGTCGCGCCGCCGGTCGAAGACCACGCCCGCCGGGAACCAGCCGACGGGAATCAATCCAAGGATATGCGAGGCGTTGTCCTTCGGTTCGAACTCCACGACGGCCACGGCGTTTTGCGTGCCATTGCAGACATAGAGGCGTTCGCCAGAACGGTCGAAGGCCAGGGCGCAGGGTTGCGCGCCGAAAAGATCCGACGGTTTTTGCCGGGCCCAGATTTTTTCCGCGATCTCGTCACGACGCGTATCGAGGACGTGGAGCGTGTCGCTGCCGGAGTTCGCCACGACTACCCAACGCTCGTCGGGGGAGACGGCCAGCGCCGACGGATGCAGGCCGACGATGATCTCCTTGAGGATGCGGCCCGCGTCCAAATCGATGATCGTCACCGACCCTTCGCTGGCGAGACCATTCCGGTCGACGCGCACCATCATGCCCTTGCCGGCTGGGCCGGTGAGATCGCTCACCGCGGGACGCCGACCACCGCGGTTGCTCACGTAAGCCTTGCCCCGAGCCAGCACGACCTCGCCGGGAGCGACGCCGACGGGCCAGGAACGCAGCACTGCACCGGTCTCGGCATCCAGTTCGTGCAGGCGGTTGCCGAGGTTCGCGACCACGTAGAGCCGACGACCGTCGGCGGACACCGCCAGGCCCGCCGGAACCTCTGCCGGCCGGGACGGCGCGGCGGCTGCGGGCAAGTCCAGCGTGCGCACGAGGGTGGCGGCGTGCGTGGCGGGATCGATACCGAACACCAGCACGTTGCCGTTGGCGTTGGAGAGAAAGAGCCGACGCCCGTCGCGGGAAAACACCAATCCGGCCAGGCTGATCTTGGCATCGCTGGTGGCGATCAGGTTGGTGGTGTCAGTGGACGCCGCAACGGCGAGCTGGTTGGCCAGCGGCACGCGCTGGCGGACGGCGCCCGTGTCGGCGTCGAGGAGCAGCAGTTCGCCAGTGCGGCCCGAGGTGGCCAGAGTCTGGCCGTCGGGGCTCAGCGCCAAGCACTGCGGGCGGATGCCAGGCAGCTCGATCTGGCGACCGGCGGGCGTGAGAAGCTGGTTGGTTGGCAACACGTGCCGGTTCGCCTCTTGCCGGCCCACGGTCGTCCCCGGCGGCAGCGGTCCAAGCCGCTCCGGTGGCAGCGCACCCAGGATCGGGCCGGCCAGGGCCAAGCATAGGCCAGCGTAGCCAAAATGACGGATCGGAATTGAGGAGAGAGAGGACATGATCGGGGCTACAAGAGAGTTCAAACAAGTGCGCTTCAGTCGTGTGGCTTCACGGAATTTTGTCGCCGCTTGCCTCACAAACGATGTTCCCGCCGGCGACCGGGCGGGATGGAAGGCGTCGAAGGCGGGCCGTCGACACACCCACACTGGCCGCGCCACCTTCACAAGAGTCAGCAGCGAAATCTTTGTTTCGTTGATGGCCTCGTTGGGCAAATCTCCCCGGTAACATTCTTGGCGAAGCAACCCAACTGCCTCACTTTGCGCGGCCGGAAAGGAAAGTGATCAGCCGCGGCAAGTCGTCCGCGCTGAGTAGATCCACGCCCTGTTCCAGCAGGTAGCTCCAGACACGCTCGTCGTGCGGGATCGCCCACAGGCGCACTTTCTTGCCTTCCCGGTGAGCCGTCGTCACGAACTCGCGCAATCGCGCCTGCTCTTTCGCCGCTACGGCACCCGCGCCGGTCCACTTGAGGAAGCGGGTGTAGGACGCACTCACGACTGGCTCGACGGCCGCCGGGATGCCGAGCCCGAGTTCGTCGGGCGTGCCATCAAGGGCAACCGGCGCAGCCGGATCCGAAAGGATCTCGTAGAACGGCCGCCGGCCCTTAAAGCCGGAAATGAAAATTGTCACCGGGCCGTTGGCCTCGCCGGCTCGCCTATGCGGGTCTGCGATCATGTCGCGGTAAGGCGCGAGCAACGCCTTGAGGCGGGCATAGGTGGCCGCGCTCTCAGTCTTGACATCGATCATCAGGTAAAACGGCCCGTTGTAGCCGGGGTAAACGCGACCACCGTGCGCGCGCACATGGACGGCAAGTGGCTCCAGGTAAAGGCGCGTGAGCGTGCGCTCGGGGCGGAGTTCCTTCGGCGCGTCGTGGGCCACGTGAAGATCGCCGTCGATGAGGTAGACATCGGCTTCGACGGACGCGAATCCAAGCTCGAGTGCCGCCAGCAGGGGGCGGGTTTGCTCGTAGTCGTTGTGCGAATGGGCGTGCGGTTGCGGGCTGGCACCGAAAGCCAGTGAAGCAGCAAGCAAGATCAAGGCAGGGTATCGTGTGTAAGAAGGCATGCGAAAAGAGGGGGAAAGACCGCGGCGTGAGGGCCGACGCGAGCGCACACACGTCCAGCTATGAGTAGTTGATCTCCAGTTGTTTAGGAATATTGACATGGTCGTCTCTTGTATCAAGTTTCATAAGCAACTCCGGCAACGGTATTTGCTCAAACGAAGAGGCACTGACGATTTGCAGGATTTCATACATCGACGGCGCGAGATGTTTTTGCTGCTTGGCGATGGCGACGAGGAGGTAGGCGCACAATGCGCTCCAGATCTGGACCCGCACGCCGTTCGGCGAGTGGCTGAAAAATCCGCGCAGGCGCAGGTGCTGCTTGATCCAACGGAAGAAGAGTTCGATGGCCCAGCGCCGACGGTAAATCAACGCGATGAGCAACGCCGCCAGCCCGAACTGATTGGTGAGGAAGACCAGCGCCTGCTTGGTCTCGATTGTGAATTTGTTCGGCATTGGCTTGGGTCGCTGAACGATAGCCCGTCAGGACACCACCTGTGAGAACCGGCTGCGCGATTGAACCCACTGTATTAAACATGTCTGTGTCGCGAGCGGCATCGACAGCGGTCGCCCGGGCCGTAACTTTTTCACCGAAACGCTGCGTGAGATTAATCTCGGCGAACATGCCTTCGACGGTCGTATCGTCATCGGGCGTAATCTTTGAGAAGAAACGATCGGAAACAAGATGCCGCGTCTGACCCGGATCAACCGGCAACTGGGAACGTTGAAACGCGTGGTTGCGATGCTGGTAAGTGAATTCGAAGTCGATTTTGGTGTTCTTGGTGTCTTTGAAGGGCTGCACCGTGATTGCCGGCGTAATGAAAGTCTGCTCCCACCGGCCGTTTTTGAGCCAGCTCTTCGATTTCTCGTAGGAACCAGTGAGCCGATAAAGGAGCGCACCGGACGCTAGCGCAGGGCCGGTGGTATCCAACTCAAGGCGGCGGAAATCCTCGGAACCAAATTTCAGGCCGAGTTCGGTGCGTCGAACCGAGAGCGGCTTTTTCGTAATGATGTTCACCAGGCCGCCGGGATCCGCCAATCCATACAGCACGGTTTGCGGCCCCTTCACCAATTCGATTTGCTCTATGAACGAGGCGTCGGTGGATATATTTAACGGCACGCGGTTTTTCAGGTTAAGAGTCGAGTTGAACCCGCGAATCATATAGAATTCCTCGAAGTGCCCTTCGTTGCGGCCGCGATTGGCCACGCCAGCCACGCCTTGCACCGCTTGCTCGACATTCGTATGCCCGAAGTCAGCCATGAACTCTTTGGTGACGATGTTAATCGTGGCGGGGATCTCCAAAACCGGCGTGTTGATGCGAGTGGCGCTGAGCGAACTCCCCGCCGCGTAGCCCTTAACCTTGTCAGTGGAAACCGTGAAGGGATCGATTTTAACCACTTCATCGGTGGTTTTCGCGGGCGTGGCAGGGGTTTGGCCGAGTGAGCCGGTCCAAGTCAAGAGACCCAGTAGGGCGGAAAGCCAGCCAGCGAGGTTTCTAGAGCGGTGGGATTTCATGGGGTGTTGGGTGTTGTTGTTAGGTTCTGTCGGAAACACCCCATCCGCTGAAAATGGGCCGTTTCCTCGGAGAGGGTTCGGTAACTGAGAGCACCGGCCGTTCGTGCGACGCAGATGAGTTTCTTTCGCAGGCGTTTCAACGCGGCGGATTATTTGAACAGGTAGTTCACGCCAACGAATCCCGAGCGACCGCTGTCGCCCTCTTCGCGTCGGACGTCCGCCGTCGGGCCGATAAACCGGTTGACGCGGGCATTGGTGAGGTTTTTGCCATCCAGCGTAAGGCCCCAGCGGTGGTTGAACTGGTAGCGCAACTGGGCGTCGTATCGGTCACTGCTTCGGGTATAGCGATCAAGGGAGGATGAGGACGTATCGAGGAGATACATGATCGGGCCGGTGTGTTTGTAGCTGACCCTCGCGCTGAGCTTGCCCACCTGATAGAGGAGTGAAGCATTGAAGGTCATCTTCGGGGACTCGAGCAAACTGGGGATCTTGCGGAGCGTATTGTCGTTCATGGTCACGCTGGGCGTTTGCATCGAGAGCAGGGTCAGGTTCATCTGCACCCCAAGGCCGTCGAGCTGCCGGGGCAGAAAGGCCAGCTTGGTGTCGGTGAAGGCGAGTTCGACCCCGTCGATGCTCGCCTGGCTGATATTCCGCCAAGTCCTCGTGGTCACTGCGGTATCGACCCCACCGCTTGTGGTCTTTGTCAGGGTGGTGGTGCGAAGAATCTCGTTTTTCAGGTCCTTGCGAAAGACGGCCGCCGCGAGCAACGCGTTTTTCGAGAAATACCACTCAACCGAGAGATCGTAATTGTTGGACTCCCGGGGCTTCAGGTCAGGATTTCCTTCATCAATGAAGATGCCGTCGACCGTCGTCTTCTCGATAGACTTGGCAATCAGCGCGTTGAAGTTGGGCCGGCTGAGGGAGCGGCTGGCGGCTGCGCGCAGGAGCAACTGGTCGGTGAGGTTGTAAGAAACATTGGCGGACGGGAGAATTTTATCGTAGTCACCACCGCGTGCCTCGGGCAGATAGCTGGTAGCCGCGCCCACGGTGCGGGTGGTGATCGACGTGGTGGAAAGCGAGGTAGCCTCGAAGCGCACGCCGGTGACGCCCGTCAAACGGCCTTTCTGATAGAGGCCCATCGCGTAGGCCGCCGTTACATCTTCAGTGAGTGAATCGGGGGCCAGGATATTGGTCGTGGCGTTAGTCGAAATGAGTGGATAGAGACTGCGGTTGGCCTCGAAGGCGGAGCGGGCGGCGTCCGTGTCGACAATCAGCAATCGAGTGCCACGGCCATTGTAGGGGATGATGCTTCTGGCATCGAGCCTGCCGGCCAGCGTGAGGGCGGTGCTGGTCGGCCGATAGTCTGACTGCGAAAATTTATCCTCGACGTAGCTGCGCCGATACTGGGCGCCGGCTTTGAAACCGAAGCCCTCGTCGCCGGGTTTGGCGTTACGACCGTAGGCGGCGGAAAGCGCCAGAATCGTGTTGGCGGTTTCAGTTTTCTGGAAAAGTCGCTGCGTTTCCCGGTAGTTGGCCGGATCGTAATAGAAGCTTTCGTTCAGTGGCCTGACGTAGGGGACCGAGTTGCGCTCGAACTCGTAGTCGTAAGCGAGCGAAGCGGTGGTCGTGGTTTGATACGTGTTTATTTCGTCCTTACTAATGTAGTATCCGCTCGCGTAATGGGCGGAAAACTCCAGCTGGCTACCCGGAGAGGGCGCGAAGGTCGCGCCCAAGGTGCCGTAGGCAATGGTGCGGGTTTGGTCGAACAGGTCGTTGGCCACCAATCCGGTCGCCCGGGCGAACGTGCCCGTCGTCGGCGAAGTGATCGTGGGGACACCCGAACTCAAGAGCCGGTTGCTCGGGCGCCGGGTGAAGGTGTTAAACCGAAACCCGCCGCCGGTCAGGTTGACCTTGAGGCCGCGATCATCCTGATATTCCAATTTGCCGGCCAAGCTCTGGCGATCGCGGATGTTGTCGTAAGCATACCAGCGGCGAGCTCCGGGCACTGGCGTGGCGGTGGCGACCTCGGGCAGGTTTTGTGCGACGGCGACACCGCTGGCGTTATAGAAGGTGACGGATTCAATGCTGGTGAAAAGTTCAGACAAAGGGCGGTGGTAAGAACTCGCTGAGAGAACCAAGCCATACTGCTGCTTCGCTCCAAAAGTATTGCTCACCGTCAATTCAGCTTCGGAGGGGGGAGCGGAGCTGCTGAGGCTCAAACCATTTTCATTGTAACCGAGTTTCGCCCGCGCGGAAACGAAAAGCCCGCTGTGGTCAAATGCGCTCCGCGTCCGCACATCCACGATGCCGCCGATGGCGTTGCCATCCATCTCTGGCGTGAAGGACTTGTAGATGCGGATCGTCTTCGCGAACGACGAGGGAATCGTATCGAGGGAGACCGTGCGGCGGCCGGACTCGGTGGGGGGCAGGACCATCCCATCGACGAGCACGGCGTTGTAGTCGGAATTGAGCGCACGGATGGTGGCGAATTGTGGCTCGCCGCGACCGTTGTTCGTAATCATCGAAACACCGGGCAGGCGTTCCATTGCTTCGCCGAGACCAAAATCAGGAATGGAGCCGATCTCATCACTGGAGCTGACGTCTGCAATGACAGCTTCGGCCCGCTTGTCGGCGATCGCGCGGCGGAGGGAGAGAAGCTCTCCAGAAACACGGAATGTGTCGAGCAGGACAGGACTTTCATCGGCCGCGTTTCCGTTCTTCCCCGGGCGGTCGCTTTTCTCGGTCTGCGCCGCCCGCTGGGCGTTTGGGTCGGAGATCCTCTTCACCGCAAAGGCGCCGGTCTTCACGTCCAGGGCCGCGACTAGCCCGGTGCCGGCGAGCAGGCGCTCGATGGCATCAGGCGCGGTCAGCTCGCCGTTTACGGCGTTGGTTTTCACCCCATCAATGACAGCGGCGCCGACGAGCACGCCGCGGCCGGATTGCTCCGAAAACAATTTGAGCGATTTCGCGGCGTCGGCCGGCGGCAAGTTGTAGGTGCGCCGCCCGGAGTCGTCGGCCGCGCCGAGCTTCGGCAAAACGGCGAACGCACAGGCAAAGGCGACGAGAAACGCGCACTGGCAGACGCGCGGCAGAAGGCGGAAGGCGGTCGGCATGGTGTGATTTCCGGTGGTGGCTGGGATCACGCGCTCCACGGAGCGCAAGCGCGCGAACTACCTCAATGGAGCCACCAGCGCCCGATTCCGTTTACACGCCGACAAAGATATTTTCTCAATAGCGGGACCACGCCTGCGCGTCAGTGGCCGAGCACGATGGCTCCGCCGACAGCCGGCGTGGCCTTGAGGCCGAGGCTTGCGGCGAGCAGCCGCGCAAACCCCTCGGGGTCATCCGTCCAAAACACGCCGGTGATGCGCAGTTCCGCGGTCGCGGTGTCGGCGAGCGAAAGTTGCACGGCGTTCTGGCGGTTCATCATCGCGACCGCCTCGGCCAGCGGCGTGGCGGTGAATTCCACGCGGCGGCTGCGCCACGCGAGCGCGGTCGCCACTTGGCTCGCGGAAACCGCCCGCGGCAGCGGTGGCGCGACCGCGGCCAGGAAACTCGAGGGCACCACAAAGGAATTCCCCGCAGAAACGAACGTCGGCTCCGGCAACGCAGCCGCGGGCGACGCCGCGGTGGCCGGAGCGTTGCGCTGCACGGCCACGCGACCCTCGGTCACGAGCACCGCGACTTCCGTCGGCGCAAATCGCACTGAGAAAGCCGTGCCGACCGCACGCACGTCGACGCTTCCTGCGGAAACGACAAACGGCCTCGTCGGATCCTTTGTGACCTCGAACAGCGCCTCGCCGCGCACAAGCCGCACGCCGCGACGCGCGGGCGAAAACTCAACGGCGATTTCCGTGCCCGCGGCGAGTTCAACGGACGAGCCGTCGGGCAACACCTGCCGGTCGGGCCGCAACACCATTGTCGACGCCAGGGCGGCAGTGGAAGCGCGCCGGAGCGGGACGAACGCAAACACGAGCGCGGCGGCTGCGGCAAGGCCGGCGACGGCCAGCGCGTAGCCGCGTCGGCGGTGCGACGCACGACGCGCCTCGTGGGCGGCGGTGGCGCGGAGGAGATTTTCGCCGCGTCCGGCGAGCCGCGGCTGATTGAGCGTCGCCCAAACGTCCTGCAAACCGGCGAAGGCGGCGGCGTGCCGCGGATCGGCGGCGAGCCAGGCGCGCAGCGCGGCGTGTTCGTGCTGGGTGAGGCCGGCGTCGTGACGCGCGATCCAGTCGGCGGCGAGTGATTCGATATCGTCGGTGACCAGAAAATTTTGAGTCGGGACTTTCATTGCTCGTCCCCTAGCCCCCGCTCGCGGAGAAACTGCATGCACTTTTGCAGGCCGCGGGCGACCTGCACTCGGACCGTAGCCTCCGACAAGCCAAGTTGAGCGGCGATTTCCGCATGAGAAAGGCCGCGCGCGAGGCGGAGCTTGAAAACCTCTCGGCAGCGCCCGGGCAGCCCGGCGATCGCTTCGGCCACGAGGGCCTCGCGCTGGTGAGTATTGGCGGTTTCGGCGACACTTTGTCCATCATCCAAGAGCCGCCACGCCGGCAATTCGTTTACCGGCACGTCCGAAAAAATGCTCCGCTTGCGGAAAACCTTGAGAACTGCGTTGTGCGCGACGGTGAAAAGATACGCCCGGGCGGAAGCGATCCGGCCTGCGGGCTTCTGTCTGAGCAACTGGAGATATGAGTCTTGCACCACATCGTCGATGTCGTGCATCGACGGAAACCGATCGCGCAGATAGGCGCGCAACGCGCGTTCATGCGGATGCACTTCCTCGGCAAACCAGCGGGCGGTCTCGACGTCCTGCGGGAGCATGGCATAAATTGAGCCGTCTTGCCGTGACGTGCTCAAGCCATTAACGGTGATTCATCTGGTTCGTTACCTCGATTCAAAGACCCGCGGCAATGGTCCCCCTGTCTGGCGTTGACATACCGATCTTTGATGGCCCGCAGCACACGTAGCCGGCCGGCGTCTAATGCATCACGGACAACCGCCAAATCGCGACCGCGCGGGATGAAGGGGAGCCCGTTCTCAGCCTCACTCCTCCGTCGCTGACGCGACAACCACATGAACGATTGCCGGAATGACATCGCGGCGCTGTTGGACGACCGCTTCCATTGTCTCAGCGCTTTCGCCGTTCGTCGGCGTCCAGGGGCTCAATCCGAATCTCGCGGACGAGTGCGGTGTAGGACGGCAGTCTCGCTGCGTCCGCGAAATCCTCCGCGACCACCGTAACCAGTCTCGCCTCCACGTCGGCGACGGCTTTGTAGATTTCACCAAGATTTTTCCCGATGACGGTGACGCGGTGCGTGACGTAGGAAAGTTCGAGAGCGGTTCCGTCAGTCTTGAGCGAGAGCTTGATCAACGACGAATACGGTAACGCCACTTGCTCTCGCGGCGATTGCAGTCGCAAAAACGCCGCAGGCACCTCCCGCGTCTCGACGCAGCGGGGATCTGCTGGCCGATCATTCTCGTGGCGGGTTTTCAACATAGTTGATCAAAATCCCATTCGTATGCGCGGCGCGGCCTGATGGTGATGGATGACAGGACGCGGACTATCGTCGTCGTCCTGCGGTCGCGGACTTCTCACCGACCGCGTGACCGGTTCCGGCATGGTCCTTTCCGATTCGACGACCGTCTCGCCGGCCAGTTGCCGTGGATGGGCCACCTGAAAACAGGCCCGCACGTGCATCAGGTGACGCCAACCGCGAGCGATGACGGAGCGGAGATCGGTTCCGAGCGCATGCTGGCGCACAAACTCCAGCGCCGACATCCGTTCTTCGTCCCTCAGTCCGGCAGCGTCGAGAAAGGCACCGCGGTCGGGCACAAACACGCGAATGCCCTCGCGCCCGCGGGTCGCGGACACATACAGCCCTTCGCGTGAAATCGCCCCGGCGACGAACACGTGGTCCACCGTGAGTCCTTGCGCGGCATGAGAGGTCATCGCGTAGCCATGCACCACTTGCCGGGTGTGCAGCGTTGAGCCGTCGGCGAGCACGAGCCGGCCGTTGGCCTCGACGGAACGGATGATGACGGTGGTTCCATTCGCGAGCCGCTTGCCCTTTCCGTCTGCGCTCACGGCGCGGCTCACCGCCCGGAGGCGCAGCCGTTCGCCGGGCGCGACAGCCAGCGGGCGCTCCTCACAAACTGTCCAGGCGAGACCGGACTGCCGGGGCGAAACGGAAATTTCCTCGCCAGCGCGCGCGACCACGAGGCGGCGTTTTTCTTTCCGGACGACGTGCAACTCGTCGCCCCTCGCAAAATGTTTCGTCGCCTTGTGTGCCACCAGCACGTCGCCGGGTTGATAGTTGCGCACGTCCTTCTGCTGCGCCTTCGTCCAATCTTTCGCGCGGAGCGATGCAATCGTCTGTTCTTCGCGGGCGAGCTTCCCGGCCGCGCGGAGTTTTTCGCGGGCGTGCAGGTTGAGTGCGTCGATTTCTGCCCACGTGGGCGCGACCATCAGCGCAGTTTTTGCGCGCTCTTGGACGCCGGCTTTGGTGCGGATCAATTTGGTTTCCTGCGTGGCCGCGAACCATTCGTTGACCATCTGCACCCGGCGCGCGGTCGGATGTTCCACTTCGACGACGGCTCCCATCGCATCGAGCTTGGCTACGCCTTCGGCGATTTTACCGGCCGCAAGGGCTTCGGCAGCGACTCGGTAAGCAGGATTCGCGGACTGCCGCCGGACCTCGTGCAGTTCGGCCACCGTGACCCGCGATTCGCGTTCGACGATCCGTGCCGCGTCGCCGGCTTCGACGCTCTTGTGCTGGCCGGAGTCGCCGACGAACACGAGCCGCGCATGATGTTTCTCCGCCAGATCAACGACCGCCTTGAGCTGGCGGAGCGAAAGGAGGCCGTATTCGTCGATGACGACGGCCTTGTGCCTGATGGATTCTTGCAGGACCGGATCGACCAATAATCGCTGGACGGTCTGCGTATCGCGCAAGACGGTCGCGGCGGCGGTCCGACCGGTCTGCACTTGCTCGTCGCCGTCGCGCCGGAGGATATCGACGGCCTGGGTGCTCGGGGCGAAGCAGGCCACCTCGCGTTTGACCGAGGCCATGCCCTCAATGACGCTCGCCAGCGCGTGGGTCTTGCCCGTGCCGGCCCGACCGCGCAGCACTACCGCGCGGTCGCCGGAATTGAGGATCGAACCGACGGCCGTCCGCTGTTCTTTGGACAATTTCTCGCCGGCGTCGCTCATGAGGTAGCCGAGTTCGGTGAGGGTGCCGGCGTCGGTATTGAGCTGGGCCACCAGTGCACGTTCCAGGTCGAGCGCGGCGCGGGTCGTCACCTTGCCGTCGGCGTGAAGGAGGGAATGGTTACCGCAATAAACGGCCTCTTTGATGGCGCTGAGGGAGTGCTGGCCGTAGGATTGCCGGAGGATTTCGGCGGTGAGTTCGTGGACGGGTGCAACGGTCTTTCGCTCAAACACGTGCTCGACGGCCCGCTCGACGGCGACGGTGAGTGCTACGCGGTCCGTTGCCACGGGCTTGGCCTTGTCTCGCAGCGCGTGGAGCTGCCGCACTTCATCGTAGTTCACCTGGGCGAGTTGGCGGTGCCGCACATCGTCGGGCGTCAGCTCGTATTGCTTTTTGGCGCGGTTCTCGCGCACGACAACGGCGATTTCGTCGCGGGATAGCTCGCGACCAAGTTCGGCTTCGCGGACGGCGATGGCGCGGTCGCGCTCGGCAGCTCGCTTCGAGAACCGTTCGAGCAAATTCGAGGAAATTCCAGCAAGTTCGAAGCCGTGCTCCCGGCGTTCGATGGAGTAGCCAATTTTCTGCACCTCGCGGGCGAGGGCGTTGCGGTAAACTTCGGTGAGGTAGCGGGCGCGTTCGAAGATATTCGAGGATTCGAGGGCGAGCAGCCGCGAACTCGAATTTCCTCGAACGACATTGAACACGAAGGCGTGTGAGTGGAGGTGCGGATCGAGGGCACGGCTCTCCCCGTGGCGGAAGACCGCTGCGGCGATTTGACCACTGGTCACGTAGCGTTTGTTGATGCCGCGCCCGTCTTGATGACAAGCGAGAGTTTCCAGTTCCCGCAGGGCTTCCGTTACCGCGACCTCATGGGCCGCGACGAGCCGGTCGTCGCCGCCAACGAAGGCTTGAATCGAGACCGACTTGGGAGCGTTGAAGGTCGCATCGTAGCCGGCGCGGCGGGCGGCGGCCATCCGCTCCGTGAGTTGCTCGCCGGTAGCCGCATGGTGGTTGCTGGCGACGCGCTCGAACGCCTCGTCGGAAATCGTCGCCTCCTCGGCCAATCCGACCGCCTCACAGAGCTGACCGAAGCACTGCCCTTCGACTTTCATCCCCTGCGAATAGTAATCCGCCTGCCGAAGATATTCACCCAGAGCATGACTGAAAATCTTACAAGTCCGAATGGTCAACATGACAGACCTCCACTCCAACCCAACGAACTCAACGAACATGAAATCGAACAATTCAAACCACGAATCACCACGTCAACCCACTCATCAAAGTGAAAGAAGACGAAGCGACTAAACCTCAACGACTGAACCCACTCATCAAAACGAACTCTAAAAACCTCAACCAATTGAAGTATCCAAAGACTCAATCGAAGCAAAAGCTTCCATGAACTGAAACTGTTCACGAAAAATAAAAGAAAAGCATAGGTAAGGACACCAACGTCCAAGCCTGTCGGCTTAGACCTCACCCAGACCGCTCCCATTGCGCTCCCACATCGATCCGAGTATTGTTCCCACATCACTCCGACCACACCACAATCTCCGCACGAACTCGCTCCCACGGTGCCGCCCACCTTGGCGGAGTTGGTCGCGCAGGCGCGCTGGCCCCGCAGAACGATCGCGTTGGCGCTGGCTCCGCACCGGGAAGAACTGCTGCGGTTGCGGCGCGAAGGCGCCTCGGTCGAGGCGCTCGCCAAAGGACTGCGCGGTCTCGATGTCCGGGTGTCCGACGAAGCCCTTCGGCTCTGGATCAACCGGGAACTGGGACACAAGCCGGCAAGGCGGCGCAGGCCACGATGGCAGCCAAACATCGTGGTGCCGCTTTTGAATGCGCCCGCGATTCTGCCGCCGCCGGCCCCGACACCGCCGCCAACGGCTTCCGGGGTATGTGCACCTGCCGTGGTCTCCCCGAAAGTACTATCGCCGGGGAACACTCCATTGAAAATCGCGACCTCCCTGATTCGGGCCGGAGAAACACCGGTAGAGGCGTTTGCGCGCCGTAATAAGGAAAGGGAGGCCGAGGAAGCAGCTGCCAAGGCGGCCGGCACCGATACTCCCGCCCCGCGTCTCGCGCGCGACGTGTTGTGATCCAGGGCGGTGGCCATCTCGCAAAGGTAGCCGAAAATCGGCCCAATGCGGAGCGACGGCAGCGCACATTCAATTGCGCCAATGTTCGCTTTCGCTCAGCTGTTTGCCGTCGGACGAATCCCAAGGATCCAAGAGGGCAAGGAGGTCCGACAATTGATCCGGCAGCGAGATTTGAACTCCCTCTCATCGATGAGGTACC
>Ga0334722_10002261_pt1 | contig 22032 bp, 21 predicted proteins | sample C3_bottom_MG_FD_207210 | JGI IMG/M metagenome (GOLD analysis project Ga0334722, IMG submission 207210) | Sediment microbial communities from Yellowstone Lake, YNP, Wyoming, USA - C3_bottom | ecosystem: Environmental > Aquatic > Freshwater > Lake > Sediment | place: USA: Wyoming | collected... | reverse complement strand
GGGAGACTTCGACGCCGTGCGGGAGGTCGCCCGGGTCGTGAAGGGTCCCGTCATCACGGGGCTGGCTCGGGCGGTGCGGAAGGACATCGACACCCTGTGGGAGGCGGTGAAGGTCGCCAGGCGTCCGCGGATCCACACGTTCCTCGGCACCTCCGACATCCACATCCAGAAGAAGTTCCGCTCCGACCGGGAGAAGATCCTGCAGTGGTGCGTGGAAACGGTCAAGTACGCCCGGTCGCTGTGCCCCGACGTGGAGTTTTCCACGGAGGACGCGGCGCGGACCGATTTCGAGTTTCTCTGCCGGAGCGTGGAGGCCATCGTCAAGGCGGGGGCAACGACGATCAACGTCCCCGATACCGTGGGGTACGCGACGCCGCAGGAGATGGCGGACCGGATCCGCCGCCTGAAGGAAAAGGTGCCCGCGCTGGACAAGGCGGTCCTCTCCATGCACTGCCACAACGACCTCGGTCTGGCCACGGCGAACACGCTGGCGGGAATCCTGGCCGGGGCGCGTCAGGCCGAGGTGACGGTGAACGGGATCGGCGAGCGGGCCGGCAACGCCGCGATGGAAGAGGTCGTCATGGCGATCCGGACCCGAAAGGAGGTCTTCGGAAACCTCTACACGGACGTGAACGTCCGGGAGATCGCCAAGACCAGCAAGATGGTCTCCGCCCTCATGGGGCTGCCCATCCAGAGGAACAAGGCCATCGTCGGGACGAACGCTTTTGCGCACTCCTCCGGCATCCACCAGGACGGGATCCTCAAGGACCGCTCCACCTACGAGATCATCCGGCCCGAGGACGTCGGGGTCTCCGCCCACACGTTTTCCCTGACGGCGCGCTCGGGGCGCGCGGCGCTCAAGCACCACATCGCTTCCTTCGGCCACAGCCTGACCGACGCCCAGATGGACGCCGTCTACCAGAAGTTCATCGAACTGGCCGACAAGAAGAAAGAGGTGAAGATCGAGGACCTGGAGATCCTCGTGCAGGAGGAGCTGTTCAAAGTCCCCGAGACCTACCGGCTGGAGCACATCCAGATCCTTTCGGGCACGCGTGCCACGCCGATGGCCGCTCTCCGGGTGCGTTGCGGCGACGAGGTGATCGAAGAGGCGGCCACGGGGAACGGGCCGATCGACGCGGCCTATAAGTGCATCGAGCGGATCGTCGGGCACAAGTTCACGCTGATCAACTTCGGCCTGAACGCGATCACTTCCGGCGAGGACGCCATCGGGGAGGCGACGGTCCGCATCCGGACCAATGGAACGATCTTCGCGGGAGGGGCCAGCTCGACGGACATCATCGAGGCGGCGGTCAAGGCATACCTTTCCGCCATCAATCGATGGGTGGCCGCAGAGGTGCGGGAGAAGGCCGCGCGCAGGGGGGCGCGCAGGCCCAGGGGGAAAGTGCCGACCGCGTCGGTCTAGGGACGGTCCTGGAGAAGGACTTGGCAGCACCATAAAGGGATCGCAGTCACACAGCCGAGGTGGATGGATCGACAGATGGTGCCAGGACCGTCCCGGTTTTTTTATCCTACCTGTACTCTTCCCGGGGGGGCGAGAAGGCGTCCAGCGCCACCGCCCCCTTCGGCCCCGTGACGACCTTGTGCGGGACCCCGCCCGGGACGAGATAGATGTCGTTCCCCGAAAGGCGCCGGGCTTCCCCCGCGACGGTAAGCTCCATTTCCCCCGACACCATCATCCCCATCTGCTCGTGCGGGTGGGAGTGCTCCGGCACCACGGCATTCGGTTCGAGGGTCACGAGGGAGAACATCAGTTTCTCCCCCGATGCGATTTTCGCCGTCACCCCGGGCGCGAGCCGCCGGGGCTGGATGTCCGCGGGATTCCATATCCGGTGCATCGCCATACCTCCTAACCGTTTTATCCCAGGGGATCCGGGAGCACATACCCCGCGTCGGGAATGACGAGCGGCGGCGGGAGCTCGCCCAGATGAAGGCGCGCCTTCCCGACGGCCTCGTCGAGGGAAACCGCAGGGGTCATCCCCATCCGCTCCACGTCCTCCGGGCGCAGGGAGGAAATCAGGATCACGCGGCAGGCGCTTGCCTTGACGAAGGCGGCGTGCGCGGTCTGGCCGTAGATCTGGTAGTTCGCGCGAAGCTCCCTCTCCATCTCCGCCGGGTCCGGGAACCGGAACCACGGGAAGAACTGCGGGCTTCCGAATCCGTCCGGGCACTCCGCCAGGAGGATCAGCGCCCCCCCCGGCTCGAGGGCGGCGAAGGCCTGGTCCATCGCCTTGTGCGACTGGATGAAGTTGATGTCCTTCGGATGTCCACCCGCCGAGGCGATGACGAGCGGGTACTTCCGCGGGATGCGCACCCGGTAGACTTTGGTGTACCGTGCGCACCCCTCCTCGTGCGCTTTCTGCCAGTGGCCGGCGACCGCGTCGAACAGCTTTTTCTCCGGAGTGAGGAGCGTGTTGACGAGGAACGAAGGGGGGGCCATGGATACGGCCTCCAAGATGTCCTGGTGCACGGGGTTCCCGGCGAGGATCCCGGGGCGCGCGAGGGGGTGCTTCCCCGGGCCGTCGGCGCGGAAGATGCGGAAGTGGGTGGCTTCCGCGGTCCTGCGCCCCGAGCAGCCGGGGACCAGGGCCTTCCTCCCGCCGCCGAAGCCGGCAAAATAGTGAAAGGAGATCGTGCCGGTCAAAACGATGCGGTCGCGCTCCATCAGCGATCGGCACAGCAGGACCGGCGTCCCGCAGGAAGTGGTCCCCACGTGGACCGTCTCCCCGTCCGGGTCCGACTGTTCCACGTGGATCCCGGAAGAGATCTCGGGACCGACCACCGCCCGGAGTTCCTCCACCGAGAGCGCGCGGTGCGTCCCCCGGGCGACGAAGAGGGTGACTCTCTTCCGTGGAACCCCCGCCGAGTCCGTCTCCCGCAGGAGCGGCGTGAGGAACTTTTCCGTGGCGCTGTAGCGGGTCACGTCCGAGATCGCAACGGCGACGGAATCGCCTGGCTTGAGGATCTGCCGCAGGGGAAGGCAGCCGATGGGCCGATCGATCCGCTGCTGGAGAAGCGCTTCCTCGGAGGGAGGCAGCAAGGGCGGGCGCGCCGAGAGGACGTCGAAGCTCCGGAAGGCGCGGTTCGGGAACGCCATCGCCGTCCGGCCGTAGTTCAGGAAGAGGGGGCGTTTCGCGTCGGAGCCCGGGGGGCGTCGCGCGGGGCTCATTTTTCCTTGCCTCCGGTGGAAGGATCGTCCGGGTGCCGGTGGACGTGATACACCTCCGGGTGTTCGTGTTCGTGCTCGTGCCAGTAGTCCTCGTGCGCGTGGCGGTGGAGGTGGACGAGATTGGCGGCCAGGAGCAGGGAGCGGTCCGAAAGGATCTTCTCGGGAGTGCCGGAGGCGAGGATCCGGCGGTCCTCCCCGAACACGATCACCCTTCGCGCGATGTCGGGGACGATGTGCAGGTCGTGCGTTGCGGTGATCACCGTCTTCCCCCGTGTTTCCATTTCCATGATGACGTCCACCAGGCTTCTGCTGCTGCGCGGGTCGAGCCCCGCCGTGGGCTCGTCGAGCAGGAGAACCTGCGGGTCCATCACCAGGACGGAGGCGATGGCGACTTTCTTCTTCTCGCCCCCCGAAAGGGCGAAAGGGGGCCTGCCGGCGAGACCGCGGAGCCCGAAGCGGTTGATCGCCTCCCTCACTTTCCTATGTACCTCTTCCGGAGGATCGTTCATCTGGAGCGGGCCGAAGGCGATCTCGTCCTCGACCGTCGGGTTGAAAAGCTGGGCGTCGGAGTTCTGGAAAAGGATCCCGATCTCCTTCCGGAAGAACATCCCGAACGGATCCCGGGAGAGGAGGGGGTCGGTAATCCTGCGGCCGAAGGCCCGGTAGGTTCCCGCCTGCGGAAAGATCAGCCCTCCGAGGAGCTTCAGGAGAGTAGACTTGCCGCTGCCGTTGGCGCCAAGCACCGCGGTGCGCTCGCCGGAGCCGACCGCCAGCGAAATGCCGGAAAGCGCCGGAATCCCGTCGTCGTAAGCGAAATGGACCTCGTTCAATTCCAGGAGGGGAGGCGGCACCGTCTCCTGATGCGGCCGGGAGGCATGCCTATCAGAGGAGATGTGCACCGAAACAGAATACCATGACGACGACGATGAACCCCCAATCCCTTCCTCCGAACCGGGCCTCCGTCGGAAATTTCGCTTCCCCCGTGAAGCCGCGCGCTTTCATCGCGGCGCCGACTTCCTCCATCAGGTGGAGGCTCCGCTCCCAGGAGGCCGCGAGGCGCGAGCCGGCCCACGCCTGCTCCGCCCTCACGGGCAGCCGGCACACGGAGCGGCTCTTTTTCCCGAGGTGCATCTCCTCGGATTGCCGGAGAAGGGCGTGGACGTACCGCACCGTCATCCCTCCCACCTGCAGGAAAAGGGGGGGGAGGCGCAGGAACCGGAGGGCGCGGAGCAGGTCGGTCCACCGGGTGGACAGGGTAAGCCACAGGACGGCCGCCACGGAAGGGAGGACGCGCAGGAGAAAGGTGGCCGCGGTGAGCGCTCCTTCCCGGGTGACGCCGATCTGTCCGGGGATCCGATAAGGGCCAATGTGCCTCGAATGCCCCAGGTGGAGCAGGGGGAGGATAACCGTCCCGTCGTAGAAAAGGTTGAGGGCGGCCGGAAAGGCCATCAGTGCTCCGAACAGGACCGCGAAAAGGAATCCGGCGCCCAGAAATTCACGGGGACGGATGCGGGAGAGCGCCACGGCGGCCAGCGGCCAAACGGCATGCGCCTCGAGGGTGGGGAACCGCCGTGCGAAGCTTAAGCTGATCAGGAACCCCAGGACGGCGAGAAGACGCGCCCGGGGATCGACCCTTTGCAAAAGGCCGGGACGACGGGCGATTTCTTCGCGGAAAAAGGCACTGGAAAAAAAGGAAGATATTTCCCGCAGCGTCCTCTCGATGTGCCGGTTCCCGGGTGGTCGAAGACCTCGAGCATCGGCAAGATCCAGAAACTGCCGCTCCCGGTCGATGTCCTCCATGAATGCCGCTACTTCCTTTTCCCGGCCAGCCACCGGACCAGGAGCAAGGTTCCGCCGCCGCACAGCAGGATGCCGAGAAAACCCGACAGGATATAGAAAAGGCCCAGCCGGGGAAGGGAGGTGTTCTCCTGGCCGGGAGGCGCGTAGTCGGGCATCGGCGCTTTCCAGAGATCCGCCGTTTTCTCCATGCCGGCGGGGGCGTACCCGACCATCTTCCTGATCTCGTCCACGCCCCATTCCCCCCACGCCGAGCCGGCTTTCAGGATCCGGGGAAGGTACAACCCGACGGGGGACAGAAGCGCCAGGATGACCAGGGCAACGAGGAATTTCCGGTATTCCCGGAACGTCCCGGTGCCGCTCATTTCAAGGCCTCCTCTCCGACCGGCCGCAGCATCCATGCGGACCGCGACCGCTGCAGGTAAAAAACCACGAGGCCGGTGACCAGCCCTTCGACAACCCCGAAAAGAACCAGATGTTCCAACATCATGGCGGGAATCGCCACGGAAAGCGGGTACGGTGCGTAGAAGGCGCGGCCATCGGCTCCCGTGTGCAGGAGGGGCTGGATGCCGAACTCCATGGCGGCGGCGAAGGCGGCCACGTTCAGGCCGAACCACCCCGCGATTCCGGCCGCGATTGCCGATCCTTTCTTCGATGAGAAACGCCTGGAGAGCATGCGGTAGGCATAGTAGCCCGCAAAGGGCATGAGGAACCCCATGTTGAAACAGTTCGCGCCGATGGCGGTGATCCCGCCGTCGCCGAAGAGCAGGGCCTGGATGACCAGGGCGATGCTGACGGCCATCATCGCGCCCCACGGCCCCACGGCAATGGCGATCAAAACTCCCCCCACGGCGTGGCCGGTCGTTCCACCGGGCAGAGGGACGTTGAACATCATGACGAGGAAGCTGAAGGCCGCGGAGATGGCAAGAAGCGGCACCCTCCGCGATTCGAACGTCTCCCTCACTTTCCTGGCGGCAATGCCCCAGAGGGGGATGCACGCCGCGTATCCGGCGATGTAGGTGGGGGGACCCAGGTATCCGTCAGGAATGTGCATGGGACCTTTACCTGCCGCTCGATTCCACGAGGGTCGATCCTCGTTTATTGGCCGAGTTTTTCGGGGACCGGGAACTCACGCCCGCAATGGGGGCAGATGATTCTTTCGCCGGGCTGCCAGGGCCGCGCCTCCTTCTTCGTCGTCGCGCAGGCCGCGAGCAGGACAACCACAGACAAGAACAGCACCGCAAATCCTCGTTTCATCTTCCATGCCTCCCGCCGGATTCCCTACCATACTATAATGCCGGAGGCAGGATGCAAGCGGAGGCGCGGGGAGGCGTGATGGAGAATATCGAACTCTTGAGATTCGCGGAGGATGTAGCGAAGGGGGCAGGTGAGATCCTGCGCCGGAACTACGGACGCAAACAGTCGATCCACTACAAGGGGGAGATCAACCTGGTGACCGAGGTGGACCGCCAGTCCGAGGCGTACATCATGGAGAGGATCCGGTCCTCCTTCCCCGACCACGGGATCCTCTCGGAGGAAAGTGCGGAGATCCTGTCCTCGTCGTCCTACCGTTGGATCGTCGACCCCCTCGACGGGACGACCAACTACGCGCACAACTACCCCTGTTTCTGCGTCTCGATCGCCGTGGAAAAGGAAGGGAAGCTGCTGGCGGGAGCGGTGTTCGACCCCCTTCTTTCAGAGCTGTTCACGGCGAGGCCCGGGGGAGGAGCCTTTCGCAACGGCGAGCGGATCTTCGTTTCCGCCACGGAAAACCTGCGGCAGTCCCTGCTGGCAACCGGGTTCGCCTATGACGTGAAGACGTCCACCGACAACAACCTGGGCTATTTCCGCGAGTTCGTTTTCACGGGTCAGGCGATCCGCCGCGACGGTTCTGCGGCGCTGGACATGTGCTATCTCGCCTGCGGGAGGTTCGACGGGTTCTGGGAGCTGAAACTCCGGCCGTGGGACACGGCGGCGGGTCTTCTGATCCTCACGGAGGCCGGAGGCGTGGCGACCCGCCTGGACGGGTCGCCCTATGACATCCACCGGCCCGATATTCTCGCTTCCAACGGGCGGATCCACGGGCAGATGCTGGCGGTAGTCAAACGTGCCGTGAAATAGCGGAGGGGGCGCGTCAAGCGCCCCCTCTCGCGTTGCTACTTCTTTACCCCCTCGAGCAGCGTCACCCCGAACTTGTCGTGCTGGAACGGATGGACCGTCGGGAACTTCGCAAAGAGCCATCCGTGGAAGATCTCCTTCTGGTTCTGAAAGACCTCGACCTGGGCCGCCGGATTCTCCAGGTTGTTGGAGCTCGAGGTGATCGAGTCGGCTGCCATCGAGAAGTGGGGCAGGAAATCGCCCATCTTGATGACGAGGTCGGAATCGGGGACCTTGAATTCCGACTTCAGGGGAACCGTAAACTGCTTCTTCGACTTCTTTTCCTTGTACTCCACCTCGATCTTGACGGCTTTCCACGCTCCCTTTACGGCGTCGGGCACGACGACCTTCTTTTCCGGACCTCCGCCCATCGGGGGCATGGCGCCGCGCTGTTCGGGCATCCCCTGACCGGGCATTCCCTGGCCGGGCATCGGCGGCGGGGGAGGCGGCGGCTCCTTTTTCTTGCAGGCGGCCATGGCAAGGGTAAACATCAACAGGATTGCGGTCAGCCAAGCGATTCTCTTCATCGTTCCTCCTCTTTCTTTCCGTCCTTTCAGGGCTGTAAAGCCCGGGCGGCATGGATGTGATGATGGATCTTGGGGTGTCAAAAATCATGGCGGAGAGGGAGGGATTCGCCCGCTTTAGGCTCCGGCGATCCCGCCTGCGCCCTCCCGGCGCCTCGCCCGCCTGCCGCGCTCCGCAAGGTCGCGCTTTTCCTTTCGGCGGCGGGCTCGGGTTCGAATCCCCGGATCTCCGGTTATCAAAAATCCTGGCGGAGAGGGAGGGATTCGAACCCTCGAGGCGGGTATAAGCCGCCTACGCGATTTCCAGTCGCGTTCCTTCGGCCAGCTCGGACACCTCTCCGCGAACGCTCTGGCGATGCCAAAAAGGGAAGCGGGTTCGAATCCCCGGATCTCCGTCTATCAAATATCCTGGCGGAGAGGGAGGGATTCGCCCGATGAGGCTCCGGCGGTCCCGCCTGCGCCCTCCCGGCGCCTCGCCCGCCTGCCGCGCTCCCAAGGTCGCGCTTTTCCTCTCGGCGGCGGGCTCGGGTTCGAATCCCCAATTCTCCGTCTGTCAAAAATCGTGGCGGAGAGGGAGGGATTCGAACCCTCGGTACGGTTTTACCCGTACAACCGCTTAGCAGGCGGTTGCCTTCAGCCGACTCGGCCACCTCTCCGGCGGTTTTTCGGAATCATCCTGGCGGAGGGAGTAGGATTCGAACCTACGGAGCGTCACCGCTCAGCGGTTTTCAAGACCGCCGCCTTCAGCCGCTCGGCCATCCCTCCCGGAGCCTTATATCTATACCAGACCGTATTTGCCACGGTCAATGGAACATTCCCCGGACGCGGGGACCGCCGTGAGGCCTGAATTCCCGTATTAATAGCGCTTGAGGAACTTCTCGATGCAGTCGATCAGCCTGTCCATGGCCGCATCTTCGATGAAGGGTGAAAGCCCGACGTAGAAGCCCCGGTCGTGGACGACATCCGCCCCGGGGTAGGACCCTGCGCGCAGGTCCTCGAACATCCTGGCTGCCGGCTGGCGGGTGAGGTTTCCCGCCACGATCGGTCTCGTTTCCACCCCCGAGCTCTCCAGATGGGAGGTGATGTCGAACCGCCGGAAGGGCGCGCATTCCTTGAGCAGTATCGGGAGCGCCATCCAGATGGGGCGGCCGCGCGCGGATACGGCCGGCCGGGAGAGGAATCGCGTACCGTCGATATAGGAGAAGAACCTCGATGCGAGTTTTCCGCGGCGCTCGGTGAATTCCGGAAGCTTGGCGAGCTGCTGCAGACCGAAACCCGCCTGCAGTTCGGTGGGCCGGAGATTGAACCCCCAATTGACGAAGGAATATCGCGGATCGGTTTCATCGTTCTGGATCGGGTAGCGGCCGGGGTCCACGTTGCGAAGCCAGCCGTGGGCCCGAAGGATCCGAAGCCGGTCGGCGAGCTCGGGGTCGTTGGTCGCGATCATCCCGCCTTCCATCGTGGTGATGTGATGGGAAAAGAAAAAGGAGAAGGCGGCTCCAAGCCCGAAGTTTCCCACTTTCACGCCGTCCCATTCCGAACCCAGCGCCTCGCAGCAGTCTTCGATGACGATCAGGTCGTGTCTCTTCGCGATTTCGAGAATTCTCCCCATATCGCAGGGATTTCCCAGCAGGTGGACAAGGAAAATCGCCCGGCTGGAAGGGGTGAGCTTCCGCTCGAGATCCTCCAGGGAGACGTTCAGGGTATCCGGATCGATGTCTACCAGTCGCACCTTGAGCCCCGCCATCATGGGGGACCATACCTGCGTGGGCCAGGTTACCGCCGGGATGAGGATCTCGTCCCCCTTCCCGAGCCTCGGAGAGGGAGGGCTGATCAGGAGGAAGGACAGGAGAAGGTCGGCGGACGATCCGCTGTTCACCATGACCGCTTCCGCACAGTTCTGATAGTTTGCGAACGAGCGCTCGAATTCCCCGGTTTTTTCCCACATCGACGTCCGAAAGCTGCACATCGAGTCCAGCGCCTCGAGAATCTCCTCGACGCCGTAGGAGGCCATGCTCAACGGGTACCAGTATTTTACAGGCTTTGCCTCGTTGATCCGGCTATGCGCTTCCAGCAGCATCTCGATGACGCCGCCGAGCTTGTTGGTGACCTCGGAATTTATACGATCCTCCCTTTTGCCTTGAGCCGCCGGTACTCCTCGATGGTCCTTTGGATCCCGGTTTCCAGGCTTATTTTATGCCGGAAGCCCTCCTTTGCGAGCCGTGTCGTGTCGAGGCATTTCCTGGGCATTCCATCGGGCTTGCCGGGATCCCAACGGATATCGCCCCTATAGTCGACCATCCGGGCGATCCTCTCCGCGAGATCGCGGATGGAGATATCCTCCCCCGTGCCGACGTTCACGATATCCGAATCGTCATGTCGGTCCATCAGGAAGACGATGGCCTCGGCCGCATCCAGGACGTGCAGGAACTCCCGCCTCGCGGAGCCGGTTCCCCAGAGGGTTACGTCGGGCCGGCCTTCGTCGCAGGCCTCGACGAAGCGCCTGATGAGGGCCGAGAGGACGTGAGAACGCTGGAAATCGAAGTGGTCGTTCGTGCCGTACAAGTTGCACGGCATCGGGCACACGGTAAGCATTCCGTATTGCTGGTGATAGTATCTCGCGAGCTTCAGCCCGAAGATCTTGGCAAGGGCATACCCTTCGTTCGTCGGCTCGAGCGGCCCGGTAAGGAGATACTCTTCCTTCATCGGCTGGGGACACTCCCGCGGGTAAACGCAGGAGCTTCCCAGGAACAGGTTCTTCCGGGTTTTATACTTATGGCACGCCTCGAACAGGTTCAACTGCATCCTGACATTATCCCTGAGAAACCCGACGGGGTCCGCCTGGTTCGCCGCGATCCCCCCGACCTTCGCCGCAATCATGAAGACAACCTCGGGACGGTTCCGGTCCATGTAGGCGTCAACCGATTCCTGATCGCCCAGGTCGAGTTCTTTCCGGGAGGGGGCGAGAATGCGCTCGCAGCCCCGCTGAAGGAGCAGGTCCCGTACGGCCGACCCTACCATCCCGCTTGCGCCGGTGAGCAAGATGACCGCCTTCTTGTCCATCCGAACCCCCGTCTGGTCCGACACCCTTTCCCGATAGGATAAAGTAGCATACCGCCTCCCGGCATCAGCACGGAATCTATACCCTTGAAGCCGCGCGGAAATACCTCTATAAAGGGCGGAGAATGCGATATCAGGCGAAGCGTTCCTGATATTCTCCACTCCTGGGAGCAGGGTTGGAAAAGTTCGCGGGGAAGGTGAAAAGGAAATGGGAATCCCGTTCGTCGACCTGAAGGCGCAATTCCGGGAGTACGAAGCCGAGATCCGGGAGCAGATCGACGCCGTTCTGCGAAGCTCCCAGTTCATCCTCGGGCCCAAGGGGACCGAGCTGGAGCGCAGCCTGGCCTCCTACGTGGGAGTCCGGCACGCCTTTGGTTGTTCCTCCGGGACCGACGCTCTCCTGCTCGCGCTGATGGCGCACGGGGTGGGCCCCGGGGACGAGATCCTCACGACGCCTTTCACCTTCATCGCGACCGCCGAGGTGGTCGCGCTCGCGGGCGCCACGCCGGTCTTCGTCGACATCGAGCCTCAGACGTACAACCTCGACCCCCAGAAGGTTGAAGAGGCATTGACAAAGAAGACGCGCGGCATCATCGCGGTCAGCCTCTATGGGCAGTGTGCAGACCTCGAGGCCCTGCACCGGATCGCATCGGAGTATGGTCTCTTCCTCGTCGAAGACGGCTGCCAGTCTTTCGGGGCGACGCGGAACGGGAAGAGTTCCTGCGGGTTCCCGCACGTGGGGACGACCTCCTTCTTTCCGTCCAAGCCGCTCGGTTGCTACGGGGACGGGGGCATGGTGTTCACCTCGGACGACGGGGTCGCGGACCGGATCGCGGGCCTGCGCAACCACGGCCAATGGGAGCGGTACCGTCACAGGTCGATCGGCATCAACGGGCGGCTCGACGAGATCCAGGCCGCGGTGCTCCTGGCAAAGTTCCCCCATTTCCCCGCGGAGGTGGAGCGCCGCGCCGCGGCGGGAGCGTACTATTCGGAGGCCCTGGGCGATGTCCTCGGGGTTCCGGCGATCGCCTCCGGGAATACGCACGTCTATGCGCAGTATTCGATCCGGACTCCCCGCAGGGACGAGCTGGCGGCTTATCTGGGCGAGAGCGGCATCCCTTCGGCCGTCCACTACCCGATTCCCCTCCACCGGCAGGAGGCCTTCTCCGCCCTGGGCTACGAGGAAGGGGATTTCCCGGTGGCCTCCGAGGTTTCCCGCGAGATCCTCTCGCTGCCGATGTCGGCGTTCCTCTCCCGGAAGGATCAGGACGAGGTCATCCGGCAGGTTCGCCGGTTCTTCGGGGAGTGATATCCTGTTTTCGTGCGCTCCAGGATGAAGAGGGACCCGCCGGCGGCGCTGCTGGTGCGTGCCGTCAACTGGCTCGGGGATGCCGTGCTGACCACTCCGGCTTTGGGTGCGGTGCGGGCCGCTTTTCCGCGGTCCCGGATCGCCCTCGCCGCGAAGCCCCTCGTTGCCGAATTGTTCCGCCATCACCCTGACATCGACGAAATCCTTGTGTACGACAAGGAGGGCAGGCACGCCGGGGCGGCCGGGATGCTTCGGATGGCCGGGGTGCTGCGCCGTCGCAACCTCGATGCGGCGATTCTCTTTCAGAACGCCTTCGACGCGGGACTCCTCGCCTTTCTTGCCGGCATACCCGACAGGGCGGGATATGCAACCGACGGGAGGCGCATGCTCCTCTCCCGGGCCGTCCCCGTAACGGAGGAGGTCCTTCGCCTGCACCACGCGGAGTATTACCTCCACTTGGTCGAGGGATTGGGAATCCCCCGCCCGGCGAACCCCGTGATGCGCCTGCAGGTGACCGGAGAGGAACGGGACGCCATGTCGGCGCGGCTGGCATCGCTGGGGGTTCCGAAGGGATCGAGGATCCTCGGGATCAATCCCGGCGCGACGTACGGATCGGCGAAGCGGTGGTATCCCGACCGGTTCGCAGCCGTGGCCGATACCCTTTCGGAGGAGTGGGGCGCCTCCGTGGCGCTGATGGGGTCGGTTCCCGAGATGCCCCTCGCGGCCGAGATCGAGGCGGCCATGCGGCGGAAGCCCGTCAACCTTGCGGGGCGGACGACGGTGCGGGAGCTGATGGCCCTGCTTTCGCTCTGCGGTTTCCTCGTCACCAACGACTCCGGCCCGATGCACATCGCGGCCGCGCTCGGGATTCCGCTGGTGGCGATCTTCGGGCCGACGGACTGGCGCGCCACTTCCCCGTGGACCCGCAAGGCGAAGGTCGTCCGGGTGGACGTGGATTGCTCCCCCTGCATGCGAAGAGAGTGCGACCGGGGGCACGAGTGCATGCTGGGGGTTACATCGGACATGGTCGTGCACGCCGCGCGCGACCTCTTTGCGGAGAGCGCGTGAGGCCACCTGATTTTCAGCGGATCCTGATCGTCAAGCTTTCGGCGCTGGGAGACATCGCGCATGCGCTCCCCGTAGTCGACTACCTGGGGCGGGTCGCCCCCGGGGCTTGGATCGACTGGGCGGTCGACCGGCGGTTCGCCGGCCTGCTCGAAGGAAACCCCGGGCTGCGCCGGGTGGTATCTCTCGATCTCAAGCGCTGGAAACGGGAGTGGAGCACGGCGGCGGCGCGGCGGGAGGCGTCGGCGGCGGTGCAGCGCCTTCGGGAGGGGAAGTATGACGTCGCGTTCGACCTCCAGGGGAACGCCAAGAGCGGGGTGGTCACACGTCTTTCCGGGGCTCCCCTGCGATACGGGTTCGACCGGGACGGAGCGCGCGAGGCGCCCAACCTCCTCTTCACGAACCGGAAGGTTGCGCTTCGGCAGGAGGACCGGCACATCAGCCAGAAGCTCCTCCGGGTCGTGAGCGCCCCCTTCGGCGGGGGTTTCGACCTGTCGGGCCTTCGGTCCGATATCGTCACCACGGAAGCGCAGGCGCGGCATGCGGCACGGATCCTCGGGGAGGTCTTTCCGGAGGCCGCCCCCATCGTTGTCGTGCATGCCGGGACCACGTGGCGAACCAAGCGGATGGATCCCGTTTTCTGGGTGGAGGCGCTGCGGATCCTGCGGAACCGATTCCCGCGGATGGGGGCCTTCCTGTCCTGGGGGAACGAGGAAGAGCGGTGCGAAGCGGAGGAGATCCTTCGATGCGCCGGCAAGGGGGTGGAGCTGCTGCCGAAGCTCTCCATAGGGGAACTCGCCGCCGTGTGCCGGAAGTGCGGCTACCTCATGGCCCCGGACACCGGCCCCTTGCACGTGGCCGCCGCCGCGGGGGCGAAGACGGTTTCCGTTTTCCGGGTCACCGACGGGAACCGGAACGCTCCGTTCGGCCCCGACCACCGGTTTCTCCAGGCGCCGATGCCCTGCACGGCCTGCCTGAGGAAACGGTGCGCCCGGGACGACGAATGCCGGCGGAGCATCCCCGCGGAAGGTGTGGCGGAAGCGATGACGGACTTGATCGATCGCAGTTTCCGGAAGACACGATCCGGGTGATGGACGGAGTCCTCCACATCGTCGAGCCCACCCTCGAGTCCGAGGCGGGGCACTGTCACAGCTTCGTGGCGAGCTTCTGCGGCGGGCGAGGGGAGAGCGGCATCACCCTCCGCCTGTACGCCGGACGCCGTGCGAGGCTTCCTCGGCTGGAGGAAACGGGCGTGCGCGTGTTCCCGTATTTCCGCAGGCGCCTGCGCCGTCTCCAGGCGCTCCTTCTCTACCGTAGGCTGCTGCGGGAGCCGGGCCGGATCTTCCTCCCGACGGCCACGAGGATCGACCTGGCGCTCCTGTCCCTTGCGGCGGGAGGCTCCCTATCGCCCCGAAAGGCGGTTCTCTATTTCCACTGGTTCCGGCCGGACGAGAGAAAAAGGAACTTTCTGGCGCGGATGGCGCGATGGCAACCGAACGTCGTCGTGCTGGGCCCGACCGAGTCCGTCGTGGCCATTTTCCGGGAATGCGGATTCGAACATGCCAGGACGGCGCCCTATCCGATCACTCCGGTCCTGGCGGAAGGGCAGCCGGAGGATGCGGGGTTCCGGCATTTGCTGTTCGCCGGCGCCGCCAGGCTCGACAAGGGTTTCCCGGATGTCGTGGACCTGGTAGCATGCCTGGACGCGCAAAAAAAGACCGTGCCGGTTTCCATCCAGACCTCTCCCGACCACTACGACCGGTATGAGCCGCGCGTGCGAGCGGAGATCGACCGTCTCGAGCGGATCGGCTATCCCTGTTTGACGCTGCGCAGGGAAACGCTGAAGGCGGAGGAGTACCCGGAACAATTCCGGGGGGCGATCTGCCTGCAGCTCTACGATCCCGCCGATTTTGCGGATCGCGTCAGCGGCGTCACGCTGGACGCGTTTTCCCACGGGTGCCCCATCGTCACCCGGACGGGGACGTGGATGGGCCGCGTGGCGGAGCGTTTCGAGGCGGGAAAAGTCGTCGACGTGGCGACCCCCGAGCGCATACTGGCAGGGATGGAAGAGATCATCCGGGATTACGGGCGCTATCGGCGGAATGCGTTGCGGGCGGGCAGCGCGCTCCAGCAGGAATTGAGCGCAAGCCGCCTGTTTGAAATCGTCACGGCCTGACCGGTTTTCGAGGAGCCTATGGGAACCCCCGACCGTCGTCCCGTCACCGCCGTCGTAATTTCCTTCAACGAGAAGAGCCGCATCGCGGCGTGCCTGGAATCCCTGGGTTGGGCGGATGAAATCGTGGTCGTCGATTCGGGAAGCACCGACGAGACGCGGGAGATCGCCCGCGGCTACACGCCCAGGGTCTTCGAGATCCCGTGGAAGGGCTTCGGCCCGCAGAAGCAGGCCGCCGTCAACCGGGCTTCCCACGACATGATTTTCAGCATCGACTGCGACGAGAGGGCGACCCCGGAACTGGCCGTCGAAATCGTGGAGATTCTGCGCAGGAGCGGCACCCCCCCGGCCTTCTCCGTCCCGCGGAAGACTTTCCTGGGGGACAAGGAAATCCGGCACTCCGGCTGGTACCCCGATCGCACGGTCCGCCTGTTCGACCGGCGGCGGGCCCGGTTCTCCGATTCGGCGGTTCACGAACGGGTCCTCGTGTCCGGAGAAACAGGCCTGCTGGAACATCCCATCCTCCATTATTCCTTCAGCGGCATCTCGGACATCCTCTTCAAGATGAACCGGTACACCGATCTCTCCGCGAGGGAGATGTTCGAATCGGGCCGGAGAAGCCGGTTTTCCGATTTCACGCTTCGTCCGTTCCTTGCTTTCGCCAAGACCTACCTGTTGAGGTTCGGTTTCCTCGACGGCGTCGAAGGGCTGGAAATCGCGGTGGCGGGCAGTCTGCACGTCTTCGCGAAATACATCAAGCTGCGGGAGACGGAACGAAGCTCGACCGGGGCCGGGCGGTGACGAGCCCTACGCCGGGAGATCGGGAAGAGCGGACGCGGAACAGGCTTCGGGTCGCCGTCGTGATCCCCAAGTACGGCCTGATCGGGGGGGGGGAGCGGTTCGCAAGCGAGTTGACGGAACGTCTCGCCCGGAAGGGGAAGTACGAGTTCCACGTCTTCGCCAACCGGTGGAATCCCGGCTCCGCCGGGATCGTTTTTCACAAGGTTCCGATGCTCCGGTTTCCCCGGTTTTTAAGGCCCCTCAGTTTCGCCTGGTTCGCGGACCGCATGGTGGCGAAGGGAAATTTCGACCTCGTGCATTCCCATGAGCGCGTCTTCCGCGCGGACGTCTTCTCGGTGCATTCGGTTCCGCATTCGGGGTGGGTCCGCAACGTCCGCCGGAAGCGCTTGAGCCTTTTCGACCGGGCGACGATCCGGGTGGAGAAAACGATGACGGAGAGCGGCAGGGGCGTCTTCCTTCCCGTTTCGGCGATGGCGGGGGAGACGTTCGCGAGCGAATACGCCGTCGATCCGTCCAGGGTCCGCGTGGTCCACCCGGGGGTGGACATCGAGAGGTTCGCCGCCCCCGATCGAGGGGCCTGCAGGCAGGAGATCCGGTCGCGCTACGGAATCGGACCGTCGGAGATCGTCGTCCTGTTCGTGGGGATGAACTTCGAGGTCAAGGGGCTGGATGGTATCATGGCTTCCGTGGCCGGGGCGAAGCAAGGGCATCCCGGAAGGAACTTCCGGCTGCTGGTGGTGGGGAAGGGGAATCTCCGGGAATACGAGGGAATCGCCCGGAAGCTGGGCATCGGAGATTCGGTGGTCTTCGCGGGGCCCCAGGCGGAGGGCGTGGAGCGTTTCTACCTTGCATCCGACATCTTTATGATGCTCTCGAAGTTCGACACCTTCGGCATGGCGGTGCTGGAGGCGATGGCCGCCCGCCTGCCCGTGATCATCAGCGGCAACGTCGGTGCCAAGGATCTTGTGACCGACGGGGAAAACGGATTCATCGTGGAGAACGCAAGCGACGCCGGTTCCGCCGCCGAAAAGATGGGCCTGCTGCTGGAGGAGGGTCTCCGGGCCCGCATGGGGGAGGAGGCGTTCCGGACGGCGGAGCGTCACACGTGGGACAGGATGGCGGCCGAGGTCGAGGGAATCTACGAAGAGACGATGGCCCGCGGCCGGAAGCGATGAAGAAGGGCGACGGCCGTGAACGCGGAACGCGATAAGGAAATTTCCGTCATCATCGTGTCGTACAACACGGCCGACCTGATCGGGGCATGCCTGGCCTCCGTGGAGGCCGACCAGGGGATGAATCCGGAGATCTTCGTCGTCGACAACGCCTCGTCGGACGGCAGCGCCGATGTCGTCGGGAAGGGGTTTCCGGCGGTCCATCTCGTGGAAAACAGGGAGAACCGCGGGTTCGGGGCCGCCAACAACCAGGTCCTTTCGGAGTGCAGGGGAAGGTATCTCGTCCTTCTCAACCCGGACACCGTGGTTCGGCCCGGCGCGTTCAGGGAGATGGCGGCCTACATGGACGCTCATCCCGGCGTCGGCCTTGCCGGGCCGAGAATCACGAATCCCGACGGCACCCACCAGGACTCGGTTTCCTTCCGGTACCCCGGGCAGAAGCACGCTTCGGGGGAGCTGGCGGGCCTGGCGGGATCCATCGCCTGCGTAATGGGCGCGTGTCAGATCGTCCGTCCGGAGCTGATGAACCAAGCCGGAGGGTTCGACGAGGACTTTTTCCTGTACGGAGAGGACCAGGATCTTTGCCTGAGAATCCGGAAGCTGGGATATGAGATCGGGTACATCGAATCGGCCGAGGTGGTCCACCACGGAGGGAAGAGCGAGCGCAATTCCACGCCACCGGAGGTGTGGAGGAAAAAAATGAAGGCGGAATACCTGTTCTACGGGAAGCATTATCTCCCCGGGACCATCCGGAGGATCCTGAAGGCGCACCTCGCAAGGGCGAGGTGGCGCTTGGCGGTCCTCAACCTCTCCCTTCCCTTCGCCAGGGACCGAGCGGCGGCCATCGACAAGATGCAGAAGTACCTGGCGCTTCGGGAAGTCGCCCGCCGGCAACAGGCGGGATTCGGGTGAGCCGATCCATGGAGAAGGGGATGCGGTTTCGAAATGAGGGAGAAGGATCCCTGGATTCGTTGATCCCGAACGGGGAGTTCCGGTTCGGCAAACTCGAAATCAAGGGGATCGACAATTCGCGGATCATCGAGTTGTTCGGTCCGGTCATGTCCGAGCAGGAAACCTGCATCCTTCACAAGAACCTTCCTCGCGGGGACGACTACGTGGAGATGCTCCATCTCCGCATTTCCGCCGGGATGCGCGAACGGAAGGGAACGCCGATCGTCCGCTTCGCCGATGGGGAGTACGCCTTCTACGACGGATCGCTCAAGTGCAACGGGCTGTACCGGCAGGCGGAATCGGTGGAGGCCATCCGCGCCGCCCTGCCTGCCCACGTCAAGGATCTGAGATATGTGGCGGAAAGAGGGATGCTTGCCCCTCTCGTCTTTCCCGGGAACGTTTCCCGAGCGAAAAGGAGCTTTCCTTTCCTCCGGAAACCCTCCGGGGACGACTCCGCTGCGAGATTCCTCGGCTTTCTCTCCCGGAACGGAGTCGAATTGACCGGTTCGAACTATGTTCCTTTCTACGCCGTGTACGCCTACCTGACCTCGGAGCGGTTTGCCCGGGAGGTGGACGGGAGGAACGTCTGCATCCTGAACTCGGACATCGACCGCGGAGCGTGCGAGCGCTGGTTCGAGCGGCTTGCTTCCCGCCCGGAGTTCGCGGAAGTGCGGATCCCGGCCTCTTTCGTGGCCACCCGGTGGGCATCGATGGAAGAGGAGATCCTGGATCGCGTGCCGGGGGATGCGGACCTGTGCCTGGTAGGAGCGGGCGTCGGCGCCCTCCCGGTCTGCGCCGCTCTTTCCCGGCGCTTTTCGATCCCTTCGCTGGACGCCGGACACGCCTTGAACCTGATGAACGACATGGAAAACAAGTCGGCGGGTCCCCGGTTGTACACGATCCATAAATGAACGATCCCCTGAGGCCGTTCCGAAAATCGTTCCGGGCCTGGAAAAACCTGAGGCGGCTGGAGAGGGAAGCGGCAGATTACCGATCCCGTTTCCGAAGAAACGGGCTTGCGGTTCCGGGCGATCGCGCCATTTCGCTGGCGATCCGGTCGAAGTTCCCGGACCTGAAGCCGGTTCCGAAGGGCGGCTACCACATGATCGCCGTCTATCCCAACTACAACTGGGAGAACGAATCGCTGCTTCCGGCCCTTGCGAAGTTCGGGTCCGTCCGTCATTACGACTGGACGGGGAAATACGACCACGGGTCGAAGACGTGGGACGAATCCCTCAAACCGCGGATGAACCGGGATCTCGTGGAGTTCGTCCGGAGCTGCGCCGAAAGGGAACCCGTCCACTTCCTCTTTGCCTACGTCTCCGGAGGTCTGGTGTCCCCCGGGACCGTCGAGGAACTGTCCGCCCTCCGGATCCCCATGGTGAATCTTGCCCTCAACGACAAGGAGGCGTTCGTCGGCAAGATCCGCAACGGCCTCGCGACGGGATCCAGGGACATCTGCAGGCATTTCGATCTCTGCTGGACGAGCACCCGGGACGCGCTGGAGAAGTACTGCGTCGAGGGAGCGTTTCCGATCTACCTCCCGGAAGGGGCGAACCCGGAAGTTCACCGTCCCTACGACGTGGAAAAAACGTTCGACGTCACGTTCGTCGGCCAACGCTACGGGAACCGGCCCGCGGTCATCGAGGCGCTGGTATCCGCCGGCATACGCGTCGAGGCGTTCGGTCCCGGGTGGCCGAACGGGCCGCTGGCCACCGACGAAATGGTCAAAATGTACTCGAGGAGCAGGATCAGCCTGGGCTTCGGGGGGGTCGTCGGGCACAAGGACACTTATCATCTCAAGGGGCGCGACTTCGAGGTCCCGATGAGCGGGGGGCTCTACCTGACGGAGCAGCACGAGGAACTGGAGAGCGTTTACGAGGTCGGGAAGGAGATCGTCACGTATTCCGGCATCGACGATCTTATCTCCAAGATCCGGTGGCTGCTCTCCCACCCGGAAGAGGCCGAGCGCATTCGAATGGCCGGGCGCGATAGATCTCTCCGGGAACATACCTGGGAAATGCGGTTCGAAAAGATTTTCGGTTTGCTGGGACTCGTCGAATAATTCCCGGGGTCATCCCGCCCCGGTCGCGGCGATCACCTCGGAAATGGCGCTCTTGACCTTCTCCGCCCCCAGTTCTTCCAGGCAGAGGCTTCTCTCCTTGCCGTCGCACCCTTTCCGGTGGCAGGGTACGCAGGGGTCGTCGGGGATGACGACCCGGTGCGTATCATCCGGCACGGTCCAGGACCTCCAGTCCGACGGGCCGAAGATCGTGACCGAAGGCGTGCCGACGGCGAAGGCAATGTGAGGCGCAGCGCTGTCCACGCCGAGATGCAGGGAACTGAGGCTCAGCAGCGACGCAAGTTCTCCGAGGGTGGTTTTACCGGCGAGGCTGCGCGCTTGCCCGTTGCACTTCCTGACGATCCCGGCGGCGGCTTCCGCCTCGTCCCCGGACCCGACCAGCACCGAGCGGAAGCCGTGTTTCCCCAAAAGCCAGTCGATTACCTCCACCCATTTTCCGTAGCCCCACTCCTTGTACTTCCACCTCGAAAAGGGATTGATCGTGACCCATCGGTCGTTCTCTCCCACGGATTCCGCCGCAAGCCGGGCCCGGACCCGATCGGATGCGGCTTCCGGGATCCGAAGCCTTGGCGTGGTGTCCTCCGTGTCGATGCCGATGGCCCTGACAATCCGGAGGGACTGATCCGCCCCGGGGTGCACGGGCGGAGGCGCGGGTTTCGGGTCGAAAACCAGGTGGGTAAAAATGCGGTTGCGCCAGAAGGATTTGTCGCTGCCATAGCAGGACACTTTCACGGGGGCCCCGGTGAAAAAGGCCATGATCGCCCCGCGGTCCCCCGTGCGGAGATCGATCACGAGGTCGTAGTCCGCACGTCTCAGCCGTCGAATCAGCCGGAGGTTTTCCCCGCCGACTTCGGCGATCTTCCCGCTGCTCTTCGTCACCTCGATCACTTCGTGGAGGTGCGGGTCCGCCTCGAGGAGGGATCCATAGCCTTTCCGGACAAGGACAGACAACCGGGCCGACGGGTACGATTCCTTCACGGCCCTGAAGGTCGTCGTGGCCAGTACGACATCCCCGATATCGCCCAGCTGGATCACCAGGAGGTTCTTCCGGTCCGGATAGGTCAGGGTCATCGGTTCAGGATGTTCTCTTCATGGAAAACACGTAATGATTGCCGGGGAGGAAGGAGATCGGTTCCATCGTAACCTTGTACCCCCGACGCTCCAGGTCTTCTTTCAGTTCCTCATCGTCCCATGGCTTCCATTTGTCGTTATAAGCGAGAAGAATGTTTTTTGATCCGAACCAATTCCGGTTTTTCACATACGAGTATGCCTGTTTCGTGCTTTCGCTCAACGCCCAGGTGCTGAGGAACAGGTCCCCTTCCACGACGAGCCTGTCCAAAAAGGGCAGAGGTATCAGGTGGATCTTTCTTTCCTCGATGCCCTTCCCGGCGCCATCCATGAGGCGGACATGATCCGTGCCGAAGACCGTACTCAGGTAAACGTACTGGATGCAGCTGAACAGCGGCAGGTCCAGAATGGCATATCGGGTGAGGTTTCCCAAATTGCAGAAAACCCTCGCCAGGTTGCCGTAGCCCCCTCCGAACTCCACCACGGATTTTGCATTCCCGACTTTCCACCCGGTCGAGCGCTCGTACCGGGCGAGGTGGTACAACTGGTGGGCTGAGTTGATCGCCGTCGACAGCATTTGACGTGCGCCGGGAAGATGAGTACTCGCTCCTTCCCCGATCCATTTTTTTAAAACCCCGGGGTTCCGCCATTGCTCCAGGTAGGCCCACTGCTTCGCGTGGGCTTC
>Ga0334722_10002260_pt1 | contig 22036 bp, 14 predicted proteins | sample C3_bottom_MG_FD_207210 | JGI IMG/M metagenome (GOLD analysis project Ga0334722, IMG submission 207210) | Sediment microbial communities from Yellowstone Lake, YNP, Wyoming, USA - C3_bottom | ecosystem: Environmental > Aquatic > Freshwater > Lake > Sediment | place: USA: Wyoming | collected... | reverse complement strand
TTGGTAGCCAATACCCGGGTAATGGCCGCGGTCAGGGTGGTCTTGCCATGGTCGATGTGGCCGATCGTCCCAATATTTACATGCGGTTTCTTGCGCTCAAATTTCTCTTTTGCCATGTCTGTTCCTCCTCAGCCCGGATTTCTCAACGGTTGCGCTTAACTTCCCAAACTTAATAATGTTTGAAATTACAAAACAAATGGAGCCCACGACCGGATTCGAACCGGTGACCTCTTCCTTACCAAGGAAGTGCTCTACCTACTGAGCCACGTGGGCAACCAAACAGTCCAAACAGAAAAAAGAAGCCAGTTTGCTCACCCAATCGCTGAGCCAGGTATATTGTGCCATCACTGGAGCGGGAAACGGGTCTCGAACCCGCAACCCTCAGCTTGGAAGGCTGATGCTCTACCAATTGAGCTATCCCCGCTTTCACGTATCGCTAAACCAGATAAAAAAAGCAGGAATATAACGGCAACCATTTTACTTTTGCCGCGTTCCCACCATAATCCAAAATGGTGGAGGGGGGAGGATTCGAACCTCCGAAGGCATTGCCGACAGATTTACAGTCTGTTCCCTTTAGCCACTCGGGAACCCCTCCACGAAAACCACAAGGCCGCACAGTGGCGGCCAGTCAGTCATTATATCAAGCAATCGCCAGCTTCGCATAGATGGAGCTGACGATGGGACTCGAACCCGCAACCTGCTGATTACAAATCAGCTGCTCTACCAATTGAGCTACGCCAGCTTGATAAGACGGGCAATACTAATCGCTTCATTCCGAAATATCAACTTATTTTTTGACCGGCGCAGACATTCACAGAGGCAAAACACAATCAGGCACCCCGCCACAAAGCAGAGTGCCTGATTGAGACAATACGGCTCGCTTACTCTGCGATGTTTTTGGCAAAACCGCTTTCGCGGTATCTCTCAAAAGCCATGGCAAACGTCCTGTATACCATGTGAGCGAATTTGGAATACGGCATATACATGAACAACATCAATACGGCTACCAGGTGCATATAATAAAAAAGATACGCCAGCACAGGGATGCCGATCAACCGGGTCAGTTCCGCGGAAAGTCCGGTGATGCCGACGGTCATGATCTCGACAATCAGGAACCAATCATAAAACGTCGGGGTGGCATTGTTTTCCTCTTCCGTGTGGGCACGATTCATCCAGAGGATGCCCACTCCGACGATCAAGGCAATGGCGCTGATATTGGCCAGCAACTTGAAGGGGTCGGCAAGGGGAATCGGCCCATGCATCCCTTCAATAAACATGCCTAGAATATCCTTGCGGATCATTCCGTAAGTAGTAACAACGAACAGACCGATAAAAGACAAGACCAAGGGCAGATGGCCGTTTACCCTGTTCAGGTTCGCTCCGCACTCCTTGAAACGCTTGTGGGCAAGAATCTCCTTGACCGAAGGCACCAAGAACTCGGTGACAAACTGTAGGGCCGACGGGCGGAACTCCGACTTCACCTCAAGGTTTGCCGCCATATCACGCCACATGCTCGAGACCCCCTTGTATGCAGCGAATAGTGCAAAAGTAAGGGCTGGAACAAAAATGGCGTCGATGAGCAGAACATTCAGAGTCAGTCCGCCGATAATGGTCGGATGATCCTTGTGGGAGTCAAAAAACATGCCAAAATCTATGGCGTCGGTCGCAGGCAGAGACATGCCACCGGACAACCACCACACCGCCAAAATCACCAAAGCCGGCAGGGCAATGATAAGCGGCAGGTTGCTGCCCTTGCTCACCAGCTTGGCAAGACCGGACGGAAAGCCATAATGGGTATAGGCATAAGCCCGGATCGCGCCGAGAACATCGCCGGGCTTGGCGCCACGCGGGCAGTAGGCTGTACAATCGCCGCATTGATGACAGAGCATGACATCAGGATCAGCAACCAATTTATCCTTGAGACCCCACTGCGCCCAGATCATTTCCTTTCTAGGGAACGGCTTTTTATCGCCGGACAGCGGGCAGACAACCGAACAGGTGGCACATTGGTAGCACTTCTTCAAGGTGTCCCCGCCAGCATTCTTCAAATACTTAATAAATTCTAAATCAGGTTCAACCCTCATTCCTTCAGCCATAACACGCCTCCAGTAATTCTCCCTCAAAATGTCAGCTCACACTGACCCATGACTCATGCGCCAAAACGCATCCCTTCTCAAGACATCAATCATTCAGCAGGCGCAAATACCTGCTGAATGATGTTTTCTCGACCAGCCAGCCTTAGAAACCCTTGAAGGGGTTCGGGCCAAGACCGATGATTGCCTCAACGAACTCGTTAATGACTTCATCAACCTTATTGTACTCGTTGATGGCAATCTGGCGCACCGCACAACGCTCCGGCTCAAGCCCGAGGCTGCCCAGGGTTTCACCAATGTTGGCCATACGTTTGTCCGCCAGTTCGCTGCCCTTGACAAAATGGCACTGGTAATCATCCCCGAATTTACAACCCAAGAGAAGCGCACCGTCCATACCAGCGGAAAGCGCATCCTTGATCCAGGCCATGTTCACCGAGCCAAGACAACGGACAGAAATAACCCGAATGAGGGCATTCTGCGGAAGCTTGCGCATGGCAGCCATGTCCAGAGCCGGGTAGGCATCATTTTCACAGGCAAAAACGATGATGCGCAGCTTGTCCTCATCATCATCCGGCACTTCAATGCTCTTGACCATGGAACCAACCTGGTCAATGTTGTAATTCTTGAAACCGATGATCCGCTCGGGGCAAGCGCCCATACAGGTTCCGCAACGGCGGCACCGGGTGGGGTTGGGCTTGGGTGTTCCCTTCTCGTCATCATCAAGGGCGCCGAACGGACATTCTTCCGTGCAACGCTTACACTGAGTGCAACGCTGGAAGAAAAACTCCGGATAGGTGCCGTCATTGGAACGGGGATGTACCGCCACGCCGCGGTCCGCAGACTCGATGGACTGAATCGCCTTGAGCGCCGCGCCGCATGCATCATCAATGGTTTCTTCCATGTTCATGGCCTTGCGCACGCCGCCGCAGGCATAGACGCCAGTCCGGCGGGTTTCGTACGGAAAGCAGATGAAGTGCGAATCAGCGTATCCGTCGAACAGCTCCAGATCCAAAAAGGCCGGACCCTGACGATAGGCAAGATTGATGGTCGGCTTGTCGGAGGTGGTCGGCACCATGCCTGCGGCGAGAACAACCATATCCACGTTGAGGGTGACATCCTCGTTGAGCAGGGTGTCTTTCAGGTGAACAGCCAGCCCGTTGCCGGATTCTTCAACCTGGGTGACGGTGGCCTTGGTCATAAAGATGCCGTCGTCATTCTGGGCCCCCTTGTAGAACATCTCCATGTTGCCGGGCGTCCGCATATGCTGATACAGGACATAGGCCTTGCCCGCAGCATTATCCTCGCGGACATAGCGGGCCTGCTTCAAGGCAACCATGCTGGTAACCGAGTTACAATACGGAAAGTCCTGATCATGCTCAGCGCCGCCTGGGCTCTGAACAAAAGCCACATTAGCCGGAACCTTGCCGGTCTTGGCAAGTTTTTCAAACTCGGCGTTGGTGACCACGCCTTTCAGCTTGCCATAACCAAGATGCGCGTATTCGGAAACATCCGCAGGATTCCAACCGGTGGCCAGAACAACCGCGCCAAAGTCTTCGGCTGCAGCATCTTCTGCCATGTAGGGCTGCAGACCTGCGTTCGGATCTTCCATCTCGCCTTTGGAAATTTTATCCTGCTCGTCAACGCCGACCTTTTTCGGCGCATCCCACTCACTCTTGGTGCCGACCGCCTTGAGGGTTACCTTGTACGCACCAGGGGCTCCGGCGATACGGGCAACTTCCGTGGAGGTCTTGAGGGTGATCCCTGCCTCGGACTGGACAGCATCGACCATGGCCTGCACCGTGGGCTCTTCCAGATCGGTCCAGGGAGCTGCGGTGGGAAACTGCTTCCTCCAGCCAAGGGCTTTACCGCCCAACTTGTCCTGGGCTTCAATGATGGTCACCGCATACCCGGCCTTGGCAGCGTCCATGGCCGCAGTCATGCCGGCAATACCGCCACCCATGACGAGAATCTTCCGGTTGATGGTTTCAAGCTTGTAAGGATCGGGCACATCACCTTTCTTCGCTTGAACGCAGGCCATGCGCACATAGTCCTGGCCCTTCTCCGTGGCAAATTCCTTCACCTTCTCGGCGCTGTGAGATTCGGTGACGGCCTCGGCACACCAAGCAACGCCTTCACGCAGGTTGGCACGAGTAACGTATTTATCGTCCCCGAAATTGAACTCATCCTTCATGACCCGAGGGGAACAGGCACAAACAACGATGGTATTCACCCCGTCATTGGTGATGTCGTTCTGGATCAACTCACGACCGGCCGCGCTACAAAGCGCCTCGTGGGTTTTGGCCTCCATGCCGTTCTCGCCTGCCGCCTTTGTCAGCGCCGCAACGTCGAGGGCATCTCCTATACCACAACCTGTGCAGATATATGCACCGTATTTCTTATCCATTCACCTTACCTCCTGGACGCTTGAATAGCTTTCATGGCTGCTGCCGTTGCACTCTGGGCACAGGTTACGACGTCGGCTGCCTTTTTGGCGCAACCGGCGGAAACCATCCCGCCATTCGCATCGGCCAGAATAAATCCATTGCTGTCAACTGAAAGTCCAAGCGCCGCAGCCTGGGCCTTGGCCGCAGGCTCCATGCCGGTAGCCAGGATGGCCAGATCGACCGTTTCCTTGACCTTGTTACCGGTCACGGCATTTTCAGCAATCAGGGTCACACTCCCATCGGCTTCGGCAACAATATCAGCAACCTTGCCCTTCACCCAGGTGATGTTCGCATCCGTCATCAGCTTCTCACGGAACTTCTCATACTTGCCAGGAGTCCGAAGATCTATGTAGAAAACGGTGATCTTGGCTGTGGGATACTGCTCACGGATGTAGTTGATGTGCTTCATGGAAGCCATGCAACAGATATAGGAACAGTACTCCAGATGGTTTTCGTCACGGGAACCGGCGCACTGCACAAAGGCAAAACTTGCGGGCTCCTTGTTGTCGCCGGGGCGGAGAATCTTTCCGCCGGTGGGGCCGTTGGGCGCAGCCAGACGCTCCATCATCATGTTGGTGATAATGGCGTTGCTGGAGTCGTACTTGAGGTTGGTCATCTTGGTCGCATCGTACGGATTCCAACCCGTGGCCCAGACAATGGCGCTCACGTCAACGATGAATTCCTTGGCTGCCATATCCAGATCAACCGCGTCATACTTGCAGGCATCCTTGACAGCCTGCAACCCGGCAGCACTACAGGCATTCTTATCAAGCACATACTTCATGGGGAACGCCATGTCGTGGGGCTTGTACACCGCCTTGCTTTTGTTCATCCCAAAGTTAAAATCATTGTCACGCTCATCCGGACAAGCATCGGCGCAAGCACCGCAAGCGGTGCAGTTATTATTGATGTAGCGCGGCTTACTCTCCAGGGTGACCTGGTACTTGCCCGGACCGCCGGTAACACTTTTGACCTCGGTCATGGTGTACACCCGGACCAAACGGTTGCTTTTAATCCGCTGGAAGTTGATCTCCAGCCCGCAACTTGGCGGACAGAGCTTCGGGAAGTATTGATTCAGCTGAGCAACCCGACCGCCCAAATACGAATTTTTCTCGATCAGAAAAACATCTTTTCCGACTTCAGCGGCTTCCAAGGCGGCCGTAAGCCCGCTTATGCCACCGCCAACGACAAGTACAGCACCTGCGGGTGCGCTGCGTTCGTCTGTCATGCCTTCCTCCATTTTAGTAATGTAGTTTTTATCTGTAAAAACGAGTTCGTTTGGCTCAAACGGCTGGTAACCTCTTGTTCCAGCCTAACCGTCTCAACCAAAAAAACTTAAACAACCACCTTATAGAAAAATCTCCAGGCACCTTTTAGGGTGCCTGGAGATTTCTATTTACCGTTATACCAGTTACGCGGTGAAACTTAGAGCCACGGCTCGGTCTCAACGATGTTGATGCAGTTAACCTTTTCACACTTCCACTCCTGGGTTGCAGGATCGAAGGTGGAGTTAACAAAAACCTTCCAGTTGGCATCGTCACAGGTCGGGTAATCTGACCGGTAGTAGAAGCCGGGGTAGCGGCTCTCTTTCCGGAACTCGATGTGACGGATGTGAGTCTCTACACACCAAATACGATGGTAGTTCTCCCAAGCGCGCATCAACTCATGCAGGTCGCCAGCAGCCATCAGCGCAGCATCTTCACGCAGCATGCGGAGAAGATCCAGACAGATATTGAGAAGCTTGCCGGAGGTCATGTAGTAGGTAGCAACACCGCCGCCGTACTCGTCAGTGGCCTTCATCAGGCGCATCATGATACCGGCAGGCTTGCAGTAGTTGGGGTTCACGTCGGAAGCGGTGGAAGCGCCAACATGCTGCAGGTACAGTTTAACCGGGGCGTATACTTCGTCAGCATATTCCTGGGCACTCTTCGGCAGCTCGGGCTTGAAGGAAGCGTTGTCACGGCAAAACTTAACCATCTGCTTGGCAACAATACGACCCTCGGCATGAGAACCGGAGGAGAACTTATGACCGGAAGCGCCAACGCCGTCACCTGCGGTGAACAGTCCGTCAACGGTGGTCATGCGGTTGTAGCCCCACTTGTACTGATGGCTACGAGGACCGTCAACCTTGGGTACCCATGCCTCATCCGGACCGGAGGTCCAGATACCACAGCAGCCGGAGTGAGAACCGAGCATGTATGGTTCGGTCGGCATGATCTCGGAACCAACCTTCTCCGGCTCGATGTTCGCACCGGCCCAAAGACCAGCCTGACCAACGGACATGTCGAGGAAGTCTTCCCAAGCCTCAGACTCGAGGTGCTTCCAGTATTTCTTCACGTCCTTCTCGTCCATGCCGGTAGCCTTTTTCGCATCCAAAAATGCGTTCAGAGCAACGTCGGTGGCCATGTAGATCGGACCGCGGCCAGCCTTCAGCTCATTGAGCATCAGGTGGTTACGCAGACAGGTCGGGGTTACGGGAGAAGCGCCGTAGGGCATGAACTTCTCGAGCTCGCCTTTCACTGCATCGCTGTTGGCATAGAACTCGCCCAGACCGTTCTGTACTTTGGCCTTGAAGAGGAGGAACCATGCACCAACCGGTCCGTACCCGTCTTTAAAACGAGCAGGCGTGAAGCGATTTTCCATCATGGTCAGAGTGGCGCCAACCTGTGCACACATGGTGTAGGTGGAACCAGCGTTCCATACGGGGTACCAGGCGCGGCCCTTACCCTCACCGGTGGACCGGGGACGGAAGATGTTTACTGCACCGCCGCATGCACAGAGAGCGGTCTTGCAACGGAAAACGTGAACCTTGTTCTCACGGGTGCTGAAACCAACAGCGCCAGCGATCTGGTTTGCCTTGTTCTTGTCAAGGATCAGCTTAACGATGAACACGCGCTCCATGATGTTCTCATCGCCGAGTGCAGTCTTAGCAGGCTCAGCAACGATGCACTTGTAGGACTCACCGTTGATCATGATCTGCCACTTGCCGGTACGAACCGGCTTGCCGCCTTCGGTCAGTTTCGGAGCAGGAGCAGCGCCATCAAGGTTGTTGCCGCTGGCATCGAGCTTCCAGACCGGCAGGCCCCACTCTTCGAACAGATGTACGGAATCGTCAACGTGACGGCCCAGATCGTAGATCAGGTCTTCACGAACAACGCCCATGAGATCGTTACGAACCATTTTTACATAGTTCTCGATCTTGTTGTCGCCGATGTAGGTGTTGATAGCGGAAAGACCCTGGGCAACAGCGCCGGAACGCTCCATGGATGCCTTGTCCACCAGCTTAATCTTCATGTCGGCAGGAGCCCATTTCTTGATCTCGAAAGCAGTGCCGCATGCGGCCATACCGCCACCGATGATCAGAACGTCTACATCGTGCTCGACAACCTCAGGATTGGCAACGGCGGGTAACTCACCCAGCGGCTTATTAGGTAACGCCATAGTAAATCTCCTTAAGCAATTGTATTAAAATCAGTTAATTAACCAAAAAACTTACTTGGCAACCATGGTCGGTACAGGCAGCTGCTTCTCGGTGGAGAGCAACTCGTCGTCCAGGTTTGTGCATTTCAGTGCAGGATACGCATTGGCAGCACCCTCAGCCGTGGTACGGATGGGGAACTTGAAACGCTTCATGTTGCCGTTACGGAACTTAACGGTCCACATAATGGAATCGGAACTCCGCATCGGATGCACCTGGCCACCCATGGGTACGAAGTCGTTGTAGCCACGAACGGCAATGGCACCCTGCGGACAGATCTTTACGCAAGAGTAACATTCCCAGCATGCATCGGGCTCCTGATTGTATGCCCGCATCTCCTCTTTGTTCAAGACCATCAGGTCATTGGGGCAGATGTACATGCAGGCAGTTTTGTCACCGCCCTTGCAGCCGTCACATTTAGAAGGATCTACGTAACTTGGCATTCACTAACCTCCTCACTTGGATTGAATTTTCCGAACTCCGATCTTACGAAATTCGCGTTTACCTTATCAAGGACAGTCGCCCAGGCTCAGGACCGCTCGAAGCAAGCCTTCACCCGCCGACCATCTGACTACCAAAACCGCAGAAGAGCGCCAGTTGCTGCTTTTTTGTTTCCACCGTGTACACAACCGGGCAATTCCGCGTATTTTTTCTTCTTTTTTGCACAAAACTGAAGAGCGACTCATTTTTCAGAACATTGGTCTGTATAATTTCTCACCTGATAAAAGTCAAGAAAAAAACATTGCGCACATCCTTCCCAGAAAACCCGCACACGCAGCCTCTTCATCGCCCAATTCTCCTTGACCGCCGACCAGAAAAATGCCTCCCTTGATGGTGTGCATCGGAGAAAAGCTTTCTCTCCTGCTTGCCTAGCCTCCTTTCGATCTCTTGATTGAATGGATTTGACACAGAGCGTTCCCGTGGTTACTGTGTTGCCAAAATCGTCCTATGCCTCGTTACACATTTTCGATATAACTGGCTGAAATTGTTGAAATAAAATTACAGGGTCTTCCTCTTTTTGAGTACCAGGATTTACGCTCTTCAACATCCTGACAAAAACAATGCGGGCGCGTTTCTTCAGCCCCAATAACACATTCCTTAAAAGGGTTACCATGAGCAAGTCACAACAGACACCACAATCCACTTCTTTTGACAAGTCTTTGTTCGGTTCGGACAACAATCCAAGCAATATCATGCCTGCCAAACTCACTGCTGACAGCACCCTGAAATTCAGCTGCCATCCTGGAGTTTCCTGTTTTACCAACTGCTGCGGCAACATCAATATCATATTGACTCCGTATGATATCCTGCGAATCAGGCGCCCTTTAAACCTCTCAGCCGAAGAGTTTCTCCTGCGTTTCACCACCCCGGTCTATCTGGAAAAGACGGATCTACCCGGAGTAAAGATTCATCTCGACGAGAATGGCCGCTGCCCCTTTGTCACGGAAGAAGGCTGCACCATCTATCCTTACCGGCCAACAACCTGCCGCTATTACCCGGTGGGGATGTCTTATTTCCATGCGGCGGGCAACGAGGGAACTGCGGCGGAGGAATTCTACTTCCTCGTCAAAGAGCCCTACTGCAAAGGGCACGAAGAGCCGAAGGAACAAACCATCCGCCAGTGGCGGGTTGAGCAGGGGATTGACGAGTCAGACGAAATGAACCGGGAATGGATGGAAATTGTCATGCGCCGCAAGTCCTTCGGCCTGCAGGCAACTTTGAGCGAACCAGCCCAAAAGATGTTTTTCCTGGCCAGCACCGATCTTGACAAATTTCGGGATTTTGTTTTCAGCAGCTCCTTCCTGGCGACCTATGACGTCGATGCGGAAACCCTGGCGAAAATCAAAACCGACGATATCGCCCTTATGAAATTCTCCTGCAAATACCTTGCCTCTTCCATCTTCGGAACCAAGGATCTGGCGATAAAAGCGGAAAAAGTCAGGGAGCGGGTGGAACAGAACAAAAACAATCAGGGCGAAGTGGAGAAACAGGCCATGGAAACCTATGAAGCGCTGCGCCGCGACCATGATCTGCTCAAGAAAAAAATCGAAGGGCAGAAAGAAACGGACAAGAAAAGCTGATCACCCGAAGGGGAGGGCAATCGTAAAGGTGGCGCCCTCCCCTTCTTTGCTCTCCACGGAGATGGTCCCCTGGTGGCTGTCCACAATGTTTTTGACGATGGCCAACCCAAGCCCGGTTCCCCGGTTTTTGTCGGTATAAAACGGCGTAAAGATATGTCCCTGTTTTTCCGGGGACATCCCCGCCCCGGTATCGCTGATAACGAGCAGCGCCATGCCCGTTGCTTTTTCGTATCGGGTCTCCACCGTCAGCGTTCCCCCTTCCGGCATGGCCTGCACACCATTGACCAGAATATTGAGACAGGCTCGGTGCATCAGCCCCTGATCAAGGGATATCTGGGGCATATTCTGGGCCAGCGAGGTTTTAAGAACAATTTTCTGCCGCTCCAGTTCCGGCTCCATGAACGACAGAATCTTGCTTAAGATATCGTTCACAGAGGTGGGCACCATCTTAAGCTCTTGGGGACGGGCAAAGTCCAAGAACTCCCGCACGATTCCATCCAGCCTGCCCGTTTCCTCCACGATAATCTCGGCCAGATGTTCATTGCCCGGCGCCACGCTCTTCAGGCGTTTTCCCAAAATGTCCGCCGTACTGCGGACAATGCCCAACGGATTTTTGATTTCATGGGAAACCGAGGCCACCATCTTGCCGAGGGTGGCCAGCCTCTGGCTTTGGTTCAGCTGCTGTTCAAGACGTCGCCGTTCCTCCGCCCGGGCGTCAATAATCCGATCTGCCCGCGCCACGATGAAACCAAGCACCACAAAAAGGGCCGACATGATCAGCATGGAGATAAGGATAATGGAGCCCTGCAATTTGGTGATCGCCACCACATCCTCGGAGAGATCCTGAACCACCTCGATAACCCCCATGATGGCGTCCCCTTTCTGGTTGTTCGCCTGGTACTGACGAAAGGGGATGAAGGTGCTCAGCTGCGAGGAAATGGGCCGCGCGCCGGGAAGGAGATTCAGCAGGGAACCGGTTGAGAGAACCACGGAGTTGTTTTCACCAGTCAGAGCCTTGCGGTATTCAATGCCGCCCTCGCCGGTGCGACCGATACGGGTAGCCACTGTGCTGTACGAAATGATATTTTCCTTGGAATCAAAAATGGTAACCGCCTGGATGCGCATCCCGTGTGTGGCGTTGCGGACCACGGCATCAAGCCGGGCGAACTGCTCGGGGTTGCGCAGGGCGATCTTCCCATAACGCACCACCGTGGGCAGGACAAATTGCTGGAACACCTGATGGCTGAGGTTCTCGGCGACAACAAAGGCATAGGCCTCGCTGCGCTCCAGGAGAACCTTCTTGGCGTGGTTCGAAATGATCCAGGAAAGCACCAGGGTAAAAAGGAGAAACACCGCAAGACCGCTGTAAGAAAAGAACTTTACCAGCCTGAACGGCTTGAGGCTGGCGAGACTGGCCGCATCATCCTCCATATTTTTTCCTTTAACCATGACATACTCCGCATCGCCTGCACTGCGTGGTGTCGCAGGCGATCGTTGATTTTTCTTCCAAGGCCTTCCGATACTCCGCCCACAGATATTGCCGGTCGATCCCATGGTCAATGATCTCCCAGGGAAACAGCTCCTCCTGGCCGCGCTGACGCATGGCATACTCTTCCGGCTCTATTCCGCAGCTCTGCATTGCCTGCCGCCAATTTTTCCCACCTTGCAGCATGGCGTGCAGGGCCAACCCGACCCGGCGATCCCCGCGGGCCAGCACCGCTTGATAAAAAGCGTTCCCCGGTTGATCAACAAGCAGGCGGGTATTGGCCATGCCGGCCACGCCCTTGCGCAGGAATTTTATGCTATTTTTGAGCGCTGTCAATGGGGCAAAGCCATGAAACTGAAACGGAGTCCAGGCCTTGGGCACAAAGCTGTTCACGCTAAGGGTTATGTTCCCCATGCGTCCGGTTTCCCGGCCAACCCCCAGCAGGGTCTTGCGGACCTTGTCCGTCAAGAGCAAAAGCTCCGTCAAGTCATCTTCGGTCTCCGTGGGCAGGCCGATCATGAAATAAAGCTTGAGGTGATTGATCCCAGCCCGGGCCAGGGCCTCTGCCGCACACAACACATCCTGCTCGCTGATTCCTTTATTGATCACCCGGCGGAGCCTTTCCGAACCGCCGTCGGGCGCGATTGCCGCGCTTTTCAGCCTGCTTTGCGCAAGCAGACCACAGAGTTCCCCGCTGATGGCGTCGGCCCGCAGGGAAGAAAACGACAAGGCGCAACCCTCGTGCAGCAGATAATCGGCAATCCGAACGAGATCCTCATTTCGCGCCATCTCCATCCCCAAGAGACCCACTCGTTTTATGTCCTCTGGCCGCTCGGCCAGGGCGGCGAGAATGCTTTCCGCCTTCCAGAGACGGGGAGGACGGTAAACAAACCCGGCGGCGCAGAATCTGCACCCACGACTACAGCCACGGCCAAGTTCGGTCAGGAAAAGATTGGAGAATTCCGCGTCGGGAGAGAGCAGCTGCGAATGTCCGGCCACCGGGGATTTGTCCAGCACCACACGCCGCACCCGGACAGGGACCTCCGGGTCAGCCTCGATGCAGCTCAGGACACCGCCGTCCCCGTATTGCATGGTATAGAAGCGCGGGACATAACAGCCAGTGAACTCCCGGACGATCCCCCGAAGCAGCTCTTCCGGCTCTTCGCCCGTCAGGCGGTCGGCAAGATGCTCCATGAGTTGCGGAAGAATCGGCTCCGCCTCCCCCACAACAAACAGGTCAATAAAGGGTGCCAGGGGCTCGGGGTTGATAAAGGAGGCCACGCCGCCGCCAATAACCAGGGGTTGGCCGGGGCGGAATCTTCTGGTGCCTGCGCTTCGCTTTTCAGCCAGAGGCTCAATGCCACCGGCAAAAAACAGGGCCAGCAGATTGAGAAAGTCCTGCTCAAAACTCAAGGAGCAGAGCAGGATCGGGAAATCGCGGAGGGGGCGACCCGATTCCAGAGAAACCGGGGGCTGATTATCCTGATAAAAAAACCGCTCGCAAACAAAGCCGGGCAGGCTGTTTACCAGGGCATAGACGAGCTGAAAGCCCAGGTTGGAATTACCGAGTCCATACCTGTTTGGAAAGATGAGGGCCACCGGCAGCAGGCCTTTCCATTTTTTCCGCTGTGTCCCTTTTTCATTGGCAAGGAAATCACCGGATGCAGGTTGGCGCTGGCGCATGGGTTCCGTATCTAACCTGCCGGAGAAGAAGAAAGCACCCCGGCAGTGGTTGAAAGCGGGCAGCCACTGCGCACCCGCTTTTTATTGACATTCCAAAATGACGGCGGCGGGACAAGTTGTTGTTTCCCTCCGGCGAAGGCGCGGAGCTTCCAACTGTAACGGTTCAGCCGTGCCGCAGATGCGCGAAAGAGGCTTGCGAAGTGTGCTATTGCACACGAGCCGGCCGATGACAAAGCAGATGCGGTGCGGCTGGACCATTACATATCAGCTTTCATTCCTGCGCAGAAAGGTCGGCCGATCGTAGTCCTGCTCGTTCAAAATATTGTTGGCATAGGATCTGTGCATGCCGTTGGCCACAGCGCGGCCTGCGGCCATTCCCTGCTCTCCTTTTCTAAACGGCAGCGGCTGCGCGGCGGGCTCCCGTTTTTTCGGCATGAGCTGCACCCTGTCGGGCAACTCTTCGATTTCCTCCACGGTATCGCGGATACCAGTGGCAATAACCGTTACCTGCAACTCATCGCCCAGGTTCTCGTCGAAAATGACGCCCAGAATAATATTGGCGTCCTCATGCACTTCTTGATAAATTTTTGTGGTTGCCTCGGTTACTTCCGGCATGGTCAGGGTCTCCCGGCTGGCAGAGATATTGACCAATACACCCCTGGCGCCGTCGATGCTGATATCCTGCAACAACGGGCTGTTGATCGCCATGTTCACCGCTTCCACGGCCCGGTTTTCGCCCACCCCGTAGCCTGAGCCCATGAGCGCCTGGCCCATCTCGTTCATGATGGCCCGCACATCGGCAAAGTCCGGGTTGATATAGCCGGGCAGGTTGATCAGATCGGTGATGCCTTTCACGGCCTGGACCAAAACATCATCGGCCATCTTCATCCCGTCGATGAAGCGGGTTCCCTTCTGGCTCAAGGAGATCAGGCGGTCATTGGGAATGGTGATGATGGTGTCCACATGCTCTTTCAGATTCTTCCAGCCAAGTTCCGCATTTTTCATCCGGGCCCTGCCCTCGAAGGCAAAGGGCTTGGTCACTACGCCCACGGTCAGCGCCCCCAGCTCCTTGGCAATCCGGGCTATAACCGGCGCGGCCCCGGTCCCGGTCCCGCCTCCCAACCCGGCGGTGACAAAAACCATGTCACAGTCCTTCAACTGTTTTCTGATTTCATCGATGGACTCCTCCGCTGCCTCCCTGCCCCTTTCAGGGTTGGCCCCGGCCCCAAGTCCCTTGGCGACATTCTTGCCAAGCTGCAACCGGATATCGGCCTTGGATTTCTCCAGGTCCTGAACATCGGTATTGCCGGCAATGAACTCCACCCCCAAGATGTTGCTGTCCACCATGGTGTTGACCGCGTTCCCTCCGCCGCCGCCAACGCCAAAAACCCTGATCTTTGCCCGTGACTCTGCTTCCGCGAATTTAAAAGTCATATCCTGCTCTCCCTGTTCAAGGTCTTTGACCTACTCCCAACAACGCCTGGCGCTTGATGAGCGTGTTTATACTATCCCTTTAAACCAATCTTTCATCCTACCGGTGACTCTCCCCACCACTCCCCCTTTGGGCCGCTTGAATCTATCGCCCGGCCCGTTTTTCATCCCATAAATAACCAGCCCAACGCCGGTGGCCCACTGCGGCGTGCCCACCACATCCACCACCCCGCCGATATTTTCCGGGCGGCCGATGCGGACCGGCAGATCAAAAATCTGTTCCGCCAGCTCTTCCATGTTGTCCAGAAGACATGAACCACCGGTCAGCACCATGCCGGCGTTGATCATTTCCTTGTACTTGGAATCCAGCAACTCCTGGTTGATGAGGGTGAGCATCTCCTCAACCCGGGGCTCAAGGATCTCTCCCATGACCCGGCGGGAAAGCTTCCGGTTCTTTCTCCCCCCCACGCTGGGAACCTCGATGACCTGATCCTTGTCGATGAGCGAGGCCAAGGCGCTGCCGTACTCTTCCTTCAGCCTTTCCGCCTCCTTCTGCGGAGTGCGCAGCCCGATGGAAAGATCGTTGGTCAGGTTCTGGCCGCCCAAGCCCAAAACAAAAGTATGCTTGATGGTCCCATCGGCAAAAATCGCCAGATCGGCGGTGCCGCCGCCGATGTCCAGCAGGCCGACCCCCAGCTCCATCTCTTCCCTGGTCAAGACCGCGCCCGCCGAGGCCAGGGGCTCGAGCACCACATCCGTTACCTGGAGCCCAGCGCGGTTGCAACACTTGACGATGTTATGCACCGCGGTTGCCGAGCCGGTCACGATATGCACGTCGGACTCGAGACGAACGCCGGTCATGCCTATGGGATCCTGGATGTCGGCCTGTCCGTCCACCATGAACTCCTGGGGCAACACATGGATTACCTCCTGGTCCGGCGGAATGGGTACGGCCCTGGCCGCGTCCACCACCCGGTCGATGTCGTCCTGCCTGATCTCGTTATGCTTGATGGCGATCAGACCATGGCTGTTAAAGCTCTTGATATGGCTCCCGGCGATCCCGACATACACCGAACCGATCTCGCAGCCAGCCATGCGTTCCGCCTCTTCCACCGCCTGCCGGATCGAATGGACGGTGCTCTCGATATTCACCACCACCCCCCGGCGCAGGCCCACCGACGGATGCCTGCCTATGCCGATGATGTCAACCCGGTTATCGTGCACCTCGCCCACCACCACGCAAATCTTGGTGGTGCCGATATCCAGCCCGACAATCAGGTCGCCACGTTCTTCATGTGCCATTTGCTCACCTTTGGTCGATTTCACGACGCGCCATCGACGGTTATCACAATCCAACCTTTTGCTTCTTTGCTCCAAACCAAGGCCGATCGGGAGAAACGGTTGCCCTACACCGTCTCGTCAAAACCCACCAGCACCTGGTTCCGCCCATAGTCCATTCTGACATAGACAGCTTTTTCAAATTCCTTGCTCTTATACATCTTGTACAGCACTTTGGTCAGCCAGGAATACTTGGTTCCGACATTGCCCGCACCCAGATGGATGGGGAAAGGTCGATCCACCAAATACAGGGTGATATCCTCGTCCCCGTCCACATGGAGTTCCGAGATATTCTGCTTTGGCAGGATGGAACTCCCCTGACCCGCATATTTAATGAACTGTAGGGCTTCGCCCAGTTGCGAATCCTTAAGGACTCGCGGCCATTCATCCCTTTTCAGCCCGGTGATGATGGGATAATCCATATCCTCGGGCGGCAACACCTGGGCAAAAGCAACCCCGTTCTGGTCAAGATAGAACAGGCCGTTATCGAGGCTGGCAATGGCCACCGGCAGCCGTTCCTTGACAATAATGGTCAAGCGGTTTGGCCAATCCTTTGAAATCTCGGCCGATTCAACCCAATCATGGGCCTCGATCTTAGCCTTCACCCTCTTGATGTCAAGGGCCAGCAGATTGCTGTGCACATCCACCCCGCTCATTTCAAGGATGAGGTTCTTGGTGGTCCGGCGACAGCCCTGGATGTTGGTGGCGGTTATCTGGAAGAAATCCGAGCGCCCCATGGCCTTATAAACGATAAAGCCAACCACGGCACAGCCTGCCAACAACAAGAGAAAACCAAACCCAAGAATGGCCAGTTTTTTCTTCAGATCCAGGGTTCGGTTTTTCTTGCCGCTCCCGTATCGCTGTTGTATGGGCTTTCCCTTTCGCAAAACCGTCTCTGCCCCTTTTTGCCTTCCCGTTTAGAGGATGTGGACTTCCGGCTCCAGCCAGACACCGAACCGCTCTAAAACCTTTTCCTGCACAACCCGCATCAGATCCAGAAAGTCCTGGGCCGTGGCCGAACCGGTATTCACCAAAAAATTGGCATGCACTTCGGAAACCTGGGCGCCACCGATGCGAACACCCTTTAGTCCCGCATCCTGGATGAGCTTTCCGGCTGCGGGCAACCCCGCTGGATTTTTAAAAAACGACCCGGCGTTGGCTTGGCCCTGCGGCTGTTTCTCTTTCCGATCGCGCATCAACTCACCGCATTTTATGTCAATGGCCTGCCGATCCCCAGCCCGCAACAAAAACTCCGCAACCACCGCAATCATGCCCTCTGTTTCCAGATGCCGGTACGAAAAGGCCAGATCGCCTTTTTTTCTCTCCACAAACTCCCCGGACCCGCGCAAGAAAGTCACCGAAGCCAGAGCCACGCTCATTTCCTTGCCCCAGGCTCCGGCATTCATGACCACCGCTCCGCCCACCGATCCCGGAATGCCTGCGGCAAACTCCAAACCTTCAAGCCCTTGAACGGCACACCAGTTGACCAGCTTCATCAGGCTGCATCCGGCCTCAACCTGCACCAGGGTCTCGCCGACCTTTTTCCCAGCCTGCTGTTCAATGGCCGCGAATTTCCGGCCCAGCATGACAATAACTCCGTCATAGCCCGCGTCGGAAACCAACAAATTGCTGCCCCGGCCAATAACCCGCCAGCAAACAGCCAGTCTCGCCAGCGCGGCAAGAAGGCTCTGCAACTCCTCCCGATTTGCCGGGGTAGCGATGGCCCTGGCCGGGCCGCCCACCTGCAAGGTGCACCAGCGGGCCAGCGGGCTGTTCCATTCGATTTCGCCGGGCCAGAGATCGCGCAATTGCTCCGGCCAGTTGTCCACCCCTTTTTCCATCGGCTTCTGCCCCCGGAATTTCAAGACCGTCCCCCTGCCGGGGTGGCCTTGCTGGCTATACATCCTAGCAGGCAGCATGCCCCTGCTCCAGTTCCTGCAAAAGTTCCTCTCCGGCCTGGTAGATGTTGCCTGCGCCCAGGGTCAGAACAATATCCTCCGGCTGCACCATAGCCCTTACCGTGCGCGACAGGGACTCAACATCCACGACAAAATGGGCGTTTTTCTGACCGTGCAGCTTGATCTCCTGCAACAGCGCGGCACCGTTTACTCCCTCGATGGGGGTCTCGCTGGCTGCGTAAATCTCGGTGAGCAGCAGGATGTCCGCCTCATGGAAAGCAGTGCTGAATTCCTTGAACAGCCCGGCAGTCCGCGTGTAGCGATGGGGCTGAAACATGACGATGAGCCGCCGTCTCGGCCAGGCCGAACGCATGGCCGCCAAGGTTGCCCGGATTTCGGTGGGATGGTGGCCATAATCGTCAATGACCATGACCCCATCAACCTCTCCCTTGATCTGCAAGCGCCGTTGCACGCCGCTGAACGTTTTCATGGCCTCGCGGATCACTCCAAAGGGGATATCCAATTCCAGAGCCACGGTGATGGCGGCCAGGGCGTTGTAGACATTGTGCTGCCCAGGAACATTGAGGGTTATCTCTCCCAGCACCTCGTTGTTCCGGCAGACCTCGAAAACCGAGGTCAAGCCATGGGCCGCCACGGCCCGGGCATGAACATCGGCCTGGCTGGTCAGGCCGTAGGTGATGACCCTTTTTCTAATCTGGGCCAGGACCGAAGCCACGTTGACGTCATCGAGACAGACAACCGCCGCTCCGTAAAACGGGAGCTTCTCGATGAATTCCAGGAAAGCGGCCTTGATCTCTTCGATATCCTTGTAATGGTCCAGATGCTCCAGATCGATGTTGGTGACGACTTCAAGAACCGGCGACAGTTTCAAGAAAGACCCGTCGGACTCGTCCGCCTCGGCAACCAGAAACTCTCCCTCGCCCAGCTTGGCGTTGGTGCCCAGGCTGTTCACCTTGCCGCCGATCACCACCGTGGGATCAAGCCCTGCCTCAGCCAGCAGCCAGCCAACCATGGAGGTGGTGGTGGTCTTCCCATGGCTGCCCGCCACGGCGATGCCGTACTTCTTGAGGCGCATGAGTTCGGCCAGCATCTCCGCCCTGGGGATGACCGGGATATGCGCGGCACGAGCCGCCTCAACTTCCGGGTTATTCTCGCGCACCGCCGAAGAAGTCACCACCACATCCGCCCCGGCAATCCACTGGCCCTGATGCCCGGTGTGTACCTTGCCGCCCAAGCCGGTAAGACGCCTGGTTATCTCGGTTTCCCGCAGGTCGGAGCCGCTCACGGTATAGCCGAGGTTCAAAAGCAGCTCGGCAATGCCGCTCATGCCGATGCCGCCGATGCCCACGAAATGGATATGTTGTGTCTTCTTATACATGCACTATCCTTAAGAGGTTGTCCGCTCAAGCGGCCAACAACTGTATGCTCTTATCCGCAATGGCGGCGGTCGCCTCCGGTCGGGCGAATTGTTTCATCTTCGCCGCCATGCCCTGCAATCGGGGGGCATCGCTTAACAGCCCTATAATCTCGCGACGAAGCTTGAGGGCATCGAGATCCCGCTCCTGAAACATCAAGGCCGCTCCGCCCTGCGCCAGAAAGACCGCGTTGGTCGTCTGATGGTCATCCGCGGCATAGGGAAAGGGAATCAAAATGGCCGGTTTGCCCAACACCGCCAGCTCCGCCAGGGTGGTTGCCCCGGCCCGCGAGACAACAAGGTCCGCATCCCGGTAGGCCGACGCCATATCGCTGATAAAGGACGAGACCTGGGCGGTTACCTCTGCCCCGGCGTAGGCCTTGCGCACCCAATCTTCGTCGCTGCTTCCCGTCTGGTGCCGAACCTGAACCGCATCACCAGGCAGTTTTGCAGCAAGGGCCTCCACCATCAGGGCATTGACCCGATGGGCACCCTGGCTGCCGCCCAGAACCAGCACCGTTTTAATGGCGGCCTGATTCTTCTGCTGACCGACCGCATCGAGCAACTCCGCCCGCACCGGATTTCCGGTGAGCACGGCCTTGCCCTTGGGGAAAAACCCCTCGGAGCCGGGGATGGAAATATATACCTGGTCGACGATTTTTCCAAGCATCCTGTTGGCCATTCCCGGAATTGAATTCTGCTCATGGATACAGGTCTTCACCCCCATGAGTCTTGCCGCCAGCACCACCGGCCCGGTCACATATCCGCCTACCCCCAGAACCAACTGCGGCTTAAAGGCGCTGACAATCCGCAACGCCTGCCACAGGCTGATGGGGAGCTGGGCCATGCTCTTGAGCATTCCCCAGAGAGACTTCCCTTTCAAGGGCAGACAGGCAATGGCTTTCTTCTCAAAGGAACGTGCGGCCAAAGTCTTGTTGTCAATGGCCCGGTCCGTGCTGACAAAAAGAATCTTGCCTTGGGGAAACCGGCGCAGCATCTCTTCGGCCACGGCAATGCCGGGAAAAAGATGCCCTCCTGTTCCGCCTCCGGTCACGATCATCCGCATGAACATTCCTTTGCCGATCCTAACGTCCGAGCGCCATGCCGTTTTGCCCGGCATTTTGCGCCAGCAGCCATCCTTGCGCCCGTTCCATGGTGCTATGAAAACAGTCCGGGCAATATCCGTGGGAAACCCTGCCCTCTTTGCTGGCCTGCTTTTGTATCCAGCCCGACTGACTCTTGGTTTTCTGGCACACACAGCACACTGTTTGCATACACCGTCCTCGCCTTTTTGCCGCCCCCAAGCCGTGCCCCCTCAGACACCAGACCGTCCGGACGTTTCTTCGGCTGTGGAAGTTATCGCGCTTCCTGCCGCCCCAACCTGCCCACCGCCTGGGTGAATACCTCACCCCGATGGCTGTAGCTTTTGAACATGTCAAAGCTTGCGCAAGCCGGAGACAACAGCACTGCGTCTCCTTTCTCCGCAAGGGTTCTGGCCAGCCGCACCGCCTCGTCCATTTCCTCGGCAAAGGCTATCCGGGTGGTCTTGGCAAAGGCTTGGGCCATTGCCTCGCGCGCCTCGCCGATCAGGACCATGGCCCGGACCTTTTCCTGCACCAGGGGCCGCAGCATCTCGTAGCCGCCGCCCTTGTCCCGACCTCCGGCGATGAGCACCACCGGCTGCTGCATGCCGCCCAGCGCGGAAAAAACAGCGCCGACATTGGTGGCCTTGGAATCGTCATAGTAGGAAACCCCGTCAACCTCGGCCACCAGGGCCAACCGGTGCGGCAAAGGCCTGAATCCAGCCAGGCTTTTCTGGATATCTGCCGGATTGCACCCCATGGCCCGGACCGCCAAAATCGCTGCCATGGCATTTTCGGTATTTGGTGCGTGTGCCAAAGGGGTTCCCGCCAATTCATACTCCTCGGTTTTTTTGTCCACCGTGGCAATTATGACCTTGGTGCCGTTAAGACAAGCGGCCATCCCAGGCCTGTCGCAAGAAGTATATTGCCGGATTTCACCCCGTACCGGCCAGGGGCTTTTTCTCTCCGCCGCTTTGCCCAACCATTCGGCAATGGCGGAATCGTCACCGTTGACCACCGCCACGTCGCCGGTCTGCTGGTTTTTAAAGAGCGACATCTTGGAATCAACATACGCCCCATAGGAGGCGTAGCGATCCAGATGGTCCGGGGTGATGTTGAGCAGCACCCCCACCTGGGGCCGGAACTCCCCGGCGCTGTCCAGCTGAAAACTGCTCACCTCAAGAACCACCGCCTCACAGTCCTGCGGCCCGGCCAGATACTCGGCCAGGGGAGTCCCGATATTTCCGCCGACAAAAGCCTTCCTGCCGCTGCCGGTGAGCAGATCGCCGATCAGGGTCGTCACCGTGCTCTTGCCGTTGGTGCCGGTCACCGCCACCACCGGGGCCGTGAGGAAATCCTTGGCCAGGGCCAACTCGCCCACCACCGGAATGCCTTTTTGCCGTGCCGCCGCAAGCGCCGCGATCCCGAGCGGCACGCCTGGACTAACAAGAATACAATCTGCCGAAGTTAAAAGCTCAGAGGTATGGCCGCCAGTTTCTACAAAAACTCTTTTCTCCTTCAGCCACCGAACCAAGTCTCCTTCAAGGTTCTCCTGACGGCCACCCTCTGAAACCGATATTTTTACGC
>Ga0334722_10002259_pt1 | contig 22056 bp, 19 predicted proteins | sample C3_bottom_MG_FD_207210 | JGI IMG/M metagenome (GOLD analysis project Ga0334722, IMG submission 207210) | Sediment microbial communities from Yellowstone Lake, YNP, Wyoming, USA - C3_bottom | ecosystem: Environmental > Aquatic > Freshwater > Lake > Sediment | place: USA: Wyoming | collected... | reverse complement strand
TGTCTTTCTTGCCCGACCACTGAGCACATAGGCAAAGCTTTAAGGCATTGGGGCGTCGTCAAGCGGTAAGACATCAGCCTTTGACGCTGACATTCGCAGGTTCGAATCCTGCCGCCCCAGCCATTTCCTCTCCTCTGGCGCGTAAGGCTGGCGGGGCAATTTGAAGCGGCAAAAAATAAGATAACCCGAACTTCAGGCAGCAGAATGAAAGACATAAAGATCTTTGCCGGTAACGCGAACCTGGCCCTGGCTGGGGATATTTGCAACTATATCGGGGTGCCCCTGTCCAAGGCGGAAGTTCGTCGCTTCAGCGATGGGGAGATTTTTGTCGAGATCGGCGAAAACGTTCGCGGCCGTGATGTGTTTATCATTCAGCCGACCTGCCCGCCCGTGAATGACCATCTCATGGAACTGGTCATCATGGTTGACGCCTTGCGCCGCGCCTCTGCCCGGCGAATCACGGCTGTTCTTCCCTATTATGGCTATGCCAGGCAGGATCGCAAGGTTGCTCCCAGGGTGCCCATTACCGCCAAGGTTGTGGCTGAGATGATGATGGTTGTCGGGGTGCGGCGGGTTCTGACCATGGACCTCCATGCCGGACAGATTCAGGGCTTTTTTAACATCCCGGTGGACAACCTGTTTGCTGCTCCGGTCTTGCTTGATTACATCTCGCAGAAATTGAGTAATGACGTGGTGATGGTTTCCCCGGATGCCGGCGGGGTGGAACGTACTCGAGCTTTTGCCAAACGCCTCAATGCCAGCCTGGCCATTGTCGACAAACGGCGAGACCGGGCCAACGAATGCAAGGCAATGAACGTCATCGGGGATGTCGCAGGAAAAACAGCGATCCTGTTGGACGATATGGTTGATACCGCCGGAACCCTGTGCGCGGGGGCTGATGCCCTCATGGAAGCGGGCGCCAAAGAAGTATATGCCTGTTGTTCCCACGGGGTTCTTTCCGGACCGGCCATTGAACGGCTGGAAAAATCTAAGATCACAACTCTGGTCATTACAGACAGTGTTCCCCTTAGCGAGGCTGCCAGGAATTGCAAGAAAATCAAGGTGCTTTCCGTCTGCAAGCTGCTGGGTGAGGCGGTGAAGCGGATTCATAGTGAGGATTCTGTCAGTTCATTATTTGTGTAGTGAGTAAGACAGAGATATCTATACAACCGGAGGCCATTGTCTGCGATGGTGGCCGTTGCTGGTTTTTTGTTATGAGAATCAGTGCATGAGGAGGTCAGTTCAATGTTGCAAATCGAAATGACGGCGCGAGTCCGTAAAACTGTTGGTAAAGGTGCGGCAAGGACAATGCGCAGGGCGGGGAATACTCCTGCTATTATTTATGGTCCGCAGGGAGCCCCTATATCCCTGGAATGCAACACCAAGGAACTCACCATAGGGCTGCTCTCGATCCATAGAAAGAATGCCTTCATCAATCTGGAGATTGATGAAGACGGCAAGAAAACGCGCCGGCATGTTATTACCCGCGAGATTCAGACGGATCCGGTTCAGGATACCGTTTTGCATGCCGATTTCTATGAGGTTTCGCTTGATAAGCCCATGGTGTTTCAGGTGCCGCTCAAGTATGTCGGCAAGGCCAAGGGCGTTGACTTGGGCGGTGATATGACCATCGCCAAGAACAAGGTTGCTGTCTCGGGTAAGCTGCTTGATATTCCCGATCTCATTGAGGTTGATGTTGCTCCCCTGGATCGGGGCGCCACCTTGACCTGCAAGGATCTCGGTCTCTCCGCAGGTGTGAGCCTCGTGACGAACCCAGATACTGTGTGTGTTTCTATCTCCGCTGCGGCAGAGTAAAACGCTTGGAATAATATTTTTCCAATACCGCGTGGTTAAAGCCGAAGAGAGGAGCTTCCTTTTTTCGGCTTTTTCTTTTTCTGGTCAGGCGGGGGCGGAAGAATTTTCTGGTAGTTTGAGCGCAGAGAGGGAAATATCGTGTACCTCGTGGTTGGCTTGGGAAATCCTGGGAAAGAGTATGCTGCTACCCGGCATAATATCGGTTTCCTTTTTCTTGATTATCTGGCGGAAAAATACCGGTTCGCCTTCAAGGGGACAAAATGGCAGGCGGAAACAGCGAAGGATCTGTCCTGGGGGTATCCCGTTCTTTTTGTCAAGCCGCAGACCTATATGAACCGAAGCGGCGCCGCGGTAAGGGCGATTGCTGATTTTTATCAGGTAGAGGCCGGCAAGATCATCGTGATTCACGACGATCTTGATCTTCCCTTGGGACGCACCAAAATTATGGTGAACCGGGGAGCAGGGGGTCATAACGGTATCCGTTCCCTGATCGAGCATCTTGGCGGCAATGATTTCGTGCGGGTCCGGGTTGGGATCGGGCGGCCGGACAACGCAGCGAAGGTGAGCGATTTTGTCCTTTCCCGTTTCGGGCAGGAGGAAGCGCCCATGGTGCTTGAAGAATTCCACAACATTGAGACGGGAGTGCGCCTGGTCATGGAAGAAGGATTGTCCGTTGCCATGAACCGGATCAATCCGGACCATGTGTAGTCTAATCCATTGTAATATCATGTTTTTTTAAGTTTGAATTGATAATCCTGTGATCTGTGGTATAATGCCCCCTAATCTTCATTTCTTCGTCGGTGTTGGAGTGCTTCCTTGTAGAAAAAGGAACAGGGTGTTCCATGGTCGACGAAAGGGAGGCACGTGTGTTTAACGTTGGTGATATGGCAGTATATCCGGCCCATGGCGTTGGCAAAATAGAATCCATCGAGCAGCGGCAGGTCGGGGACAAGAAACAATCCTTTTATGTGATGAAGATTCTTGATTCAAGCATGGTTATCATGATTCCAACGACCAGCTGCCAAAATGTGGGCCTGAGAAATATCATCAGCTCCCAGGATGTGAGCAAAATCTACGATATCCTGAATGAAAGAGGCATGGCAATCGTCTCCCAGCCTTGGAATCAGCGCTATAGGGAGTATATGGAAAAGATCAAGACCGGTTCGGTCTACGAGATTGCCTCGGTGCTTCGTGATCTTTTTCTCCTGCGAGTGGACAAGGATCTTTCTTTTGGCGAACGCAAGATGATGGACACCGCCAAAAGTCTTCTGGTGAAAGAGATTGCCTTGGCCAACGAATTTAACGAAACCGAGACCCAGGTGGAAAAGAACATCGAGCAGATTTTTTCCTGATCTTGGTTGCTGGTTGATGGTTTTTTTGTGACATTCCTCTGAACGTTCTTTGCCTGTGCTATCATCTGGTAGCACAGGCGTTTTTTTTTGATACGTTGAATTTTCCTCTCCGCATTCTATAACTGACATCACTTTTTTTCTTCTTCGTGAGCCTATGAGCCAGAATAGCCTTTTTATAGTCGAGAAGGGGGGGCAGCGTCTTGATCTGTATCTGGCAAGCCAATTCGACCACGAAGGCTTGACGCGTTCGCGGATCCAGCAGCTTATCCGGGCCGAAAAGGTTCTGGTGAACGAGGCTCCCCGGAAAGCCAAGTATCTTCTGCAGGCCGGGGACAGGCTCACGGTTACCATCCCGCCGCAAACGTCTTCTGGGTTGGTTGCCGAGCCTGTAGCCTTTGTCGTTCTATATGAAGATGATGATCTCATTGTGCTTGCCAAACCCCCTGGCATTGTGGTGCATCCAGCCTCTGGTCACAGCTCGGCAACTTTGGTGCATGGGCTTCTCCATCATTGCGGCGGATTATCCGGGATAAATGGGGAGTTGCGTCCCGGCATCGTCCATCGGCTTGATAAAGACACCTCCGGCGTCATGATGGTAGCCAAAAGTGATTTTGCCCATCAGGCTCTGGCCGATCAGTTCAAGCGGCGCGAGGTGAAAAAGATTTATCAGGCCCTGGTGGACGGCAAGCCGACCTTTCAATCCGGCAGAGTTGATCTGCCCATTGGCCGACATCCCGTCCATCGGAAAAAAATGGCGATTCGGGAAAATGGCCGGGAGGCCGTGACCAACTGGTGGGTTCTGGAACGGTTTGCCCAGGGACTGACCCTTCTTGAGCTTGGCCTGGAAACCGGCCGCACCCATCAAATTCGGGTACATATGGCTGCCCTGTCTTGCCCGGTTGCCGGAGATTCCGTGTATGGCCGCAAAAATTCCCGTTATCTGGAAATGGGGATAACCCGCCAATGCCTGCACGCGCACACCCTGGCCTTCCGTCATCCCCGCACCGGGGAGAATTTGCAGTTTACCGCGCCGCTCTGGCCGGATATGCTGTATACACTTGAGTTGCTGCGGCAGGCAGGTGGCTGACGGTTGGATCTTTTGTGAGGGCGTAACAGTGGCACAGCAGGCGCACAGATCGGTGGTCGCCATCACCGGAGGAATGGGCTCTGGCAAGAGTTCCGTGGCTGCCTATCTGTGTGAGATCGGCGGGGCCAAGGGACTCAGTGCCGACACCCTTTGCCGTCAGCTTCTGGAGCCTGGAGCTGTCGGCTGGTTGGCCGTGCGCAAGGCGTTTGGCGAGAGATTTTTTTTGGCGGACCAGCGCATTGATCGCCCCCTGTTGCGCAGAATTCTCTTTGAGGACCACGATTTTCGTCGGGAACTCAACATTCTTCTTCACCCCCTGGTACGAAACGAGATAACCGACCATATTGAAGCGGAGATTGACCATTTCTCCGAGATTCAGGTTCAGTCCCAGGCCCGGTTCGTGGTCGAAGTGCCCCTCCTGTATGAAGCGCACTGGGAGCAGGATTTTTCCCAGATTGTGGTGGCGTATGCAGATGAAAAGGCCTGTCGGCAAAGAATCATGTTGCGCGACGGGATAAGCGAGGCCGAGGCCGAAAAAGCGATGGCAACGCAGATGCCCTTGTCGCACAAATCTTTTCTCGCGGATCACGTTATTGATAACAGTGGTCCCTGGTCGGATACCTGTTTGCAGATCGTGCATCTGCAAAAGCTGCTTTGGTCAGGAGTTGGCTTTGACGGCGGATGATTGTCTGAAAAATGGGCGGCTTGCTTAATTTCCATATCATTCAGAAAGGTGTACGATGGAAAAGAGCAGCAGCTTATCTACTGGCAAGCTCCAAGGGTTGAACCATCATCGCTTTTAGGCGCGAGGAAGAGGCATGGCTAATCTCGTGACTTCTGGGGAAACAGATGCCGTTCCAGGCAAACTGGTGGTAAATAAAGCACCGGTTCGTATTTTTGCCATAGTCTTTGGTTTGATTTTTCTTGGCGAAATCGGCATTATGCAGGTTCTTGCTTTTTTTCCCCACCTGTCCCCCAGCGCCGCCGCTTTTCTGGACGGACTTCTCCTCCTCTGTTTGGTTCTGCCGCTGTGGTTTTTCTTCTCCTACCGACCCCTGCGCGAAAAAGGCGAGGAATGCAACCGGGAGCGACTAGAAATCGCAAGGCAGAACGCCTTCTTGCATACGGTGCTTGACGCGCTGCCTTTTCCTTTTTATGTGATCGACGCCAAAAATTATCGGGTGCAGATCATCAACAAGGCTGCCGGAGTTAACGTCGCCGGAGACCTTACCTGTCACGCCCTTTCCCATAAAAGCGTGGCGCCATGCTCGGGGGGCGAACATCCCTGCCCCATGGTGGAGGTGAAAAAAACCGGCAAGCCGGTGATTCTGGAGCATCTCCACTATAATCAGCAGGGCGCCCAGCGGGTTATGGAAGTGCATGGCTACCCGATCTTCGACGAGACCGGCAATATTGTCCAGATGATCGAATCTTCCATGGATATAACCCAACGGAGGCTGGCAGAGGATGCCTTACGGAGAAGCGAGGCGAGCCTACAGGATTTTCTCGATAACGCCAACGATCTCATCCAGATTCTTGACCTGAAAGGGCGGTTTCTCTATGTCAACCGCGCTTGGCAGATGGCTCTGGGTTACAGCGAAGCGGAGATCGGGCGCTTGAACATTCATGATCTCCTGCACAAGGATTCCCGGGAAAGTTCTATGGGATTGTTCAGCTCCATTAGCAGGATTTCGCAGGTTGTGGGGCATGAACTGGTTTTTGTCGCCAAGAACGGGAAAACAATAGTTGTTGAGGGAAATATCACCACCCAGATGGAGGAAGGCGCTCCGGTCGCGGTACGGGGCATATTCCGGGATATCACCAAGCGGAAACAGCTTGAGGAACAGTTTCTGGAGCAGAAGAGCATCACGGAAAAAATGATCAAGTTTTCGGCGGTGCCGATCTTTGTTCTGGACAAGAACCACCTGGTTACCAACTGGAACAAGGCCTGTGAAAAAATGACCGGGGTCAAGGCCCAGAGGGTTGTCGGCACCAGCGATCATTGGCGGCCTTTTTATCCCAGCAAACGCTCCTGTCTTGCCGACTTGGTGCTGGACGGGGCCTATGATTCGTTTCCCCAGTTTTACGAGGCCTTCGATACCTCGACTTTTCTGCATGACGGGGTGCGTTCGGAGGGGTGGTTTGATAATGTCGGAGGAAAAAATCGGTACCTTGTCTTTGATGCCGTGCCGATATACAACAGGGCCAAAGAACTGGTGGCGGTCATCGAAACCTTGCAGGACATCAGCGAACGGAAAAAACTGGCAGAGGAGCTGGGACGGCTTGCCACCACCGATGCCCTCACCGGCCTGTATAACCGGCATCGATTCAACGAGTTGCTGGAGCAGGAGGTGGCCAGGGCCAGGCGCTACCATACCCCGCTCTCCCTGATCATGTTTGACCTGGATTATTTTAAGAATGTCAACGACACTTACGGCCACGCGGTTGGCGATCAGGTCTTGCAGGGCGTGGCCGAGGTCATCCGGAAAAATGTCCGGGGCACGGATTGGGTCGGGCGATGGGGCGGCGAGGAGTTCATGGTGCTCTGTCCGGAAGCCACGGAAAAGGACGCGATTGTAACTGCGGAGAAATTACGGGGACTGGTGGAAAGCCATACCTTTGAAACCGTGGAAACGATCACCATCAGCTGCGGGGTGACCCGTTTCAAGGCGCCCGATTCGGTGGACACTTTTGTAAGCAGGGCGGATGACGGTCTGTACAGAGCAAAGGACAAGGGCCGGAATATCGTGGAGATAGTCTGAACCGTGAATTTGCCCTGATTTTTTTAGCCATTGTTTGTAAGAGCAGTCCCTTCGCCAATCTTCTGTAATTCCCCCCCCCTTTTTTTCATATCGCTAAAAAAAGAGCTTCGACGCCAACAGGTGTCGCCCATTGTCTGCCGCAGCTGTTTGATATAACTGGTGTTTTTATTGTTGAGCGATTTTGGGGGACAGATTGTGAGAGGAAAAAAGTGTTTAACGATTTAATTAAAAGTTGTAAGTTGCGTGCGGTAACGTCCCGCATGTGCAGTTGCGGCAAATAATGATTACGGCAATCCCGGATATACGGCGGCATCCTTTTGAACAGTATGGATTTTCAGCATTTAGCAGCAGACACAGAGATGAACAGGACATTTGCCTTTTCAGAAAATGACCCTGCGCAGCGGCAACGGGCGGAAATGGCTTTTTTGGCCGGGAGCCGGTTTTCGCAGATTTTTCTGGATTGTGCCAATGATCTGATCCAGAGCATCGACCGGGCCGGAAGATTTCTCTATGTCAACCGGGCATGGCGGGAAACCCTGGGCTACGATGACGCCGAGGTTGCCGCACTTTCTATTTTCGATATCCTTGACCCAGACTGCCGCGAGAGTTGCGCCACCCTGTTTCGTGATATCGCCGCAGGCAAGATCTCCCATACCTACGAGGTGGTCTTTGTCGCCAAAAGTGGACGCAAAATATCGGTGGAAGGCAAGATCAGCACCGATTTCAGGGACGGCGAACTGGTGGCGACCAGAGGAATTTTTCGTGACATCAGCCAGCGCAAAGAGGCAGAAGACCTGTTGCGGGATCAGAAACTGCTCACGGAAAAACTGATCCGTTATTCCGCCGTGCCTATTTTTGTATTGAACCCGCAGCACAGGGTCACCGACTGGAATCGGGCCTGCGAGATGCTCACCGGTGTTCCCGCCGAACAGATGGTGGGGACAACGAATCACTGGCAGGCCTTTTATCCGGAAAAACGTCCGTGCCTGGCCGATCTTGTTATCGATTCCTCCGACCGCCACAATCTTGCGGACCTGTATACCGCAGCCAAAAACTCCGAGTTGCTGGAGGAAGGCATTCATGCGGAGGAATGGCTGGATGCGGTGGGTGGGGAGCGCCGCTATCTTTCCTGCGATGCCGTGCCTATTTACAACCACGGCAAGGAGCTGGTGGCGGTCATCGAGACCCTCCACGACCTCACCGAACGCAAGAAGATGGAAGAGGCGCTCACCCGACTTGCCACCACCGATACCCTGACCGGGATATTTAATCGCGGCAAGATCGAGGAATCGCTTAGGCAGGAGATGGCCAGGGCCTCTCGGTACGGAAGCCCCCTGACCATCATCCTCTTTGATCTTGACTACTTCAAGAAGATCAACGACAGCCTCGGGCACTCCATCGGGGATCAGGTTTTACAAGAGGTTGCTGCTGCGGTGGCAGGGCAGATCCGGGAAACGGATGTGCTGGGGCGCTGGGGTGGCGAGGAGTTCATGGTGCTCTGTCCGGGAACCATGGCGGATGACGCGGTTACCATTGCCGAAAAGTTGCGGCAACAGGTGGAGAGACTGCCGCTTGGCGTTACCATCAGCTGCGGCCTGGCCGGATGCCGACCAGGGGAGAGCATGGATGCCCTGATCAACCGGGCGGACAAGGCATTGTATGCCGCCAAGCGCGCCGGGCGCAACTTGGTGCGGATAGCAGCCTGAGCCAAGGTCGCCGCCAAAATTCCGGCAATCTCGGAAAAGTAACCGATTGGCAGTGCCGCAGATGCGCGGAAGAGGTCTGCGAAGTGTGCTTGTCGCACACGAGCAGGCCGATGACAAAGCAGATGCGGTGCTGCCGAGCGGTTCTTTAGCGGATCTCGTCGCTGTCCACATAGGCATAGGCGCTGTGCTTGTGGATGGATTCAAAACTTTCCACGCTTACGGAAAACCAGGTGATGTCTGGATAAGCCATGGCTTGTTCCGCCACCTTGCGCACCGCATCTTCAACGAACATCGGGTTGTTGTAGGCCTTTTCCGTTACATATTTTTCATCAGGCCGTTTCAGCAGGGAATACACCTCGCAGGAGGCCCCCGCCTCGGCCATGGTGATGAGATCTTCCATCCAGATGAACCCCGAGTACTTGACGGTGAGGTTCACCTCGCCCCGCTGGTTGTGGGCGCCGCAATCGCTGATCTCTCTTGAGCAGGGGCATAAGGTGGTCACCGGCACCCAGACCGAGAGGATGAAATCCTCATCCCTGCCGATGCCGCCGGTGAACCGGCAGGTATATTCCATGAGACCCGCCGTGCCGGTGACCGGTGCCTTTTTTTCCAGAAAATAGGGAAAGGTCATTTCCACATGGGCTGATTCCGCCCGCAATTCTTCTTTCACCTCGGCCAGCAGGTTCCTGAATATCCGGTTGCTCATCTCGTCTTGATAGGTGTTCAGAACCTTGATGAAGGTGGAGACACAGGATTCCCGGTACTGGCTCGGCAGACTTACCTGCAGGCTGATGCTGGCCACAGTCTCCTGCATGCCTCCGGATTTTTCGCGCACCCGAACCGGATACCTGATATCTTTTATGCCGACCGTATTGAGCTTCATGTTGCCTAGATATAGTAAACGTTCAGCAGCACCGCATCTGCTTTGTCATCGGCCTGCTCATGTGCAATAGCACACTTCGCAGACCTCTTTCGCGCATCTACGGCAGCAGTGAAGCGGCGCTGCTGAACGTTTACATTTTGGAGGTTGCCCCACGTTTTTTCGTTCTTGGGGAATGATTACAAATATATACACCATTTGCTTATCTGCGGAAAGCGGTAAACGGGGAGTGAGCCAGACCGTGTATGGGGCTTGGCTCCAGGGTGCGAGCTGTGGTAGGCTGGAGACTACGGGAGGAGGCGAATCGAAATAATGAGCGAGGAGACACAGGTCCGGCTGGACAAATGGCTGTGGGCTGCCCGTTTTTTCAAGACCCGCGCCCAGGCCTCCCAGGCAGTGGCAGGCGGCAAGGTCCAGGTGGGCGGCTTGCGGGTAAAACCCTCCCGGCTGGTGGTTGTGGGTGATGGGCTGCGGATTCAGAAGGAACAGGAGGAATTCGCCATAGTTGTTCGGGCCATAAGCGGCCAGCGGCGAGGCGCACCGGAAGCGCAACTGCTCTATGAGGAGACTTCGGAAAGTATCACTGCCCGCGCCGAGGCCAGAGAAACCCGGCGTCTTTTGCGGGTCGTTGGCGCTGCGCCGCCAGGGCGGCCAGGCAAGCGGGATCGGCGGCTGATCAGGAAATTTACCAAAAAAGAGGAATAAAGGCTTGGGGGCGGCAATGGCTGCTTTTTTTCGCCGGGCCATCTGTTTGCTTTGCGTCTTCGTCTCTTTGCGTTACAGTGTCGGTTCAAGGTTTGCGCTAGGCGCATAGGTTGTTTCGAGATGATATCCAGGATTCAGGAGAAAACCATGAAAAAGATAGAAAGGGCATTGATCAGTCTGACAGACAAATCCGGGATCGAGGGATTTGCCAGGGAGCTGGAGCAGCTGGGGATCGAGATTCTCTCCACCGGCGGCACGGCCAAGAAGATGCGGGATAACGGCATTAAGGTCAAGGATGTTTCCGAATTCACCGGCTTTCCCGAGATGCTCGATGGCCGGGTCAAGACCTTGCATCCCAAGGTGCACGGCGGCATCCTGGCCCAGAAAACCAACCCGGACCATGTGCGGCAGATGCAAGAGCATGGCTTGCAGGCCATCGATCTGGTGGCGGTCAATCTCTATGCCTTCGAAAAAACCGTGGCCAACCCGGCCTGTACTCTGGGGGAGGCCATTGAGAACATCGACATCGGCGGCCCCACCATGCTGCGCTCTAGCGCCAAGAATTTTCAGGATGTCACCGTGATCGTCGACCCGACCGACTACCCGCAGGTGCTTGCCGAGATCAAGGCTACCGGCAACACCACGCTCAAGACCCGCTTCCGCCTAGCGGTAAAGGTCTTTGCCCTGACCAGCACCTACGACACCGCCATTGTCAAGTGGCTGAACACCGTGGATGTCGAATCCAATCCTTATTTCAAGTAGGTGGCACCCATGAAAATGGCGGTATTGCTCTCCGGCTCGGGCAGGACCCTGGATAACTTCCATGAACGGATTGCGGCTGGGACCATGCAGGGGAGCATCGAGGTGGTGCTCTCCAATCTGCCAGACGCTCTCGGTCTGACTAAGGCCAGGAACCACGGGTATCCGGCTTTTCATGCCAAGGACAATGCCGTCATCAACGCCATCTTGCAAGAATATGGGATCGAGTTGGTGCTGCTGGCCGGGTATCTGAAACTCTATGCGCCTCCGGCCCATCTGCAACGGGCGGTGCTCAATATTCACCCCTCCCTGATCCCGTCCTTTTGCGGGGCAGGGATGTATGGCATGCGGGTGCATCGGGCTGTCAAGGCGCGGGGAGTCAAGGTAACCGGCTGCACGGTCCACTTTGCCAACGAGGTGTACGACGAGGGGCCGATTGTGGTCCAGCACTGCGTGCCTGTTGACGAGGCCGACACGCCCGATGATATCGCGGCCCGAGTCTTTGCTGCGGAGTGCGAGGCATACCCTGAGGCGATCAACACTGTGGTGGCGCGGGGTATCGATTCTTTCTGGCCGTAAACCTCTCTCAATCCCTGGAGGAAGAAAATGGAAAAACGGATCATGTCGGCAGAGGATATAGACCGGTCATTGCACCGGATCGCCCTGCAAATCGTGGAAAATAACCACGGGGTCGCCAACCTGGCCGTAATTGGCATCCATACCGGCGGGGTTTTTCTTGCCGACCGCATCCAGAAGCTGATCCAGGACCGGGAAAAGATCGTGTTGCCCACCGGCACCCTGGACATCACGCTCTACCGGGACGACTGGAGCCTGGCCAGCCAGAATCCGGTGGTTAAAAAAACCAGCATCGCATTTCCCATGGAGGAGATGGTCGTGGTCCTGGTGGACGATGTTATTTTCACTGGCCGTACCATCCGGGCCGCCATGGACGCTCTGATGGACATAGGTCGGCCTCAGTGCATCCAGCTGGCCGTTTTGGTTGACCGGGGCGGGAGGGAGTTGCCGATCCAGCCCGACTATGTGGGAATGGACATCCCGGTCAAAGCCGGTGAACATGTGCATGTGCGCCTTGCCGAGAAGAGCGGGGCCGATGAAATCGTGCTTGTTGGCCGGAATTAGTTTTTTATCCGTGCTCCCCGTATGATAGGATATTTTCTGGAAAACAGGGAATATGCGATACTACGCTCTTATTGGTCAGGGAGATCATGAGCCAGGAACCCCATTCATGCATGGATTTGCAGCAGATCAGGCTGCGGATCAGAGAAAAGCAGCGGAGCTACGCGAGCTACAACCTTAGCCCGGCCCAGAACGATCTGCTGCGTGCCTTTTTCGATCTTGCCCAGGAATTCGACTCCAACGAGGATTTTTACAGGGTCTGCGTTGCCGCCCTTTCCGAGTTTCTCAGTTTGCACAGTCGGCTCTATTTTTTTGACAAGGATCGGGAAAAGCTGGTTCTTGTGTGCGATAGCCGGAAAGGACTGTTGCTGAAACCGGCTGCTGCCCCGGGCCATGTGCGCTTGACCTTCAAAAGTTACGAGAGCGAGCGCTCGCTCTTGGTGCCGATCCATTGCAAGCCCTCCCCCGACGCGCAGGACGATGATAAGCGACCGCTCAGTCTACAGATCATGGGGGTTTTGGAGGTATATCCCCTTGAGAAAATTTCCCAGGCTGATCGTTTCTTTCTGGGTAAATACACAAACCGCATCGGCTACAATCTGCACAACCGTTTGATTTTGCACGAAAATATCAGGCATCTCCGGTTCATCAACAACCTGGTGATGGACATTGAACACAACGTCATCACTCCCAATATGTATTTCAAGCATCTGTTCAATCAGCTCAAGGCCCGTATCGGGGATATCGACGAGCTGGAAAAAATGATTGCCGGGTTTAAGGCAGCCCAGGGGGTGCCCAGCGGAAGCTGTGAGCTGGTGATCAGCAAGGTGAGCAGCCTGCACCGGAGCTTGCTTGAGAATCACCGGGAATTGCTGGAACACCACGCCAATTACAGCCTCTTTCTGGAGAGCCTGTTTCGGCGGGATCACTTTGCCCAGGGCCGTTTTGTGCTGCATCCCAGGAAATGCTCCATTGATCGTGAGATTGTCTCGCCGCAGCTTGATCATTTTCTGAGCCGATTTGGAGCCCGTGGAATTGCGGTGGAAAAGCCAGAGGATATGCAGGAAGAAGAACTTTTTCTGCGGGTGGATGTCGGGTTGCTTTCACAGGTCTATGCCAATCTTTTCTCCAACGCCGTGAAGTACACCGGCGAAATAACGAACCGCAACGGAGAGGTCCGAAAGGCCGTGGCCTATGGCCGCGAGTTGCTGGCTGATTATTTCGGCCCTGGCAAGGCCGCAGTCAAGTTCAATGTATTCACCACCGGGGAGCATCTTTCCGAGGTTGAGGCGAAAACTGTTTTTGCCGATGGCGTCCGGGGAGAAAAGAGTCGAACCGTACCCGGAACCGGGCATGGTCTGGCTTTTGTCAAGCAGGTGGTGGAGATTCATGGCGGCGTGGCTGGCTATGAGGCCACGGAAGAGGGGAATAACTTTTATTTCATCCTGCCTCTGACCGATCCGAACAACGTCCCCGCTGTCCAGGCCTGAGGGGAAATTGCCGCAGCATGTTCCCCCTAAAAGATGATATTCCCTCCCGGCATTTTCCTGTTGTCAATCTCTGGCTCATCATCGTCAATATCCTCTGCTTTGTCTATCAGCTGAGTCTTGGTCAGGAGCTGGAAAGTTTCATCGTGACTCATGGCTTTGTCCCGGCCCGTTTTGCCGCCGAACAGGCGGGAAACGCCATGTCCCTTGGCCGCTACGCCCCGATTTTCAGCTCCATGTTTCTCCATGGCGGCCTGCTCCATGTTTTTTCCAATCTCTGGATGCTGTGGATTTTTGGCGATAATGTGGAAGACCGGATGGGGCATGGCCGTTATCTGCTGTTTTATCTTCTCTGCGGGATTGCTGCGGCATTGGCCCAGTTTTGGGCCAATCCTCAGGCCCAGGCGCCGATGATCGGGGCGAGCGGCGCAATTTCCGGGGTGCTGGGCGCGTATGTTTTTCTCTTTCCCCGCGCCCGGATTCTCACCTTTATCCCGGTCTTTATCCTGTTTTATCTGGTGGAAATTCCGGCTTACTTTTTTATTGGCGTCTGGTTTATCTTGCAGTTTCTGCAAGGTGCTGCCCAACAGGCGGCGGTGGGCAGGCTGGTTGAGGGCGGAGTGGCCTGGTGGGCCCATGTCGGCGGCTTTGTGACCGGGGTGATTTTGCTGTATTTCTTTAAGCAAAATCCAGAGAAAAAGACAGGGCAGGTATGGCTGTAGCCATGGCGATGCGAGTTGCCCTGAAAAACCGCTGGTGTTGGGATTTCACCCACCCCCAGCCCTTCCCGTCAAGGGAGGGGAGTTTGCTTCGCCGAAGGAGCGATAGATTAACGATTGATTTAGAAGGGGAACTTACAAGCCTGTCTTTTTGCTTTCCACATAATGGGCCGCGGCCAGGGCTGCGGTGCAGCCATCCGCAGCGGCAGTGACGATCTGTTTGGCGTATTTCTCCTTGAGATCACCAATGGCAAAGATGCCCGGTGTGTTGGTTTCGCATTTGTCATCGGCAATCACATAGCCGTTGGCATTCATCCTGGTGCCCGCCGGAACCAGGGCATTGTTCGGTTCAAAGCCGATGAAGACGAATACCCCGTCGGTGGCAAGGGTTGAGATTGCGCCATCCAGGGTATTCTTGATGGTCACCCCGTTCACCCCCTGTGCATCCGCCTGGATTTTCGCAAGAACCGTATTCCAGAGCACGGTGATCCGTTTTTCATTCAACACCCTTTTTTGCAGGATCATCCCGGCCCGGAAAGCGTCCCGGCGATGGGCGATGTACACCTGCCTGGCAAGCTTGGCCAGATACAGGGATTCCTCCAGGGCGCTGTCGCCGCCGCCCACCACCACCACGGTCTTGTCGCGGAAAAAAAAGCCGTCGCATACGGCACAGTACGAGACCCCCCGGCCATAATATTTGTCTTCCCCAGGAATGCCGAGCTTTTTGGGGCTGCCGCCGGTGGCAAGGATAACTGCATGGGTAGCAAGTATTTCGCCGTTATCAAGGCTGACGGTGTGAAGGCCAAGCCCCGGTTCAACACCAACAACCTCGCGGGTCATCACTTCAAGGCCATAGGCGGCGGCATGCCGGGAAAACTTCAGGGCCAGTTCCGAGCCGCTGATTTTTTCGGTGCCGGGCCAGTTCTCCACCTCATCGGTATTGTTCAACTGGCCGCCGGGGATGCCTTTTTCGATGAGCACTGTTTTCATGGCGGCTCGCTGGGCATAGATGCCTGCGGTGTAGCCGCCTGGGCCGCCGCCGATGATGATAAGGTCATAAGGTGTTGAGTCTGGCATGGGGAGTTCTCCTACAAGCTGGGTGCGGGATGGGCTCCCAGTTATCTGTTGATGACTCTTAATAACTCTGGATTTACTTTAAACAGGTGCTTCGACAGGCTCAGCACGAACGGAATATCAAACGTTAAAAAACTCCGTTTGCCCTGAGTCCTTCGACAGGCTCAGGAGAGCCCTGTCGAAGGGTGGTTGTTACGATTCCATCATTATTTGGTGGTAAAGGTGAATGCGCCGTCCCAGTCATCCGGCGGCGGGCTGCCTGCGAAGTGAGCGAGGCGGTCGAGATAGAGGCCGTAAAGCTGTGAGGGCGCTGCCGTGTTGAGGGCTTGGACGATTTCCGTTGCCTCCTGAAACTCACGGTTTGCGTAATGCTCCAGGGCCTTGGTAAAGGAGTCTGTTGCCTTCCGCAACTCCGGTGTCGGTTCGCCCTCGCAGAGGGGTTCATAGATGAGCACCGGAACATCCTTGCCCTTGACCCGAACCATGTCAAGCATCCGGCAGTAAAACCCTTCACCCAGCGCGGCTCTGGTGTATTCCGAGATGATGATGCTGGTGCCGTAGGCTTTGTTCGCGCCTTCCAGCCGGGAGGCGAGATTGACGCTGTCGCCCATGACCGTGTAGTCAAAGCGCTGGTCGCTGCCAAAGTTGCCCACGCTCACGGCCCCGGTGTTGATGCCGATGCGGATAGCAACATCGGGCAGCCCCCGTTTCGTCCAATCCTCTTGGAGCGATTTGAGCTTTGCCAGCATCTTAAACGCTGCCCGTACACAGTTGACGGCGTGGTCGGCATCCTCAAGCGGCGCGCCCCAGATGGCCATGACCGCGTCGCCGATGAACTTGTCCACGGTTCCCTTGCTTGCCAGCACGATATTGCTCATGGCCGTGAGGTACTCGTTCATGAACCGGCCAAGCTCTTCGGAGGTCATCTTTTCGGAGATGGAGGTAAAGCCCCGGATGTCGCTAAAGAACACGGTGAGGTTTTTCTGTTCCCCTTGCAGGGAGAGCCGTTCCGGGTGCTCCATGAGCTGGTTGACGATCTGGGGGGAGACATAGTGGCCGAATGCCGAGCTGATGAAGCGTTTTTTCTGGCCCTCAAAAAAGTAGTTGAACAGGGTGACCACCAGGAAAATGGCCAGAATGGTCAGCAGCGGATAGGACAGGCCGAGGATCTGGCCATGGCTGAAAAAGAAAAGATAGTTGCCGACAAGGGTGCCCACCACGAGCAGCAGACCGCCAAGGCCGCCGAGCAAGGGGCTGGCATAGGCGAGGAGCGCGCTTAGGCCCAGGCCGCCCACCAGAAGCAGGGTGTAGGTGATGCCGATTTCGGTGAAGATGTCATGGGTGAATGGGTCGTGGCTCAGGATGTTGTCGATGATGGTGGCGTGGACCTCCACCCCCGGATAGATGTTGGAAAAGGGCGTGGCCCTGAGATCAAGAAGCCCGGCGGCGGAAGTGCCGATGAGAACATACTTGCCCTGCACCCGATCCAGGCCCTTGCCTGCAAGGATGTCCGCCGCGGAAAGATAGGGATAGGTATGGTCCGGCCCCCGGAAATTGACGGTGAGTTGGCCTCTTTCATCGGTGGGGATAAAGGTTGAACCCACTTCAATCCCGAGAATGTCCCTGGGCCTGATTTGCCCCTGCCGGGAGACCTGGATGGTCGTTTCCTGCGCTCCGCTGCCGATGCGCAGCATTTCCAGAGCCAGGGACGGATAGGGGACATTGTCCATCATCATGAAGAGCGGAACCTTGCGCACCGTGCCCGAGACGTCGGGAAAAACATTGAAAAAGCCTTCGCTTTGGCCTTGGGCCACGGCCACCACGTTGGTAATGGCCCGGTAGGCCCGGAGCAGGGAGATGTCCCCGTAGCGGAGGCTGTTTGGGGCAAGTCGGGTGGCGCCCGAGGGAAAGGGCATGTCCGCCTGGTTTTTCAGGCCGTCATTCTGGGTCTGGAAGACATAGCCCAAAACCGAGGGCGTTGCAGCCATAGCCTTGCCCAGGACGAGATCGTGGTCAAGTGCCTCCTTGGTTTTTAGCTCTGCCAGGGCTTCCGGCGGGAGTTGCGTTTGCAGAAGCTGTTGCAGCTCGTCAACAAAGTTTTTCGGCGAGGTGCGGTCCGCCTCGGCAAAGACGATATCCAGGCCGATGACCTTAGCTCCGCCTGCGCCAAGGTTTTTGATCATCTTAGCCACGGTGTCGCGCGGCCAAGGCCATTGACCGATGGCCCGCAGGCTTTTCTCGTCGATATCGACGATAACGATGGGCTGGCGGGGGGAGACCGCACCTCGCCAGCGGAACATGGTGTCGGTCAGTCGATTGTCAAGGGCCTCCAGAACATCCGGTTTCTGCTGGCCAAAGGAGGCGAAAAGCAAGGCGGCTGCCAGGGTTACCAGGCAGCCGACCTTGAAGGGGGAGAGGGTGAAGAACGATTTGAGCCGTTGTCTTTTAGGTGTCACGAGGCATAATTCTCATTTTTTAGCGGTTTCCGCCGAACACCCCGAGATAACGGACGCCGTTGTCCATCTGGGCATGGAAGTTGCCGCCTACTCCCTGGGCGGTGAGGCCATAGAAGGCGCCGTTGACTTGGCTACCACCGAGGGGGGTAGTGCCGGAAACACTGGAAACGTAGGCGTGGAATCCAGTATTGTTCAGGGAGTTTGCTGCGGAGTTGATGGCAAGGGAGGCCTGATCGAAGCTGATGGTGCCGGTGACCGCATTGGCAACTGTGGTGTTTTGGAAGTTAACTGCCAGATGGGTTGCGCCGTTGGTGAGTTGGGAGGTGGTTAGGCCATCTGAGGAAAGTTGCACGCCAAAGGCTTTGCCATCGTACGTGCCGGTGAAGGAGGCGGTATTCAGGATGCTGTCGAGGTATGCGGCTGGAGTCTGTTGTCCGATAACGAAAAAGGATTGCTGGCCAAACAAGTGGTCATTGCTTGTAGAAGCGTCAGTGTAAGCAATCTCCCAGTAGCCCCAAGTCATAAAGTCATTGGCGGAGCTGGTGATTGTTGGGGCATCCGGGCCGGCGGTAACCAGAAAATTGCCGTGATCCTTCAGGCCGGCGCCGGTAAGAATGGCCACCATGTCGTTATTCGCCACATAGGCGGAATTGGCTTGGTTGCCGCCTATGGTCAGGTCCCTGCTAGCGCCGCCGTTATAGAGGTCATTGAGATTGGCGATGGTGCCGCTGAGTATTCCGGTGGTCGGGTTCACAATCAAGTTGATATCGCTGGCCGCTGAGTTCGCGTAGATACGGTTTGCGGCACCGGTGCTGGTGTTGTCGCCCACGCCGATGAAAAATCCGGTGTAGGTGATGGGAGAGCTTGGATCGGGGGTGGTGTTCCGGGTCGGGCTGCGCAGGGCCGCGCCAATGGCCTCCCAAGTGCCGGTTTGGGTGTTGTCGATGACCGAGTAGTCAGCACCCGAGGCGGTAAAGGCGAGACCTTGATGGAAGCTGCCATAAAGGGTGGCTGCGGCGCTCCCATAGGCGGAGGTTGGCTCGTTGCCTCCGCCACCATTAAAATTGGAGTCGCCGCCGCCCAAAATCGTGACATTGGCGGTGCCATTTGCAGCCATGGTGCCGAAGAACACGGCCCCTTTGCCGTTAATATCTTGAAAATTGTTATCAGAGGAACGGCCGATGAGGCGTTTGTTGTTGTAGTTGACTGTGGTTCTTGTTTCTTCCATGTCTGCATCAATGTTCAGCGAATTGGGGGAGGTGTAGATCAGGTGTCCGGTGAATGAGTCAATGCCCGCAGCGGGAATGCTGCCGGACGGGACACCGGCGTATACCAGCCCGCCGATGAGAAAGTCTGGGGCAGAAAAGGAGATTGTACTGTAAAAGAATTGGCCGGTTGGTTCGATATAATTGGTGGCGGTCATGGTAAGCAGACCCGCTATGGAGTCATTGTAGCTGAAGGTGTCGGTAAATGACGTGAAGCCAGTATAGCTTGAGGCTGTTGGAGCGTACCCCGGATAGCTGTACGGTGCGAAAAAGGATGTGAGAAAGGGTGACAGCGAAACTGGGCTGGAGTCGTATTCAATAGCATAAGCGCCATTGCTGAGGAAGGAGGCTGCGAGTGTTCCGGTCCCGGAAGGGGCGGTGGAAAGGGTGGCGTTTACCGCGCCGCTATCCCAGGCGAGAAAGGTAGAATAATAATACTGTAATACGGTGTCATAGACGTTGTCCCGCTTAAATATGCGGTAGTTGCCGGTAAGCGAAGTATTGGTGACAGTCGTGGTGTCAGCGATTTCTTTGGTCGTTATGTCGATGTCTTTTTGTATTTTGTCCTTTCCTATATCTTTTATATCTTTCAGGTCCAGGGTCACCGGGGGGCCGAGCGTGGTTGTTGACCCCCCCCCCCCGCCCAAGGCAGCCGTGTCAGCGGGGGCAGGGGCGGCCATGACGCCCTGCTCGCCCTTTGGTGCAGGGCCTTTGTCTTTTTGTTCCTCTTTTTTGTCGTCCTTTCCACCAGCGCCGTTGCCGGACAAGGATTTGTTCATCTCGCCAATTTCCTGGGCTGTGAATTTCATCGGCGGCAGCGGCGGTTTGGTCAGGGCCACTTTGGTGCCGAAGCCGGGCTTGGTAATTTCCACGGTGCCAAAGGCGTTGGTTACCTCAATGCCCTTGCCGCCCTGGAAGACGACCGAGAGAAAGTCCGGGGTAACGAACCCGGCGTACATGGAGCCCCGGATACCGATGGTTGCCGTCGGGGTTTCGGTTTTGAAGTTCTGCGGCGCCGTCTTGGTCAACGCGCCGCCCATGACCCGAAAGGTGCCTTCCTTGACCTGGGTTTTGAGGGCGCCATCTTTTTGTTCCGGCTGCCAACGGTATTCGGCAATTTTCATCGTTGTTGCATTGCCGAGGTTGATCAGGGTGTTGTCGGAGAACATGATCTGCACCTGGCTGTGTTCCCCGGTTTTAATGCTGTCTTCTTCAAAGATGGGGGTCTGGATAGCGAGGGGCCTGCTTTTGCCCTTGGCATCGAAGGCTTGCACATCGCCGCGTGTCGCGACCACAGTGGCGACCTGTTTGGCAGCGTAGGCCGGGGGACAAGCCAGGATGAGGGCAAAGAAGCCGAGGAGCAGGGTGCGGGCGATGGAATGTTTCATGCGCGATTCTCCGAAGGGGCGGGCAGAGCAGGTCTTGTTTGTGGCGGTCATGGTCATAATCTGCGCGGTCATTTTAGAAAAGGTCAAAAGGCGAAGGTCAGCTCCGCTGCGGTTACGTTCTTGTCATATTGATACAGGGCGATGTTGGATTCCGCCTTGGTGTTCGTGTAGCTGAGCTGCCCCGAAAGACTGCGCCGTTTGTCCTCCGTCTGCCACAGGCGTTTCGACAGACCGCAGGACAGGTCGAGAACATTGTCGGCCCGGTTGCTGATATAGAGCGGGTCGGTCTTGTCGTACTTGGTGTTTTGGAAACGGAAGCTGGCAAAGAGGGCGAAATCGAGGGGCAATTGCCGGTCATACCGGGCCAGGAGCATGAAGCGGTCATAGCTGTTGTAGTCGTTCGCCGCGTTTTCAAGTTCCTTGCCAAGGGAGAGGGTGAACCGGTCCGGGCCCCGGGTGAAGACCGGACCGGCGGTGATCAGGTAGTTGTTCGCATCCTTGTCTCCGTCCTGGTAGTTGTTTTTTTGCTGTACCGTGGCGCCGAGATTAAAGAGAATGGATTGGTCCACCAGCCAGGTCAGGGTGGAGCTTAAACCGCAGGCACTCTGGTAACGGTCGTATGCGACATCGACAGTGTTAAGCATGCCCTGGATCTGCCAGAGGTAGTTCTGCCCCTGAAAGACCGGGCCGGAGGCAAGGCTCAGGAAGCTGATGTCGTGGATGTTCTGGCTTCCGTAGAAGGCGTTGTAGTTGACCGCCGTGGTTTTCCAAGTGTAGGGGCTATCCTCGAATTTGTAGATGTGGTTGGCCACCAGGGTGGTGTTGTAGATCTGATCGCTGATAGCTTTCTGGTCTATGGTAATAGGAAGGGTAAGGCCTCCCAGGTTGACATTGACGCTGCTTTCTGTGGGAGCCACATTGACATTGTCATCATGGCTGAAACCGAACGAGAAAAGGCCGTTTATAAAATGGCGCTGCTCCGAGGCAGCGATGGCGTCCAGGAACTGTTGGATGTTTTTCCAGACCTGCTCCGGCGGGTTGGTGGCCTGCACCTCCTTGAAATACTGTTTGGCCAGCTCGCGGGAGCCGAGGCGCAGATGGGCGCGGGCCAGTTCGAGCTTGGCGCGTTCAGCGTCAGGGTTGGCAATGAGGATTCGGTCAAAGGCCATGACCGCTTCTTCAAGGCGCCCGGATTCAAAGGCAGCCCGACCGAGATAGAAATTGATCTCCAAGTTGGCCGGGTCTTGAACAAAGGCCTTGTGCAGCTCGGTGTATGCTTCTTCGAACCGGCCCTGATCAAAATATTGTTTCCCCAAGGAGTAGGAAGGAGGCAGCTCTGTAGCGGCCACGGTCTGGGCCAAGGAGAGATGCAGGGCGATCAACGCAAAAGCGAAAAGTTTTAGTTGTGCCATGACGTGTACCCGGTGCGGCCTATAACAAGGCCAAGAGGTTATTGGTTAGGGA
>Ga0334722_10002258_pt1 | contig 22070 bp, 19 predicted proteins | sample C3_bottom_MG_FD_207210 | JGI IMG/M metagenome (GOLD analysis project Ga0334722, IMG submission 207210) | Sediment microbial communities from Yellowstone Lake, YNP, Wyoming, USA - C3_bottom | ecosystem: Environmental > Aquatic > Freshwater > Lake > Sediment | place: USA: Wyoming | collected... | reverse complement strand
AGCCAAAACATATCAATTTTGCTACAATCGTTTGGTAATTCAAGGCTTTGGTCTCATCGTCTAACGGTTAGGACACCAGGTTTTCATCCTGGCAATCCGGGTTCAATTCCCGGTGAGATCACCAAAATAAAATACTCATCATGCTGATGGGTATTTTATTTTGCTGTTCCATCCGGAATTGTGGCCGGATTGAATATATTACGCTTATAATTGACATATCGTCTATTTTATTATAAATTAGTTACATCAATAAAACGCTACGAAGCGAACGAGTGGGAGAGGAATCATACATATGACCGAACTACTATCCAAAGATACCGAAACTAACGTTGAAAATAAAAACTCTTACAAAAAATACCTAATTGGCGCCCTAGCTGTCGCTACAGCTCTATTTATTTATCATGAAGCATCAAAAAACAAGCCAACCGCCCCTGTTATACCAGAACAAACTCCAAAATGCGCTTCAACCTGGGAAATGCCAGGAATTAGCCATAATAATGGTGATTGGGTATCAGGTGGAATAGAAATTAAAAAATCTGGCGAAAAAACAGATGCCCGTGATGTTTTAACTAATTGGTTTGACCAAATCGATAACGACAACGCAACTTTAGATTATTTTGCCGAATCAGTTCATAAAGCTGCTGATAAAAAGATTGTGAATATCGACAAAAAGCAACTGATTAACAGTGAAGGTTGCGCTACCGATTTGGCAGCTAATGAGGCGAGTTACGTTAAAGATAAGCTTAAAACCGCTGACATCAGTTACGGGGTTGCACCTGCACAAGGACGTAACAGTTATATTAATATCAAAGGTGAAGTTGTATTTTCGGCCGTAACAGATAAGCGAGACGCCATAATCATTGACTTTCATAACGGGAATTTATTGTACATATTGGGTGTATGTGGCAACGTTGTTACTGTTCAAGACATCCGCATCATCAGAGAGACCAAAAAAGATAATACAAAACACGAGACCCACAAAGACAAAAAAGATAAATTAACAGAGAAAAGCAGCAATTCAAATGATTATAAACAACCGGGTGACGGAACCGAAAAAGATTCTGGCACTGGCACTAAACCCAAAGCAACAATATCTACCCCGGCCGAATCAACCCCACCAAAAGTAGAAACAAAAGCTAACACTTCTGGCAAAACGAATAACGGTTTGGTTACAGACTAATAAATTTTGAACACCGCTACTTGTAAATAACGTTATAACATTGCCTTAAGCATTGACATTTTGTCCATTTTGTGATAATATGAGCGCATCAGTTGTCTTAGGTGTGAGGACCCAAGCCAGCGGAGGTAATTTAACAAGTCGGATCATTACAGTGCATGTCTATATGACACGTATCTGTTGTTTAATAATTGAAATACATAAAGTTTCTGAGTACAATTTCCAATCTTTCACTAGATTGGCGGAGGCATCGTTATAAGAACTCTTTACCGAGTATCCCCATAACAGCCCTGATAAGTTAAAGTGAACGGTCAAAGTTTATAAATTAAATAATTTACATCTTCCTTTTGCACTGGGTATTTATGCCTAGGGCGAAAAAGATAAGAGACTATGACTAAAATAAAAAGTAAGGGTGGACTTGTCGGCAACTTCTTCAATGATTTTTTCAAGAAGAACAAACCAACGTGCAACAAGCATCAATCGAAGTCCAAATCATGCAAATCCAATACGGATCAGTGTGATAAACTTCGCAGATGCAGCTATATTAATCGCAAGAAGCGTATAGACTAATCCCTTGCCCACTTTCATTTTTAACGAACAAATTAATGTTCGGGGTGAAAGCGGCTAATAAATACAAAAACTTATGACAGACAAAAATTTAGAGCGTGCATTTTGGATCGTTATAATAGTCGTTTATGCAGTCATCGGTTATTGGTGTTACCAAGTTTTGGTAAAACCAGCAGCTAAGGCTACGTTACAATTTTTTAACGCTTCAAGCGCCACGCAACAAATAGGACCAACTAAGTCGAAGTCAAATAATTCACGTTAACTAATTAGTTAATTCATCCTGGTTTTTACCAGTATGTCATTAACCAAAAATGTATGAAGAAGCTCATCAAAAAGCTTCTTAAGAGACCTAAGAAACTCTATAAGAAGCGCGTTGAAGCGGTCAAAACCGCAGTTCGTGATTGGAAGCAAAATAGGGCGACCTACAAGCTTTACATCATAGGTTTGACTGAGGGTGTAATAGCTCTTGGCCCAGCCAATAAAGTCGAAGGCGCAAAGCCCGAAGACAATGTCAAAGGCGGTATTTATGTTTTTGATAAATACCTAAGCGAGAATTATTCTCAGCCAGTGGCATTCAAAACGGCTTTACGCGAAACGGCTGAAATAATCGGCAACCTTGATCAATACGATCATGCATATGAAGTTGCCGTAGCAGCCATGAAACGAAGCAAAAGACAACCCAAAGCACCTATTGACAAGCCCTTTAAACCGGTTTGGAAATGGGTAATTTTGGGAATCGCTGTCCTAGCCGTTTTGGCACTTGTCGCACTATTCTCTTCATCGAGAAAAGTAACAATCCAAAACGACAACTCGACCGAAACTGTTTCCGATACCCCAGCGTGTTCAACCTGGATGATGGAAGCAGCGCCTTTTGAAACCAAAGACAATAAACTTTATGTTGAAGGTCTAAAGGTTATTCAAGATGCACAATTGGGTAAAAGCTCTGAGAATAATGAAAAAGCCCTTGAGGCTTTACAGATGTATCGTAACAAAAAGATTTATCTTCTTGATATGGCACAGTCTGAATTATCCCCAGAAGCTTGGGCAAAAGTTAATCCTAATGACATCTCGGACACCGGCAGTTGTGCCAACGAGAAAACTGTCGGGTTGTACCAAGACGTAATTTTCGAAGTGATGCATTCACAAACATCAATCGAAAACTTACCATCACCGAACACATGGTATAACTCAGGATTATCGAAAGGAAAAATTGTTGTTGATGGGCAAAGAGGTATTACTGGTAATGTGAAGGCTCTTGTAATTAGGCATCGTGATGGAAGAATCACAGCCTACCTTGCAAGATGTGGTAATCCGGTCCATAAGGATCAGAAAGGCCATGATAAAGGTGACACTGATGAGCATCATCATCACCCAACCCCTCCACCTCCACCTCCTAACTCCAAGTCAAGTAATCCTAATGATTACCAGCGACCTGGAACGGACAATACCACAGACTCGGGACATGGCACCAAGCCAAAAGTGTCCGAGACTCATCCAGCTGATGCGAATCCACCAATTGTTTCGACTGCAAAGGTTGGAGGTGGCGGTGTCGTAGACACCCCTACTAACCATCCCGGAAGCGAAACTGGTGTCACGGCTCCAAAGGCCAAACCAGCGCCAATTACACCACCAGCACCGAAACCTAATGAAGGCGGAACGAATAATGGTGTAGTTACTGATTAGATATTAAGGATAGTTAATCCTTAATATGGATAGTGTGCGCAGCCCAGTTCTAAGGACTGCGCACACGTCCGAAAGGTAATTATTAAACTGACTATATTGTCCCTGGAATTTATTCCTGCTTGATTTGTTGTAAAACGAATCGCAGTAGAGTAAATTCCTGAGCCCTAGGCTCGACATGCACTTGTTGTAATGATCTGATTTGTTAGTAAATTAACAATCTAGCACCAAAAACCATTTATTTGTTTTAAGTACCCTATTTATTAATTTGTTTCGCTATATGCGAATCAAGAAAAGGAGAATTATGAAAAAATTAACCGCGATACTTTCGATGATCGCAGCTGCAATCATCATCCCTGCAACTTTGTTTGCATGGGGCCCAAGCCGCCCAACTTACACGATTGCAAGTCCTGCTGATCATGTAACGTTCAACTCAATAATCGATAACCCTGCCCACGGTGATGAACGAAATTTCGTTCAAGTTCGTGAAGCAACCGCAAGTAACACTACTTACGCCGATTCAATCAGCCTTATATCTGGTCATGAATACGTCGTGTACGTTTACTACCACAACAATGCTGCAACCAACCTAAACGCAAGTGGCGTTGGTATTGCACATGGTGCATACGTCCAAGCTCAAATCCCAGCTGTTGTTGTTAAAGGCAGCACTGATGTAAAAGCTGTTGGATACGTAGGTGCCGTAAACGCAAACCCAGGTGTAGTTTGGGATGATATTAGCTTCAGTAACTCTACTGCTGGCGATATTGCCCTACGTTTCGTACCTGGTTCTGCAACAATCCATAACTTTGGTGCAACAAATGGTCAAACATTGTCAGACAACATCATTACTACTGGTACAAACCTTGGTTTTGATAGTCTAAATGGCGATCTACCTGGCTGTGAACACTTTGCTGGTTATGTAACCTTCCGTGTCAAAGCCGACCAACCAAACTTTACAATTTCTAAAGAAGTTCGTATTGCTGGTTCAACAACCTGGTCAAAAAGCGTAGTTGCCAAAGCTGGTGATAGCCTTGAATATCGTATTCAATACATCAACAGTGGTACAACTGACCAAAATAACGTTGTTATCAAAGATGTTTTACCTGCAAACATTAGTTATACTGCTGGTTCAACAACCATCAAAAATGCAAGCAATCCAACTGGAAAAACTATTAGCGATAACCTTACCCTTGGTGGTATTAACATCGGTAATTACACAGCCGGATCAAACGCATTCGTCAAGTTTAATGCCAAAGTTGCAAGTGTTAATGCCCTAATTTGTGGTACAAACACTTTGACAAACACAGCCGAAGCACAAACTAACAATGGTTCAAAACAGGATTCAGCAATTGTAACTGTTACAAAACAATGTCAAAACGTTCCTGAACTTCCTCACACCGGTGCTAGTGAAAACATTTTGGCTTTCTTAGGCCTTGGTGCAATGACAACAGCTGCAGGTTATTACCTAGCAAGCCGTCGTGCAACTTCCCTAAACCGCCGATAATCCGAGTCTGACCGCTCACACTCGTCTTGCATACGATTTGTTCATCATCCCGAACTAATCAGCGAAGTGCTAAAATCATATTTTATCTAGAGGAAACATATCTAAAGATACGTTGACGAAAGAAAAATTGATTCTAGCCTCCGATGATAGAACAGGTGGGAACAATATCGTTATGTAAGCCGAGTTAGTTCTGAAGCGATTCAGACCCATAACCACCCCTGCTGTAAAGCTGGGGTGGTTTTTGTTATAATTAAAATATCATGGCAAAGCACAAGAAAAAACGAAACAAAATCTACCAAGGCCCAGAGGCTGCAATGACGCGTCCAGTTATTACTCGTATTTCTGCTGTTAATCGTTCAAAATTATCTCAATGGTGGTTCGATCGCAAGGCGATTCTAAGACCAATCCTAATAACCGCAGCAATCGCACTATTTATCATCATTATGATTTACGAAATTATCAAAGTCAGCACTGGCGGATCATTTTAAACTATTTAATTGGTAAACTAAATCCAAACGTACTGCCCTTGCCTTCTTCGGAATCAAATATAATTTTGCCACCATGCGCGTCAATGACAGTTTTAGCCAAATACAATCCTACGCCAGTACCGTCTGGACGTTGTTTTTTAGCATTGCTGGCACGATAGAACTTACTGAACAGTTGTTCTTGTTCGTTTGATGGCACACCGATACCAGTATCTTTAACGGTAAAAACGGCGTCATTACCAACAACCGATAGATTAATGTTTATCACCGTATCCTCGTGCGAATAATAAAGTGCGTTGTCGGCAAAGTTCATAATTACTTGACGAATTTTGCTTTCATCAATATCAATCATCGGGAATTCTTTTGGTTTTTTATATACAAATTTCAAATTACGCGATTTAGCGCTTGGATCCAAACCTTCAATTTCTTGCTCGACAACTTTCGACAAATCAGTTGGATGTCTATCAATTACAAATTTACCGTTTTGAATCCTGGAAACGTTCAAAAAATCTTCAATCAAATGCACCATGCGTTCACTGCTGGCAAAAGCTTCGTCCAAAAACTGACGCTGCGTAGCCGTAATTTCGCCAGCATCGCCTTCTAGAACCATACTGATGTAACCTTTTACACCGGTTAGTGGCGTACGTAATTGGTGAGACGCCATACCGACAAATTCGTCTTTGGCTTTGTCTAATTGCAGCAACCGGACGTTACTGGATCGTAGTTCCTTGGTGGCATTCTCGATTCGCTGTTGCAATGTTGCGTTAATATCTCTGACTTCTTGGATAGATAATGTATTTTGGATAGCAATAACCAGTTCATCAGCAATCGTGCTTAGAACTTTAATATCCCTTGTCGTATAATGCGAAGATAGTCGCCTACCTAGACACAAATAACCCGTTACACCAGATTGAACAAGTGGCAATATCAATTCAATTCTGTGGCTTATCATCAACCGACGAACTGGGTTTTCCTTGTCTAGCAATGAAGTGACTATAACTCCGTGTTTTTTATTATTAACATTCTGTAATTGTAAAGCGTCCTCAATAGGCAACTGACTGTGATGTGTTGTGCCGGCGGTAATATGATGACCGTCCAACGTATGCACAAAGAAAAAGGCTTGTTCACTTTTTATAGTCGTCGCTATTTCAAAAGCGGCACGCTCCATTAAGCTTCGTAAATCAGTAGTGGTCGTAAGTGTACGATTAAGTCTAGCAAAAAACTCATCACTATCGTAATCGTCGCGATAAAAAACACTATTCGTTAGACGTTCAAAGAATTTTTTTACTGGCTGAAAGAACATTAGGCTGACCAAAACGCCTAGCAAAAAACATCCGACAATCACCACAATAAGCATGAGCTGAATCATGCTACTATTCTACATCGAAAACATCAATAAAGCATTACCAATACGTTTATTTAACGTGATACAATAATGAGTATATGACCAAAATAGCCATTATCGAAGATGACACAGTTATTAGCCAAATGTACCGCATGAAATTTGAAGCGGACGGATTTGATGTTCAGTTAGCCAACAACGGCAAACGAGGCGTTGCATTAGTCGAAGCTTTTCTACCCGACATTATTTTGCTTGACCTCCAGATGCCCGAAATGGACGGTGCCGAAGCACTAGAAATTATTCGTGGACACGAATGGGGAAAAAACATTCCTGTTATTATTCTGACAAATCTTGGCGAAGAAGAATCACCAAAACAAGTTCGATCACTTGGAATTCATAGTTATATCGTCAAAGCAAATTTGACACCTCGACAAGTTGTCGGACGCGTCAAAGAAGCTTTGAATTTAGTCTAGATATTTTTATCTAATTCGTCACTCAGTGGCATTGTAAAGTAGAATTGGCTACCAGTATTAGGTTGGCTTTCAACCCAAATTTTACCACCCATTTTTTCAACCATTTGTTTACATATTGCCAAACCCAAACCAGTACCGCCAGATGTTTTTTGCAAGTAATTATCAACCTGAGAGAACTTTTTAAATAATTTATTGATTGATTCATGTGGTATACCCAAACCAGTGTCCGAAACACAAATTTTAGCAATTCGATTTTTCTCATCGATATCACATGACACGGTAACGCTTCCACCTGCAGGTGTAAACTTATACGCGTTACTAAGCAGATTAACTAACACACGTTCGAATTTATCTGGGTCTGTTTTTAGCCGCACGCTAACATTTGTGTAATTAAGCGCCACGCCCTTACCTTCGTACAATAACGACATTTTCTCTAATGATCTGTTGACCATATCTCCCAAGAAATTATCCGATAACTCAATCACTAGTCTGTCGGCTTCTAGCTTAGACAAATCCAACATGTTATTAACCAGTTCAATCAGGTTTTTGGTGTTATTGCTCATCTTTTCTAATAATTCTTGTTGCTTGCTGGTCACATTCCCCAGTTGTTTACTTTTTAGTATTCCAATAAATCCACGAAATACTGTCATTGGTGTACGAAGCTCATGCGCAGCAACAGACACGAATTCATCCTTTGCTTTATCCAATTGACGAAGCTGTGCGTTTTTAACACGAAGTTCTTTGGTTGCGTTTGCAATCCTAGCCTTCAATGTCGAATTTAATTCCAAAATCTTTTGTACGGCAATAGCATTTTGTACGGCAATTACCATTTCGTCAGAAATCATATTCAAAACTCTGATATCCCTGGCGGCATAACCCGATGCTAAATTATTACCCAAACATAAATAACCAACGATTTTTTCGCCCTGAGTTAATGGCAACACGATTTCTATACCATGATCCTGCATCAGCTGTTGAATTGGATTGTCTGATTCCAACATCGACGCTGCAATAGCATGATAATCCTTACCACAATACTCACTTATTCTTGCCGCATCATCTTTTGGTAATTGCTTGTGATGTGGAGTACCTTCGGATACAAAATGGCCTTCAGTCGTGTTAATAAAGAAAAACACTTGATCGCATTTAAGTGTTTTGGCGATTTCGTACGATGCACGTTTCAAAATACCACGAAGGTCAGTGTTTAAAGTTAGTGCATCGTTCAAACGAGTATAAAACTCATCAGTATGATACCTATCTTTGTAAAAAATCTTGTTCGTAACTTTATCAAAGAATCGTTTTAATGGTTGTATCAAGAATGCCAAGAATAAGCTAATGACAACGTTACTAATTGTTTGCCAAGTGTTAGCTGATTCTCTATCGAATACCATGTTCAATACCAGTGCAATAACCATATAAATACCCGCCAAAGTTGCTATGACAAGACCATATGTAACGCTTCGAATAATCGCAAACTTCACGTCAAACAAATGATTCTTGACAATTGCATAAGCCGTAAAACCTATGAAAAATAACGCCGAGTAATCACCTAATGAAAGATACTTTGAATCATTCAGGATTGATGGCAACAAAATACCGAAAATGACGTTTGCAATAACAAATAGTGCAATGCCATAGATTGGAAGTATGATTTTTTGCTTTTCTATTAGAGTAGATCTGAAATACTTTATTACTATTATACAAAAGCTGGAAATAACAGCCAGTATCAAACCACCGTAGAATATATTTACATCTGGCCCGGTTACGACTTGCAAACCCCACTGCTCAGATGTTACACCATTAATAAAAACGTTCGTAAAAATAGATATATAAGTGAAGATTGCGCCCAATGCAATAAATAATAAGTTGAGTATCCCGATACTTTTCATCTTGTTAGGGAAATAGATAGCGAAGAAATAAAAAGCCGGAATCAATAAAGAAGCAGTAGCAAAAATTAACCTAGCCCATATTAAAGCAAAATCAAAATCACTTGATGTTTTGAATAAATATGAAAAGAGAATGTTAAGTAAAATCAGATTTACAAATACAAAAAACAGTTGATTTACTATATTATGTTTATTTCCCAAATAACCCCACAATCCAATAGTCATGCCCGTGCTTATTACAATAAAGATTAAAACATTGTTTAGCATTAATGATTCCATTACGTTAATACCTTTCCTGCTAGTATAAAAACTAGCCATAAAATTAATTGACTATCAAACAATACTGCGTACAAAAAATCGCTGTTTTTATTCTCTCTGAATGATTCATTAAATAAAAACATATTGTACGGCAGTACCAATGTCAACATGAGCGCATACACAGGCAACAGCCCTATATATACACCAATAAAAATTGGCATTAATGATAAAAGAATTGTTAATAACAAGTAGTCTATAAGCCTTTTGTGACCAAGCACAATAGCAAGTGTTTTTAGACCTTCTTCTTTGTCGCTTTTAATATCTTTTATATCCGAAAAAGCCGCCCCCATAGCCGTCATTATAAATATGAATATAAAAACTAGTAAAAATGACAGGTTGAATTGTATGTCGTAATATAACCCCATCATTACTATCAATAACGAAAAAAGTAAGCCAACAAATATATTTTTGAAGCCAATTATCTTTTTAGTTATACCCTTCAAAAACAAATCATAAAAAAAGCTAAGTAAAATCAATCCAATGCCAAATAATACCATCATCGGCTTGTGGCCATACGTAAGAATCGAAACAATAACCACGATACAAATTGCTATCATATAAGGTATACGGTTTGCTTTTTTGCTAAGGTATCTGCTTCTTTCTGGGTTCGTCAATGCGTCTGATCTAAGGTCAACATATCTACCAAATAAACAAGGCCCCAGGGTCAAAAGATAAATAACCGCTAAAAATTCAAAAGATATTTTCACATCAAGCAAAATTGCTGACAATAAAACCATACACATGAGTCCAAAAGACAACAGATGCCCGCCATATATAAACTCATCCCAAATAGATTTCATTTTTTTGTTTATTTCAGCCCACGCTGTCATGGTAATATCTTACCACTCTCAATTAATAAATAATCTATTGATATTTTCACTTTTTTCTGTGGATGATATATTGCGCTAACTCAGAAAGTGTTTCGTTGTGTTCATTTTGAGGGAGTTGTTTTAGTGACGCTAATGCATTTTGAATATAAGAATTTGCAACAATTTCAGCACTCTTTTTTGCATCTGTCTTTTCAATCAATGCAGTTACTTTGGCAACATCTTGATCTGTGGCCTCTTTTAATCCCTCTAGCAAATCAAGGATAACTTTTTTATCTGCTGCTTTAAGGCGTTTAATCGCAGAAAGAATTACAAAATTTCCCATCTTTTTTTCGATAATATCTTTACCAATTTTTTTGCCAAATTCTTTTTCATCACCAAAAATGTCCAATATGTCATCCTGGATTTGAAAAGCCATGCCAAGATTAAATCCAAATTTACCTATCGTTTCAATCTGTTTTTCGGATGCATCAGCACATATAGCCCCGGTCTTACAACTCGTCTCTAACAATATCGCTGTTTTTTGACCAATCATTTCAAAATAATCTTTGTCGGTGATGGTCTTGTAACGGTTCTTCGTTACAAAATCCTCGTCTTCTCTGCCAGACCGTTCAAACAAAATATCTTTGATTTCACCATCAATAATTATTTTCAAAGTTTTGGCATATAAATCGATAAGTTTCGAACTATTAATCGCATGGCTTAAACCGGAAAACGCCGACGCCATATACACTAATGATGCACATTCCGCGATTGATTTGCCATATTTATTCCATGTTGTTGGCTGGTCGCGCCTAGAGAACGAATGGTCAATAATGTCATCAGTTATCAAAGTGGCATTATGTAAAATTTCAATTGACGCAGCTGGATAAATTAAATCGCCTGTTTTACCACCAAAAATCTGACCACTAACAACCACCATTGCTGGGCGGATTCTTTTACCGCCAACACTACATTGATAAAATGCAATTTCCGCATTTTGCTTTTCAACGTCTCGGGTTAATAACTCTTTTATAATCGGCTCAACCAAAACATTTACTTCAGCCAGCTTTTCTTTCAAGTTATTTTTTGTCATTTATCTCCACCCAAATTATATAGTTCCCTAATTGTAGCAAATTAAAGGTCTTGTTGGCCTTTTATATTCGCAACTCGTCGAGCTGAATTAATGACGTTATCAAATAATGCTGTGACTGTTAATGGCCCGACGCCGCCTTTGATTGGTGTGATCGTTAAATCTTGGCGCTCACGAACATCGGCGCTTAAATCACCGACAATCTTTCCATGCTCTGCTGCAGTTCCAGCATCAACAACAACAGCACCATATTTAATCATATAGTCGGTCACTAGGCCTGGTATACCAGTTGCAGTAACTATTACTTCAGCGTTTTTTAGTTCACCCGCTAAATCAATAGTTTTACTATCATAAACAGATACATCAAAACCAGCACTTAACCAAAGTTTATTCAGTGGCGCGCCAACCAAGCGACCATTACCAACAATCGCAATCTTTTTGCCACGAAGTTCAATGTTATATCCCGCCAACAACCAATCAATCGCCATAGCTGTTGCTGGCACAAACATAGGATTTAACCCTAGTCCATCAACATCTTTTTCTGGCACAACTGCATTAACTGCTGCGGCAGTTTGTGATTCATCTGCCAGCGGTAATTGAATAATAATTCCGTGAACATTTTCGTCTTGATTCAATGTCTCGATTTGATTTAGCAGTTCTGCATCTGATGGATTATATATATCAACCTCAACAGTTACATCTTCACCATAAATTCTTTTAAGACGAATATACACGTCAATCACAGGATTATTTCCGGTGTATACAATCGCCAAACGTGGAACAACACGCCACGACAAACGAAGGGCACGCACTTGTTTTAATTGGCGTTCCTTAATATATCCAGCTAATTCTAAACCGTCCAGAATCTTCATCATTATATCTTAACAAATTATCAGCCCAAATGTTAGCATAAGTGTTGTACAAACAAGGGTCACTGCGCTACAATTAACCATAAGTATATATATTTTTAACTAGGTGGGATGTGGAAAATGGATTTCGACAAATACAGGCGGGTCACTAACTATTTAACTGCTGCACAAATTTTTTTGCAGGACAATTTTTTACTAGAAAGACCTTTGACTGCTGATGATGTAAAACCACGCCTGTTGGGTCACTGGGGCTCAGGCCCTGGCGTCAACTTTGCCTATTCTCATTTGAACAAACTGGTAAAAAAATATGGCCAAGAAATGATGTTCGTTTTAGGCCCTGGACATGCCTTTCCTGCTTTGCAAGCTAACCTTTTTTTGGAAGGAAGCTTAGGTGAATTTTACCCTGCTGCTACTCATACCTACGAAGGTATTGAATATATTTGTAAAAACTTTAGCTGGCCATACGGCTTCCCTAGTCACTCTAACCCAGGCACTCCTGGTGTAATTTTGGAAGGTGGCGAATTAGGCTATTCATTGTCAACTTCATATGGCGCTGCATTGGATAACCCAAACATGATTGTTGCTTGTTTGGTCGGTGATGGCGAAAATGAAACTGGTCCATCATGTGCCGCTTGGCATATCAATAAAATCGTCGACCCTAGGACTAACGGTACCGTGTTGCCTATTTTGCACTTAAACGGATATAAAATTTCGGCGCCAACAGTTTATGGTCGCATGAGCGACGAAGAATTGATTGCCTTATTTACAGGCTATGGTTACGAACCACGAATCGTCAGCGGCGACAATCTAGATGAACAAATGGAATCAACGCTGGAATGGGCTCACCAATTAATTTGGAGTATCAAACAATCGCCCGAACCAATTGTCGCGCCTAAAATGCCGATGATTGTTATGCGCACCATCAAAGGATGGTCTGGCGTCAAAGTACTTGACGGCAAAAAAATCGAAGGCAACTGTTTGTCTCACCAAGTCGTTCTATCCGAAGCTAAAACCGATCCAAACCAATTAAAGATGCTCGAAGAATGGCTACGATCATATAAAATCGAAGAATTATTCAATCGCGAAACCGGATTTGGTGATTTCGTTAAAAATGTCGTTCCAGAACCTCATCAACGAATGGGCATGTCACCTCATGCACGCGGCGGAGACGCAGTATATAAACCATTGAATTTGCCTGATGTTAATAAATTTGCAGCTGATGCAACTAATCCCGGCGTAACACTTTCCAGCAGCATGATTCAGACCGGAAAATATCTGGCTGACGTATTCAGATTGAACGAAGAAAACCGCAACTTCCGAATGATGTCACCCGACGAAACGTATTCAAATAAATTAGATGCGATTTTTAGCGCAGCCTCACGCGGCTGGGTATGGCCACACGAAGACTGGGATATGGATATGTCGCCAGATGGACGCGTTATGGAAATGCTTAGCGAACATAACCTGCAAGGCCTGGCACAAGGTTATACGATAACTGGACGACATTCAGTATTTGCCAGCTACGAAGCATTTATTCAAGTTGTTTCAAGTATGGCTGATCAGTACGCTAAATTCCTTAAACACGGAGCTGATTTCCAGTGGCGCGGTACGTTCCCTTCACTCAATTATATTTTGACAAGTTCAGCCTGGCGTCAAGATCATAACGGTTTTAGTCACCAAAACCCTGGGTTTATTGATGATGTTTTGCGCCGTCATGGAAACTTTGTCGATGTTTACTTCCCTCCTGACACCAATACTACGCTTGTTGTCATGGAAAAAATGCTATCGTCAACTAAACAAATCAACGTTGTAGCTGCCGGTAAAACATCTGAACCACAATGGTTAACTGTCGAACAAGCATACCAACAGGTAAACGCCGGAATTATGGTTTGGGACTTTGCCAGTGATGAAAATCCAGACGTAGTCCTAGTCGGTATTGGTGACTATCCAACCAAAGAAATCATGGCAGCAATCGATTTAGCTAAACGTGAATGGCCAGATGTTAGAATCCGCTGTATCAACGTCAGCTCATTAACCGCACGTGGTTTTGGCCAAGGCCGCAACCATATCAGCAAGGACCAGTTCGACGAGTTCTTTACGACTGATAAACCAGTCATCTGCAACTTCCACGGATACCCTGAAACTATAAAATCTGCTTTGTTTAATTACAACGCCGACGCTAACAGATTTGATATTCGCGGCTACATCGAAAGTGGCAGTACGACTACCCCATTTGATATGCACGCTCGCAACAAAACTAGCCGTTATCAAATTATCATGGCGATATTTGAACGAATGGCCGAAATGGGTCGCATATCGACCGACAAAGCCCACGCAATCGTCAACAAATACCAACAAAAACTTTTCGATAACGTCGATTACATCAAGGAATTTGGTATTGATACTCCAGAAATTGACAACTGGGCATGGAAAGCTGAAATCGACACCACGCAACACATCTCGACTGAAACTTCGGGCGACTACGGCAAAATTTAGGTTAGTAATTCAGCAATAGCAGCTTTTAGCTGTTGGCGCTGTTTTTGGCCACGTATATGTGATTCATTGGCAAAATCTTCACCCATGTTTGTGTGTTGTTCGATTAGATTGTCGCCGACATACAAACTGGCTGCAGTTGGAACATTAAAGTGATCAGATACCGCAAATACTGTCGAAGCTTCCATCTCGACGCCGTAATAACCATCATTTGACCACTGTTGGACGTCTTCGACGGTCTCGCCTATCATCCCCTGACAAGTTATCATTGGTCCTTGCCAAATTTTGGTTTGACCATCATCCAGTCGCGCAGCCAATGATTGGCTAAGTTGTTCGTCTGATTTATGCATTGGAGTTTCGCGATCATATATCATTGCCGAACTTTCCAACCCATAGCTACTGGTTGGAACAATAAAATCACCCTGGTTCATACCTAGTTTTAGTCCACCACACGATCCAACCAGAATGTTCTTTTTTGAACCAAATTGGCAAGCCCAATGAATATATTCACTAATCCAAGCACCGCCGTAGCCAATCATAAACCACAATCGTTTATCACCTATTTTCAGTTCGCGTGCAAATCGTAAAAATGGATTCGCCAACATCGTTGGCTCTGCGTCAATACCTAATTCTTCTAAACATTCTTGCAAAATACCAATGAATTTTTCCTCATAAAGTGTTCCGTAGCATAAAACGCCATCAACAGTGTAATCGTCAGGTAAATCCAGATGTTTTTTGTATTGTTCAGCAGTAAAACTTTTGTACACTTACTAAATCTCGTCTTTTTTCTCGTTGATAAATTCTGCCCATTGTCTAATTAGACGCAAGACTGTTTTAAGTGGTAATTCGATAATTGTATCAAGTATAAGCGCCACAATGTTAATCTTTTTATATTTTTCTGATACCCATTGTCCCAATAAAATAAATGGCATATACAAAAAGTCGCGCAAAGTCATAATTAAACCTGATTTTGCAGTGACCAATTCTAATTCTCGTACAAATCCCGACAACCTAAAGCCCAAGAAGCTTGCCGTTGCAAAGAATATAAAGAATATAGCGCCTTGAATGATATTAAATTGCAATCTCATCAGTAAGTTTGTAACTAGACCAAAAACCAATAAGAACATAATTATAAAGGCGACCGTAAAGCCAACTGGATATTTGGTTTTTTTAGAAGTTGGGTACAAATTAATTTGGCTTTGATCGCCGTACAACATATTATCTGTATATAATTTAATTGCCTTTGTATTAGCAGTGCCTGGCAACTTAAGCCCAAGTCGTAGAACTGCCATATAAACAACTGGGGCTAACAAATTTATAATCAAAGGTATATACAAAATATATCCTATCGTCACCATATCGTACGGGACTTCCACCCCAACACCGATAAGACTTTTGGTTATGATAAGAAAAATAATACTTTTAATTAAACCACTGTTAAGCTTTTTGTTAGCTTCTTTATATTCTTTTTGAATCTGATCAGAAAAAGCGGTGTGGAAATGATCGCTATTATTCAATAGTTCACTTAGGCCATCGTTTTCTTGAACCATATTTTTTAAAATACGTAGTGGCGCGCCAAATTTATTAATATGTCGAGTAAGCTTTTCGGTTAATTCTGACTCAAAGATTGAATCGATATTTTGATGGAAACTTAGATATTCAATGATGTTTACGTCCGAAACATTATAAAGTCGCTGCATGTCGTATCTGACACTTGCAATGTCTGACTTTAATAGCGATTTATAAACCGCAACATACAGGCTAGCTTCATAGTTTGCTACCTCTGACTTATCCACGATAAACAAATCTTTTTGAAGGATAGATTGATAATGTTGGTATGCAAAACGAATATAAATCGCCTGAATTGTATCGTTAATAATCAGCTTTTCACTCTCAACCGACAATAAGTCTAACGTCCACTTTTGTGCCACATTGGCTTTTATACCAGAGTCTTTTAGGCGCCAGTAATTTCCATAATGTCTTTGGATAATATCACCAAGTTTTTCTATAATTGCAACTGGTTGTGTATCATTCTCGATATAACCGGCCTGAATTAATTCAATAATTAATTCTTCGGCAATTGATTTTCCGATAAGCGTATTGTTTTGAAATGATAGATTACGGACATAAAAACGACGGATCGCGTTTTGAATCAACAAATGTTCTTGTAAGTATTCTGCAGCATTTCGAAGTTGTTCATATGCAACTGACACCTCTCGGCCTACACCTGCAACATTAATACGTTGAACATTAACATCTTTTTCTTTGGCCTGCGCTGCCCTTGCTGCTGCCAGCTGAATGCTTAACTGATGGCCATTTGCGCCCAATTGCTTGTGTGTAGTCATAAACGAGTCGTTTTATTCCTAATTAATCTATAGATTATTTATTATCTGCCTGCAACTAATAATATCACCTTTTGGACAACCTGGCGTTATCAATTAACAATAGTAATTACCGCCGCGTCAGAGGCCGATATTTTTACCAGACCGCCAATTGGCAAAGTCAGCATTGGTAATGTATGCCCAAAATCAACTTCGGAAATAATCGGTATATTATTTAATTGTTTGGATGCGATGATATTGGCAATATCATTTTCAGAAACTTTGCCGCCCGGTTGGAACCTGCCAATAATTACACCTTGCAGATTTTTGCGTACATTTGGCAATTGCAATAATGATTCGAATCGCCTTGAAAATTCACGCGCAGTATATTCACCTGCCTCATCATCGTCTTCGATTGCCAAAATGAACTTTGATTTAAAACTTGGCTGATATTCAGTGCCTTGCAATAAATAAAACGATCCCAGATTGCCGCCAATTAACACTCCTTCAGCCACACCTGACTGTAGGACTTGCCATTTTTTAGTTTTGTGACGTTTTTTGTCACTCCAAATTTGCCAAAATTTACTCTTAACCAAATCTATGTTTGATTCCTGATTTAGCATCTGGCCAAGATTGGCTAGCGTATATTGCCACTCTGACATAGCACCAATAATATGATAGGTTGGGCCAAGATAACCGATGTTTCCAGTTTTGGCATACACAGCATTCACAAGCACTGTTATATCCGAAAAACCAATCAAAGGTTTTGGATTATTTTTAACCAACTTCCAATCAATCAAAGGTAATGTTTCGTTAACCAGCCAGCCACCTTGCATGGCCAATATCGCTTTAACGTTTTTATCACGGTATGCATCATTTATATCATTGGCTCTGTCGACCGCGCTTGCAGTCCCAAAATGTAATACATTTGTAACAGATTTTCCAAAGGAAATTTTATAACCCAGTGATTCAAGTCGTTTTTTTGCACGATCATACTGACGTTTCGAATTGACACGTTCACTTTGTGATGGTGCAACAACTCGAATTTCGTCGCCTGGTTTTAACGGGGTATATGATTTCATATATCTATAATAACAGATGACGACTAGTTACTAGATTCAAGGATTTGTTTAGCAACTACACTCGCGAACCTAGCGCCAAGTAAATGATTGATGGCAGGTAGTTTAGTAACCGTAACGTGATTAAATTTTGCTAGTTTATCTATACTTTCAGGAACCAGAAATTCATCAAATGCACCGTAAATAATGTGTGTTGGAATTGTAGAATTCTTGATGTCGTTATAGGCGTCTTGAATAATTATTGTATTTTGCAACGATAGTTTAAAACTATTCCAATTATCTTCGTTTACATCAATACCGTCTTCGATTCGCAATAATTTGCGCAGGAATTGTAAATTATTAATTGTAGAGTCTTTGTTTTGTAATATAAATTCATAGGCTTTTATGTATAAATCTTTGCGTTTTTGAGCGATGATATTTAATTCAGGATCATTAAGATAAAGTGGCGAACTTAACAAGTAAGCTTTGCTAATATCGCCTGGAAACAAGTTGCAATAATGCGCAGCAATAATCGCACCCATAGAATGTCCGACTAATTTATACTTACCTTTTATTCGTAATTTTTTGATAGTTTTGCGGATATACATCGTATGATCGTCGATTGTATATTTACAATCAGTTGGTTTTATTGATTTTCCAAAACCTAATAAATCTAGGGCAATAATTCGGTGAGTATCAGTGTTTAATTCCTTTATTAATGGAACCCAAGTTTTTGAAGTTGCCGCAATGCCATGCAACAAAACAATCGTCGGCTTTCGTTTTCCGCCCGAATCATACGCCACAAACAAAGGCTGTATCGGTTTTAGATTGTTGATTAAGTATTTCAGGAAGCGGAACATATAGGGTTAGTATAGCAAAGTGGGAGGGCCAGGAGGGAATTGGTCACCTGTAATTTTCTTTGAAAATTCATTCGACCCCGCCTCAGTCGGTGACGTTTGTCATCCGGCTTCCGGCCTTGCGAACCGCCGACGTGGCGGTTCTCACCCTCGGACAACCCAAGGGTTGTCGAGGTTTCAATTCCCTACTGGATACATTCCAAATAAAAATGACTATCCTGACGGATGGTCATTTTTATTTGGAGGGCCAGGAGGGAATTGAACCCTCGACAACCTACTTAAGAGGCAGGTGCTCTAACCAGCTGAGCTACTGGCCCACAACAAAGATGTATTTTACACTATTACATCTGTTGGCGCAAGAAAAATACTAATTAGCTTTGCAAGATTTAACCTTGTCAAAACTAACCTCTCGCCTTTTCTACAATGACAATCTTTACAAAAGCCCTCAATATCAGTCGAGATTTACAGTAGTGACTAAAGTGTTATTTTTTGCAAGGACAGTCCTTGCAAAAAATATCTAGATGATAACACCTTAATTATTCGGTTAATCGATACGATAAAAGCGACTGGAAATCATTTTTTTGAATGGATCCCAAATTTGCTTTGCTTTTTTGTGAGTTAATGTCGACATTTTAGCCAAAATAACCAACAGCATCGTAAGGCTTGTACTTAACAACGCGGCTAAAATTTTGTAGATGTAACCGCCACCAGTGTCGAGCAATAATACAAACGACAAAGTGACAGCAAACAACATAAATATAATCATCCATTCGTTGCTGTAAACTTTATTATTCATCTGCATTGCAAAACTGGTGCGGTTTTGTTGATTTGCGACTATTTTATCTAATAACTTGTCGATTTCTTCTTTGTGTTCGCCTTTATATTCTAGGCAGTATGCTATCAACGATTCATATTTATCTTCGGCCTGGACTGTGCTGTTCTTTTTAATAGATAGTTTTAGATAATCAATAAACATGTCTTTGATACTTTCGCGTAAATGTTTAGACAGTTTTGCCAATCCAATAATCATAGTGAAGATTGCATTTGATTCAGCGCGAACAATTTTGTGTAATTCCTCTACTCTCGCCTTTTGAGCGCTCAGGATTGGCGATATATAGAATCCATACAAAAAAGAGTTTACGGAGAATAGCGTCAGCGCCCCGCTATCAAATTTGATATGCGGCACGAATGTCACAATCAATGCGAATATGACGAATAATATAATAAAGTAATAACTGAGCCTGATTTTTTTTAGAAATAAATTTTTCATTTTATCCTTCGGTTATGTTGTAAGTATAAAATATAATTCAGAAAAAGCATAGGCTTTAACACCCGGACGGATATCACAGCAAGCTGCTCTTCCGCTTACTTATTACGACAAAAGTAAACTTTTTCAGAATTTCGTTGCGCTACATCGAACCGCAACCTATCGCCGGCTTTGCCGGCGGGTCGGCGGTTCGAATCCTCCGCGGAGTTACCAAAATAAATAGACGAGCCTACACTCGTCTTTTTATTTTGGTACACCCGGACGGATTCGAACCGCCGACCCTCTGTTCCGAAGACAGATGCTCTAATCCACTGAGCTACGGGTGCTTATTGCACGCTGATGTGTTCTTTTACGATGACAGTTAGCGCAAACAATTTCGCATTTTTGTATCTCTTTTTTCAACGCGCCAATTCGGCCAGTTGCAGATAAAAAATGAACACTAAATTCCTTGTCTTCTAAGTGATCAAAGTCCATTACATAGTACGGGTATTTTACCCCACAGTCAAGACAGGGGTGGCTTTCTTTCATCTTTTTAGTGAAATCTCGAATATATTTTCTATACTTTTTATTCCTATCTAAATAATCTTGTTTATTAGCAATATAGTGACGTTTGCTGGCTGCATGTTGGTCTTCTATATTTTTATAAGCCATATCTAAGATTATTATAACATTTATCTTCCCTTTCTTTGCTAACAGCCAATAGCCAAATTCCAATAGCTAAAATAGGCTATAATAATTACCATATGGATATTCACACAAACATCCCGTTAAAAAATTACATAACAATGAAAATTGGTGGCAACGCCAGATTTATGACCGAGGCTCGCACACCAGATGAAGTTGCAGCGGTATATCGCAATGCTAAACCACAAAATTTACCAGTATTTATCATCGGTGGTGGTAGCAATGTTATCGCAAAGGATGAAGGTTTTGCAGGTATTATCGTTCGCATGCGCATTCCTGGATTTCAAATCGTTGCAGATGATATTAATTCAACAACTATTCAAATTGGCGCTGGCGAAGAATGGGATTCAGTCGTCAAACGTTCTGTTGATATGCGATTAAGTGGAATAGAGGCTATGTCTGCAATTCCCGGTACCGCTGGCGCAACGCCAATCCAAAACGTTGGTGCGTACGGCCAAGAAATCGCCGACACTTTGCAATCAGTCCAAGCTTACGACAGTCGCGAAGATAAATTTGTAACCTTAACAAACGATGATTGTCGATTTGCTTATCGTCAAAGTATTTTCCGCGACGAATCTGTCGGACGATATGTAATAACCTCAATAAATCTAAAATTATCGAAAAACTTGCCAACACCACCTTTTTACGATGCGCTTCAAAAATATCTTGACGAAAATAATATCCAAATTTTTACTCAAGAGATAATCAGAAATGCCGTAATTGCTATTCGCAACACCAAACTACCCGACCCACGTACCTTGCCAAATACCGGATCGTTTTTCAAAAATGCTATCGTTGAAAATTGGCAGTTAGACGCCTTGCGTGCAATTAATCCTGACATTCCACTTTTTGAAATGGGCGACGGTCGCTATAAAGTCCCCGCTGGCTGGCTGATAGAACAAGCTGGGCTAAAGGGTCAGTTGTTGCATGGTATACGCGTTTACGACAAAAACGCGTTAGTATTAGTTAATGAATCAGCAACTTCATACAACGACTTGCTGGCTGCTCGTGATGAAATAATAGGTCAAGTCCGCGACAAATTCCGTATTCAAATTGAACAAGAGCCTCTGACGATTTAGCGACTAATTGAACCGCTTGCGATTAGACCCCAAAACGTTTATGATTAAGGATATGAAGCGTCGTGGGTTTACTATAGTAGAATTACTGATTGTCATTACTATTATGGGTGC
>Ga0334722_10002257_pt1 | contig 22076 bp, 22 predicted proteins | sample C3_bottom_MG_FD_207210 | JGI IMG/M metagenome (GOLD analysis project Ga0334722, IMG submission 207210) | Sediment microbial communities from Yellowstone Lake, YNP, Wyoming, USA - C3_bottom | ecosystem: Environmental > Aquatic > Freshwater > Lake > Sediment | place: USA: Wyoming | collected... | reverse complement strand
GGCGGGCGCTTTTCCGCTTGATCAGCATTGCGCTCACTACGCCCAGCACCGAGATCAGGGGGATCGCAAGTGCCATAAGGTACACATTGCGGTAGATGAGCGCGATCTCGGCCGGCGGCAGGTGGTGGACGCCGGCAAAAAGATAGAGGTTGATAAACGCGACCAGCACGCTGCCGCCGATGATCGCGACACGCCCGAGCGTTTGCATCGTGGTGTTCATGAGCTTACGGGTCGCGGGGTCAATGGGCACGCCTTGCGCGTCAACGCGCGGCACGGCCTCGACGGTCATCGCATCAGCCACTGCGTCCTGGGTCACGTAGCCGACCGGCCCCAGCAGCGTCGAGAGCACAAACCACGCTTCGGCCGGCATGATCGCGGCCATTGCCTCGCGCTCGCTCAGCAACCCGACCATGATGAGCAGGCTCATGGCAATCAGCCCGGCACCAAGGTAGATCAATCCACTCTTCCAGCGCCAGATGATATCCACCAGGTGCCCGAGTGGCATCTTCAGAGCCCAGGGAATACCGGCCCAAAAACCGAGGGCAGCGAGAAACGAGGCCGGAAGGCCGAGATATTCCTTGACGAAAAACGTGCCGACGATACCGGTCAGTCCCGAGATACCGGCCGCCATGTAGACCATAAGCGGCGGCAGATAGGACAGCCGCAGCTCCCGTCCAAGCTCGAAGATATTATTGTCTATCCAGCGATAGCCGGCAGCAAGCAGTGCGTTCAAATTTATCCCCCAATAAACTGGTTGTTTCTTTGAGACTTAGATCACATCAACCAATGTAAGATCGCTGAAATAGGTTCTGCACCCCCCATATCTGGGATCGGAAAAATCTAGCACAGAGGGCAAGGGAATCTCTATCTAGCTACAGTTGTTGGTCTTTAGGTACCTGATGATCTTACCTTCAACCATGAATATTACCAACTCCGCAATGTTCACCGCATGATCAGCCATTCTCTCCATGTATTTTGAAATAAAGAGAAGCTTAGTGGCCCGGGGAACGTTATTCATGTCCTTTGTCATGAAAGTCAGGGACCGCTCTACCGTACAACCATTGGTGACGGAGAGAACATCCCACTTGATGATCATCCACCATTTGCAAGTTGTAGTCAATATGAACTATTTATCAATAATTGGCATAATCTTGGGAAGTTGCTGATATCGACTGAAAGATAGCAGTTTTGGGCGATGGGCAGAGTCGTGGATAAGTTCCCGCAAGAGAGCATACGGCGACATTCGCAAGCACACTCTTTTTCAAATGATAACCATCAAGATCCCGTATGCCGGCCGACGATAATAAGCCTGTTGTCAACAAATAGAATTGTCCGGTTTTGTAGCAAATGAATTGTCCACTTCTCAAACTCTAAAACAGCGGGGGAGTTATCCATAGCCATTTCACCGCGGCCCTGCATGAGCAAGGCGGGGAAGTGGCTGTGGGTAACTCCCGACCTTCAATATTGAGATACCAGCGGTGGAGTGGTGCTGCACCCTCTTTTTTTGCATTGCATCATGATCAACATAATCGGCTAGCTTCCGAGGACCATGGAAAATGGCCATAGATCCGTCCGTGTAGCGGTGAACGTGTACTTTGACCTTGATATAATTACAGCGGTACTTGTCAGCGGGAATTTGTAATGAGTATCCCTCAAAGTTAATGCAGTTGTCGGATGTCACCGTCCTCTCATGTTTTTCACACAGGATGTCGTCGAGATTTGATCCTGACCAGGGAACGAAGACTGATCCCTCTTCAGTTGCTGGTTGCATAAACTCTTTATTGAATTCAATTCTATAAACCTGATCAAGATATCGATTGGCATCGTCCATTTCAGTAATACCCTGAGCGACCAACTCCTTGGGGAGGCGACCCTGATGTGTGCTGAACATCCGTTCGCTTCTTCCCCTGGCTTCTGGAGAGTAAGCGGGCATCATCTCAATACCTACGTTACTCATGGCTCGGCCAAATTGGGTAAGCTGTGTTTTACTCACTTTCCCGCCCACCTCAGGCGTATACCAGTAGTGGCTTCCCCGGTCTGTGTACAAAGAACAGAAAAGGCCATGCTTCAGGATAACCTCCTTCACCCCTTGGAAACTACTGGCGGTCCCTTCCTCGGAAACAAAAAACATGGAGTAGTGCTCGCTGGTTGCATCATCCATGGTCACAATGAGGTCCCACTTCTTGCCGGACACCCACTCATGGGTACTTCCGTCCTGATGCAGCATCATCCCGGCGAATGGCGCTCGTTCACGTCGTTTCCGATGAGCCCCTTTTTTTGTCGACTTTAAAACCAGGCCTTTCGACTGTAGGGTGTTCTTGATCCAAGTATAACTGCGCTTCCCTCCATCACGCTGATACCAATTATGAAAATGCTTCACGTTCCAACCACGGTGCTGTGACGCATAACGATTGGCAACGGACAACACTTCGTCTACCGACGCACGACGACTTGAGGCTTGGGTCAACCTCCGATCCATAAGGCCTTCTAAACCATCCTCATCGTAACGTCCGGTATATCGCCGAAACGTTCGTGAGCTTATCCCCAATAGCTGAGCTGCCTCTTCCTGGCTAATACTGCGTTCCGTCCATTTGCCGTATGCTTCTTCAAATCGCATCTTCCGGGTCTCCTGTAGCCATTCTGTCCGTCTCATTTGTCACCTCGCGGGGACATTTTAAACCGGACAGGTTATGTGCTACAATACCGGACAGTATACTTGCTCCCAACACAACCAAAAATAATTCTTGATAAATCATAATTCTTAATTTATCATCTAAAGTTTAATCATGGAAATGATTTAACAATTGAGTTTGATTGGTGGAGGAGATCAAGATGTTGGAACCTAATTTTACGAAGGGCGACGGGTTGGTGCCAGTTATTGCCCAGGACTTCCGTACCAATGAGGTGCTGATGCTGGCTTATATGAACCGTGAGTCGTGGTTGAATACTCTGGCAACCGGCAAGGCCACCTATTGGAGTAGGTCTAGAAAATCACTTTGGTTGAAGGGTGAATCTTCCGGTCATATTCAGCAGGTCAAGGAAATTTACATCGATTGCGACGAAGACACAGTGCTTCTGAAAGTTGATCAGGTCGGCGGTGCGGCCTGCCATACAGGCTATCGGTCATGTTTCTACCGGCGGTTGGCGGATGGAGAAGTAGAGATCAAGGAAGAAAAAATATTTAATCCGGAGGAAGTTTATAAATGAGCAAGCTGAAACTGGGTATACCCAAAGGCAGCCTGGAAGCAAATACCATAGATCTTTTCAAGAGGGCAGGTTGGCGGATTACCTATGACGATAGAAGCTATTTCCCTGATATTAATGATGATGATATTTCCTGTAGCCTTGTCCGGGCTCAGGAAATGTCCAGATACGTGGCCGATGGAACCCTTGATCTCGGACTGACGGGCAAGGACTGGATCAACGAGAATGAATCGGATGTTTATGTAGTTCAGGACCTTGTTTATTCAAAAGTGTCTCCGAAGGAGGCTCGGTGGGTGTTGGTTGTACAAGAGGATTCACCCATCAACGCCATTGCTGATATGGAGGGGAAGCGGATATCAACGGAACTTGTCAATTTTACAAAGAGATATTTTTCCGAGCGCAATATTAATGTTCATGTGGAGTTTTCCTGGGGTGCTACGGAGGCGAAGGTGGTTGAGGGACTTGTGGACGCCATCGTAGAGGTGACGGAGACGGGTACGACGATCCGGGCGAACAAATTGCGCATTGTTCATGAATTGATGCGCACGAACACGCAGTTGATTGCCAACCACGAAGCCTGGAAGGATTCCTGGAAAAGAAAAAAAATCGAACAGATCAGGATCCTGCTCAACGGTTCGCTCCAGGCCATGGGCAAGGTGGGGCTCAAGATGAATGTTTCCAAGGAGAAACTAAGTCTTGTTATCGGGATGCTTCCTTCCCTTAAAGCGCCCACCATCTCCGGCTTGTATTCCGAGGAGTGGTTTGCCGTGGAAACGGTTGTTAGCAGCGGCATAGTCAGAGATTTAATCCCGGCCCTACAGGAAGCCGGAGCAGAAGGAATTATTGAGTATGCTTTAAATAAGGTCATATGATTTTTAGTAAGTTAGATATTGTTTACAGATAGCAGACAAATTCGTCAATACACTTGTCCCGTTTATCTGGGTTTCAAGTCTACCACCGGGAGGACTGAGCATGGGGCGTAGCGCAAAAATAGAGCGGAAGACTACGGAAACGGATGTCTTTGTGGCGATCGACCTGGACGGCCATGGGCAAGGTAACGTTTCTACGACCATTCCTTTTCTCGATCATATGCTTTTACTGCTGGCCCGGCACGGTTTTTTCGATCTGCAAGTTAAAGGCGCCGGAGATACGGAGGTTGACGATCACCATCTGGCCGAGGATCTGGGAATTTGCCTGGGGGAAGCTCTCCGTAAAGCATTGGGGAACAAAGAGGGCATTGCCCGCTATGGGGAGGCCACTGTCCCCATGGATGAATGCCTTTGCAGCGTGACTTTGGACATCTCCGGCCGGCCATATCTTGTGTATAATGCCGATTTCGAGACACAGAAAATCGGGAATTTCGATCCGTCGTTGCTCAGAGAATTTTTTAAAGCTTTTTCTGACCGTAGCGGGATGAACTTGCATATCAACTTACTGTACGGTATCAATAGTCATCACATGGCGGAGGCAATTTTTAAAGCCCTCGCGCGTGCTCTTAAAAAAGCGGTAAAGATCAACGGTGATGTGAAGGGAGTTTTGTCCACCAAGGGTGTGCTTTGATACGTGAAACATGCCTTTAGAGACGCCTCAATCTTGGAGAATGTAGTTAACTGATTCCCAACCGATTGCAGAGACAGAGAAAAGGTTTCCGCCAAAGGAAGAGGGAGGAAAGCGGTATGTTTGCTGTTATAAAGATATTATCGTTTACCCGCCGGACCCCGATGAACGGGATAAGTGAGTTTGCGAAATTATTTTCTGCCAGAAAAGCGCAGAAAATAATTTCTAACGTACAAATATTTTCCCCTGTCATGTTATTTTTTATCCTGACCGTTATCTCCGGCTGCCAGGCTATGCAAGGCATCACCACAAGCCAGCTTCCGGGCGGGGGCATCGCCGCTGGTTCCCGCCTTGCTGTTCTGCCTTTCCAGGACCTCACTCCTGAAGATTCGACCGCCAAGATGGTCTCTTGTCCTCTCTGTGGAGCGATATTCCAGACTGATAAACTGGTGCCTTCTGCAGAGAAGGTGGTGGAGGATATTTTCCTGACAGGTCTCAGGGAGCATGAACAAATTACTTTTGTTGACCCCGACAAGACCGCTGAAGTTTACGCGCATATCGCTGCTTCCAAACCTGCGACTTTGCCGGAAATTCTGCAAAAGACAGGGAAAGAATTGAATGTGGACGCGATCCTGGTCGGTTATGTTTTCCGCTACCGAGAGCGTAAGGGATACCCTTATTCTGTCGAGAAACCAGCTTCGGCCGCCTTCGATCTTCATCTGGTAAGAGTCAAAGATGGTGTCATTGTTTGGCGCGGTGCCTTTGACAAGACGCAAAGTTCGTTGATGGAGAACATGTTTCAGTTTTCTTCCTTTGTCAGCGGGGGGGGCATATGGGTCACGGCAAAAGAACTTTCGTCAGCTGGACTGACGGCTTTACTGAAAACATTTCCCGGCATAAACTAAAAAATGTTAGGTGTTGACTAATGATCATCATTCCCGCAATTGATTTGAAAGATGGCAAGTGCGTTCGCTTGATACAGGGAGATTTTGGGCAGGTCACCGTTTATTCAGATGATCCCGTGGCCATGGCCTGCAAGTGGCAGGAGCAGGGGGCAACACGCCTTCATCTGGTTGACCTCGATGGCTCTCTGGCCGGTGCACCTAAAAACGGAGCCCAGATCAAAGGAATATTGCGAGAGGTCTCTGTTCCGGTTCAGGTTGGCGGTGGCATTAGAAACCGCGAGACCATAGAAAATTATCTGGCCATGGGAGTGAGCTGGGTTATTTTGGGGACGGCGGCCTTGAGGAATGAGGAGTTTGTGCGAGAGGTCTGTCGTGCTTATGAGGGCAGGATTATCCTCGGCATCGATGCCAGTGATGGTAAGGTGGCCGTACAAGGTTGGACGGAAAACACATCCGCGTCACCGGTATCGTTAGCAAAAAGGTACGAAGATGAGGGGTTGGCAGCCATCATTTATACGGATATCAAAAGAGATGGTGTGGGAACGGGAGTCAATATCGAGGCCACTAAGGCTCTGGCTCTGGCTGTTGACATTCCCGTGATCGCTTCGGGGGGAGTCGCTGGGGTCCAAGATATTACACAGCTCATGGACATTGAAGAATTTGGCGTGGCTGGTGTCATTGTCGGCAAGGCATTGTATTCCGGAGCACTGTCACTGGCTGAGGCTCTCGGGGCGGCTGTCCTGCGAAGGAGTGGGGAAAATGTCTGATTGCATATTCTGCATGATCATAAGAGGAGATATACCTAGCAGCAAGGTATACGAAGACGACATGGTACTGGCCTTTGACGATATCAAACCGGCGGCACCGGTACATGTGGTTGTCATTCCCAAACAGCACATCCCTACCCTGATGGATGTTAAGGACAGTGAAACTGAATATTTGCACGCCATGATGGCGGCCATTCCAAAAATTGCCCGACTTAAGGACATCGACGAGAGCGGGTTTAGAATTATGCTAAACTGTAAGCATGAAGGAGGGCAGGTAGTTTTCCATCTCCACCTGCATATCCTGGGCGGAAAAAAACTGGGTTGCAATCCAGACTAGTTTTTGTTTGATAGGTTCGCAGTCTTATTTGATTGACAAATAGTCAAGACGACATATCTTAATAGATTAGAAATTGTTGTTAGCGCTGTTCCGGCAAATGGTAAAATCGTTAGGGCGCTTAAACATTTATCACGGGTAGGAGAATAGGGGCAGCTAAGCTTGGCATCTCTTCCCTGCGCAACCTAATTCTACAGAATTCTACAGAAACTCAGCGAGGAACGTAATTGAAGCAACACATTCCCGCCGATAAAATTGAAGAGATAAAGCAGCGGGCTGATATTGTCCAGCTGATATCGGAATATGTGACCCTGAAAAAGGCGGGAAGAAATTTCCTGGGCCTTTGTCCTTTCCACAAGGAAAAAACCCCTTCCTTTACGGTTAACCGTGATAAGCAGATGTTCTATTGTTTCGGTTGCGGAGAGGGTGGGCATGTGCTTACCTTTCTGATGAAGATAAGCAATATGACTTTCCCGGAGGCGGCAAGGCACCTGGCCAGGAAGGCGGGAATTATTATTCCTGATCCGACGATGAATGATCAGGAGCGGGAACAATACGGTATCCGCGAGCAAATCTATCGCATCAACGGGGCGGCGGCATCATTTTTTACCAGCCACCTTTTTTCTGCTGCCGGTTTGCAGGCGAGAGAATATCTGAAAAAAAGGGGAATCAGAGAGGACGTCGTCAGGGAATTTCGTTTGGGCTACGCCGATGAGGGATGGCGGACTTTAAAAAGTTTTTTCGAGCAAAAGAATATCGCTCTTTCGATTGTTTCTGAGGCAGGGCTGATCGTTGCTAAAGAGGAAGGTGCTGGGGTAGGGGAAAAAGATTTCTATGATCGTTTCCGCGGGCGACTGATTTTCCCCATTGAGGATGCCGGTGGTCGTGTGATGGCCTTTGGCGGTAGAATTATCAGTACTGGGGAACCGAAGTATCTCAATTCCCCGGAAACGCCGGTGTTCAGTAAAGGTAGGAACCTCTATGGTTTAATGAGAGCTAAGGATGGCATACGTAAAAGCGGTTATGCCATCCTTGTGGAAGGTTACTTTGATCTTATTTCTCTCTGGAACGCGGGCCTGACAAACGTGTTGGCTAGTATGGGTACGGCTCTTACGGCAGAGCAGGTGGAGCTCCTGAGACGTTACACGGGTCATGTGGCGGTTCTTTTTGATGGTGATGAAGCTGGTAGGAAAGCCCTGCAACGGAGTATACAATTATTTCTGTCCGGAGGCGTTCAGGCCAAGGCGGTGGTGTTACCGGAAAAATATGATCCTGACGATTATGTCCGGCAGTATGGGAAAGAGAATCTGGAGAAAATGATCGACCAGGCTCCTTCCCTCATAGATTACTATATTGAGAACATTACGGGCGGGAAAGTTGCTATAGAGGAGAAACGGGATGCTCTGCGAGAGGCACTGCACTTTGTATCCAGCTTTGAGGATGCTATTGAACGGAATCTTTTTTTAAAAAGAATTTCCGAAAAAATGGGCATCGATCAGGAAGTGCTCAAAAAAGAAGCCATCCGACCCCGGGCGTCTTCTCACGAGTCTCCAGGCCGCTTAAAGGAAAAGACATTAACTACATTGGATAATGTAGAGTTCAGTCTCATCCTTTTCATGCTGCAGCATACGACTAGCATTGTGCAGGTGGAGAAAAATGGGGTGCTGGATTGCTTCACCGATGACGAACTGAAGCGTCTGGGAGCAGAAATAATCACTCGCAGCAGGGAAAAAGGATCAGAACACAACACAACATCCTTTTTTATGGATTGTATCGACGATGGTCCCCTAAAAAAACTAATCTTCAAGTCTATGCTTGAGGGACGGACGGATGATGAAAAAGTATGCGAACGCTATGTTGTCGATACTATAAAAAAAATAAAACGCAAGTGGTATGAGCGAAGGCAGAAGAGTCTTAGCCGGGAACTGAAAGATGCCCAGGAGCAGGGTGACATTGATTGGCAAAACCGTCTCTTACAGGAAAAAGAAAAGCTTAAGACGGAAGTAAAACTATTGTAGCGGCATTATGAAGTTAGAGATTGCTTGCCCGTGCCAAGCGATCTCGTTAACGTATTGGCAAAGGCATTAATGAACTTATCCCGCTTAGCGGGACTTATCCTGTTTATCGGGGTTATGACTTATGGCAACAAAAGTAAAAAACAAACAGGGGGCAACCTACATGGGAAAAGAACCGCAATCGGAAGAATTTAAGAAGCTTATTTCTCTAGGTGAGGAGAAAGGATTCCTGACCTACGATGATGTTAACGACTTGCTTCCGGCTGATATCGTATCTTCTGATCAAATCGACGACATAATCATGCTTTTTGGTGAAAAGAATATTGACATCATCGATACCGATAAGGGTGAAAAACTGGTAGTCAAGAAAGCAATTGATGAAGTGGGGGATGTAAAGGGAGAGGAAGCCCTCGATTTTATCTCTACTGTCGGCAAGACGGGAGATCCGGTTAAAATGTACCTTCGTGAGATGGGATTTGTTTCCCTGCTCAGTAGAGAAGGGGAAGTGGAAATTGCCAAGAAGATTGAAGAGGGTGCCAGGGAGGGTTTGGATGCAGTTTTTTCCGTCGATCTCTGTATCAGAGAGGTTGTGAACATTGGGAAAAACCTGCAGGATGGTACATTGCGGATAAAAAACGTGCTGGATAACCTCGAAGATGAAGAAGGTTATGTTGAAGAAGATAAGCATATGGACCGGGTTGTAAAGCTAACGGACAAGGTTACGGAGCTAAACAGGAAAAATGAGGAATTCAAAAATAAACTAAAAGGCAAGGGACTTGACGGGGCGGAGAAAGACCTTCTGAAAGCCAAGGTAGAAAAGAACAGGAAAAGTATTGTCAATCTTTGCCGGAAGGTTAAATTCAGCAGAAAACAGATCGGCAGGATTGTTGGCTTACTGAAAAATCATGTTATGGCCATGGAAAAGATGGAGACGGCCATCAACAAATGCAGGAAAGAAACGGGATTATCGCTGACAGAAATGGAAAAGCTTTGGCAGCGCTTGAAAAACCAGCCTGCAAAGGAGAAGCAGATTGCCGCGGCCTATGGAATTTCTGTGGCGAAAATCAAAGAATCCGAGACCATTGTTAAAAATGCCGACCGGAAGCTGAAAGAAATAAAAAAAGAAACGGGACTTTCTCTCGCTGTCCTGAAAAAAGTGGTGGCCACCATAGAGCAAGGCGAAGAAAAGGCGGAAACGGCGAAAAGAAAGCTGGTTGAAGCCAACCTGCGGCTTGTCGTCAGTATTGCCAAAAAGTATACCAACCGAGGCTTGCAGTTTCTGGACTTGATCCAGGAAGGCAATATCGGCCTCATGAAGGCAGTTGATAAGTTCGAATATCAGCGCGGATATAAGTTTTCCACCTATGCTACCTGGTGGATCAGGCAGGCAATTACCCGGGCCATAGCCGATCAGGCCCGGACCATCAGGATTCCTGTCCATATGATTGAGACCATCAATAAGCTGATTCGCATTTCCCGCTATTTGGTTCAGGAACTCGGGAGAGAGCCGACTCCGGAAGAAATTGCGAACAAAATGGAATATCCTTTGGAAAAGGTGAGAAAAGTATTAAAAATTGCCAAGGAGCCTATCTCGCTGGAAACGCCGATCGGCGAAGAAGAAGATAGTCATCTTGGCGATTTTATTGAGGATAAAAAAATAATGTCTCCTTCCGAGGCAACCATTAACATGGATCTGGCGGAACAGACGCGCAAGATTTTATCCACATTGACGCCACGGGAGGAAAAGGTGTTGCGTATGCGCTTCGGCATCAGCGAGAGAGGCGATCTTTCCTTTGAAGAGCCCCGGGAAATGACAGATATTGCCAGGAACCGGCAGCTCGAAGCCAACGCTTTGAGGAAGCTGAGAAATCCCTCTCGCAGAAAGATATTGAAACCACTGGTAAAATAAAATATTGCAAAAACGCGCGGGAATGAGTATAGCTTGTTCGGATAACGGAACTGCTTTTCTTTGAGGTGCTTGTGGGTTGGATTGTTTCATCAATTGGCCCTGGATGTTTTTGGTGGCACTGTGGGCCCATAGCTCAGCTGGAAGAGCCACCGGCTCATAACCGGTAGGTCCCTGGTTCGAACCCAGGTGGGCCCATTATCATGACGTTTAAAAATTGGAGGTTCGGCTGCTGCGTGAGAAAGTATTTTCTTATATTTCATACTCTTGGTCCAGCGGGTCGGCAGTATATAAAACCTACTGCGGAGATTGAGGCCGAGCCTTTCTTTGAAAATGCACCAGCAGATGGTGCATTTTTTATTTTAGAAGCCAGAAAGGGGATGTATTATTGAAAGAACAGTTATCGCTTTTGATTGATTTGCAAAAGGCCGAGTCGGAGATCAATAAAATAAACATCAAGTGTAAAAGCTTGCCAGAGGAAATAGTGAAGCTGGAAGAGGCATTCAGTGTTTTTGCGGCCGGCTTGGAGGAGGATCGAGCGCAATATGAGGCAACTCAGAAAGCCCATCGCGAGGGAGAGGAAAAACTAAAAAAAGGGCAGGAGTTGTTTAAAAAGGCCAAGGAACGTCTCAACGATGTTAAAACGAATAAGGAATATCAGGCTGTATTGAAGGAAATCGAAGCTTTCGAGCAGAAAAATAGCGAAATGGAGGATCAAATTATTTCGCTCTTAGAAGCGGTCGATAGTGCAAAAGAAGAGTTTAAGGTAAAAGAAAAAGAGATGGTCTCCTATCAGCAGCGCTATGGGGAAACAAAGAAGAAAATGGAAGCGGAGCTGCACTCCTTTGACGACCTGCTCCAGGCTTGCCGGCGTAAGAGCGAGAAGCTGAGAGGCAAAGTTTCTGCCGAGCTTCTGAAACGGTATGACGCAATAAAAACATTGCACAACACGTTGGCTGTGGTAGCGGTCTGGAAAGAGATATGCGGTGGTTGCTATATGAACCTTCCCCCTCAACTATATATTGAACTGCAGAAATCTACAGAGCTGCACATGTGCCCGAATTGCAATCGTATTATTTATTGGTACGATCAAAACGAAGAAAAAAAATAGCAGTCAGTCATGTGGAGTTTGATGACTGTGAAAAACGATTTCGTTAATGCATCAGTAAGTTAGAATTTGCTTATCAGTGGTAAACAGATTCGTTAACGCGCTTATCCCGTTTAGAGGATTAGTCCGAAAAGAAGATGGAAAAAGCGCCCGAGTAGAACAGATGATCGCTGGTTTGGTCTCTCAGACCAGAGGAAAGTCCGAGCTCCGCAGGGCAGGATGGTCGCTAACGGCGACTGGGGGCAACCCTAAGGAAAGTGCCACAGAAAAAATACCGCCCCGGCTTGCCGGGGTAAGGGTGAAATGGCGAGGTAAGAGCTCACCGTTTCCCGGGTGACCGGGAAAGCATGGTAAACCCCATCCGGAGCAAGACCAAATAGGAGAACATTAAGGGCGGCCCGCCCGACGTTCTCGGGTAGCGTCGCTTGAGGCAACAGGCAACTGTTGTCCCAGAGGAATGATCATCGGCGTCTTACGGGTAACCGGGGGCGTTACAGAACTCGGCTTATGGTCTGCTCTGACGCTTTTTCCATTTCCATCAACAGGCCTCGTTATGCCCGGCCTGTTGATGGATTTTTACTAATTCCCACCTTTTTTGTGATGCCATGAAAATTCATTCTGCCGAATTTGTAAAAAGCGCAGTAACTCCCCTCCATTATCCCCCGGCGTCAATGCCGGAGATCGCCTTTGCCGGCAAATCGAATGTAGGCAAGTCGGCTCTGATCAATACCTTGACCCAGAGGAAAGGTCTTGCCAAGACGAGCAATTCCCCGGGCTGCACACAGATGATAAATTTTTTTACCGTGAACAACCAGCTTTCGCTTGTCGACTTGCCTGGTTACGGCTTCGCGAAGGTGCCCGTGGCCGTGAAAAAAAAATGGGGTCCCATGGTTGAGGCTTACCTCAAAGATAGGTCATCGTTACGCCTGGTTCTCTTTGTTCTGGATATCAGAAGAGACCCAGGCGAGAATGATCTGGTCATGTATCGCTGGTTGGAATTTTACGGGATTCCCTATCTCTTGGTGCTCACGAAGATCGACAAGCTCTCGAAACAACAAACCATGCTTCATCGGCAAACCATTGTGGATTTCTTTTTGCCCCACTCCGTTCCGGCAATTCTTTTTTCTGCCCGGACGGGGGCGGGAAAAGAAGAATTATGGATGGAAATAGGAAAAAATATTTTTATGGGGAATAAAGCTTGACAGGCCAACAGTGATTCGATAGATACAAAACAGCTGCATTGTACTGAAGCTTTACATCCCTTGAGTATGTTAGAAATTATTATTGCCTTTTTGGGGTAGAAATAATCATTTTTAGCATACTTATCCCGCTGATCGGGGTTAAGTTCTGGATTGAATGTAGGCTATGAATAACTTAGAAGAATTCGCCCCGGTTGCCATCTTCCTCGTCGTTTCCGTCGTCTTTACCCTTGTACCTGTCCTGATTTCCCGTATTCTTGCGCCCCGGACGAAGGGAGAAAAGACCTTCAATACCTACGAGTGCGGCATCGAACCCTATGGCAGTGCCTGGATACGCTACAGTCTCAGTTACTATATATACGCCTTGATTTTCATTGCTTTTGATGTCGATGTACTCTACCTTTTTCCCGTGGCCCTGAGCTATGCGAGGGGAGAAAGGGTTTATGAGTTTTACGCCTTGTTGTCTTTTGTTGTCATCCTCGCCCTGGCAATCATTTATGCCTGGGGGAAAGGAGTGTTCACCTGGAAAAGGAAGCTCTTCCGGTAAAATTTGCCGTTGTAGAAAAAGTGCTTAACCTGGCCCGGGCCAATTCCATCTGGCCCATGACCTTCGGCTTGGCCTGTTGTGCCATTGAGATGATGTCTTCCGCCATGGCCCGCTTTGACCTGGACCGCTTCGGAGCTGGTGTTTTCCGGGCGACCCCCAGACAGGCTGATTTGATGATTGTTACGGGCACTGTTACCAAAAAGATGGCGCCCGTGCTGATGACCCTGTATGACCAGATGCCTTCTCCAAAATGGGTCATTGCCATGGGTAATTGTGCCATATCAGGCGGACCTTTTGTGTTTGAGGGGCAATATAATGTTATTGAGGGGGTCGATCTCCTTGTCCCTGTTGATGTTTATGTGCCGGGATGTCCCCCGCGGCCGGAAGGCTTGCTGGAAGGTTTCTTAAAGCTGGAGGAAAAGATTACGGGTACAAGAAGATTCCCGGGACCGGATAACCGATGGTAGAGAAAATTAAGGCCGAGCTGGCTGCCGCACTTAAAGATGTGGAAATCAAAGAGATGCCCTATCGGGAAAAGGGATACCATATTTCCCTAGTCGTCGACTCCGTGAAGCTGCTTTCTGTCGCTGGATTTTTTGATGCCCGGGGCTTCTATCTAGCCACTATCGTTTGCGTAGACTATCTTGAATATCTGGAGTTGGTTTACTTTTTTAGCAGTCATCAATCGCTCTGCCGGGTTAAAGTGACACTGAAGGTAGACCCCAACCAACCGCAGGCGCCTACGATCTCAACAGTTTTTGATAGTGCGGCTTGGTATGAAAGGGAAATACATGAGTTTTATGGTGTTTACTTTGACGGCCATCCCAATTTAACGTATTTTTTCTTGCATCCAGGGATCGATACCTATCCCCTGCGCAAAAAACAGGTGCCAGTTACCGAGACCGACAGAGTTCTGCTCAATTCTTTTAAGCCCGAGGAACAAGACGGCAAATTCTTTGTTAACCTAGGTCCTCAGCATCCCAGCACCCACGGTGTTTTAAGGGTCGTTCTGGAAATGGACGGTGAGTACATAGAGAAAGCGGAGCCCGTGCTTGGCTATCTCCATCGCATGCACGAAAAGATGGCGGAAAATAGGAGCTACCTCCAGTTTCTTCCTAACACCGGGCGCATGGATTACCTGGGTGCGATGTCCTTCAACTTGGGATATGTGACGGCTGTGGAGAGACTCTGCGGCATTTCTGTGCCGACCCGGGCGGAATATGTGCGCGTCATTGCGACGGAGCTGAACCGGCTCTCCAGCCACCTATTGTGGGTAGGCGCATATCTGGCCGATCTGGGAGCTCTGACTCCCTTCCTGTATGTATTTGATGATCGGGAACAGATCAACGATATCTTGGAGGGCATTACGGGCTCCCGGCTTACCTACTGCTATTTCCGTTTTGGTGGTCTCTTTAACGATGTTGATGATGATTTTATTGCCGGAACCCGAGCTTTCATTGCCAGGATGCGGAGCCGCTTCAGCATGTATGACAAGCTGGTTACCAATAACGTCATTTTTATCAACCGCACCAAGGGTGTCGGCGTCATTACCCCGGAACGGGCCAGAAAATACGGCGTTTCCGGACCGGTGCTGCGCGGGACCGGAATAGCCATGGATATGAGAAAAGCGGAACCTTACTCAGTCTATAGCGAATTGGATTTTGACATCCCCACGGGCACACGCGGCGATGCCCTGGACATGTATCACGTTCGGATCAGGGAGATGGAAAACAGTGTAACACTTATCGAACAGGCCTTGAACAGGTTGCCGGAAGGCCCGTTTATGGCGGATAAGGTGCCCAAAAAGCTGAAACCTCCCCCAGGGGACGTCTATCACGTGGTGGAGACGCCGCGCGGTGAATTGGGGATTTATATCGTCAGTGATGAAAGCGACCGTCCGTACCGGATGAAATGGCGTGTACCCTCGCTTTCCAATCTGATTATTTTTCCGGAATTGGCCAGAGGGAACATGCTGGCCGACGCCGTGGCCATTCTGGGCAGCCTGGATCTGGTCATACCGGAAATAGATCGCTGATGCGGTTTATCGGGGTTAAGGAATGGAATTTATATTTAACATAATCGGCAGAGAAGCGGCTATGATGATTGTCGGCCTTGTTGGTGTGCTGGCCTTCGTGGTCGTGAATGCTCTGATTTTGACCTGGGCGGAACGAAAAGTGGCCGGCCACATGCAACTGCGCATCGGTCCCAAGGAGGTAGGTCCGTACGGATTGGTTCAGCCGCTCGCCGATGCCCTGAAACTTTTGGGGAAAGAAATCCTGACTCCCCGGAATGTGGAAAAGCCACTTTACTATCTGGCGCCCATCATTGTGTTTATTCCTGTGCTCGTATCGTTTGTCGTCATCCCTTTCGATGCGACGCTGCAGGTTAAAGACATCAACGTGGGCATCCTGGTTATTCTGGCCTTTTCATCCCTTTCCGTGCTTTCGATTTTGTTTGCCGGCTGGGGCTCGAACAACAAGTATGCTTTGATCGGTGCAATCCGCAGTATTGCCCAGAACATTGCCTATGAAGTGCCGCTCCTGTTGGCGCTTCTGCCCATTGTCATGATGACCAATTCCCTCTCCCTGAAGACCATTGTGGAGGCACAGCGGAATATCTGGTTTGTCTGTTATCAGCCACTGGCTTTTTTGATTTATTTTACTGCCGCTGTTGCGGAAACGAACCGGACTCCTTTTGATCTGCCGGAAGCGGAAAGCGAACTGGTGGCTGGTTACCATACCGAATATTCCGGGATGAGGTTTGCGCTCTTTTTCCTGGCCGAATATACGAATGTCTTTATTGTCAGCGCTATTGCCACGACTTTCTTCCTCGGCGGTTACCAGGGACCATTTTTGCCGGGAATTTTATGGTTTCTGATTAAGTCGTATGCACTGGTGTTTGTGATCATGTGGTTACGGTGGACCTATCCCCGCGTCAGGTTTGATCAGTTGTTGAACTTCTCCTGGAAGGTCCTTATACCGCTTACATTCATAAACTTATTGATTACCGGGGGACTCTTAAAGCTATGATAGCCTCAACCAAGGCATTTATCAAGGGCGCCGGTTCTTTGCTCACAGGCTTGGGGATTACTATCAAGGCCTTCTTCCAGCCCGTGGTTACTTCCCAGTATCCACGCGAGTTGTTGAAGATAAGCCCCCGTTTTCGCGGGCACACGAAGCTGTTGGCCGATATCGACAGCCAGGATAAAAATGGTTGCATTGCCTGCGGCATCTGTGTGCGGAACTGCCCTTCCGGCTCCATCAAGAAGGTTGAAGGCGAGAAGCGGGAAGGGGAAAAGAAAAAAACCGCCACCACCTATCTGCTGGACTACACCACGTGCAGCCAGTGCGGCATCTGTGTGGAGAGCTGCCCCTCCGATTGCCTGGCTTTCTCGGCGGATTTTAATTTGGTGGGTCTGAAGAGGGAAGATTTTTATTTTGATCTGGTCAAGGAATTTGAAAAGAGGAAGCAGGCATCATGAATTTGTCGGAAATCATATTCCTTCTGGTGATCCTGGCCACCATGGCCGGCGGCGCTACCGCTGTTTTATCAGGCTCCATCATCTACGCCATAGTGGGATTGGTCACTGCCATGCTCGGCGTCGCCGGACTCTATATCTACTTGAACAGTTCCTTTCTGGCCATGATGCAGATGCTTATTTATGTGGGGGCCATCACTGTGCTGATTGCTTTTGCCATCATGTTGGCCGGTCCGCTGTACCGTCAGCCCAAAGAATGGACGACGCTGGGCAAATTCGGGGCGGCTCTGGCGACGGCTCTGATCACGCTTTTGGTTTTTGTCCGGTTCATCAAAGAAATCTTTCCGCGGACCTTTCCCCAGATTGGTGCGCCGAACTTCAACCAGGGTCCTAAGGAGATTGGTCGAGTATTTTTTGAGGCCCTGCTGTTGCCCTTTGAGCTTATATCGCTTTTGGTCGTGGTGGGTATTCTCGGGGCCATTATGCTGGCGCTTTTCTCACGGGGGAAGAGATGAGAGCTTTGTTTTATAATTATCTGTACGTTTATCTTTTTGTCTCCCTCTTCCTTCTTTTCTGCGGAATTGTCGGGGTTATTTACCGCCGCACGCTGATCGGAATGTTCGTGTCTATGGAATTGATCATGAACGGCGCCGGGCTCAATCTGGTTGCCATCAACAGGTTCCTTTGTCCGGAGAATGCTTACGGGCTGGCCTTTACGCTCGTTATTATGGGTATTGCCGCAGCGGAAGCAGCGGTAGCGCTCAGCATCATCATCCTCATCTACAGAAAATACCAGCATATTGAAGGAGAAAATCTGAAGGAGATGAAGGACTGATCTATGGTTATGGAAAGCGCTCAACCTCTTTTGCCGATTGCTATTGTTCTTGTTGTCTCCATCCTGATCCTTGTTTCCGACAAGCACCCGAATCTGCGGGAATTCTGGTCTATCGCAGGCGCGGTGCTGACGTTTATTTCTGTGCTGTTCATGATTCCCGCCATCTGGAGCGGGCAGACCATCGTCTATACGCTTTCCTCCATTGCTCCAGGCATTAACCTGAACTTCCGGGTAGATGCCCTTTCCCTGATCTTCGGTATCGTGTCTTCGTTTCTGTGGATTTTTGCCTCCGTCTACAATATTGGCTATATGAGGACCCTGAAGGAGCATGCCCAGACGCGCTACTATATGTGTTTCGCCATCGCTATTTTGGGAGCCCAAGGCGTTTCCTATTCGGGCGGTCTTTTTTCGCTCTATCTTTTTTATGAGGTCATTACCCTGTTCACCTATCCGCTTGTTGCCCACCATCAGGATGCAGAAGGGTATGCGGGCGCCAAGAAATACCTTGTCTATCTGATGGGGACTTCGAAGGGCTTCCTTTTGCCGGCCCTTATTCTGACCTATGTCATGACGGGGACGCTTGATTTTGCCGACAATATCCGGACGGGTATTTTCCCGCAAGCGGCCAGCCACCTGTGGATAACGGTTACCTATATCCTCTTTATCGCGGGTTTTGCCAAGGCCGCGATCATGCCGTTTCACAACTGGTTGCCCTCGGCCATGGTTGCGCCCACGCCGGTCAGCGCTCTGCTGCACGCCGTGGCAGTCGTGAAGGCCGGTGTCTTCTGTATCTCCCGGGTCATGCTTTCCACCTTTGGAACGGATCTCTTGCAGAGTTTCGGGCTCGGCATTCTCACTGCCTACTTTGTCTCCTTTACCATTCTTGCAGCCTCCATTATCGCCCTTACCAAGGATGACCTGAAAGCCCGGCTTGCCTATTCCACGGTCAGCCAGCTCTCCTATATTGTTCTGGGGGTGGCGCTGCTGGATAACAGCGGGGTCATGGGCGGGCTTATTCATATCGTTAACCATGGCTTCAGCAAGATTACCCTGTTCTTTTGCGCGGGCGCCATCTATGTGGCGCACCATAAGAAAAAGATCAGCGATATGGCTGGGATCGGCTATGCCATGCCTTTTACCATGGGGGCCTTTGCCCTGGCCTCGCTCAGTATGATCGGTGCGCCGCCCGTTGCCGGGTTTGTTACCAAATGGTACCTCCTGCAAGGTTCCCTGAAAATAAGCAATATACCGCTTCTGGTGGTGCTCATGACGAGTACGATTCTGAATGCTGCTTATTTTGTGCCCATTACCATCCGTGCGTTTTTTGAAGGCCGGAAAGAACGCTGGAGCAGAAGCGAAATCAAGGAGGCGCCGCTCACGATGGTCATCCCGTTGGTGCTGGCCGGCCTTATTTCTTTGGGGCTCGGTATATTCCCCGGTTTTTTTGTCGCTCTGATTGGGAGGTTGTTCTAATCATCTCATGATCAACGATACAGAGGTTACACATCATGAATATTGTTAAAATGATAGAGAATATTAAAAAAAATGCCACCCGGCTGAAAACGATATTTTTTATCGGTCTGGCTCTGCTGGTGGTCTTCGACATTTTTCTGCCCCGGGAGAATTCCCATTATTTTGTGGATAAAATTTATGCCTTCTGGACTTTTTTTGCGGTAGTGGGCTGCTTTCTGCTCATTAAAATCAGTAAGGGTATCGCGCACATGTTTTTAGCTAAAGACGAGGATTACTATGGATAGGTGGGTGCATCCGGCACTGTTTTTTTTCCTGGGCAGCCTGCTCTTACCTCTCTTCAGAGGTAAGGCGAAGAAGGGATTTATCCTGCTTATTCCGATTCTCGCGATGATTTCCGTGGCCATGACCCAGTACGGCCTCTATGGAGAATACCATTTTCTGAATATTGCCTGTCTGTTCGGGCGGGTGGATCGGCTGAGCATGGTGTTTGCCTGGGTTTTTGTCATTATGTCGTTCCTGGGCGCCCTCTATGCCCTGAACAGAGAAGAAGACGGCCATCATGCAGCCGGTTTTTTTTACGTGGGCGGCGCTCTCGGGGCGGTCTTTGCAGGCGATTATCTGACTCTCTTCATTTTCTGGGAGATAATGGCCTTTTCTTCCGTTTTTCTGATCTGGTATCGCAAAGAGAAAAAGTCTATCGATGCCGGTTACCGTTATCTTTTATTCCATGTCTTCGGCGGGCTTTTACTATTTTCCGGCCTGCTGCTGAATTACTACCAGACCGGGAGTATGGCTTTTGTCAGCCTCCTGCCCGAGAATGCTTCCTGGCCGCAATACCTTATCCTGGCCGGTTTTGCTTTAAACGCAGCTGTGCTTCCGCTGCACGCCTGGCTGCCTGATGCCTATCCCGAGGCTACCATCGAGGGAGCGGTATTTTTGTGCGCTTTCACGACGAAAACGGCGGTTTACGTTCTGGCTCGGGGATTTGCGGGCTTCGAGATCCTCGCGGTGCTGGGCACCGCCATGACGGTCTTTGGGGTTTGCTATGCGGTGATAGAAAACGACATCCGCCGGGTCTTGGCCTATCACATTATCAGCCAGGTCGGCTACATGGTGGCCGGGGTTGGCATCGGCTCGCATATGGCCCTGAATGGCGCCGCGGCCCATGCCTTTGCCCATATTCTTTACAAGGCCCTGCTCTTTATGGGCGCCGGTGCGGTGCTTTACGTGACCGGCACAGCCAAGCTCAACCGCCTGGGGGGCCTCTACAAATACATGCCTTTAACCATGCTTTTTTACGTGGTCGGCGCCATCTCCATTTCCGGCTTCCCGCTGTTCAGCGGTTTTGTGAGTAAATCCATGATTGTCGCGGCGGCCCATGAAAAAGGCCGGCTCTGGCTCGTGTGTCTTATGAACCTGGCGGGAATCGGTACCTTTCTATCCGTGGGTTTAAAGGTCACCTACTTTGCCTTCTTCGGCAAGGAGTCAGAGCCGAATCTGACCGCCGCCGCTCACGAGCCGCCCCGGAACATGCTGTGGGCGATGGGATTGACCGCACTGGCCTGTTTCATTATCGGGGTCTACCCCAACTCCCTGTATATGCTTTTGCCTTTTCCCGTGGAGTACCATCCGTATAATCTGCCCCATCTCTCAGAAATGTTGCAGATCCTGGCCTTTACGGGTCTTGTCTTCTGGCTGATGCTGAAAAAACTTACTCCCGAGGCGAAATTGAATCTCGATGTGGATTATTTCTACCGGAAGGGCGCACAGCTGTTTATGAAGTTGGACGAAAAGGTTATTTGTCCGTTGGATGCCTTTTGGGGTGAATTGTACCGCACCATGGGTCTGAAGGCGTTATTCAAGAATGCCGAGTTGTCTTATGGTTTCGACCGGAAAGTCATCGATGGCCTTGTCGACGGCACGGCTCATTCCGTCCTGGGGTTTGGAGACTTGGCCAAGAAGCTCCAAACCGGTCGAATTCAGACGTACATCGGTTTATCACTCTTTTTGTTTTTTGCGATCCTGTGGTTTGTTTTATAGCTGCCCGATGGTCTGCAGATAAAAAATCTGCGGATATAGGAAGGTTTTAAAGGAATAACAACGATGCCGTCATATTTTACAACCAATCCGCTGGGGTTTCCTATCCTCTCCCTCGTTATTTTTTCCCCCCTCCTGGGGGCGCTCGTTATCCTATTTCTGAGGAACGAAACTCTTGTCAAGTTCGCTGCTCTGGCGGCGACCCTGGCGACCCTGGTCATATCGCTGGTGCTTTTTGGCAACTTTAATTACCAGACCCCGCTGTTTCAATTCGGAGAATTTCTGCCCTGGGTGCCATCGTATAATATAGCCTATGCGCTGGGAGTGGATGGAATCACGATCATGCTGATTGTGCTTACCGCTCTGATTGCCCCGATCTGCGTACTCTGCTCCTGGAAAGCCATTGAAAAGCGGGTCAAGGAGTTCATGATCTGCATCCTGCTGATGGAAACGGCCATGATCGGCGTCTTCTGTTCCCTCGACTTTATTCTCTTCTACATCTTCTGGGAGGCCATGCTGATCCCCATGTACCTGCTCATCGCCATCTGGGGCGGGCCGCAGAAGGACTATGCCTCGATAAAGTTTTTTATTTACACCCTCTTCGGCAGCGTATTTCTCCTGGTCGCAATTATCGCCCTCTATATCACGAACGGCACCTTCAGCATCCCCGATGCAATGTTTAAGGGCTACAGTTTTCAATTCCAGATTTGG
>Ga0334722_10002255_pt1 | contig 22097 bp, 21 predicted proteins | sample C3_bottom_MG_FD_207210 | JGI IMG/M metagenome (GOLD analysis project Ga0334722, IMG submission 207210) | Sediment microbial communities from Yellowstone Lake, YNP, Wyoming, USA - C3_bottom | ecosystem: Environmental > Aquatic > Freshwater > Lake > Sediment | place: USA: Wyoming | collected... | reverse complement strand
TGTACACGTTAGTACCGAACAGGACATACCTCGGCTCTTTATTGATCTTTCACATCGGCGGTGAATCGCGCGTACTTAATGCAAGAACGGCAGCTTGAAGATCAACAGGTACCCGTTCAGCATCAGGAGTGTGCCGAGCGACGCGGAAACGATCGCGAAATAAAACACCTGATGCGACGCGGCCAGGATCGAGATCGACGCCATGACAATGGATATCTGCAACAGGACCTCGGCATAATCGAAGTAAGGGTCTTTGCTCAGGTTCTTATCCCGCGCAGCCTCAAGCTTCTTTGCTGCTTCCTCTATGCCTTTCTTTTCCCCGGCGTACCGCGCCTCTTCCGCGCGCATATCCCTGAGAAGTGTTTCGTATCTCTTCTTTGTTTCCGCTTTCATTCCCGCGCCGCGCTCAAGAAGGTCCAGTTCGATCCGCAAGCCGTTCGTTTTATAAAGATGCTCGCGCATTGCCTTCGACTGATAAAAGGCCCACTGGTCCGACGATTGCTGCTGGGCAAGCAGCATCTCCTTCATCGCATTGTTGCCGCCCAGTGAGGTGATGGCGAGGAGTACCGCGAATATCGCCGTGGTCAACGCGATGCGTTTTGTAAAGGTCTTTGCCTTGAGCTCTTCGAGCTCCTCAAGATCGGGAAGTTCTACTTCGGCCATGGCTTGTTTACCCTCCATTGTACTTAGGAATATGGAACATAATAGCGCTATTGCGTGAGCAGGTCCGATAATTTCGTTACCTCGGGATACTTCGCATGGATGATCCAGGCTGCTGCTGCAGAGATCAGAAGGACGACGAGAAAAGGCTTGTACGTATCGTGGAATACGCTCCCCATCCAGTCGGGCTGGTTTACCTTCTTGTAGCTCCGGATCAAACTTGTGCCTAGCAGAAAGTCAAAAGCTGCTTCAGACAGGATATGCGGCGCGATATAGATCAGGTAGATAGCCGATCCGAAGATCGCAGCCAGCAGCAAACCAAGGACGATAAGGATGATGCCGTCATCATCGATGTCGAAAATCCCGGAAATTGCGTCGCCTATGCCGGACGATGATTCCGCCGCGCCGGAGGAAGAAGATGCAATATCTGCCGAAGCGTTCGATACCGGTCCGTCAAAGACACCCGCTGCCCCGGCCCCGTCGAACGCCCCCCCGCCTCCGCCAAAATGCGGCATTTCAACGGAAGGGCCGCCCCCGCCGGTCAGGTCCGGCAGGTTTGACAGGACATCGCCGGCTGCATCCGCTGACCTGACGGGCCGCACGGCGGACATATAGGCCAGCCATAATTTGACGAAGAGAAAGAACGCCAGATAGGCAGCGAGCACAGCGAGCGGATAGCGGATAATGATGTTCTCCACCGGGACAAGGAGCAGAAGCTTTGTGGACAGGAGGCCGGTCAGGACCGTGGCCACCAGGATGAGCGACATGTGAAAGCGAAGAAAGAATCGTTCTTTCATTCGCTTCATGAACGAGACTTTGGTCCTTGTGGCGTTGTGATCGTCTTTGCTGTCAGCCTTCAATATTCATCACCCACGCGTCACCGGCTTCACATTCCATATCTTCCCGGCGTACTCGAGGATGCTCCGGTCGCTTGAAAACTTCCCCATCCCGGCGACGTTCAGGATCGCTCGGCGGACCCACGCATCCTGGTCGCGGTAAAGCTCATCCACCCGTTCCTGGGCCTTGATGTAGGACTCGTAGTCCGCAAGCAGCAGGTAATGGTCGCCTCCTCCCGTCAGGGCATCAAAGAGCGGGCGGAAGCGATGCGGATCATCAGGCGAGAAGAAGCCCAGGGCGATCATGTCCAGCGTCCTTCTGAGCTCCGCGTTGGTATTGTAGTAATGCCACGGGTCGTACCCTTCCTGCCGGATCTCCGCGACGCCGTCCGCCGTAAGGCCGAAGATGAAAATATTATCCTCACCCACCTCTTCCTTCATTTCGATGTTCGCACCGTCGAGCGTTCCGATGGTGAGTCCGCCGTTCAATGCGAACTTCATGTTGCCCGTGCCGGAGGCCTCGGTGCCGGCCGTGGATATCTGCTCCGACAGGTCGCAGGCTGGAATGATCTTCTCGGCATTCGATACGTTGTAGTTGGGCAGGAACACCAGCTTCAGAAGGTCGCCCACCGCGGGATCGTGATTCACCACGTCTGCCACACCATGGATGAGCTTGATGACCAGCTTGGCCATGAAATACCCCGGCGCGGCCTTCCCGCCGATAATGACCGTGCGAGGGACGATGTCCCTGGCCTTGCCGTCACGAATGCGGTTATACCTCGTTATGACATGGAGCACGTTCAATAGCTGCCGTTTGTATTCGTGGATACGTTTGGTCTGCACATCGAACAGCGAATCCGGGCTCACCTTCGTCCTGGTCCGCGCCTCGATATGTTCGGCAAGGCGTTTTTTGTTCTCCTGCTTCACCGCCCGGAACTCCTTCCGGAACTTCGCGTCGTCCGCAAGCGGCCGGAGGCTCTTGAGGCAGGCGAGGTCTGTGAGCCAGCATTTCCCGAGCTGCGACGTAATGAGCTTCGACAGGTCCGGGTTGGCAAGGTGGAGCCAGCGCCTCGGGGTGATGCCGTTGGTTATGTTGATGATCTTGCCGGGGGATATCCGGTCGAAATCGGCGAAGATGGTCTCCTTCATGAGCTCGGTGTGTATCCGGGACACCCCGTTCACGGCGTGGCTTCCCACGATCGCCAGGTGCGCCATACGCACGCGGCGTCCGCCGGTCTCGTCGATGAGCGACAGGCGCTTAACGAGATCGGCGTCACCGGGGAACTGGTGGCGCACTTCATCGAGAAAGCGCTGGTTGATCTCGTAGATGATCTGGAGATGGCGCGGGAGCTCCTGTCCGAACAGCTGGACCGGCCAGGTCTCGAGCGCCTCGGGCATCAGCGTGTGATTGGTGTAGGAGAAGGTCTTTCGCGTGATGTTCCAGGCGCGGTCCCAGTCCAGGTGGTGGATGTCCACGAGGATCCGCATCAGCTCCGGGATGGCGATGGACGGATGGGTGTCGTTCAGCTGGATCGCCACTTCGTCCGGCAGCTCGTCGAGGTTCGGATGGTACTTGGTGAACCGGCGCAGGATGTCCTGGAGCGATGCGCAGACGAAGAAGTACTGCTGCTTCAGCCGCAGCTCCCTGCCCATGATGGTCGTATCGTCCGGGTAGAGGACCTTTGAAAGGTTCTCCGACTCGTTCTTCTCGGCGACCGCCTGGATGTAGTTCCCTTCGTTGAAATACTTGAGGTTGAAATCGCGGGATGCCTTTGCCGACCACAGCCGCATGTTGTTCACCGTGTCCGTGCCGAAGCCCGGCACCGGCGTGTCGAAGGCCATGGCCATGACGTCCTCGGTATCCACCCAATGGTAATGGAGCGCTCCGTGCTCGTCCTTGTACTCCACGACGCGGCCGCCGAACTTCACGGGGTACAACACCTCGGGCCTCGGGAATTCCCAGGGATTTCCGTACCGGAGCCAGTTGTCGGGGTGTTCCACCTGCCAGCCATTCTCGATGCGCTGGGTGAACATACCGTATTCGTACCGAATGCCGTAGCCGTACCCGGGAAGGTTCAGGGTCGCCATGGAATCGAGAAAGCAGGCGGCAAGGCGCCCCAGGCCGCCGTTACCGAGGGCCGCGTCGCTCTCCATTTCTTTGAGCCGGTTGATGTCCAGGTCAAGTTCAGACAGCGCTTCGCAGCAGGCATCGTAGAACTCCAGGTTCAGGAGGCTGTTGGTGAAGAGCCTGCCGGTAAGGAACTCGAGCGACAGATAATAGACCCGCTTCGCGTCGGCCCGATAGTAGCTCCGCATGGTCTCCATCCAGCGCTCGATGAGCCGCGCGCGCACCGCCGCGGCAGCCGTGTGGAACCAGTCGCGGTGCGTGGAGGTGATATGGTCCTTCCCCATGGAATAGACCAGGAGGTTGACCACGGACTTCTTGAAGGACTCCTTGTCCAGGCCGTGGTGGCGGTAGCGATATTTGCTCAGATCCGATTCTTTCATGAGGACCTCCGCGCGGAGATGGCCGAACAGCCGTTCCAGATCGAACGGTCAAATTATTTCATAAACATGCGGCGTCTGCAAGGTAATTAGCGAAAATAACCCCGTTTGACGGCGCTGGCAGCTGGCAGGCGAAGCGGGACAAAGCCGTTTAGAGTTCGTTCTTTGAGTGCGAAGCGTCCCTCCCGGGTTCGAAGGCGATCACCCGGTTGCGCCCCTGCTGTTTGGCGGTGTAAAGCGCCTGATCCGCGGCGGCGATGAGGTCGTCCTCGGACCGCGCGTCCGCTGGAAAGGCCGCCATACCGATGCTGATGGTGAGGTCCAAAACGGCGCCGCGGGTTGTCGTGATCGACCCCGACGCCACTGCATCGCGGATCCTTTCGGCGACCGCCCGCGCCCCGGCGGTGCCGGTCTCCGGCATAATGACCACGAACTCCTCGCCGCCATATCGGGCGACGCTGTCGAAGTTGCGCACGTCCTTGAGCAGCCGCATCGTCACAGCGCGCAGGGCGTCGTCGCCGCAAAGATGACCAAAGGTGTCGTTCACTCGCTTGAAATGGTCGAGGTCCACCATAAGGAGGGTGAAGGTGTGGCCAAAGCGAAGCGAGCGGTCGAGTTCGTTCTTGAGCCGGCGGTGGAACTCCTGCCGGTTGTACACGCCTGTGAGCCCGTCGTATTCCAACCGCTCCGCCATGGCGTTCAGGGTCTTGGCCAGCTGGCCGAATTCATCCTGGCGGTCCAGGACCACCCGAAAAGAGTTGTCGCCCTGGCCGAAACGGAACACGCCGTCCTGCAGCGCACGGAGAGGAAGGATGATGGAGCGTGACAGGAGCAACCCTGCGACCACGGCGACAACCAGGGCGCCGATGAAAACAGCGATAAGGAACACGGTCTCCTTCCACTGCACCGACCGCGCGTGGGCGCGCTGCTTGTCGATCTCGTGCAGAACTTCGTCGTACAGCAGGTTCAGGACATCGCTGGCGCGGCCGATATGGGCGTCGAAGACCTTCATCTGCGACGCCGCGGTCGTGTCCTCCCGAGGCCGGGGGATGACAAGTATCCCCATGCCCATTATCCTGGCCTTTTCCCATTCCGCCCTCGCCTCATCAATAAACTTGCGTTCCTTTTCTACTCCGAAGGACGCTGGTGCGCTAAGGGACTTGAACCGCGAGTCGATCTCGCGCACGAGATAGTCGAACAGTACCCGCTCGGAGCGGTCTCCGAGGATGATATAATCATTAGGCGGCATTCCCGCCTGCAGGAGCAGCTTTTGCAGCTCGGTGACGGGCCGTAGTTCCTCGGCTTCCGTCCTGACCACCTGTTCCAGCGCGTTGATCATGTCTTGTGATGCGATGAAACTTCCGACGCCAAGGATGATGAGCGGCAGCAGCATGACTGCCATGCCGAGGGTCATGCGGAGGTGGAGCGAGGTTTTTATTTGATCAGCGATCCTTGTCATGGCATCCCTTCAACCGCAGACATAGTATTGCATATCCGGGCGGGACCGGCAAGGCGTTTTCCTTCGCTTATCAGACACGAACGACGATCTTGCCGAAGAACTGGCGGGACAGAAGTTTTTCGTAGGCTTTAGGCGCGTCCTCAAAGGAAAAGACCGAATCCACGACGGTCCTGAGCTTCTGCGGAAAGAGCGGCAGGTACTGTGGAACCGCGGCCTTAGGGCCCACGTAGACGCCATGGATCGCAAGGTTCTTGCCGAACACCTGACGGAGCGAGATGGCTGCCTCGTCGCCGCTCGTTGCGCCGAAGGTGACGATCCTTCCGCCGCGCTTCACTGCGGCAAGCGATCTGCTGAAGGTCTCGGCGCCGACATGGTCCACGGCAATATCTACAAGTTCACCGCCCGTGAACTGCTTCACCGCGGCGGCGAGGTCCTCGGTTTTATGATTGATGACGAGATCGGCGCCCAGCTCCTTCGCCTTCTGCTTCTTCCAATCATCGCCGACCGTTGTAATGATCTTAGCATTATAGAGCTTCGCCACCTGGATGCAGGCCGTCCCGGCACCGCTCCCCGCGCCATGGACCAGGACGGTATCGCCCTGCTGGATATTGGCACGCATTACCAGCGAGTTCCATGCCGTCGTATAAGTAATACCGATGCCGGCAGCCTCCTCAAAGGAAAGCCCTGCAGGTTTCGGGAAGATGTTCACTGCCGGGACCTTCACATGCTCTGCCGCGACACCTGGTGTGATTACGCCGAGAACGGAGAAATGTCTGCATTCGTTGTCGCGACCGCCAATGCACGACGCGCAATGGCCGCACGACAGGCCCGGGTGGATGATAACTTCGTCCCCGGCCTTGGTGTGCGTGACGGCCTTCCCGATCCCCTCAACAATACCCGAGGCATCGGATCCGAAGATATGCGGCAAAGGTATTGTTCCGGGATACGTGCCGTTCATGACCCAGACATCGAGATGGTTCAGGGAGAAGGCCTTTACCCGGACCAGCACCTCGGTATCGCTGATCTCCGGCGTTGGTAGCTCGCCGATCTTGATGCCTTGATATCCCTTGAGTTCGTCGTAATAAAGGGCTTTCATGATGGTATATTAATACGCAAGTTGAGGGTGCTTATTGGCGGAAGGCACTTCATCCCATGTGCGGCCAAGCAACAATCTGCCGTTTTCCTTCTTTGCGCGCTTCTTCCCATCCGCGCCCCAGCCGCCCCACTGTTTAAAGAAGAAGGCGACGTTCTGTTCTTCGCACTGTCGCTTGATATTCATAACCCACTCGGGTTTCATGAGCCGGGCCTTCGGGCCGGACTCACCGCCGACAATGACCCACTGGATACCCGATAAGTTAATTTTGCCCAAGTCCTCAAGCAATGGCTCTATGGATAGGAATCGAATATGAGCTTTTATCTTGCGCAACCTGTCAATGCGCGGGACACCATGCTGCCTATTCTCAACAGTGACACCAAGCCAGGCATTTGTTGATGCTTCGTGCGTTGTAAAGAACTCTTCCATCTTATCTGCGCGTTTGGTCAATACCTGGAACGTATGCTGCGGTGCTTTCTTCATCACATCGAAGACCTGCCCGATATAGGATGCCGGAATCTTCTCGTGGAACAAATCGCTCATCGAGTTGACAAAATAGATTGTCGGTTTTCTTCGCTGGAGTGGGTCGAGCAACCGCTCTGGTAAGAGTGTTAGCTTGAATCCGTTGGCATATCCATTGACTCCCATGGCCTTCAGTCGGCGTGCCATTGTCTCTGCGTAGCAGTTCTGGCAACCTGGAGATATCTTCGTACAGCCGACCGTCGGGTTCCACGTTTGTTCAGTCCATTCTATGGAGGTTTGTGTGCTCATATTCATTTCTGCCAAAGGCGATACCGCTCACTTCAGCTTTTTTAATATCTTTTCACTGTCTTTCTTGTTCGTGATCGCGAGGACAATCACTTCTTGCGAAAAAATGCGGTAGTAAGCGCGATAATCCCCGCTCCGCATGCGATAGAGCGGCGGGCGATACGCGGTGATTTTTTTGATCCTGCTTTTTCCGAACGGTAGCGGGGTGGATTCGAGATAGGTCTTGATGTCCCGCGTCAGTTGCAGGGCAATGTCGGTTTCGAGCGCCTCGATGTGACGCTGCGCGGTGGGAGTGAAGTTAACCTTAAACTTTTTTTCGTCCACGGCGTTTTTCCAGTTTTTTTATCAATGCATCCGCGCTGATCCCTCCCTGCGCCTGGTACTCAACAAACGCTTCCTCAACCCGCGCCCGGAACGCGGGGTCGTTCTCGATCACATAGTCCGACAGGTCTTCCTCGGTAACATGGTGAAGAACGGCCATCGGCTTGCCATGCGCGGTGATGATGATATCGCTCTTCCGCGACTGTTTAAGCAGGTCCATCGTCTTGTGTTTCAGCTCTTTTACGCCGGCGAATCGCATTTGTCCCGCCACCTCCAAAGTGATACAAAAGTGTAACCAATCAGCCCGGTACTGTCAAGAAAATACTTCCCGCCGCTACACCTCCATGATCACCGGCAGGATCATGGGCCTGCGGTCCAGCCGCTTGTTAATGAACTTCTTGAGGCTGCTCCGGACCCGCGCGGAGACCAGCGACCAGTCGCCCTTGGCCTCGGGGATCATGACCTGGAGCGTGTCCAGCACGACCTGCTTCACCTCGGCAAGCAGTTCCTGCGAAGCGTCCTCGAAGAGGAACCCGCGGGACACGATGTCCGGGCCAGAGACTACCCTTCCGGTTGCCTGTTCGATGGCGAGGATGACGATGACCACACCATCGTGGGCCAGCTTCATGCGGTCGCGCAGAACCACGGTATCGACGCCGCCGGGCACTTTGCCGTCTATCAGCACGCGGCCGGCGGGGACCCTTCCCGCCCTGCTGGCTGAGCTGCGCGTGAACTCCATCACTTCGCCATCCTCGAGAATGAAGATGTTCTCTTCGGGGATATTCACCTTCTGCGCGAGCTTGGCGTGGTGCACCAGATGACGGTATTCACCATGGACCGGGATGAAGAACTTCGGCCGCACCAGGTTCAGCAGGAGCTTCAGCTCCTCGCGCGACGCGTGGCCGGATACATGGACCTCCGAGACCTTCTCGTAGAAGACCTCGGCGCCGTGTTTGAAAAGATGGTTGATGATCCGCGTGATGGCGCGCTCGTTCCCCGGTATCATTTTTGACGAGAGCACAATGGTATCGCCCTTTCTGATCTGAAAGTGCTTGTGCTCGCCCGCCGCCATGAGAGTGAGGGCGCTCATAGGCTCGCCCTGACTGCCCGTGGTGATCATCACGATCTGATCGTCGGGCAGTTTTTTCAGCGCGTCGATCTTAAGCCACGTCTCCGGCGGCATCCTGAGATACCCCAGGTCCAGCGCGATCAGCGCATTGCTGATCATGCTTCTGCCGTTCAGGATCACTTTTCTTCCGTGCATCACGGCCACGTCCATGATCTGCTGGACGCGGTGGATATTCGAGGCGAAGGTCGCAACGACGATCCTCCCCTTCGCCTTCTGGAAGATCTCCTCGAGACCCCGCCGGACCTCCTTCTCCGAGAAGGTGTAGCCCCCCTGCAGCGCGTTCGTGCTGTCGGACAGGAGCGCCAGCGTCCCCCGGTCGCCGTAACTGCTGAAGGTCCCGAGGTCCATCACCTCGTTGTCCACGGGCGTGGGGTCGATCTTGAAGTCTCCAGTGTGCACCACGCAGCCCGCGGGCGTCGTGATGCCGAGCCCCACGCCGTCGACGATGCTGTGGGTGACGCGGATGAACTCCACGCGGAAACAGCCGATCACTGCCACCTCGCGAGGCCTGACCGTCATCAGCTCTGCCCTCTCGTCCAAACCGTGCTCCTTGAGCTTGTCCTTTACGAAGCCGAGCGTGAGGCGGGTGCCGTAGACGGGAACATTCAGTTCGCGGAGAAGGAAAGGAAGCGCGCCGATATGGTCCTCGTGAGCGTGGGTCAGGACAATAGCGCGGACCTTGTGGCGGTTCTCGTAGAGGTAGGTGAAGTCCGGGATCACGATGTCCACGCCGAGCATCTCAGGGTCGGGGAACATGAGCCCGGCATCGATCACGATGATGTCGTCGCCGCACTCCAGGAGAGTGCAGTTCATGCCGATCTCGCCAATGCCGCCGAGGGGAATGATGGAAAGGACCGGAGCAGTGTCCGGTGTTTCACGGTTGATAGGATCGGATTCGTTCATCTCAGAGTTCACTATAGTATCTTTTAATTGAATCGTCAACTCGCAGGCACGCAGTTGCGGCTCAGCTTATCCTTCGGTCCAGGCTTCTATATTGGATGGCCTCGGAGATATGCTCCGTCGCGATGGGGCCGCTGCCTTCGATGTCGGCGATGGTGCGTGCGACCTTCAGTACGCGGTTATACGCCCGGGCTGACAGGCCGAGGCGGTTCATCGCAGCCTCCATGAGCCGCTGGGAGTCCGCGTCTATCTTGCAGTACTTGCGGATATGGCGGGGCTTCATGTGAGCGTTGGCGTAGATGCTGTCGGACTTGAACCGTTCCTGCTGGACCGAACGGGCGGACGTAACGCGGTCGCGAATCGCGACCGATGGCTCTCCGGAAACGTCCGAGGTGATCTCCTTGAACTTGATGGCGGGCACCTCGATATGGATGTCGATCCGGTCCATGAGCGGGCCGGACACGCGTGAGCGATAGGTCTGCACCTGGTGCGGCGTGCACTGGCACGGGTGTTGGTGATCGCCGTGGAAACCGCACTTGCAGGGGTTCATGGCGGCCACGAGCATCATCGAGGCCGGATAGGTGAGCGACGTCAGCGCGCGCGATATGGTGACGTGGCCGTCCTCAAGCGGCTGGCGAAGCGCCTCAAGCACGTTGCGCTTGAACTCCGGCAACTCGTCCAGGAACAGCACCCCGTTGTGCGACAGGCTCACTTCGCCGGGCTTGGGGATATGTCCGCCGCCGATGAGCCCCGCGTCGGAGATGGTGTGGTGCGGCGACCGATAGGGGCGCGTGGCGATGAGCGGCTGGCCCTGCCGAAGAAGACCCATGATGCTGTGGATCTTGGTGGTCTCGATGGACTCGTCGAAGTTCATTTGCGGCAGGATCGACGGCAGACGCCGGGCTAGCATTGTCTTGCCGGACCCGGGGGGGCCGATCATGATGATGTTGTGGCCGCCGGCCGCGGCGATCTCGATGGCGCGCTTGGCGTGCTCCTGCCCCCGCACCTCTGCGAAGTCCTCCTGATATACCGAGTACGTCTCGAACGTGCTCTTGACGTTCATCTTTTCCGGCTCGATCCCCGCCGCGCCGGTCAGGAACTCCACGACCTGCGGCAGGGTACGGACCCCATAGACAGCGACCGGCTCGACGACCGCAGCCTCCGGCGCATTGTCGCCCGGAATGATCATACCGCGGCATTCCTTCTTCTTCGCGAGAACCGCCATGGAGAGAGCGCCCCGCACCGGTTTTACCCTGCCGTCAAGCGCAAGCTCGCCCACGATGAGATATCCGGACACCTGTTCCTGCGTGAGAATGCCTTCGGCGATGAGCATGCCGACAGCGATGGGCAGATCGAAGGCCGATCCTTCCTTCTTGACGTCCGCCGGCGCGAGGTTCACGATCACTTGCTTCAGCGGAAAGTCGAACCCCGTGTTCTTGAGGGCCGCGCGAACGCGTTCCTTGCTCTCTTTCACCGCAGCATCGGGCAGGCCTACGGTGGAAAAGAACGGCAAGCCGCGGCTCGCGATATCGACCTCCACCTCAACGGGATAGGCGTCAATGCCCAGGACGGCAGCGCTCATGACCTTGGCAAGCATGGGTACTCCTTTTTGAGGTGCTTTGCTTGAATTGGCGGAGTGGGGAGGAATGGAACAGGATAAGAAGTGCGACTCCTGACTTCGTGCTCCTGGCTCCTTCGGTCTGGACCGGTGTTCACGGCAAGGATAGCAAAGGCGGGAAAGGTTGTCAAAAAAATTATTGGTCTGTTGTTACTGCTCGAAGCGGGTGACGAACGCACCGACGAACTTCGTGTCGCGCGCGTAGTCGGCGAATGGAACCTCTTTTACCACGCCGCCGTTCGGCGTGCCCCACTTGTTCTTGCTGCCTGAGGCGTGAATCAGGAACGGTTTCCCGTTCTTTACGCGGATGAAGGCAAGATGTGCGACGATCTCCTCGACGACGCGCTTGCCCGGGTCCTTGACCCAGTAGATGATATCGCCGTCCTGGAGCTGCTTCTGGAATTTCCGGGACAGAAGCGTCTGCTTGGGAAGCATGATGACCTCTTCACGCCCCCGCGAGCCCTTGATCGTCTTCGTGGCGCCCAGATCCGACGTGATGTTCCTGCCCCACTTGCCGCTATATACCATGTCCTCGCCGTACTCGAAACGCTCGCCGTAATTCTGCACCAGCCCGTCGGCAAGTTTGCCCTGGGTGATGAAGCGGAGCGAAAGCGCCTGCTCGACCGCCTGGCCAGGTGTCCCGGACCTTGCAAGCTCCGTAGCGCGGAACGTAAGGTACATGCAATCGGCCTTCTCATCGGCAACGATGCGGTTCGTACGAACATACAGGCCCAGGGGGTCGGTGTCGTAGGGCGTTCCGATGAACCTTCCGGCCCAATATGCGATCCTCTTGCCAAGCGGCAGCTCCGCTGCCTGGCCCTGGGCGATCATGATATCGTCCGCGTTCATCTCTAGGAGAAGCTTCTTCTGGTCCGGCTCCGGTCCGGCGACGCGGAGCCCGTACAGAAGCGCATTGGCATACCGGCGGTCATGAATACCGCCAAGCTGGACGGTCGTTTTCCGGACAGCATGCAGGAACTGGCCCTTGTCCACGTAGAGCCCGAGGCCCTCGCCATTAAAGACAAGGATGTCGCCGGAAACCAGTTCCTTCTTCGGGACCTTCGCTGTTTTTGCTTTGAGGACATCTCGTTCCGTGTCAAGGTCGATGCCATGGATCCGGTAGACCGTGTAGATAAGGCCGCGGGTATCCATTCCCTGCACCGTGATCCCGCCGCTCAGATATCGGGCGCCCTGGAACTTCCGGGCGGTACCGGCAAGCTCGGCAGGTGATACATCTCCAAGCACAGGATTGCGCGGTTTAAGCGGTATAGCATCGGCAGCTGCAATGACGGCGGCGGTCCTGTCGGGAAATTGCACTTTGAAACCGCTCGCATCGCGCTCAAGCACCGGCAGCCGTGTGCCTGCATAGAGAGAAACGTTGTGATTGCCGAGCTTGTCGAGGATCAGGGCCGGGGTCTTCGGGATCGTGACCACGATCCATTGGCGATCCGTCTTAAAGTATGATCTCCCCTTATCGCGGGGGATTTGCACGGCTTCCTGATGGATCCAGCCCTCGCGATTTCCCTGTCCCGGAATGGCGATCCGATAGCGGTATTCCTGTTTATCAAGGATCCGTACTTCGTCGGCGAGCAGGACCTGGGTAACGATCGGGGACTTGGGCAGAGGCTCTTCGCGGACATTGGCGAGGGGAACGGAGATGATGCCGAGGCTTCCGCCGTTCGTCTGCGGTGCCTGTGCCCACGCCGCGAATGGCAGCAGGGCAGCGGCAAAAAGGAACATGAGCGTTTTGTTGAACATAGGATTCCGATGAAACAGCATTCCCGGGAGAGCGGATGGGGTCGCCGGAAAAAAAGATGTCAGGCGGCGATCGCCTGACATGGTCGTTGTCCGGGGCACGGAACGCCCCGCTTTTCCTGACTTCGCTGCGATAAAAAATGGTGCCGAAGGGGGGACTCGAACCCCCATGGGTTGCCCCACACGCCCCTCAAACGTGCGTGTCTACCAATTCCACCACTTCGGCACTTGCTGAAAGATCTACCGCGACCGATCCGATGATCGCGGCCATTCGAGAGGCAAGCTATTACTTTTTCACCGGCGCCAACCATGCCGTATGCTTTTTGTCCCTGCCGTGGACGATATCGAAGAACGCCGCCTGCAGTTTCTGCGTGATGGGCCCCGGCTTGCCGGAACCGATCTTCCGGTTGTCCACTTCGCGGATCGGCGTGATCTCGGCGGCCGTTCCGGTAAAGAACGCCTCATCGGCGACGTAGAGCTCGTCCCGGGTAAACCGTTCTTCCACGAGAGCGACACCATGCTCCTGTGCCAGTTGGATGATGGTGTCCCGCGTGATGCCGTCAAGGATCGCGGTGAGAGGCGGCGTCTTGATCTTGCCGTTCCGCACCATGAAGACGTTCTCTCCGCTCCCTTCGGCAACATAGCCGTCGGTGTCGAGCAACATGGCCTCGTCATACCCGTCTTTGAGCGCCTCGCGCTTTGCCAACAGGGAGTTTGCATAGTTGGCCGTGGTCTTCGAGCGCACCATGGTCGCGTTGATGTGTGGCCGGCAGAACGACGATATCTTGACGCGAATACCGTTCTTCAGTCCTTCCTCGCCAAGATAGCTGCCCCAAGGCCAGACCGCGATGGCAATGTCGATGGGATTCTCTTTGGGAAAGATCCCCATGGCCCCATAACCGATATAGGCGATCGGCCTGATGTAGCATGCATCGATCTTGTTCACCCGGATGGTCTCAAGGATAGCATCGAATATCTGTTCGCGGGTAAAAGGTGACTCCATCTGGCAGATGTGCATCGACGAGAAGAGCCGGTCCACATGTTCCCTCAGTCGGAAGACAGCTGACCCCGTATCCGTCTTATAACAACGGATGCCCTCGAATACACCGGTCCCATAGTGCAGAGTATGTGTCAGCACATGGACCTTGGCATCGTTCCAAGGCAGGAATTTCCCGCTCAACCATATTTTTTCAGTAGCCTGCAGCATAGAGCGTATTTTATAACAGTCTGTGTAGCGATTGTCAACGGTTATTTGCGAGTTATTGAGCAGTTTCCGCGCCTTACAGGAGGAACCACACACTTGCTTGGCCGTATAGAACCAGGGGGAACCGCTAATCTTCTTTCGTAATGATTATGAGCGTATCCTCAACCTTCTTGCCGCTGACCAGGTCCTTGCGCGGCGGCCCCTGAACGTTCACTTCAACATTATCTTTTTTGAATGCAGCATACGATTTGGCCTTTCCCTTGACGCGGGTCAGCCCCTGTTTCGCATAGAATTCTGCGACCTTGGAGGGGTCTTCCGGCGTCCGGTATGCGGCACCCTCGATATACTGCTCATCGTCAAGATAGCGGGTCGTACTTTCGTCGTATTCTGCGCCGGGGTACACTTGTACACCGTACTTTTCGGCAGCATCGATGCCTGCCACGGTCATCATTGCCAGAGTGATCAAAAACAACATTGCTCGCTTCATCATAAGGCCGCCTCCTGGGAACTCTCATATCTGTTTGCCTGTTCAGAATCCGTCTTTCTTCTATATATAAGTAGTAAAAGATACTGTAAGTGTATCAGCTTTTTTAAAATTTGCAATTTGTTCGCTGACTGCGCAAGTCGCTGGTTTAATGGCGTATTATAGTTTGACAGACACGTTGATGAGCGCTACACTTAAAGTGCAAGGATTCTTTGCCAGGGAGGTTGCTATGCAGATAAAGACCATCCTCTTCCCAACCGATTTTTCCCAGGGTGCCCGGGCGGCCATGGACTATGCGATCTCGCTTGCCCGGGATTACAAGGCACGGCTTATCCTGCTTTATGTGATCCAGGACATCAGCATCGCCGAGTGGTGTATTCCGTCCTCCATTTCTGCTGCAGACCTCGTGGAAGACATGGAGAAGAGCGCTGCGCGGGAAATGGAAAAATGGGGAACGGAAGCGGCCGCAAAGATAGGCGCTGTCGATAAAGCGGTCGTGCGAGGTGTACCCTTTGTGGAGATCATCAGGACCGCCAAGGAAAAGAACGCAGACATGATCGTCATCGGGACCCATGGCAGGACAGGCATTGATCATATGCTCTTCGGCAGTACCGCGGAAAAGGTCGTACGAAAGTCCCCCTGCCCGGTGCTCACCGTGCGAATGCCTGGACGGGAGTTCAAGATGCCTTAGGATCTTCAAGTACGGGAACGCAGGACACGGTTGCTCGGCAAAACGAACGGCAGGCGAATTCGCCTGCCGTTATAATTGCGTCTCTCTTCTGTCAACATCCATGCGCATGAACGCCACTGTTTACCCGGCCGAAACGTGTACGGCGGTACAACTATTGTCCGAGAAGCGTCGTGAACGTATCGTGGTGCCGCTCTTCGTCGGAAAGGATCTGTTCGAACAAGAGCCTCGTCGTATCGTCCTTCTCGGTGGCAGCCTGCTTGATGATGTCCTTGTAGAGGGTGATGGCCTCTTCTTCGGCCTGCACGTCCGCCTTGAGCATCTGCTCGGGCGTTCCGCCCTTGGCAATGGGGTTCGGCTTGGTGGTAGGAGCGACATCAAAATAGAAGAGGCGTTCGGCGATCTTCTCGGCGTGCTTCATCTCCTCAACGGATATGTCTTCGAACACATCCATGAGAGAAGCGGAGTTGAGGCCTTTTACCATGATATGGTGCCACATATACTGAACGATGGCCTGGAGCTCTCCGGCGATCGCCTGGTTCATCATATCCGTCAATTTCGGACTTGCCTTCTGTACCATGCTATCCTCCTCGATCTTTTAAATATCTGTACGAGCACTTTGAGCATAGCATAGAACACACGGCTTTTCAACCTGACCGGCGAGATTTCCTGTTGCGTTTATCTTGCTGTTTGAAATATAATGCACTTCATTATTTTTTAAGGAGCCTACTGCATGGGAACGAACATCGTCATGAAGATCCTTGGAGCGCACCTTGTCGGAGGAACGCTCGAACCAGGCACTGAGATCGCCATCAGGATCGACCAGACGCTGACCCAGGACGCCACCGGGACCATGGCCTATCTCCAGTTCGAAGCCATGGGCATCCCCACGGTAAGAACAGATCTTTCGGTGAGCTACGTTGACCACAATACGCTGCAGGACGGCTATGAAAATGCCGATGATCACCGATATCTGCAGACCGTCGCGGCAAAACATGGAATTCACTATTCCAAGGCCGGGAACGGCATTTGTCACCAGGTCCATCTTGAGCGCTTCGGCAGGCCGGGCAAGACCCTTCTGGGTTCGGACTCCCACACTCCTACGGGAGGCGGTGTCGGCATGCTGGCCATCGGCGCGGGCGGCCTCGATGTCGCTGTCGCCATGGGAGGCGGACCTTTCTACCTCACCTGTCCGAAAGTGGTCAAGATCAACCTCACCGGAAAGCTGAAACCCTGGGTATCGGCCAAAGACGTCATCCTTTCAGTTCTTGAGGTCCTCACGACCAAAGGCAATGTGGGAACGATCATCGAATACGGCGGCGACGGCGTCGCTACGCTGTCTGTACCCGAGCGCGCGACCATCACGAACATGGGCGCTGAGCTTGGCGTCACCACATCGGTATTTCCAAGCGATGAGGTCACCCGCGCTTTTCTCAGCGCCCAGAAGCGCGAAGGCCAATGGACGGCACTTGCCGCTGATCCCGATGCACTCTACGACCGGACCATCGACATAGACCTGGGCGCACTTGTGCCCCGCATGGCAAAACCCCACGCTCCGGACAACATCGCGACCGTGAAGGAGCTGGCAGGGACCAGGGTTGACCAGGTCATGGTCGGTTCCTGCACCAATTCGTCCTATCGCGACCTCATGATCGTTGCCGGTATGCTGAAGGGAAAACGCGTGCATCCCGATGTGAGCTTCGGCGTAGCACCCGGTTCGCGCCAGGTCCTCGAAATGATCGCGTCCAACGGAGCGCTCGCCGATATCGTCTCCGCCGGCGCCCGCGTCCTCGAGTCAACCTGCGGATTCTGCATAGGCGCAGGACAGGCGCCCAGGACCGACGCCATCTCCATCCGTACGAACAATCGGAACTTCGAAGGCCGTTCCAGCACAAAAAGCGCCAAGGTCTTCCTTGCAAGCCCGGAAAGCGCCACTGCTGCGGCATTGACCGGCGTTATCACCGATCCGCGCGATCTGGGTACGAACTATCCGGCATTTGATATGCCGGGCGACTTCTGGATCGACGACAGCATGGTGTTGCAGCCTTCAGACCGTCCGGCGACGATAACCGTTTCCCGCGGGCCGAACATCGGCGATCCGCCCAAGGGCGAACCATTGCCCGATACGATCAACGGCAGGGTCGCGATCAAGGTCGGCGATAAGATCACGACCGACCATATCATGCCGGCAGGGTCCCGGTTGAAGTATCGGTCCAACATCCCGAAATACGCCGAATTCGTGTTCGAAGGGATAGATCCGCAGTTCTCGAATAAAGCTCTGGCGAACAAGCAGGCCGGTGTTCATAATATCATCGTGGCGGGAACGAGCTACGGGCAAGGCTCAAGCCGGGAGCATGCTGCCATCTGTCCCATGTTCCTGGGCGTCAAGGCCGTTATCGCCCGGTCATTTGAGCGCATCCATGCCGCGAATCTCATCAACTTCGGCATTCTGCCGCTCACGTTCGTGCGTGACGCGGACTATGAAAACATGGAAACGGATGACGAACTTGAGATCGCCGGGATCACCGCAGCCCTGGTTGCCGGCAAAGAACTGTCTCTTTTTGACCGGTCGGCTAAGAAGCAGATCCAGCTCGGACACGCATTGAGCTCGCGGCAGCGGGAGATCCTGTTGGCGGGTGGCCTGCTGAACTACACGCGAACGAGGTCGGCGTAGACCATCGGAACACCGGGCCTCGTTATCGACGCAAAGGAAACGGCCGCACTCCCCCGGGAGTGCGGCCTTGTTTTTATACTAGGGGTACGGATCAGATCGTGTCCCGGCACCCTTGTTGTCCGCAGCCACACTTCATACCGCCGCTGTGCGCTGATTCGACATAGTCGACCGTTATCTCGTCGCCCTTCCTGATGGCCTGCATTGCATACACTTCCACCCGATTCCGGTATATTCGCAGAAAAGCGTTCGGCCGGCAGGAATGGTTCAAGAGCCGCAAGGCATTGCCGCCGGTGCAATCAAGCGCGTGGACGCCGCTGAGATCGATGAGGCATATCCTGCACTTGCCTTTCGCGCGCTTTCGCGCCGTTCGGACGGATATGATCTCGCCGGTAACCTCGCCTATCTTTTTCCTGCGCGGGATCGCATCCTGAGCGAACACTCCGCGCCCTTCAATGGCGCTGGGTGCGGACCTTATGCGGTAATTGATCATCGGCGGATCAGAGCTTGACCTCTCTGAGATATTTTGCCGCATCCTCGGGAGGTGTAGGGTTGATGTAGAAACCGGAACCCCATTCGAAACCTGCGACGCGGGTGAGGCGCGGCATGATCTCCAGATGCCAGTGGAAATCATCGCTCAAGGTGTGCCAGTGGCCGCGTCGGGGTACGCGGTTCGGTGCGGTATAGAGGATATAATTATAAGGAGGGTTGTCGAGGGCTATGCCGATCCGCCTGAGCGTATTGCGAAGTGACCGGGAAAGATCCATCATCTCTTCCTTGGAGATGTCCGCATAGGCGCAGGAATGTTTCTTAGGGTAGATCCATACCTCGAAAGGGAACCGAGGCGCGAAAGGTGTGAAGACGATGAAATGCCGGGTCTCCTCGACCACCCGGGCGGCATCTGCAAGCTCCTGCCGTATCATGTCGCAGAAAATACAGCGTTCCTTGTAGTCATAATAGGATTTTGCGCCGTCCAGCTTTTCTTTCACCAGCTTGGGGATGACCGGGGTGGCGATGATCTGGGAGTGGGTGTGATTCAAGGCCGAACCGGCGGCCCAGCCCTGGTTTTTGAGGATCAGCACGTACCGCAGGCGCTCATCGCGCTCAAGGTCCAGTATACGGTCGCGATAGGACCACAGCACCCTCTCAACCTGACTTTCGGGCAGTTCCTCGAGGCGCTGGGCATGCTCCGGGGTCTCGATGATGATCTCATGAGCTCCGATGCCATTCATCCAGTCGTAGATCCCGCTGCCCTCACGCTCCAAGCTTCCTTCGACATGAAGAACGGGAAATTTGCTCGGGATGACGCGGACCCACCATCCCTCCTTGTTCGGCAGTGTCTTCTCGGCGCGGAAGGATGAGATCTCGGCGGGGGTCTTCGGCTCGTTCCCGCTGCAGAACGGGCACTCGGCCGGCGTTACATCGTCTTCCTGTTCTTCGGTGTGGTAGTCCTGAGGCTGTTTGGGACGTTCCGTGGAGATGATGATCCAGCGGCCGACAATGGGGTCCTTGCGCAGTCGTGACATCAGACGCCCGGTCTTGCCTTCCGCTCGGTAAGGACCTTGTGGACGATCCGCTTGAGTTCCTTGATCCGGATGGGCTTATTGATATATTCGGCGGCGCCAAGGCTCATGGCCTTGAGGTAGGATTCCACTTCTCCGTATGCGGTCACCATGATCACGTCGGCCTTCGAGCCTGTCTTCCGGATCTCCTGCAGCAACTGGAGGCCATCCATGCCCGGCATCTTGATGTCGGTGACAACGAGATCGAACAACGTGTTCTTGAATTGCGAGATCCCGTCTTCTCCATTATTGGCAAGGGAGACCTCATAACCTTCATCGGTCAATATTGTATTGAAGAGTTCACGAGCGCCCTCTTCATCGTCGACAACCAGGATTTTCATCAATTCTCCCGCAAAGCAATGATATTACAATAAATATCACAAAAAGCCCCACTCGTCAAGGCAGTGGGTCGACTTGTTTTAATTCTGCCGTCTGATAGCAGGCTGGACCGGCAGTTATCCCATTGAAAAATCAATGATTTATTTTATAAATAAACTGAAGTCCCTCGAGAGTCAGGTTCGGCCTGACCTCAATAGCGCTTCTTGTCTCAGGGGTCACCAGTTCTGCCAGACCGCCTGTCGCGATCACCCGAGCTTCGGCGGATAGTTCCTTCTTCATTCGTTCTACGATACCGTCCACAAGGCCGGCGTACCCATAGAGGATACCGGCCTGCATGGCGCTGACCGTGTCCCGGCCGATGATCGTCGTCGGTCGGGTCAGCTCGACACGCGGCAGCTTCGCAGCGCGCTGGTACAGCGCCTCTGCGGATATCTTCACGCCGGGCGTGATAGCACCGCCCAGGTATTCGCCGTTCGCAGTTACCGCGCAAAAGGTCGTCGCCGTGCCGAAGTCGATGATGATGAGCGGACCACCGTAAAGCTTGAACGCTGCGGCAGCGTTCACAATCCGGTCAGCGCCGATCTCTCGCGGATTTTCATAGCGCAGCGTGATCCCGGTCCTGAGCTCGCTGGTCACGACCATCGGCTCGATCTTGAAATACTTCCGGGACATCTCTGTCAGGATCGAGAGCAGCGGCGGCACGACCGTGGAGATGATGATCCCGTCGATCTGCCCGAATTCGATGCCCGAGAACGCAAAGAGGTCCTTCATGATCACCGCGTATTCATCGGCAGTGATCGATGCCTTGGTACCGACGCGCCAGCTCTCTCGCAGGCGCTCGTCGTCGAACACGCCGAGCACTACGTTGGTATTGCCGATGTCGATGGCAAGAAGCATGTTCCCTCCGAATAAAACCGACCGGATGACAGGGGGACAAGGAAAACCTGCGACGAACGACCGATTCCACCGTTCGTTTTCCGCGTCAGTGCTTTTCTTTCATGATCGTTACGTCCCCGGCAGAGACCTGTCGAAGCGTTCCGTCGCCCAGCTCAAGCATAAGCCTGCCTTCAGCATCTACGCCGCGGGCGAGCCCTTCCATCTTTGCCCCGCCTCCGCTCACCGTCACCCGGTGCCCGAGCGTAACATTCAGTGCTTTCCACGCGGTGAGCACCTCAGTATCTCGTTTCAGAAAGCGATGATACCAGAGGTCAAGCTCGGCGATCAGCGTCCTCAGGAGGATGGTCCTGTCGACCGGTCGCTCCATGGCGGCAGCAAGTGTCGTGGCCGTCCTCCGAACATCCGGTTGAAGCGACTTGCGGTCCATGTTCACATTCACACCGATGCCGAGCACAATGTGCCTGATCCGATCGGGTTCGGCGCTCATCTCGGTAAGAAGGCCGGCTACTTTCTTCCCGGACAATAGAATGTCGTTCGGCCATTTGATCCCGGCCGGGATCCCGCATAGTTTCCTGATGGCGGACGCTACGGCAACAGCACCCATCAGCGTGATGAGCGGCGCCTTCGAGATCGGAACAGCGGGCCGGAGGATCAAGCTCATATACAGATTGCCGGCCGGTGATGTCCAGGTCCTGCCGAGCCTCCCCCGGCCGCCGGTTTGAGATTCAGCGACAACCACTGTCCCGTCAACCGCACCTTTTTGGGCAAGGTTCATAGCGAGCGTGTTGGTCGACTCGACCTCGCCAGCATGCATGATCTCTTTGCCGATGGTCTTTGTAACCAGCCCCTGCTTCACCTCGGCCACAACGATCACATCGGGCGACGCAGTAAGTCGGTATCCTTTTGACGGAACCGCTTCGATCGCAAAGCCTTCCCGCTCAAGCGTCTTGATATGTTTCCATACTGCCGTGCGGGAAACGCCCATAGCAGCGGCAAGAGCGGCGCCCGAAACGTGGCCGGAACGGGAAGACCTCAGGAGATTCAGGACATCATCCTTGTTCATATTATGTTGGTGCCGGGGCTCCGCGCAAGCATCGGCGCGCGGGACATTGCGGTCCCTGTTCCCCGGCCTTTTATTTTATCTTCATGCTGATGTCGGCGGCAGGAGCAGAGTGGGTCAGGCTACCCGAAGAAATGAAGTCCACGCC
>Ga0334722_10002254_pt1 | contig 22098 bp, 17 predicted proteins | sample C3_bottom_MG_FD_207210 | JGI IMG/M metagenome (GOLD analysis project Ga0334722, IMG submission 207210) | Sediment microbial communities from Yellowstone Lake, YNP, Wyoming, USA - C3_bottom | ecosystem: Environmental > Aquatic > Freshwater > Lake > Sediment | place: USA: Wyoming | collected... | reverse complement strand
ATCGTCAACCTCATTTCTGCCTCCTGTCTCTCTTTCCACAGAAGACAATTGTCCGTTTTTTTCGTGTAGATTTCTTATTTGAGGCAACGATTCAATTTTATATAGATTTTTGATGAGGCAATTCGCAGGATATGAAATTTTCAGGTTAAAGAGTATAATTGAATCGCTTAATCACTCTCCAAAAAAATATAAATCTTATAACCGAGTCGGGGAGGCAACCATGAAGGCGCTTAAAGGGATCGTTTTTTTTATCTTCTGCTTCACAATCTTGTTCGCACATGTTTCATCTGCTGCGATGCTCGACCGCTGGCAAGGGAGGAGTCCCTTGCCGACAGCAGAGGCCCTTAGAGGGATCACTTACGGAAACGGCATGTTTGTTGCGATTGGAGATCGGACGATAATATCATCAGTCGACGGCGCGACATGGACGAATAAAATAAACGGGGTCGATGACGGCTATCCCCCCTCGCTTTTACAAGGCATAGCCTATGGGAATAACACGTTTGTAATTGCGGCCTGGTCCTCAATTTTCAGATCTTCAGATTCTGTAAACTGGACCAAAACAATATCTCAATCTTCCCTTAATGTCAAAGGCGTCGCCTACGGCAATAATATGTTTGTCGTTGTTGGAGAAGGTGGAACGATTATGACGTCGCCAGATGGAACAAGCTGGACCACAAGAATATCCGGAACAACGATGAGTCTACGCGGAATCACGTTTGGCAATAGCAGGTTTGTGGCTGTCGGCGGAAAATATGATAGCGGCACAAAGATATATACCAACATAACCCTGACCTCATCCGACGGCATTAACTGGACCGGTACGCAGAGGACAGCGTCATCCACCAACTGGCTCTTAAGCGTCTGTTACGGCAATAACATGTTTGTTGCCGTAGGGCAGAAAGGCACTCTCCTGACATCCACGGACGGCTTAGCCTGGACAACAAAGACCTCAGGGACCGATTGCGCCCTTGAAGGTATAACCTTCGGCAACAATACATTTGTTGCGGTTGGAGAAAAAAGTTGGTTTGGAGATTATACATATGTAACGGTCGCCTCGACTGACGGATCAAAATGGACCGTGCAAAAGACGACAAAGACAACCGACAACCGGCTTTATGGGATCACCTATGCCGCAGGCTCTTTCATTGCAGTCGGCAACGGCATAATATTCAAATCTTCCAATGGCACGAGTTGGACGACGATGACAACAGGAACGACAAAGGACCTTGGTTCTCTTGTCTACGGCAACGGCATATTCGTTGCCGGGGGGGATGGGGGCATAATAGTTACATCAGTTGATGGCGTTGTATGGACGCCCGGAACATCCGGAACCGATTATACAATTGATGAAATTAAGTTTGAAAATAATTTATTCATCGCCAGGGGCAGTAAATATAATTCCACTACCAAAACTACCAGTTACAGGATACTCACCTCTACAGACGGCATCATCTGGACGCAGCGGGCAGCGGGAAACGGATTTATCACTGACATAATGTATGCCAATAATATCTTTGTTGCATCCGGCGGTATTTATGTTGACAGCACCAAGGCATACAGTTATTTTATTCTGACTTCGCCGGATGGCGCTGCCTGGACCCAGAGGACCTCGGGAAGCAGCTATTCACTTGGCGGTGTTGCGTATGGAAATAATACCTTTGTCGCAATGGGAAGGTATTATAACGATACTACGAAAGCGCAGGGATACACGGTCCTGACCTCGACCGACGGCCTGAACTGGACCCAGCGGTCATCAGGGACTGTTTATTATCCATACAAAGTTGTTTTCGGCAACAACACCTTTGTCATGGTTTGTGATCGCTACGATGCAGTCACTAAGACATTTATGGGAACGGCTCTCAGCTCTTCAGACGGCGCTGGCTGGACTCCGGGCATTTCAGGGACTTTCCCTCCTCTCCTCCATATGGTATATGCGGAAAACACCTTTGTCGCTGTCGGCGGGTCCTGGGACTCCAATACAAAGACGGACAAATATGTAATTTTGAGCTCTTCCAACGGCGCTGACTGGACGCAGCGCTACTCCGGGACCGGCTATGGCTTTGTCGGTATAGATTATGTCAATAAGATCTTTGTTGCACTAGGAATGAGCGTTAACTACAAGTCGGGAGGAAACAGTTATAAGGTAGTAACGTCAAAATATGGCGTCACATGGGATGCCAGTCTCAACGGTACCACAAATAATGTTCTTTACAAAGCCGCCTACGGCAGCGGTAATGACACCCTTGTTGCAGTGGGAAGCAAAGGGCTTATTATGCAGGCATATGATTTCACCGAGACGACCAATCCACACCTTGCTGTAGCTCCCGCTTCACATGGTTTCGGCAATATCGACGTTGGGAGCACGTCATCTCCACAGGCTTTTACGATCTCTGAGAACCATTTTCACATACCTTTGACCCTTGGGAATATCAGTATCACAGGGGCCGATCACAGTCAATTCAGTCTTCAGAACGACAACTGTTCAGGAAAGAGTGTTGCCGGCGCCCAATCCTGCACATTGGAAGTCCTTTTTTTACCGACTTCCAGGGGCGATAAGACAGCGACCTTAAGTATCCAGTCTAACGATCCTGCATCTCCGGGGAATATTGCGTTAACAGGCACGGGCTTTGTTACTCAATATACACTCGCTATATCAAAAGCAGGCAGTGGAAGCGGCGATGTTGCGGGCGGCGGCACATACGACAATGGGACATCCCATGATATCACCGCTATTGCAGCTACCGGCTCAACCTTTACCGGTTGGTCGGGCGATTGTGCAGGCACAGCGTCACCGTTGTCGGTGCTTGTTGACAGCGCAAAGACCTGTACCGCAACATTTACATTGAACCAATATGCGCTTACAGTCAGCAAAGAAGGCAACGGCAGCGGGACAGTCACGGGCGGCGGGACATATGACTATGGAACAACGCATGACATAACAGCCACTGCATCAGCCGGATCAAACTTTACCGGCTGGTCAGGCGATTGTGCAGGCACAGCGTCACCGTTGTCGGTGCTCGTTGACAGCGCAAAGACCTGCACAGCGACATTTGCTCTTATTGACACCACACCTCCGAATGCGCCGGTCGTCACCGGTTTAACACCAACAAACAATACGAAGCCTGCATGGAGTTGGACAACCGGTGGCGGTGGAAACGGGACATACCAGTGTCGGTTTGACAGCGGCGCATGGTCCGCCTGCGCATCGCCGTTCACGCCGGCAAGCGCGCTATCGGAAGGCGCGCACACACTTAACGTGCAGGAGCGCGATGACGCGGGAAACTGGTCATCCTCAGGCAGCAGGACCATTGTTGTTGATATCACGAAGCCTTTGTTGACCCTCTCCATGCTTTCCGACAACGCATGGACTAGCAACGTAACACTCAACGTTTCTGGCCGGGCAACTGATGAAAACGGCATCGGCATTGTAACTGTCAACAGCGCGGAAGCGACACTCAATCCCGACGGGACATTCAGCCATGCGCTGACGCTTGCAACCGGCGCAAATACAATAACAACAGCGGCCACGGATAATGCAGGCAATCAGTCAATAGACATGAGGACAATTAACTATGATCATAATGCGCCGGTTTTGACTATAACCGCTCCGGCTGACAACAGCGTCACAAAGGAAGAAACTATACCGCTTACCGGCACAGTCGATGAAACAGCAACTGTAACGGCAAAGGTTAATGTAAATGCGCCTGCTACTGTGCCTTTGACGGGCAATGCCTTTGATATGACGGTGACTTTGGAATACGGCATCAACACCATTGAACTTACCGCTGAAGACAGGGCGCACAATACTGTAAAAGTGAAAAGGACGGTGACATTCGACAATCAAAATCCATCTTTATCCATTACCGAGCCAAATGCAGATTTAAGCACAAGTCAGTCCCATTTATTAATCAAGGGAGCTGTGACCGATTTGACAATCGTGACTGTCACCGTGACTGCAGGAGAAACAGTTTTTCATCCCGATGTAGCAGACGGCAAATTTGAGCAGTCGATAGACCTTGCAACAGAAGGGACAAACACTGTCACTGTGGTCGCTACTGATGCCGCCGGCAACACGGCCACGGCCCGGAGGAACATAATATACATGGCTGCGGGCGATGTGGATGGCAGTGGAACTATGAATATAGTGGATGCGTTGTTTGTGGCGAGACATGCTGCGGGTCTGAGCGTGGGCATTTTCTATGCCGAAGCGGCCGACGTAAACTGCGACGGCACGGTGAATATAGTGGACGCCTTGTTCATCGCAAGGAAATCAGCGGGGCTGAGCGTAACAGGGTGGTGCGGACTATAAAAAAAAAACCGGCTAAAAACCTGCGGCGGTTTGACATAAAATCCGCTGCTGCACTATACTTGAATTACCCTTGGGGGAGGCTTTAAATGCCTGAGAGTTTCCTGTGTTTCAGGAAAGACCCCATGAACCTGATACGGACAATTCCGGCGTAGGGATTAGGGAACATAACTGAATCCGGCCGTATCCCGAAGGGATGCGGTTTTTTATTTTATGAGACTGATCATCAACGGCGAGACAAAAGACAATATCAAGGCAGGCACGGTTTCCGGGCTTCTCGAAGAACTCGGGATCACGGCAGGCAGAGTTGCCGTCGAGGTCAATCTGTCGATAGTAAAAAAAGCGGATTATGCCGCTTTCAGGCTCAATGACGGAGACACTGTGGAGATAGTCAATTTTGTAGGCGGAGGAAGTTTCTGAAGGCAGCGGGTTACCGTATCGCTCATTCTCGGTCTATCGACCTCCGAGGTTTTTGCCTCTTTTTTATTGGATGATTTTTGTTGTATATCGGCAAAAAAAGCCGCTCACCCGGCAACCCGCTGCCTTATCTGTTTATTATGCGGGAAGGAGAAAAACATGGAAGATAAACTGGTAATCAGAGGGATAGAATTTCAGTCAAGGCTTTGGGTCGGCACAGGGAAATACAGGGATTTCGAAGAAACAAAGAAGGCGATTGAGGCCTCGGGCGCGGATGTTGTGACAGTCGCGGTCAGGAGAACGAATATTACCGACAGGAAGTCCGAAAACCTTCTGGATTATATCGATCCGAAGAAATACAAAATACTGCCTAACACAGCCGGCTGTTACACGGTTGCGGACGCGCTCAGATACGCCCGTCTTGCGCGCGAGGCCGGAGTGTCGGACCTGATCAAGATCGAGGTGATAGGCGACGAGAAGACCCTGTTCCCGGATGTTATCGGCCTGCTTGAAGCGACTGAGACGCTTGCGAAGGAAGGATTCATAGTTCTACCTTACACCACAGATGACCCTGTAATGGCAAAGAGACTGGTAGATGCAGGCGCTGCCGCGATAATGCCTCTGGCTGCGCCCATAGGCTCGGGCCTCGGCATACGCAATCCGTACAATCTGAAGATCATACTTGAGACAATAAAACTGCCGGTCATCGTGGATGCCGGCGTGGGCACCGCCTCCGACGTTGCGATTGCGATGGAACTAGGCTGCGATGCGGTGCTGCTGAACACCGCCATAGCCGGCGCAAAAGACCCTATAGCCATGGCCGAGGCGATGAAACACGGGGTAATTGCGGGAAGGCTTGCATACAGGGCGGGAAGGATACCGAAAAAATTATATGCGACAGCCAGCACTACTTTTGAGGGAATGCTGTAAACAGCGGTAAATACTCAGGTAGATAGTCTGTAGGTGTTTAGGCGGACAGGTTGGAATCCTGCTGTTCATTATTCAGGCCTGCCGGACTACAGACTAACTAACCTGGGCAGTAACGAGTTATGACGAGAGCGATGATGGATTTTAAGCTGTATCTTATAACGGACAGAAAACTTTTTACTGATAATGATTCCTTTTTCAGGGGGATCGAAGAGGCGCTGAAGGGCGGAGTAAAGGCTGTCCAGCTCAGGGAGAAAGATCTTGAGACAAGAGAGTTGGTTGATATGGCATACAGGATGAGAGAAGTTACAAACCAATACAGCGCAAAACTGTTTATCAACGAGAGGGTTGACGTTGCCCTTGCGGTTGAAGCGGACGGAGTTCATCTGGGCGTCAACGGGATACCGGTAAAAGCGGCCCGCAAGATCGACGGAAACTCGCTGCTAATAGGCGTCTCTGCGCATAGCGTCGCGGAAGCAGGGGCCGGCTTCAATGAGGGAGCGGATTTCATTACCGCGGGCCCTGTCTACGAAACCGCCTCAAAGGCGCGCTACGGCAGACCCGTCGGGCTTGAAGTTTTATCCGGTATAAAAAAAGCCGTCACAATCCCCGTGTTCGCGATAGGGGGCATAAAAACTGAAAATATCAGTGAAGTATTTGGGGCAGGGGCGGACGGAATAGCCTTGATATCCGGCATTCTCGCCTCCCCGGACATAAAAACAAAATCGGAAGAATTCATGAGGTTAACGAAATGACAAGAATCGAACTCGCAAAAAAAGGGATCATCACAGATGAAGTAAAACAGGTCGCAGCCGGCGAAGGAGTCAGCCCTGAACAGCTCTCTGAAGACATAGCGCTCGGGCTAAGCACAATACCGATTAATATTAACCACAAAATAACCCCCATGGGTGTGGGCAGAAACCTCAGGACAAAGATAAACGCCAATATCGGCACTTCCAAAGACAGGATATCGATAGACGAAGAGATGGAAAAACTGGAAGTCCTCGTCAAATACGGCGCTGATGCGGTCATGGACCTTTCGACCGGCGGGCCTATCAGGGAACTGCGCAGGATGATGCTGAAGAAAGCTCCGATAGCCGTAGGGACCGTGCCTATTTACGAGGCTGCAGTGCGCGCGGCCGGGGAAAAAGGACAGATAGCGAAGATGACCGCTGAAGACCTTTTTTCGGTGATCGAAGAGCACGCTGCGGACGGCGTGGATTTTGTTACGGTCCATTCCGGGCTGACAATGAAGGCGGTTGAGAGGCTTAAGAAGGAAGGCCGGATACTCGACATCGTAAGCAGGGGAGGATCATTCCTGCTTGAATGGATGGTTTACAATGAAAAAGACAACCCGCTTTATGAGCAATTCGACCGGCTCCTTGATATCGCCAAAAAATACGATATGACTCTCAGTCTCGGCGACGGGATGCGGCCGGGCTGCCTTGCCGATGCCACGGACCGCACACAGCTGGAGGAGCTGCTCACCCTCGGGGAACTGAGGGACAGGGCTCTGGAAGCGGATGTGCAGGTAATAATAGAAGGCCCCGGACATGTGCCGCTGAACCAGGTCGAGCTCAATGTACGGATCCAGAAGGAAATATGCAAAGGCGCGCCTTTTTACGTGCTCGGTCCTCTGGTAACGGACATAGGCATGGGCTACGATCACATTACAGCAGCCATAGGCGGCGCGGTTGCAGGCGCGGCAGGCGCTGATTTCCTGTGTTATGTTACCCCTTCCGAGCACATCAGGCTCCCCAGTATAGATGATGTGAAAGAAGGCGTGATCGTTACGAAACTCGCGGCCCACGCGGCAGACATAGCCAAGGGCATAAAGAGCGCTATAGAGACCGACAAGAAGATGGCAAGATGCAGGAAAGCGCTTGACTGGAACGGACAGATAGCCCTCAGCCTGAACCCCGACAAGGTCAGGGATTGGCGGGCCGAGGTGCCGCCGACAGAGACCGAGGTATGCAGCATGTGCGGCGAGTTCTGCGCAATAAGAACGGTAGAGCGCGCCCTGAAAAAGAGCAGCTGACGCGGATATGACCGGCGGTTCGGCAAAACTTGACGCGATATTGCTTCTCGGTCCGACCGGGGCGGGCAAATCGCCGCTGGGCGATCACATCGAAAAAAAAGGTCTGGCCGGGAGGAGATGTCTTCATTTCGATTTCGGCGCGCAGCTCCGCTCCGTTGCTGAAAGCAATGCGCCTCCGGAGGGCTTCACAGGAAAGGAGCACGCCTTCATAAAAGATGTGCTTGAAAAGGGGCTGCTCCTTGAAAACGAACATTTTCACATTGCGGAAAAAATAGTCGGCCGATTTGTCGGGCGCGGGAATTTAAAAGAGGAGATGCTCATCCTCAACGGCCTGCCGAGACATGCGGACCAGGCCCGGGACCTCGGCCGCATTGTAAACATGAAAGGCGTTGTCGTACTGGAGTGCAGCGCCGAAGACGTACATGCACGAATCAGGCGGAATACCGGCGGAGACAGGACCGGAAGGATTGACGACGACCTGCAAATGGTCATCAGGAAACTGGAAATATTCCACAGCCGCACCGCGTCGCTCGTGGATTATTATGCCGGCGCGGGCTGCGGTGTTTACAGGATAAAAGTAACGGCAGAGTCTACGCCTGAGCATGTTTATTCCGCGCTTTCCTCCTCTGTCCCGGTATTGCCGGACAAGACCTGAATTCCATCTCCGCGGTCGTCTCAACATATTCCATCCGCATTCCGGCCGTTAATGCCGGCGCATTTTATTGCCCGGGTTTTATGGTAAAATTTAGCGAACAGGCAGCTGCTTCGAGAGACCTTTTTTGCAGCCCAGGCATGGAGACAATTGATGAAAATTAATATCGCCGAAGCCTCAGTCCTTTCCCGGCTCCTTAATCGCACAAGGAACAAGAGCGCCCCTGCCGGGGAAATGGATCCGGGGATCCTGTTCAGGGAGATCCTCACCTGGGCGAACAGGCTGGTCCCATCTGAAGCAGGGTCAATCATGCTGGACGATCCCCTCCTGAAATTTGAACCCTTGAAAGAGGAAAAGCTTTATTTCGCAGCCTGCTTCGGCAAAGGGTCGTCTTCGCTTGCCGGGACGTCCCTGGCCGTTAAGAAGGGGATATTCGCAGAGACCTATCGCAGGCAGAGGCCGTATATCAGCAAAGAGGTTGAAAGCGACAGCAGTTTTTTCCCACGCGTGGACCGGAAGACCGGCTACAGGACTTCCTCGATTATCTGCGCGCCGATAATCATAAACCGTTCAACCATAGGCGTAATCGAAATGATCAACAGGAAAGGCAGCGTCAACTACGACTCAAAAGACCTGGCAATGCTCGAAATCTTTGCGGGTTATACGGCAACGCTTATACATAATGCCCTTATAGCCAGAAACTTCGAGGAGATATCCATCAGAGACGACCTTACAGGTTTGTACAACGACCGGCATTTCTTTCATTGTCTTGAAAATGTCGTACGCAAGGCCCTTGTGTCAAAAGCAGACGTTACCGTCCTGTTCTTCGACCTCGACAGGTTCAAGGAAGTAAACGATGTCCACGGGCATCTTGCGGGCAGCGCGGTGCTTAGAGAAATCGGCGGCCTTGTCAGGGAGATTTTTCTCAAGACCAATGCCGTGGCTTCAAGATACGGAGGGGACGAGTATGTGGTAATACTCCCCGATATGTCGCTCGACACCGCGTCGGTCTATGCCGAAAAAATAAGGGCGCGCATTGAACGCAATATTTTCCTCTGCAGGAGGCACAGCGGGCTGCCTGCGTTGAAAATTAAAGGGATAATTACCTGCAGCATAGGCATTGCCTCGCTTTCAGAAAGCATATCGCCGGAAGGGAATGCGCGACGGACCGCAGACAAGCTGATCAGGGCCGCGGACAAGGCAATGTATGCGGCAAAAGACATGGGAAAAAACAAGGTCTACGCAGCCTGCAGACCGGGTGATTGAGCCTTTTAAACGGCCTCATCAGATGTTGCAGAGGCCTTATCTATCTTATTCGAAATGGAGAAAGTTATGCCGGTTTACAGTCGCATTTTTGTCATCATTTTTTTTCTCATTGCGCCGGGAATATTGCGCGCGGATACAACGGCAAACCGGGAGGAGATAATGCCGTCGCACGAAATAAGAGTTTCCTTTAACCTTGAGAACGGTTCGCTCAGCGGAGTTTCGAAAATAACCATCCCGAAAGGCTGCGAGGCAAGCCTTGATCTTTCGGGGCTGAAGGCCTCATACATTGCGATAAACGGCAGGCCGCTCATTATAGATCAGGACATGACCGAACTTACCTGTCAGCCGTCCTCCGCAATTGATACTGTAGAGATCCGCTATGAAGCAGTCTTTCGCCCCACCACTGCGGCTTCAAGGGAGGACAACCCCGGTGTTGCAGGCGGAAACATGATCGGTCCCGACGGGATTATACTTATGGACAACTGGTATCCGGCAATCAAGGGCCCGGCGGTGTATCATCTGACCGCAAAACTTCCAGGGGAATTTGAGGGGATATCCGAGGCTGATGAAGTGGTTGTCGCCGGCATGCCGGACGGCTCCAGGGAATTTTCGTTCCTCTTTGCTCACCCTGTCAGGGGCATAAACCTGATCGCGGGCAGATATGCCGTTGAAAAAGATTCATACAACGGCATCGGGATATACACATATTTTCTGCCCGAAGACGCGGGACTGGCAAAGCCTTACATAGACAACACAAAAAAGTATCTGGAGATGTATGAAAAGCTGCTGACGGCTTATCCCTTCAAAAGGTTTTCTGTGGTCGAAAACATCCTGCCTACGGGATACTCGATGCCCACCTTTACGCTCCTTGGACGCGACGTGGTAAGACTGCCGTTCATCGTAAACACGTCGCTGGGCCATGAAATCCTTCATCAGTGGTTCGGCAATCTGGTGTATGTCGACTACCGTGGGGGGAACTGGTCCGAGGGGCTCACCACCTATCTTTCGGACAACCTGTATGAAGAGAAAAAGGGGAGCGGCTGGGACTACAGAAAGCAGCAGCTTATATCGTTTCAGAGTTACGTATCCGCTGAAAAAGACATGCCCCTGACCTCTTTTTCAGGCCGGTCCGATCCTGCCACAAGGTCAATCGGTTACGGCAAGGCGGCGATGGTATTCCATATGCTCAGGGACCTTGCAGGGGAAGACGCGTTTTATGCAGGCCTGAGGACTCTCATTAAGAACAACATGTTCAAAGAGGCGTCCTGGAGCGATATCAGGGCGGCAATTGAGGCATCCTCGGACAGAAAATTCGACTGGTTCTTCAAACAGTGGCTTGAGGAAAAAGGCGTTCCTGAGATCGCAATCGAAAATCTCAATTTGACTTACCGCGGCTCCAGGGCAGTTGTCTCGTTCGACATTGTCAGGAAAGGCGGACAATACAGACTTTCGGTTCCAATTACCGTCAGGACAAAAGACGGCGGTACAGTGAAGCGTTTCGAGCTGGAAAAGGAATCGACCGCAGCGGAGATCGAGACCTCAGGCTCCCCTGTGGAGCTGATCGTTGACGAGAATTACGATGTTTTCAGAAAGCTCTCAGGCGCCGAATTCCCGCCGGTAATATCAAGGCTTCTCGGCGACCCGAAAAAAATATTTGTCCTGCCGGCGGACAAAGAGACGGAATACGCGTCTTTATCCTCCTTTCTGAAGGAGCTGGGATTTTCCGAAAAAAAGGAGGCGGAGGTGACGTTTGACGATATCAGATCAACATCTTTTGTGATGATAAACACCGGCTCTGCGCTGACAGGAAGGCTCTTCGGAAGCATCGAAAAGCAGAAGGACGATTTTTCTGTTTCAGTGCGGGAAAACCCGTACAACAATAACGCTGTAATAGCTGTGGTTGACGGCAGCTCTCCCCCTGAAATCACGAAGCTCGCCCGGAAGATCACGCACTACGGAAAATACGGTTTCATATCCTTTGCCGACGGCAGGAACAGTCTCAAAACAATCAGGGAAAGCGACAGAGGCATCAGGAAGAAGATAACGGAAGAGACGCTCGGCATGGAGCTGCGCAGCGTCTCTACCGCGTCCGATATTATCGGCAGGATCGCGGACGTCCCTGTAATCTATATCGGCGAGTTCCATGACAGGCTCGACAATCATCGTATGCAGCTGGAAGTAATCAGGTCGCTGCACCTGAAGAACAAAAAAATAGCGATAGGCATGGAGATGTTCCAGAGGCCCTTTCAGAAGGCGCTGGACGATTATATTGCCGGGACCATCGATGAAAGAGAGTTCCTCAGGAAATCGGAATATTTTAAACGCTGGGGCTTTGACTTTAACCTGTACAGGGAAATACTGCTTTACGCAAGGGAGTTCGCGATACCGGTCATAGCCCTCAACATAAAAAAAGAGATCGTGACCAAGGTCTCAAAGGAAGGGCTTTATTCGCTGACCGCCGAAGAGCTGAAGGAAATCCCCGCGGACATGGACCTCTCGGACAGCGAATACAAAACAAGGCTCAGGGAATTTTTCGGCAAACACAAAATGTCCTCTGAGCGCAATTTCGATTTTTTCTATCAGTCGCAGGTGTTGTGGGACGAATCAATGGCCCACAGTCTTTACGCCTTTATGAAGGACCGTCCCGATTACCAGGTAGTTGTGCTTGCAGGCGGGGGACACATGGCCTTTGGGTCCGGAATACCTAAACGCGCGCATCGGCTCAACGGTAAAGACTACTCGATATTGCTCAACAACTTTGATATCGAAAAAGGCGTTGCTGATTACCTTTTGTTCCCGGACGCGGTAAGGGTTAACGAGGCCCCGAAGCTGATGACGGTCCTCAAAGAAGACAAGGGAAAGGTAATCATATCGGACTTTGCCGCAGACAGCGTTGCGGAGAAAGCCGGGCTGAAAAAGGATGATATTATACTATCGCTGGACAACACGCCGGTTGAAACGATCGACGATATCAAGATATTTCTTCTGTATAAAAAGAAGGGCGATGCGGTTATAGTCAAGGCCTTGCGGAACAGATTTCTGGCTGGAGATTCCGAAATGGAATTTAAAATGACGCTGTAAACAAAAAAAGAGCAGAGATAAAAAAAAGGGCCCATTCGGGCCCTTTTTTTTTCAAAAATAAAAATACTATTTGTGCGCTGCAGGGGCAGGCGCGGGAGCCGGAGCCGGTGCAGGCGCCGGAGCTTCAGCAGGCTTCGGAGCCTCAGCAGGAGCCGGTGCAGGCGCCGGAGCCGGAGCGGGAGCAGGGGCCGGAGCCTCCTGTTTCTTCTCGCAGCCGATTGTAAGCGCCAAAGCAAGGACCATAATAAGCGTAAGTACAACAGCAATAATTTTCTTCATTATCTTGAACACCTCCTTTCATTGTAAAATCATGCACATTCACGAAAAATTCATGCAGTCCGATATGAATTTTATATCCTTGAAACCTCTTCTGTCAACAAAATCATCAATAATTTGGCTTCAGATTTCCGATAAACGCCCCCTGTCTGCCGGTTGTGCCCTTCGCATACCTGTATGAGAAGAACCTCTCGGGGCGACAATATGTGCAGTCGCCGGATATCCATATGTTTTGTTCAGGGACGCCCGCAGAGAGGGCCTGATATTTATTTGCCGCCGCAAGGTCGAGGCAGTATTTGCCGCCCCTCTCAAGCACGTACTCGCCTTTTCCCGTCGCCTGCACGACAGCGCGCACAACATCGTAATCAACGCCGTAGCAGCACCACCTTATGCTGGGACCGATTGCCACAACAATGTCTTCGCCGGCGCAAAAAAAACTTTCAGCCGCCGTATTGATCGTCTTCAACAATATCCCTGCCGCTGTCCCCCTCCATCCGGCGTGCACTGCGCCTGCTACATGCTTCTTCCTGTCGTATATCAGAACAGGGACGCAGTCGGCTGCCTTGATTCCTGTAAGGACCCCTTTTTCTTTTGTCAGTACAGCATCGGCAATTACAGGAGACCGGTCTGTCTCAAGCAAATGTATTTTGTCGGTATGTTTCTGGACCGGCAGATATATATCAGACCCTTCAATGCCGAGTATTCCGCCTATTTCCCCTGTATCCGCGCCGGGGTCCTTGCCCGTAAAAAAAGCTGTAACAGGAAGTCCGGTGAATATATCCGGGTATATAAGCCGGTTCATGACTTGCTCAGAGAAAGAAAAGCGGAGGGAATGCAGTTTATGATGTCCGAGGCGATAATGGAATGCATGCCCCTGGCCGAAGCCGCGATATCACCGGCGAGTCCGTGCAGATAAACGCCCAGAACAGATGCGTCCACAGGATACAGACCCTGCCCCAGCAGCGCGGCGGCAATACCTGTGAGGACATCCCCTGATCCTGCTGTGGCCATGCCGGGGTTGCCGGTTGTGTTGATAAAAGCCCTGCCGTCCGCAGATGCCGTCACAGTCGGAGCCCCTTTGAGCACAAGGCAGGTCCCTGTTTCCTTAGCAAACGACAACGCGGTCTGAACAACGTCTATTTCTGCAACCCTGCCCTTCCCCTTTAATCCGGCCGGTTCAAATAACAGGCCGGCAAACTCCCCGGCATGCGGAGTGAGCACAACAGGCGACCTGGCCTTCTTGAGAACCAATGCCCGGCCTGCAAGCGCATTTATCGCATCGGCATCGATCACCAGCGGCGCGTCGGACATGAGCACCAGGCCGTCTACTATTTTCTTTATATCCTCCGATACCCCAAGACCCGGACCAATAGCAATAACATCTCCCTTCCCTGCCGTGAACTCAAGGATCGGGTCCAGCGCCGCCGCTGCGAGAGCGCCGTTGCCCGCATCAGGAAGGGGCAGGAGCATCTCTTCCGTTACCCTTGTCTGAAAGACATCTACCAGGGTTTCAGGTACACCGATTGTAACGAGTCCCGCCCCTGCACGCAGGCATGCTGCGGCGGTCATAAAGGCCGCGCCTGTCCTGCCGCGCGAACCCGCGACAACCAGCACGTGTCCGTAATCGCCCTTGTATGAACAGGCAGGCCTTTCAGGGATCAACGCAGATGCCGCGGCCGGTTCTACAGTCTCAACTTTAAGCATGTCTGAAGTCAGGAGCGCGCGGGGAAAGCCTATGTCCTCGACGTACAGCCTGCCGCAATATTCCGCGCCCGGATGCAGCATATGCCCTATTCTGGGAAGTCCGAAGGTGACGGTATAATCAGCCCGGACGGCTGCGCCAAGCACGCGGCCGGTATCCGGGGATATTCCGGACGGGATATCGACCGAGACAACAGGAACGCCCGAAGCATTCAGCGTTCCGATCAGTTCGGAAAAAGGGCCGGAGAGAGGCTTATTTAATCCTGTTCCAAAAACGGCGTCGATCACTACCGCGCTGTGGAGGTCGCCTTCGGCTATACGCGTCCCGAACTCCACTACAACCCCGGCTTTTTTCGCAGCCTTGTAACGTTCCAGACATTCAGGTGAAAGCCTATCCGGTTTTGACGTAAGGAGGACCTTCACTTTGCAGCCCCGGTTGAACAACTCCCTTGCCGCAACCAGCCCGTCGCCCCCGTTGTTTCCGGGTCCGGCCAGCACAAACACCTTTTTCCTGCCGAATATTTCGTTAACCTTAGCAGCCGTTGCAAGACCGGCCCTCTCCATCAGGACCGCCCCGGGGATGCCGTATTCTTCGATCGTCGCCCTGTCGATACGGCGCATCTCTTCAGCTATTGCAGCTTTCATCTATTCCGCCTCCAGCACCACGCAGGCCACGCCAAACTCATGCTCATGGCTCATGCTGAGGTGGGCATGCCTGATCGACCTTTTTTCAAAAAAGGCCTCCATGCCGCCGCTTACCTTAATGCAGGGTTTCCCCTTATCCGAATTGACGATCTCGATGTCCAGGAATGCAAGAGGGACTTCAGCGCCAACCGCTTTGATTAAAGCCTCTTTTGCGGCGAAGCGGACGGACAGTGAAAGAAAGGGGTTTTTATTCCGAAAAGAATATGCGATCTCATTGTCGGTAAAGACACGTCTGAGAAATTTGTCTCCCCATTTCTGCGCGGCTTCCCTGATCCTGTCGGTTTTGACTATATCTATCCCGATCCCGGAGATCATCGGCCGGTCTGACGACTAACGCTCTGACTGATCAGCGCCTTCATATCCCTGACAGACTTCTCGACACCGACGAGTATGGCCCTCGACATAATACTGTGGCCTATATAAAGGCCCCTTATGCCCTCTATGTCCGCTATAGCCGATACGTTGAAGTAGTTCAGCCCGTGGCCCGCGTTTGCCTTCAGGCCGACCTCTACGGACTTCCGCACCGCCTTTACCACCCTGATCAGTTCCCCTTCCTGCCTATCCCCTTTTTCATTCGAATAGCAGCCTGTGTGGATCTCGACCATGTCAGCGCCGGTTGCCGCGGACAGTTCCACATCCTGCGCAGTCGGGTTTATAAAAAGACTCACCTTCATCCCTTTGTCGTGCAGCGCCTTTACAGCGTCCTTTATGGTCTTTGCCCCGGCCTTGAGATTAAGTCCGCCCTCTGTGGTAAGCTCCGCCCTTTTTTCAGGGACAAGCGTCACGAGGTCCGGCAGTTTCCTGGATGCAATACGGATCATCTCCTTTGTGGCCGCCATCTCCAGATTGAGTTCGACCGTAACAAAACCCCTGAGCATGTCGAGGTCCCTGTCATTGATATGCCTTCTGTCTTCTCTCAGGTGTATGGTTATGCCGTCCGCCCCTCCCAGCACCGCAAGGGTTGCGGCCATTACAGGGTCCGGTTCCTGCCCGAGTCTTGCCTGTCTTAAAGTTGCAACGTGATCTACGTTTACGCCCAGTATCATGATTTCTCCGTGGAATTTAATGGCACAACAGTAACGTCGGCCACAGCCGAATAGACTACAAAAATCTTTTTGTTGTTGGCGTCCTCGTCAACAGGCAGGATAAAAAAGCCCTTAACGTCACCCTGCCGCTTCGAAAGAAAAAAACCCTTGTCCCAGGGCACATCGCCTTCGAGAAAACCGACAGCGGATTCGCCGTCCCTGAATTTTATGAACACACGGTTGCCCTTGACTTTCACTGCGCCGTAGGCCTTTTTCTCTTTGTATGCCCGATTTCCTTCAAAGGACCTGACAAAAAAGACCGCCTTGGTGTTTTCGATATCGAAACTGAGCAGTTTGCCGGCGCCTGCCTCTTCTACCTTGATGGTCGTGCCGCACGGCGAGAAATTAATCAAATGACCCTTGGCCATGGTCCCGTCAAGCAGCCTTACTACAGCCTTTTCCTTTTTTTTCATTCCGCCTTCCTCGCAGTCCGGATTTAGCCGCAGCCGAAGGGCCGGCGCGCCGATAATGCCTTTTTCAGCAGATCCTCGGCAGCTGGTCTCCCGGCAGCATGTCCACTATTCTAATACCGCCGATGCCTGTTTTCAAGAGCACGGTATCTTCGGGCTTTGCAACTACCTCGCCGATGACCGCAGCCTCCGCGCCGTATGCGGTCTTTCTCATCTCTTCAACCAGAGCTTCTGCCTCACAGCCTTCAACGATAGCTATCAGGATGCCCTCGTTCGCAACATAAAGAGGGTCAAGTCCGAGAAGATCACATGCGCCCTTAACGCCCGGTCTGACACTGATCGAATCTTCCCTTATCACTATCCCGAGTCCGGATTCGCCGGCTATTTCCCGCAGTGTCGTTGCAACGCCTCCGCGGGTGGGGTCTCTCATGAACCGGATATTCTTTGTCGCATCCAGCATGGTCCGCGCCAGTCCGTTCAGCGGACGGACGTCGCTCAGGACCGGCGGTTCGAAGGTAATACCGTTTCTTTCGGCCATGACTGATATGCCGTGGTTGCCTATGGAACCGCTGAGGATCACCTTGTCTCCGGGTCTGATATTGAGCGGCGATATATCCACCCCGTCTTCTATAATCCCGATTCCTGCGGTGTTTATGAAAATACCGTCCGCCTTTCCGCGCTCAACAACCTTTGTGTCGCCTGCTATGATCTTTATTCCGGCCTCAGCCGACGCCTCTGTCATGGAATGCAGTATCTTTTCAAGTTGTTCAATAGAGAACCCTTCTTCGATGATAAATCCGGCTGTGAGATAAAGCGGCCTCGCGCCTGAAACAGCGAGGTCGTTAACAGTGCCGCAGATCGCCAGACGCCCGATATCGCCGCCCGGGAAGAAAAGGGGAGAGACAACATAGGAATCGGTGGTAACCGCGGTCCTGCCCCCTGCAAGATCGTTTATTACCGCCGAGTCGCCCAGAGATTTCATATCAAAGGCAGGGACAAAGTAATCCTTTATCAGGCGGTGCATCATCCTGCCGCCGCTGCCGTGCCCCAACTGGATCAGCATATATTCATATCTTCTACAGCCCTGTATTTATAGTAAGCCGAGCAGCTTCCCTCCGAACTCACCATGCATGGGCCCACAGGTCTTTCAGGGGTGCAGGTCTTGCCGAAGAGCCTGCAGTCCGAAGGCAGCTTCACACCTTTAAGCACATCGCCGCAGGAGCAGGCGGTCGGGCCGTCGCCCTCAGGGACTGTTATTTCTATTGCCGACATAATGTCCCGGTGTTTGTACTTCTCTTTCAATTTCAGCCCGCTTCCGGGTATGATGCCGATGCCTCTCCAGTAGGCATCATCCGGTTCGAAACATTCTTCAAGCACTGCCACAGCCCTCGGATTCCCTTCTTCCCTGACGACCTTCGTATACTGTATCTCGACCTCCGACCGGCCTTCAGCAAGCTGCTCCAGTATCATCATTATCCCGGCAAGTATATCGCCCGCGTCAAACCCGGTTATCACTGAAGGTTTCCCGTAATCCGATGCTATAAAATTGTACGGTCTGCTGCCGATAATAGTGCTCACATGTCCCGGCAGTATAAAGCCGTCCACATTGACCTCGACTGAGTCAAGAAGCGCCTTCAATGCAGGCGGCACTGTCTTGTGCACTGAGTAGATATAAAAGTTTTCGATGCGGTCTTTTTGGGCCTGCAGCAAAGTCCCTGCTACAGAGGGCGAGGTTGTTTCAAACCCGGTCGCAAAGAACACCACCCTTTTGCCGGGGTTTTTCTTCGCAATATCGAGGGCGTCGAGGGGAGAATAAACAATCCTGATATCTCCGCCTTCGGCCTTTGCCTCGAACAGCGACCGCCTGCTGCCCGGCACCCTCATCATGTCGCCGAACGTCGTGAGGATCACGCTTTCTGCAAGGGCTATTTCTACGGCTGCATTCACGTCCCTCTCGGATGTGACACAGACAGGGCAGCCCGGCCCGCTTAGAAGTCGAACGGTTTCAGGGAGAAGGTTCCTTATGCCGTGCCTGAAGATCGCAACAGTATGGGTCCCGCAGACCTCCATAAGCCTCACCGGTCTTTTGATAGCGGTCATAAGTTCCCTGATCTTTTCGATCATCCGTTGCATGCAGGGTCTCCTGTGCGCATTTTGATCCTCTCCCTGATTATATAGGCCTGTCCAAGAGAAATACCGCCGTCATTGCAGGGGACTATTTCATTTGTATAAACGCCGAGTCCTTCGCTCCTGAGAAGGCTTGTCGTCATGCCCGCAAGATATGCATTCTGAAAGACTCCTCCGCTTAGGATGACCTTTTTTATGTTGTTTGTCAATGCAAGTTTCACCGCGGATCTGACCACCGCGGCGACCACCGTATTGTGGAACTTCGCGGATATTGTCCTTGTGTTTGCACCCTTTTCCAGGTCCCCAAGAATCGCCAAAAAAGCGGCTGAAAAATCTATCTCCATGGGGTCCCTGAAACTTATGTCAACAGGATAATCATCGTCAATATTTTCGTCTATGTGCGCTTCGAGCGCCATTGCGGCTTCACCCTCAAAGGTATTTATGTCGCACAGTCCGATCAGCGCGGACACCGCATCGAACAACCTCCCGGCGCCTGAAGAAAGAGGTGAAAAGGCAGGCTGCTCCGAGACCTTTATGATATCTTCCATGTTTTTTCTTCCGTATTTTTCGACAAACCCCGACGGCCTCAGGTAATCGAATATCTCCCGTCCCGCCGCTTTCTTTATAAAGCTGACTGCGGTTCGCCAGGGTTCTTTTATCGCCTTCTCGCCCCCCGGGAGCGGGATATACTCCAGCCGTCCGGCCCTCGAAAACCCGTTCAGATCCGCTACAAGAAATTCGCCTCCCCACAATGTGCCGTCGCCGCCGTAGCCCGACCCGTCAAAGACCACGCCAAGCACCTTTTCTTTAATACCCTTTTCAGCCATCACCGAGGCTATATGGGCATAGTGGTGCTGCACCGCAAACTTTTCAACCCCTTCCTGCCTCAGCGCCCACTGGGTGGAGAGATAGCCGGGATGCAGGTCATGAGCGATCGCCGCAGGCGAGGCCCTGTATACAGTCTTCAAATTTTTCAGCGCCTCTTCAAAAAACCGGAGCGTTTCAAAATTCTCCATATCGCCTATGTGCTGGCCCGGTATGGCATATCGGCCTTTTGTAATAGTAAAGGAATTTTTCAGGTCCGCGCCGCAGCCGAGCACCTCGGGACCGTCCTCCAGAAGCGGAATCGGTTCGGGCACATACCCCCTCGAACGTCTTATAAAAAAAAGCGGCGGTTTGCTTTCGTTGCCGCCTGAGCGCGAACCGCGCGGCATCCCCGCCCAGATCTGGGGCATATGATTTTCCGAAACCCTTAAAATAGTGTCGTCAACCCGCATAAAGATATCTCGATTATGAACCAACAATGCGTCCGCAAAGGCGGACAATTTTAAAACCGCCTCATCATTATCAATAACAATCGGCTCCTCCGAGATATTGCCGCTGGTCATGACAAGCGCATCGAAATTCGGACGGTCCCGCGCCCCTGGATTGCGCTGATAAAAGAGCAGGTAATGGAGAGGAGTATACGGAAGCATAAAGGCCAGCCTGGAGTTGTTGGGAGAAACCGCGTCGGACAGTCCGCATTCAGGCTTCTTCCTGAGGAGGACCGCAGGTCTCTTTGCCGACAGGAGAATATTTTCCTCATCCCCTCCGACGTGACAGAACCTTCTCACGGTTTCGAGGTCCGGCGCCATCAGCGCAAACGGCTTGTTGCTTTTGCGCTTTCTCGCGCGCAGTGTTGCAACCGCTTCAGCGTTTGTCGCATCACACGCCAAATGAAACCCTCCCAGACCTTTGACCGCGATAATCCCGCCCTTTCCCAGCAGTGTTATCGCATCGCCTATGGGATCGGCTGATTCGTGAAGTTTTCCGTTTATGATCAGGGCCGGCGCAGGGCCGCAGTCAGGGCAGGCATTGGGCTGCGCATGGAATCTCCTGTCTCGCGGGTCTTCGTATTCCGCAGCGCATTTGCCGCACATGACGAACTTTTGCATTGTAGTGTTTGCCCTGTCATAAGGCACCGCCTTTGTTATGCTGTATCTCGGGCCGCAGTTTGTACAGTTGATAAAGGGATAGAGATAGCGTCTGTCGTTTTGGTCGAGCATTTCTTTCAGGCAGTCGTCACAGGCGGCCGTGTCCGCCGACACCAGGGTAAATTCCCCCTCGTCGCTGCTCCCGCCGATTGAAAAATCGCCGTATCCTGCAAATTCAGCCGGGGTAATCGCAATGCTCATTATCCTGGACAACGGCGGGGCCTCTTTTCTGAGCCTTTCCAGAAAGAGTTCAAGGTTGCAGCCCTCTGCGGATATCTCGACGCCGTCAGCGCTGTTTGTGACAAACCCCTTTATCGACAATTCCCGCGCGAGGTTAAAGACAAACGGCCTGAAGCCGACGCCCTGCACTATTCCTTTAATTGATATCTTCAAACTTTTCATTAAGCTATTTACAGGTTATCACCATAAGTTTACGGAACATACTCAGGCATACAGTCTGCAGCTGTTTAGGCGAAAAAATTTTGCCGGTCCTTACAGACTGCAGACTAAACAACCCGAGGATTTAAATTTTATCTTATGCTTATGATTTTACCGGTCATCAGAGGGGAAAAGCAAAACGATGCAGGTTTATTTATTAGTGTCCGGAGCGGAGGGCGGACGGCGATCGGGGAGCTACGGGCGTTCAGCGGAAAGAGAAGGGTATTCCGTTACAAGTCTGAACAGGAGGGCCATCTTTTCCTCATGGGATATTGTCCCGTACAAGGTCGATTCTTTCAGGATCGACACCAGAACTTTCATAGTTGACCAGTCCATTCTATTCGCCTCTCTGTATAAGCTGCATATAGCATGCCATGCTACAGGCTAAACAGGGGCAACAAAGGCTCTCTCAAGGCTCGCTCGAACAACCTTTAAAATCAACAGGTTGGAGACATCATTTCAACAGGAGCTTCCGGACCGTACAACAAGCAAGTGGCGAAATAACCACATCATACTGTTGTTTTTCCCATTTTGGGAACGCGTTGCCGCTAAACGTCATCTGTCCCGCTGTTTATAAAAGAGGGCCCGTTGCCTCACATAAAAATCTACACGAAAAGATAATCGTTGCCTCATGTAAAAATCTATTCAAAAGGCATGTAAGTTTATCATAGTGAGTGGAGTGGGGAGAAGGCG